>Ga0187778_10001392_pt1 | contig 16847 bp, 16 predicted proteins | sample 1015_Q2_SP5_20_M_FD_132418 | JGI IMG/M metagenome (GOLD analysis project Ga0187778, IMG submission 132418) | Tropical peat soil microbial communities from peatlands in Department of Meta, Colombia - 1015_Q2_SP5_20_MG | ecosystem: Environmental > Terrestrial > Soil > Wetlands > Peat | place...
CGGCACTGCTGATTAGCCACGCCTGGATGGGATAACCGCTGAAAGCATCTAAGCGGGAAGCCCACCTCGAGATGAGGCTCCCCATCCCCTCGAGGGAGTAAGGGCCGTGGGAGACCACCACGTCGATAGGCGGGACGTGCAAGCGCGGCAACGCGTTCAGCGGACCCGTACTAATTGCCCGAGGTCTTGATTTAGAGCACGAAGCGAGTCGCTATGGAGTTTTGAGGGTTGCGCGTCTGGACGCCGCGCCCTTGACAGTTTGGGCGGTCATAGCGACGGGGGTACACCTCTTCCCATTCCGAACAGAGAAGTTAAGCCCGCTCGCGCCGATGGTACTCGGGGCGAAAGCCCCCGGGAGAGTAGGTTGCCGCCCACCTTTCCTGCGAGAGCCGCCCAGAGGGCGGCTCTCGCTGTTCCCTTCGCACCGCTCCGCAGCTTGAGCGATCCTGCCGCTCGGCGGCAGGATCGGTTTCGGCTGCTCTGCTTTCCTGCTCGGGAACGGGGCTGCGCCCGCACATCTCGGGCGCAGCCAGAAGGGCGGCCCGGGAGGTGGAAGACTCCGGCCATGGAGGCGCTGACCGACGACATCGTGACGCTGCGGGGACGACGTGCAGCGCATCGTCGATGCTTGTTCATACACGGAGACCGCTCGATTCTCTCGATTCTTCCCGCTCATCCCGGTTCCCTGCACCCGGGTCGACCAGAGGCGTATCCCCGTCGTGCCGAAGAGCTGTGGGACGAGGGCAAGCGCCTGCCGTTCGCCGTGGCGGACGGAGAGACGGACGCGCTCCTCGGCGCGATCGACCTGCGTCTCGGCGAGATCGGCTGCACTCGCCTTGCTCTGCCGCTGGGCTGTGACCGCCGGCGGCGTCGAGCGCCTCAAGTCAACCAGGCACCGAGAACAGCCACTGATTCGCGACGGCGTCACGACCCCGGGCACGTGGCGTCGCGGCGTGTTACAGAGAAGGCCGGGTTCGTGCGCGAGGGCCCTCCTCGCTCGCACATACGGTTCGCTCTTGCCCGCCGGCCTCGAGTGACGTCCGATCGGCCGCCTTACGTCCCCGTTACGTCTCGCGAACGCTCATCACACGGCTGCCGACGAGCCTGCGGAGGATGACGAAGATGTCCGTCACGGTTGGGGCTGTCATGCTGGTCGTGCTCGGGATGGTCGCCGGGCGAGGCGACGGTGCCCGCCACGCCGGCCCGCTCACGCCTGGGGATCACGACATCGCGATCCGGTTCGGCGGACGCACGCGGACCTACCGCGTGTTCGTGCCGCCCAATGCCGAGCGCGGCCGGCCGCTGCCCGTCGTCGTGAACTTCCACGGCGGCGGCTCCAACGCGGCCGGTGAGGAGCGCTTCTCGCAGATGGACCGCACGGCCGAGCGCGACGGCTTCGTCGTCGTCTACCCGAACGGAACCGGCGTGCTCTCGAACGCGCTGCTCACCTGGAACGCGGGCACGTGCTGCGGGTACGCGGAGGCGCACGACGTCGACGACGTCGGATTCACGCTCGCGGTTCTCGACGACCTCGCCCGAAGGCTGCCGGTCGATCGCCACAGGATCTTCGCGACGGGGATGTCCAACGGGGCGATGATGGCCTACCGGCTCGCCGCCGACGCCTCGACGCGTATCGCTGCCATCGCGCCGGTGGCCGGCGGCATGGTCGTCCGGTCGTTCGAGCCGGCTCGGCCGGTGCCGGTCATGCACTTCCACTCCGTCGACGACCCGCGCGCGCTCTACCGCGGTGGGCTCGGGCCGCCGTTTCCGGGGACGAACACACGGGTGCTCCATCCGCCAGTCGAGCAGGTGATCGCGCAATGGGCCCGCTTCGACGGCTGCCCAGCGACTCCGCACGTCCGGCCGACGATCTCGTCCGGGGGCAAGACCGCGACCGAGATCGTCTACGGGCCGTGCGATCAGGGGACGGAGGTCGTGCTCTGGCGGCTGACGGGCTCGGGGCACGTCTGGCCCGGCGGGCAGCAGGATCTCGGGCCACTCGCGCGGCGGCTGCTCGGTGCGCCCACGAACGTCATCGACGCGAGCGAGCTGATGTGGCAGTTCTTCGAGCGTCACCCGCTGCCGGCGGGCGCCTGAGGCGCCCCGCGGAGGAGCGCGACACGGCGCGCGAGCGGCGGGTGCGTCCTGAACATCCGCGTGAGCCGGGACTCGTCGAACGGATCGACGGGGTAGAGCGGCTCGGTGGCAGGTGAAGCGGCGAACTGGACGAGCTCGCTCGCACGATCGAGACGGACGAGCGCGTCGGCGAGCTCGTCCGGCATCCCGGTCGTCGCGGCGGCTGCCTCGTCGGCGGCGAGCTCGCGCTTCGGGGAGAGCGTGAGGTGCACGAAGGCGGCTCCGAGCGGCGCGAGCACGTAGAGCAGCCCACGCGAGAGCCAGCCGCCGATCCGGCTCGACTCGACGAGCATCGCGGCGACGAGCACGGCAGACGTCTGCGTCAGCACGTCGCGGCGCCGGACGTGAGCAAGCTCGTGCGCGAGCACCGCTGCGAGCTCGCCGGGCGGGAGCGCGCCGAGCAGACCGGAGCTCACCGCGAGACACGAGCTTCGCGGGCCGCGCCCGACCGCGAACGTCCGTGGGAAGAGATCGTCGATCAGGTAGAGCTTCGGCGGAACGACGCCGAAGCCGGCCGAGAGCCGGTCGACGGTGGAGCGGAGGAGCGGCTCCTCCGCGAGCGCGTACGGTCGCGCGCCGAGCATGCCGAGCAGGGCCCGGTCGCCGTACCAGTAGATCGCCGCCCAGGCGAGCAGGGAGCAGATGCCGAACAGCGAGCTGCCGTGGCTGCCGGCGACGAGCCAGCCAAGGCCGCATGCCGCAGCGGTTGGGATCGCAGCGAGCAGCAGCATCTTGACGATGTTGACGGCGGCGGCGAGCCGCACGATGCTACTCGTCGTCTCGCTCGTCGTCCTCGAGCCCGCGCGGCGGCCAGTCCGGCTCGGGGGCGTCGCAGCGGCTCGAGCAGTGGAGCGACGCGACGTTCTGGAGCGGCACCAGGATGTGACCGTTGAGCTCGACGTGGGGGACGTCCTCCACCGAGCAGTAGGCGGTCAGCACGCCTTCCTGGTACTCGCCGCCGAAGAGCGCGAGCTCGACCTGCTCGCCCTTGTACTTGTTCGTGTAGTCCTCCACGACGTCAGTCTATCGGCCTGAACTCACCGTCCTCGACGCTGATCCGCGTCACCGAGCAGTTGCCGATCGAGCCGTCGGGAGGCACTCCCGACGCCCGCAGCACCGCGCGAACGGGGCCGCCGTGGGTGACGACCAGCACGGTCTCTCCGGCGTGCGCGTCCGCGATCTCACGCAGGGCCGCCGTCACCCTCGCCGCCATCGCGTCCGTCGTCTCGCCGTCACCCCACGGTCCCGTGCGCACGTGGGGGAAGCGTTCGAGCGCGACGGCATCGGTCAGGCCTTCCCACGTTCCGAAGTGCTTCTCGCGCAGGCCGCTCGCGGTGCGAACCGCGAGCCCGGCGCGCGCCGCGAGGATCGACGCCGTCTCGACGGCGCGACAGAGGTCGCTCGAGTAGATCGCGGCGAGCGAGTCGCCCGCGAGCGTCTCGGCGAGTCGCCGTGACTGCTCGCGGCCGGACTCGTTGAGCGGCACGTCCGTGTGGCCCTGGATGCGGCGGTCGCGGTTCCAATCGGTTTCGCCGTGCCGGACGAGGAGGATCGTCGTCGCTGTGCTGGTCACAGCCATGTCGGCTACGGTAGCCGGGATGGAGCTCGGGCTCGCCGGGAAGGTTGCGGTCGTCACCGGTTCGAGCCGGGGGATCGGCCGGGGGATCGCGACGCGCCTCGTCGAGGAGGGCGCGGACGTCGTGTTCTGCGCCCGGGGCGAGGAGGAGCTCGGGGCAGCCGTTGCGGCGGTCGCCGGTCCGGGTCGCGCCGTGGCGTTCGCGGCGGACGTGTCGACCGTCGACGGAGCCACGGGGGTCGTCGCAGCCGCCGTGGAGCAGCTCGGCGGTCTGGACATCGTCGTCAACAACGTCGGCGGCTCCGGCGCGCGGGCCTTCGCCGAGACGGACGAGGCCGACCTGACGGCGGTCCTCGCCAAGAACCTGTTCCCCGCGCTCCGCGTCTCGCGGGCGGCGCTTCCGTATCTGCGCGCGCGCGGCGGTGGGGTGATCGCGATCGTCTCGTCCGTGTTCGGGCGGGAGTCCGGTGGCGGCCCGAGCTACAACGTCGCGAAGGCGGCCGAGATCAGCCTCGCGAAGGCGATGGCTCGCGATCTCGCGAAGGACGAGATCCGGGTCTTCAGCGTCGCGCCGGGATCGGTGCGGTTTCCCGGCGGGAGCTGGGACAGGCGGATGCTCGACGACCCGGAGGCGACCTCAGCGTTCGTCCGGCGGGAGATCCCCTGGGGCCGGTTCGGGACGGTCGACGAGATCGCGGACGTCGTTGCCTTCCTCGTCTCGCCGCGTGCCTCGTGGGTGGTCGGGGCGTGCGTGCCGATCGACGGCGGCCAGTCCCGCGCCTTCTGAGCAAGAACGCGCGGTCGCTAGAACCGGAGTCGCTTCCGGAGCCAGGCGACGTGGTAGGTGTAGGCGGCCCCGTTGAGCCCGTGCCCGGCGTCGTACCAGCGCACGGTCGTCCCCTTCGGCGCGGCCGCGATCATCCGCTGGAGCGCGGCATGGGGCACGACGGTGTCCTTCGTCCCGTCCTGCAGCAACAGGCGACCACCCTTGGCCTTGCCGATCCACGAGAGAGGATCGATCGGCCCGAGGGTGCTCCGGACATCGTCCTTGAGCGACTCGGGCGCCTTCGCGACGAAGTCGTCGACGGTCGCCGCGCCGGCGGAGAGCAGCACGACTGCGCGAAGCCGCGGATCGACCCCGGCCGCGATCGCGCCCGTCAGCGCGCCCGCGCTCCATCCGATCAGGCCGATGCGCTTCGGGTCGATCTGCTTCAGCCCGTCGAGGACGTCGATCGCGCGACGGACGGCTACGACGTCCGCCACGACGGTGTCGCGATAGGAGCGCAAGCGCTCGGCAGCGTCCTTGCCCGTCGTCGGAGTGGTGCTCGACGGCGGCGTGATGAGGAGCGCCGTCGCGCCGTCTGAGGCTAGCTGGAGCGCCGGATCGATGAAGGCGGTCCGGTCCTGGCCCGAGCCGGGCACATAGATCACCGCAGGGGTTCGCTCCGTCGTCTCGGGCGAGATTAGGAGGCCCTCGACGTTTCCCGAGGGCGTCGCGAAGGCGACGTTGGTCTCGATGAGCCCGAGCTGGCTCGCCGTTTGGCCCTTGGCGAGGGCATCGGTGGGTGCCGCCCGGTCGTAGGCGAAGGGGTTGCCGGCCGTCGCCGGCTTCGACGAGCCGCCGCAGCCGGCGACGGCGACGAGCGACGATGTCGCCAGGACGAGTGCGAGCGACCGAGCTCGGAGGCGGGGAGGCACCACGGGACGCTAGCGCAGCGCGCGCCGGACCGACATCTATCCTGAAACCCGTGACGCTCGCGCAATCGGTCGAGGACGCCTTTCGCCGGCGGAACCTCGAGCTCGAGGAGTCGCTCCAGCCGCTCGCCGTCCGCTCGTACGAGACGAGAGGCCGCGAGCGGCCGGAGGAGCCGTGCGGCGTGCGGACGGAGTTCCAGCGCGACCGCGACCGGCTCGTGCACTCGAAGCCGTTCCGGCGCCTGAAGGGGAAGACGCAGGTCTTCATCGACCCGGAGGGCGACCACTACCGGACCCGGATGACCCACACGCTGGAGACGACCGCGATCTCCCGGGTCGTCGCGCGGGCGCTGCGCCTCAACGAGGATCTGACCGAGGCGATCGGGCTCGGGCACGACACCGGTCACACGCCGTTCGGCCACGCCGGCGAGGACGCTCTCGACGAGGCGGTGCGCGAGCGGTTCGGCCTCCGTTTCCGGCACAACGAGCAGTCGCACCGGATCGCGCGCTCGCTGAACCTCACGCACGAGGTCTGCGACGGGATCCTCACGCACACCGGGCCGGTGGAGCCGGCGACGCTCGAAGGGAAGATCGTACGGCTCGTCGACCGGGTCGCCTACATCAACCACGACATCGACGACGCCGTCCGTTACGGGCTGCTGAGCGAGTCCGACCTCCCGAGAGCGGAGATCGCGCTCCTCGGCCCGACGGGGTCCGAGCGGATCGACACGCTGGTGCACGACATCGTCGCCTCCTCCGAGTCGGCCGGAGACATCCGCCAGAGCGAGGAGATCGGCGACGCGATGCTCTCGCTGCGCTCCTTCATGTTCGAGCGCGTCTACCTCGGGCCGCAGGCGGCGCCGGAGCACGCTCGCGCGCACCGCACGATCCACGCGATCTTCGAGGCGCTTCTCGCCGAGCCCGCCCGCCTGCCGCCGGGTGACGGCGAGCTCGCAGAGCGCGTGACGGACTACATCGCCGGCATGACCGACCGCTTCGCGCTCTCGTATGCGGCCGGGCTCCCGTAGCGAGGCCGCCACTACACTCGACCGGGTGGCGCGCATCAAGGATTCCTCCGTTCGCGAGGTGATCGCGACGGCCGACATGATCGATGTCGTCTCGGCCCGCACCGCGCTGCGCAAGCAGGGCGGCCGGTACGTCGGGCGGTGCCCGTTCCACGAGGAGCGCACGCCGAGCTTCTCGGTCAACGCCCCGGACAAGCTCTACTACTGCTTCGGCTGTGGCAAGGGCGGCGACGTCGTCTCGTTCGTGCGCGAGACGGAGAATGTCGACTTCGTGGGCGCGATCGAGTACCTCGCCGAGCGGTTCCGCGTCCAGCTCGAGTACGAGGAGTCGTCGCCGGCAGCCGAGGAGGCCCGCCGCCGCCGTGAGCGCCTCTACGCGGTCCTCGACCAGGCGGCCTCGTTCTTCGAGCGCCACCTCTGGGACTCGCCCGCGGGAGAGCCGGTGCGCGCCTATCTCGACGGTCGCGGTCTGGGCGACGCGATCGCCCGCGAGTTCCGACTCGGCCTCTCGCCGGGCCGCGGGCTCGCGGCGAAGGCGAAGGAGAAGGGCTTCACGGAGGCGGATCTGCGCGGGGCCGGCCTCGTCAACGCGCGAGGTGGCGACTACTTCCCGCAGCGCCTGATGTTCCCGCTGGCGGACGCTCGAGGGCGGGTCGTCGGCTTTCAGGCGCGGAAGCTGCGCGAGGACGATCCCCTGCGGGGCAAGTACGTGAACTCGCCGGAGGGAGAGCTCTTCCACAAGGGCGCCGTACTCTACGGGCTCCATCTCGCGCGGCCGGCGATCGCGAAGGAGGATCGTGCGGTCGTCGTCGAGGGCAACACCGACGTCATCGCGCTCCGGCAGGCGCGGCTCGAGCCGGTGGTCGCGTCGATGGGCACGGCTCTGACCGGCGGCCAGCTCGCCGAGCTCGGGCGGCTCACGAAGCGCCTGTTTCTCTGCTTCGACTCGGACGCGGCCGGCGAGGAGGCGACGCTCCGCGGCATGGAGCTCGCCGTCTCGCAGGGCTTCGACGTCAAGGTCGTGTCGCTCCCGAAGGGCCAGGATCCGGCAGACGCTCCCGAGGGGTTCGACGACCGGCTCGGGCAGGCCGCGAGCTATCTCGTTCATCGCGTCCGGCTCGAGATCGCCCGGGCGGCCGACCGCCAGGAGGCGTGGCTGCGCGTGCGCGGGGTCCTGGAAAGGGCCGAAGACTCTCCCGAACGTCAAGAGGCGCTCCGCATCGTCGGCGACGCGCTCGGCCTGCCGCGCGAGACGCTGACACGGATCGCACCCGCACGGGGCGGTGGTCAGAGCGGGGTGGTCGCTCCGCAGCGGCTCCTGGACGCCGGTGTACGCCTCGAGCGCGACGCGCTCGCGGCGGCCCTCGTGTTTCCCGCAGAGCGCGAACGTCTGCGAGAGCTTCCGCCGGACGCCTTCGACGACGAGCTGCACCGGCGCTTCCGGCTCGTGCTGCTGGACGGGGAACCGGAGGACGCAGAGCTCGTCGCGCTGCACGCTGAGCTCGACGCCCGGGTCGAGCTCGAGCGGATCACGGAGCGTACGGGAACAGAGCGGCTCCTCCAGCTGGCCGAGCGGAAGCTGAAGCGTGAGCTCGCGTCGCCGGGCTTGGAGCTCGGCCGTGCCGCCGAGCTGCAGGAGAGCCTCGCGAAGGTGCGGCTGACGCTCGCCGAGCTCGCCTGAGGCCGCGCACGCGCGCTAGCCTGCCGGGCACGGACGGGATCCACGACATGGGGGGCATGCACGGCTTCGGCGCGGTCGTCCTGCCGGGTGGCGAGCTCCCGTATCACGAGCGCTGGGAGCCGCGGGTCTTCGCGCTGTGGGCGATCAGCGAGGTCGAAGGGCTGGGCGCCGGCTCCGGCCGCGCCCTCCGCGAGCGCATGCCGCCGGACGAGTACCTGCGTGCCTCGTACTACGAGCGCTGGCTGTGGAGCAACGAGCAGCGTCTCCTCGCCAAGGGAACGGTCTCGCCCGGCGAGATCGACGCCTGGGTGGCTCGACTCGAGGCCGACGAGCAGCCACCTGCTGCGAAGCGTCCCGACCAGGGAGCGCGTGTCGTCGACGCCTTGCGGAGCGGAACGGGCGAGCTCGCCCCCGCCGGCGAGACGGCATTCCGCGTCGGCGACGCCGTCCGCGTGAAACGGATGCACCCCGCCGGCCACACGCGCTGTCCGCGCTACGTGCGCGGCGCCCGAGGAACCGTCGGCGCGGTGCGCGGAACGTATCCGCTGCCCGACGCCGGCCCTCGTCATCGAGAGCTCGAGCCCGTGTACTCGGTCTCGTTCTCGTCCGAAGACGTCTTCGGAGCGGTCGACGAGCCTCCGTGGACGCTCCACCTCGACCTCTACGAGCACTACCTGGAGGCGGCGTGACCGAGCACCACGACCACGACGGGCACCATCATCACCCGCAGGAGAGGTCCGCCGCCGAGCTGCGCGCCGATGCTCTCGAGGCGCTCCTCGCCGAGAAGGGGCTCGTGTCCGCGGAGGCGATCGACGCCGTCGTCTCGTACTACGAGAACGACGTCGGCCCGCAGAACGGGGCGCGCGTCGTCGCACGCGCCTGGGCCGATCCGGAGTACCGCGAGCGCCTGCTGGCCGACGGAACGGCGGCGGTCAAGGAGATGGGCTTCACAGGTTTCGAGCTGAACACGCTCGTCGCGGTCGAGAACACGCCGGGAGTGCACAACGTCGTCGTCTGCACGCTCTGCTCGTGCTATCCGTGGCCGCTGCTCGGGCTGCCGCCCACCTGGTACAAGAGCGCGCCCTACCGGGCCCGTGTGGTCGCCGAGCCGAGGGCCGTGCTCGAGGAGTTCGGGCTCGAGCTCGCGGACGACATCGAGCTGCGCGTATGGGACTCGACCGCCGAGGTGCGCTACCTCGTCGTGCCCGCTCGGCCCGAGGGAACGGACGGCTGGTCGGAGGAGGAGCTCGCACGGCTCGTGCCGCGCGACGCGATGGTCGGCACCGGGCTGGCACACGCACCTGACACGGTCGGATCTGGTGAGCCGTTCTGACGGGCGTGGGGACAGACTGAAGTCTGTCCCCACGGCTCTTTCCGATGTCGACCGCGCGCTGGCCGGCGTCGCGCCGCTCCCACGCTCGAACGGCGAGCTCGTCTTCGAAGAGCCGTGGCAGGGGCGTGCGCTCGGCATGGCCGTCGTCGCGCTCGAGCGGTCCGGGATCTCGCTCGTCGAGTTCAGCCGCTACCTGTCGGAAGCCGTCGCACGGCACGGCTACGACCCGGACGAGCCGGCGGCGACCGCCTACTACACGGCCTGGCTGGACGCCCTCGAGGCGGCGCTCGCAGAAAGGGCCGCGGAAACGCTCGGGTAGAATCGCCGGGCTGCCTTCCCCGGTAGCTCAATTGGCAGAGCATCCGGCTGTTAACCGGAGGGTTGTTGGTTCGAGTCCAACCCGGGGAGCTCGGCCGTGCCGGCCGGCGTGGCGCGCCGTCGTGGTTCGACCGCTAGCGTGGGAAGAGATAGAAGCGGTGAGGCGGCACCGAGCTGTCGACCTCGAGGACGATCTCGGCGTGATGGGTCAGCGGTACGTCGCGGACGCTCCCAGGCCACCGTGCTCCGTCGACGAAGGCATGCACCTCGCTTCCCGGCCTCGCCGAGAACGTGGCGAGTCGCGTCGCCGAGAGCGGCTCGCCCCACACCGCGAAGAGATCTTCGAGCGTGAGTCCCGGTCTCGTGAAGTCGACGGTGCCCGTTCGATCGAACGTGGCGAGTGGATACCGGCACCGCCCGGAGACGATGCGCTGCAGGCCGTGCGTCACGGGTAGGGCGATTCCGATCCCCTGCGGGACGAGGAACACCCTGCCTTCGGCGAACAGCTCGAGGTGCGCGAGATCGCCCCCGGCCGTGCCGGGTCGCGTGCACCGGAGGCCGTTGCGCGGCCCACCGAGGCTCGCCGCCCGGGCGCCGGGTTCGAAGCGAGCGCCGACGCCGATCGGGGTTGGGATCGGAGCCGAAGTCGAGGCCCTGGCTGCTTTCGGGCTCGTCGAGTCGCCGGAGTGCCCGCAGCCTGCGAAGAACAGCACCGGAACGGCGGCGAGCGCGGCGGAGCAGCAGCGCACCGCTATCCGAGCGCGACGACTCGTCCGCTCGTCGAAGCGAAGAGGAGAGCGAGCGGTCGGCTTCCACCTGGGCGGTCGCTCATGCCGGCGCAACCTTCAGGGTGTACGGAGCGGTGATGATCCTGCCGCCCACCTCGACCTGCAGGAAGAGGCGCCAGGTGCCGCCGATCGGCATCAGGACCCCGACCTTGAGCAGGCCCGGCTCGAGCGGGGTCCCCGTCGGGAGGCCGCCGAATCCTGCGCACGCGGACGAACCGGGCGGGCAGACATGGGTGTGGAAGTAGTCGAGCGTCCCCTGGCGGAAGAAGATCGCGTGTGCCAGCGCTCCGTAATACAGCTGCAGCCGCGCGGGTTTCCCCCGGGGGTCGGTGATCCGGATCTTCAGGTACGCGGGCTCGATGGCCTTCAACTCGGGTACGCCGAGCACGGTGAAGCGGTAGCCGTCGACCGTCTGCACGGGCTCGAACGGTCCGAGCGGCTCGGGCCTGGCCGTCCCTGCAACGTGGACCGTCTCGTAGAGCTGGAGGTTCCTCGGGGCTCCCGCGACGGCGGGATAGATGTCGACGAGGACGCGGTAGGTGCCCGGCTTCGGGAAGACGACGAGCTGGCTCACCCTTCCGTCGGCAGCGACGGGCGGATGCTGGTGGATGATGAGCGAGAGGTCGGTGCGCACGGCGATCAGATGCACCCCGGTGTGCGGGCCCGGCCCCTTCCGGTAGCTCGTCAGCGGCTCGCCCGAGGGTTGCTCGACGGTGAACGAGACAGGCACCGGACGACCCGGCTGAACGGTTCCGGCCGGCTCGAAGTCGACGAGCTTGAAGACCTTGGCCGGTGCGATCGTCGGGATCGCCGGGCCGGAGCCGCTCGAGCCCCCGCACCCCGTGAGGCCGAGGACGACCGCGCCCGCGACGAGGCCTCCTGCCACGCGAGGTCCGCGGCGTCGCCCCGTCACGATCCTTCGGCTTCCAGTGAGTGGGCTTCCAGCAATTCGGCTTCCAGTACGTCGGGAGGGAGTCAGAGCCGGTGTGGTAGACAAGCAGCCCGGTGTGAGGAGATTCGGAGGCGTTGGTCCTCTTCCGGCGAGGTGCGTTGACTGTAGCCGAGCCGAGTGCCGGCTCCGAACGCCGGCTTCGAACACCACGGCGACGAAGGGTGCAACCGACTGCGTCCGCTCCACTACCTGGTGGTGACGCTCGCGCCCGTGGTGGCGCTTGTCATACGCGCGTCGTTGCGGCACCCGACGAGCGCGGACGGTGATCCCGCGAACGGCGTGCTCCGTTCGACGACGTCCGCCTGCCGGTCGAGCCGGTGCCCGCGCCGCTCGCCCAGGAGTCGAAGGCCACCGCAGCAGCGAACGCGAGTGTGTCCGGGATCGAGGTCGCACCCATCGCGACTGACGCATCTCGTGCGGCGCCGTCCCTCTTCGGAGAACCCGCGGGTGGGTCGTGAGGGGCACCGGGAGACGGCACGCCTGGCGGCGCCCACCCGGTTTGCGCTGGAGGACACGCCGGCTTTGCGGCGAACCCGACGGTCATGCGCCGGGTGGCGATAATCGGCATGCTGGCGGGCTTCGCGGCGATAGCGCCGGCGCACGCGATCGCGGCGCGGCCGGCACCGCGCGTCGCCGCGCTCCAGATCGCGCTGCGCGCACACGGCCTCTATGCGGGGCCGATCGACGGTCTCGAGGGCCCGTTGACGCGAGCAGGCCTGATCGAGTTGGAGCGCGCCCACGGGCTCAAGCCGGACGGGAAGGTCGGCCCGGGGGTACGGCGGGCGCTCGGGCGGCTTGGCGCGCCGCTCCTCGGCCAACGCGAGCTCTGGCCGGGGCTCGTCGGCTGGGACGTCGGCGTGCTCGAGTTCCGGCTCGTCCGCTACGGATTGGCTCCGGCTGCGGTGGACGGGCGCTTCGACCTCACCACGCAGGCCGCGCTGGAGCGGTTCCAGCGGAGCCGGGGGCTCCGGCCCGACGGCATCGCAGGCCGCCAGACCTACCGCGCGCTCGCCCGGTCGATCCGGCCCGTGCCGGCGCCGCTCGTCGTCCACAGGGTGAAGCCGGGTGAGAGCTTCTTCTCGATCGCGCAGCGCTATCACGTCAGTCCGTGGCTGCTCGCGAAGCAGAACGGGCTGACGCTGACCGGTGTGATCGTCCCGGGGCAGACGCTCCGGCTGCCGAGCGGGGCGACGACCTCCGCGACGGGCCCGCCCTCGAGCCGGGGCTCGATCCGCGACTCGATCGACCACTGGTCGGCGGTCTACGGCGTCGATCCTGCGCTTGCGCGCGCGCTCGCCTGGATGGAGTCGGGCTTCCAGGAGGACGTCGTCTCCAGCGTCGGCGCCGTCGGGGTGATGCAGCTCCTGCCCGAGACGTGGGACTGGGTCGACGTCGTCCTCCTCGGGCAGAGCACGCCGCGCACCGCCGACGGCAACGTCCAGGCGGGCGTGCGCTACCTGCGCTGGCAGCTCGACCAGTTCGCCGGCGACCGCCGGCTCGCGCTCGCCGGCTGGTACCAGGGTGCGAGAGCGGTCCGCCAGGTCGGCCTCTACGACGACACGAAGCAGTTCGTCTCGATCGTGCTGCAGCTCTACGGCAAGGTCTGAGCGACCGTCTCGTCGAGCGCGAGCGCCGCAGCCTGGGCGAGCGACAGCGCACGACCTTCCTCGACGGCCGCGGTGAAGCGCGGCTCGGAGCAGCCCTGCAGTTGCGGAGCGACGGCCGCGAAGTCCGGATCGAGGGCGAGGACCGGGTCGCTCGCCTCCTCCTCTCTGACCGCGCCCCAGAGAATCCCCGCGCGCTCGAGCTCAGAGCAAGCGAACGCCGCGCGGGCGAGGTCGATCAGGTTCCAGAGCGTGATCCTGCGGTCGTCGAGGCGCCGCGCGAGGCGCAGCGCCCGCCGGGCGCTGCGCTCGGCCTCGTCGAACAGTTCGAGCTCGAGCTCGAGCTCCGACTTGTGGCTCAGCTGCCACATCTCCCAGAGCACGAAGTTGCAGGCCTCCGCAGCCTCGATCGAGCGACGGTAGAGGTCCCGCGCTGCACTTGGGTCGCCTTCGCGGAGAGCCGCGCCGGCAAGCGCCGAGAGCAGCTGGGGCTCCACCATCGGCGCCTGGGCCGACTCGTTCGCGGCTCTCAGCTCGGTCACGCGTCGTCGCGTCTCGTCCGGCTCGGCCGTGCGTGCCGCGTGCACGACGAAGCGCGTCTCGAGCTCGACGAGACCGCGCTCGTAGCCGATCGAGCGGAAGTGCTCGATCGCTTCGCGAAGGGCCGCTTCGCCGTGTGCGAGCTCGCCGCTGAGCACGAGGATGCTGCCGTACAGCCGCAGGAGCCGACCTCGGAGAGCAGGCGGAAGCTCGACCGGCGCTCCGAGCACCGATTCGACGCGGCTGCGTCCTTCGCGTAGTGCATGGGTGACCCAGTGCTGCTCGAGTGCCGTGAGGAGCTCGGCGGCGAGGATGGCGTCCTCGTGTGTCGCCCAGTCGAGTGCCGCCCGGATCTCCTCACGCTCGGCGAGGACGAGCTGGTGATCCGGGAGAAGTCCCCCCGCCTCCGTGGCGAGGTTCGCGGAATGCGAGATCGCGAGTACCCGCTCGGCGTGGCGGCGACGCACGACCTGCTCGCGGTCGGGGTCGTCGCCGAGACGCTCGCGCCCGAACTCGCGAATCGTCTCCAGCATCCAGTAGCGGTCGCTTCCGTTCGCCTCGGCACGCCGGCGAACGAGGCTCTTGTCGAGGAGGGAGGCGAGCGTATCGACGTCGGTGTCGCCGACCTCCTCGGCGGCCTCGAGCGTCCAGCCGCCGCGGAAGACGGAGAGTGAGGCGAAGGCTCGCTGCTCCTCGGGGGAGAGCAGGTCGTGGGACCAGGCGATGGTCGCGCGTAGGGTGGCGTGACGTTCGTCGGCGTCGCGTCCTCCCTTCAGGAGGTCGAGGCGCTGGCCGAGTCGGGCGAGGATCTGCTCGGGGGCGAGCAGCTTGGTGCGGGCGGCGGCGAGCTCGAGTGCGAGTGGAAGCCGGTCGAGCCGTGCGCAGAGCTCGTCCACGGTGCGGGTGCGGTTGAGCCGCGAGCCCACGCTACGGGCTCGCGCGAGGAACAGCTCGACCGCGTCGTCCTCGACCATCGGCGGCAGGTCGAGCTCGTGCTCGCCGGCGATGCGGAGGGGCTCCCGGCTCGTCGCGACGACGCGCAGCGACGGAGCAGCGGCTTCGAGGGCCGCGACTGCGCCTGCGACGTCGGGCAGGAGCTGCTCGAGGTTGTCGAGGACGACGTGGACGCGCCGGTCGGCGATGCGTGCTGCGATCCCCTGCACGTCCGGCGACGGGGCGCCGAGGCGCTCGGCGAGAGCGGGGAGGACGAGCCCCGCGTCGCGCAGAGGTGCGAGTGGCAGGAAGAGCGTGCCGCCGTCGGCCTCGTCCGCGAGCAGGCGAGCGAGCTCGATCGCGAAGCGGGTCTTTCCCGTGCCGCCCGGGCCCACCACGGTGAGCAGGCGCGGGTCGCGCTCGAGCACGACGGAGATCGCGTCCAGCAGCTCCTGCTGGCGTCCGAGAAACGGCGTCGCCGGCGTCGGCAGGTCGACGCTTCCCGGCGTGCGCAGCGGAGGGAACGTGCCGCGTGCGAGCTGGAAGATCCGTGTCGACCCCTCGAAGTCCTTCAGGCGGTGCAGCCCGAGGTCGAGGAGGTCGACCCCGTCGAGCAGCGCCGCGGTCGCCTGCGAGGCGAGCGTCTGGCCGCCGTGGGCGAGCGCGGCGATCCGCGCGCCGCGGTGCACGTCCTCACCGACGTACCCGTCGTCCGCGAGATCCGGCGTTCCCGTGTGGATCCCGATGCGAACTCGCAGCGGCCCGCTCTCGAGCGCAGTGTGCACGGCGGCGGCCGCCGCCGCCGCTCCCGCCGCCGTCGCGAAGGCGACGAAGAAGGCGTCGCCCTGCGTGTCGACCTCGACGCCTCCAGCCTGCGCGAACGCCTCACGCAGCACGCCGCGGTGCCGGTCGAGCGCCCGCGCGTAGTCACTCGGGCCGAGTCGGTGCAGCAGCCGCGTGGATCCCTCGACGTCGGTGAAGAGGAACGTGACCGTGCCCCGAGGCAGCTCCACGCGTGCCACGCCGCGAGTTATAGGCTCATTCGCGTGCAGGTGACGGAGATCGCGCCCGGTCTGTGGCGCTGGAGCGCGCCACATCCGGAGTGGAAGCCGTCGAGCGGTGGGCCGGACGGCTGGGAGCGAGACGTCGGCTGCGTCTACTGCGAGGCCGGCGACACGATCCTGCTGGTCGACCCTCTGCTTCCCGACGAGCCGAACGAGCGGGAGCGCTTCTGGCGCGCCCTCGATCGCGACGTCGAGCGGGTCGGAGCCCCGAACGTCCTGCTGACGTGCCATTGGCACGTGCGGAGCTCCGAGGACGTGGTCGGTCGCTACGCCGGGTCGCGGTTGTGGGTCTCGGAGGCCGCCGCTCCCGAGCTCGGCGATACGGCCGGGCGGGTGACCGATGTGTTTCGCGCGGGGCAGGAGCTCCCCGGAGGAGCGGTCGCCCTCGACGCGGGCGCCGGCGCGGGCGAGGTCCTCTACTGGTTGCCGTCGCACGGAGCGCTCGTCCCCGGCGACGTGCTGCTCGGCACAGTCGACGGCGGGCTGCGCGTGTGTCCCGACGACTGGCTCGACGGCGGCTTCACCGGCGACCATGTGCGACGAGCCCTCCGGCCGCTGCTCGAGCTTCCGATCCAGCGGGTGCTCATCTCCCACGGCGAGCCCGTGCTGGAGCGCGGCCGCGAGGCGCTCTCGGCAGCGATCGGCTAGTCGAGGAGCGCCGAGGCGGCCGCCTGTGCTCGCCGCGTGGCCTCGTCCAGCGGGAGTCCCCAGAAGCGGTCGGGGTCGGAGAAGATCTCGACGTCGAGGTATCCGTCCCAGCCGCCGGCTCGCGCCGCGTCGACGAGCGCTTTGGCTCGCACGCCTGCTTCGCCGGGGAGGACGCGGTCGGTTCGGCCGGGATCCGCCGGTCGGTCGGCGACGTGCAGGCCGGTCACCCGGCGGCCGTTCTCGCGGAGCCAGTCCACCGCGCCCGGGTCGTCCCAGAGGTTGAACGTGTCGACCATCACGCCGACGTCGTCGAGGCCGGCCTCGTCGAGCAGTTCGGCCGCTTCCGCCGCAGTGTTGACGAACGACGTGCTCCCGCGCTGGGAGGGATGCGCCGGCTCGAGACCGAAGCGCACGCCGGTTTCGCGGGCCGCCGTCGCGATTCGGACGAGCCCGTCGCGGACGATCGCGCGCGCAGCGGCCTCGCTGTGTCCGCCGAGCGGGCCGCTGAGACAGAGGACGCACCCGGGCTCGTACCGGGCAAGTCGCCGCATCGA
>Ga0187778_10001393_pt1 | contig 16846 bp, 9 predicted proteins | sample 1015_Q2_SP5_20_M_FD_132418 | JGI IMG/M metagenome (GOLD analysis project Ga0187778, IMG submission 132418) | Tropical peat soil microbial communities from peatlands in Department of Meta, Colombia - 1015_Q2_SP5_20_MG | ecosystem: Environmental > Terrestrial > Soil > Wetlands > Peat | place...
CTGCGACGCACTGTGGGACATCAAAGGCCGCCAGGCGGGCATGCCTGTATATCAGCTCGTCGGCGGCAAGATGCGCGAGGCGGCGGACGTTTATTTGCACGTCGGTCTGGGAGCGCCCGATCAGGATCCCGCCATGCAGATTGTCGAAAATTCGATGAAGTTCGTCGAAAAGGGCTGCCGATTTCTTCTCGTTGCCATGTTCATTCGCGACGGTGCGGTGAACAATCTTTACGGCCAGCCGAAATTCGAAGACGGCTCCATTCCGTTCGATCGCGACAAGGAAATTCGCAGGATTCTGACGGCGTTCGAGGCCTTTCGAAAAGAGATGCCGCCGGAAATCGGTCTCGGCGTGGATGTGCATTCGGCGCTCGACCCAATCCGCGCGACGGAATTCTGCAAGGACGTCGAGCGCTTCAAACTATTTTATTGCGAGGATCTGTTTTCACCCGAGGAATCGGGCCACTACCGCATTGTCCGGCAGCAGTGCACGACGCCGCTCGCGATCGGCGAACTCTGGAACAATCCGCATGAGTGGCAACCGCTCGTGGAAGGACGGCTGATCGACTACGTGCGCCACCACGTCTCGCACGTCGGAGGCTTTACAGCGGCGCGGAAGATTGCGGCGTACGCAGACAATTACGAAGTGAAATTCGCGTGGCACGGCAGCCCCAATTCGCCCGTGGGCCACATGACGAACCTCACGCTCGATCTCACCAACAATAATTTCGGCATCCACGAGCATTTCGACTATCCGCCTATCGTGCAGGACATTTTCCACGGCTACGCGGAAGTGAAAAACGGCTATGCGTGGATCAGCGAAAAGCCCGGCTGGGGAATCGAAATCGACGAAGCGCTCGCTGCTAAGCACCCCATCACGGACGAACATCCGAATGAAATGCGCACGCCGGATGGCTCGGTGATTGAAGGCACTGGCTAGACTGTAGGGGGCGCTGCACAACTATGCTTCGTGGAGAAAGTGCAGAAAGAGCGTGAGGTGCCGGCGGATATCGCTGGTAATCAGGAAATGCTCGCGGACGTGTTCGTGACCGCGCTCACCGAGACGCTGCGCAATCGCCGGATTTCCCAGAAGGAATCGAATCTGGTATGCGGTTCATTCGCGATGCATTCCAGATCGGCTCTTTCTATCAGTCTCTGTTTCCGAGCGTTAGCGGAGGGCGGATCGATTGGAAGATGCAAGAATGTTTCTGCACACGAATTTTTTTCAGAGAAGCAACCACTGACGGACAAAGCCCGATAATCGGAAAGTTGCGATCAAAGCCGATGCCGATCACGAACGCAGCTGCGAGCCTGGCTTACTGGCTCTTCGCTGCCTGGGCCAGCTCGGCTTTGAAATCGTGGCGGCGCAGCGCCCTCGGATCAGTTGGCGAGACGTGATGCCACACGCCGTCCTCTCCATCGATGCACTCGTCTTCTTCGATCCGCGCGCCGGGCGTTTTGTCGCGATAGAGGAGCACACGGATGGTCCAGCGTCGCGCGTAGACCATCGAATCGTCCATGGTCGCTTCGTACTTCATCGTGTCAGGCCCGAGCATCGTGTAGCGCTCGACGACGTGCAACTGGTCGCTATGATAATTCCCCGCCGCGTCGAGCCACGTTTGATCGCCAAGATCGGTGACGTCCACGACGAGCGTGTTCCCTTCCCAATGGCCGCGCGAATCGCCCATGAAAAAGTCGATGCCGTCATCGTGCGGGATCGACGATGGGAGGACCATGCGATAGGCGTGATCGTCCGTGTAGACGATCGCCAGATGGCCCACGCTTTGCACGATCTGAAACGGCTTTGGCAAGAACACCGTTCGCGGCACACCGGCTTGAAAGCAATTGTCTGCAGGATCGGTTGTTGCGCGATTCTGATAATTCTTGGCGCGCTGTTTCAACGCCTCGGGCAGATAGGGAATTTTTCCGTCCGGCGGGTCGACGACCACACTCTTCCGGGCACGGGCTCCGCCCTCAATATTCAGGTAAGCGCTTGTTTGGGCCTGCCAGATGCCCCTGAAGTCGGGCGTGCCGTCGGAAAGCTTCGGAGGCGAAAAGGCATGTGCATTTCTGCCGAGGGCCACAACGCTGCCGGACGCGGCGAGCAACGTCGCCATCATCAGCATCGAGAAGCTGCGCTTATTCATGCTTGTTCGCCTTGTTGCCTTCCGATTGCGTGTAATGCTGGACGTCGCGCTCGCCTTCATGGCAGTCGTAGTAGACGATCTGGTCTTTCGCAGGATTTCGCTTCAGGGTCAGGTGGATCGTCCACGGCTTTATGAACACAGTGGGATCCTCGACGAGCGCGGTGTAGTCAATCGCATCGCGGCTGGTCATGGTGTAACGCTCGACGACGTGCTCGTTTTCGTCGACGAAATTCCCTTCCATGTCGAGCCACGACCTGCCGTTGAAATTTGAAACGTCGACGACGAACGTGTCGCCTTCCCAGTGGCCTCGCGAATCGCCGTCCCACGCCCAATAGCGCTTCGGGTGCGGGCTGCCGTCCTCGGGGATGATGCGCACGTCGTGCACGTATTCGTAGAGAATCACGACGTACTTCTCATCCTGAATAATCTGGAATGGCATCAAGGAAGACGGCTGCTCGGTTTCGCGCGGAACTCCGGGCACGTGGCAGTGCCCCTCTGGATCATGATAGACATCGTGGAGTTTGCGATATTCGCGGACTTTGTCGGCCTCGGGTAAATAAGGAAGCGGCAGCGGAAAACCCTCGGCGTGAAAATCAGCTAGCGCGACGGCCAAACCCTTGCCGCTCCGCATGTTTTTCATCATCGCCTGGTAACCGCTGTCGTTATGCCAGAGGCCCTGCAAATCCGGGTGACCATCGGGTAGGCGAGGGATCGAAGACGTGTCTTCGCGGGCCTGCACAGTCGGCGCTGGACTTGCTGGGGCCTGGGCGCCTGCCCGCCCTGCCGGAAACCATACGATCGCGAGAATGGCCCCGCCGATCGCGCTCCTGCAGAACTGCGAGATTTTCAGCACGCGGCGAGTCCCCCTACGGATTCGATGGCTTGTCTGTCGAGGACGAGGCTGGCGGTTGCGGCGGCGGAACATTTCTGGGAGCTCCGCCCAAGACGCGCGTTCCATCGGCAAGCCTTGCCTGAGAGCCGAAGATCGTGTTCGACCCGTCGCGGGCGCGGTAGCCGTCGATCGTCAGATCGTCGCCGACCTTCACTGAATCTTTGCGCCAGCCGTTGCGATACAGTGCGCTCGGCGCTCCCATTTCGACGCTCCATCGCGTGACCGTGCCGTCCTCATTCTTCACGTCGATTGTGAGGTAGCTGTGCGGGTTGATCATTTCCCATTTGATGGCGGTGCCGTGCAGCGTAATCGGCTTATCGAGATCGAATTCCGCGGCGAAGGAATGATGCGCGATCGCGGGAGACAAGGCCACCAGCCACAGGGCCGCTGCCGCGAACACAAGAAACATCGTGTGGTTCTCGAAAATTCGCCGTTGCGAGAGGAAACGCACGACGTTACCCCTTTGTGCCCACACAGGTACATCCGCTGGCGCACTGTGTCAAGTTGCTTCTTCGAATGCCGCCCGCAGGAGCGCCCCGCGCGCTGCGTATTGACCCTCCACAGTCGCACGCGTAAGCTGGCTTCAGGTCAATTCATGCCGCGATCCGCGACAAAAGTCAGCCTCGTTGGCGCCGGGCCGGGTGACCCGGACCTCCTGACGCTCAAGGCGCACCGTCTGATCGGCAGCGCCGACGTCATCTTCCACGATGACCTGGTTCCCGCTGCGATTCTGGCGCTCGCCGATCTGCGCGCCGACGTAGTCAACGTCGGCAAGCGCTGCGGTGCAAAAGGAATCACCCAGGCGGAAATCAACACTCGAATGGTCGAAGCGGCGCGACGGGGTCTGCAGGTCGTCCGGTTGCACGGGGGTGATCCGGCAATTTTCGGCCGTCTGGCCGAGGAAATTGACGCGCTCGAGGAAGCCGGGATTCCGTTCGAAGTCGTTCCGGGGATTACCGCAGGATCGGCAGCAGCCGCTGCGCTTGGCGTTTCGCTCACTGACAGGCGCAGAAGCTCGCGCGTGATCATTGTGAGCGGGCACCGCGCGACGAAAAGCGCTCCCTACGACGCAACCGACTGGAAAGAAGTCGCTCGCGGCGACGCCACGCTGGTGATCTACATGCCCGGCAACAATTTCGCCCCGCTGCGCGATGAACTGCTGACCGCCGGGTTGCCGGCAGATATTCCTGCCGCGATCGTCTCGCACGCGGCGATGCCTGAGGAGCGGTATCGCGCCGCAACGCTCGCTACGCTCGACCAATTGCCGCGCATGGATTCTCCCGCTGTGCTCCTGATTGGGCACACGCTCAAGCGCGCCCGGCGAAATTCAAAGGAAGCAGTTTCGATTGCCCTCGATGAAGCTGAAGCAATACTCTCCTCCCTCTGATTGATCCGCCGGCTGAAACACGAGTGTCCGCCTGAATCCTAATTCCTTCCCTTCGTGTTAGATTGATCGTAGATTCACGCAGCCGTCGCTCAGGGAGCCTGCATAGGGATGTTCGACCGCAGACGATCTCATTTCGATTGGATTGATATCGTTTGGCTCGTCTTCATTCTCGTCCTGGCGCTTCTCCCGCCGATCAACGAAATCCACAAGCAGCTTATCCTCTTGGCCATAGGCGTGTTTCAGATTCTTGAAGGTCGATTGATCGCGTGGCAGCCTTCGCGCGGGCGCGTCTATAGCGTTGTGATCAAAATCGCGCTGGCCACACTTCTTCTCGATCACACCGGCGAAGTCGGCATCAACAGCAGCTACTACCCCATTTATTACCTGCCGATCGTTACCGCGGCGATGTACTTCGGCCCGCTTGGCACTCTTTTTTGGACGGCCGTCGCCTCGCTCGCTTACTGCTCGTATCTAATTCCAGCTCACTGGGAATACGAGATCACGGTCGAGGGCCTCTATTTCCTCGCGATCCGCGTTCTTTTTTTCTTTTTAGCCGCCATGCTGGTGAACCGATTCGCGGTGGAGATTCGCCGCCAGGTCGCGCGGTATCAGACGCTTTCGGAGACGCTCGAAGCCACAAATCTCCAGTTGCAGCGCGCCGAAGCCGATGCGCGCCGCTCCGAACGGCTCGCCGCTCTTGGGCAACTTTCCGCGGGGCTCGCGCACGAAATTCGCAATCCGCTTAACGTGATCAAGGGCTCGGCGGAGATGCTCGCGCAGAAATTGAAGGATTCCCAGCCGCTCGCCGGCGAACTTGCCGGCTACATTTCCTCCGAAGTGAACCGGCTGAATGCGCTCGTTGCCCGCTTTCTCGATTTCGCGCGCCCCTCGCATCTCGATTTGCAACCGCTCAAAATCGACGAACTTGTCGAACGCGCGCTCGCATCCGTTCAAGCGGAATCGCCCGGCGCGAATGTGCGCGTCGAACGCAACTACGCGCGCGGCCTTCTGGAAATTGCCGCCGATGCCCAACTCTGCGAGCGCATTTTTGTAAACTTGATTCAAAATGCTTATCAGGCGATGAGTTCTGCTGGCGCCGCGCCGGATCACGTGCTGCGATTAGCGATCGAACCCGAAACATCGAATGGCCGTAGCGGTGTCGGCGTCACAGTTCGGGATTCGGGACCAGGCGTGCCTCCGGAACTGCGTGAGCAGATCTTTAATCCGTTCTTTACGTCCAAGAAAAATGGCGTCGGCCTTGGACTGGCCATCGTCGCGAAAATTGTGGACGATCATCGCGGCTCGATTCGGCTGGAACAGGATAGCGGGCCGGGTGCCACGTTTCACGTCTTTTTGCCGGCAGTGGAAGGCGCCTGGGATACGGAAGAGAAATCGGTGAGCGCGCGGATATAGGCCGTCGCACAGGTTGCGCAAGTGGCAAAAGAAAAGCCGTCAATTCTGATCGTCGAGGACGAAGCGAAAATGCGGCGGCTGCTGGAGCTACAGCTCGCCGAAGAGGGTTTTCAGGCGCGAACAGCTGGCGACGCGGAGACCGGCCTTCAATTCCTGAGTCGCGATCCGTTCGATCTCGTTGTCACCGATTTCAAGCTACCGGGAATGACCGGTCTCGAATTTCTGCACGCGATCAAGCGCGTCGACGCGAATTTACCCGTCATCATCATGACGGCCTACGGTACCGTGGAATCCGCGGTCGATGCGATGAAAGCGGGAGCAAGCGATTACGTCCTGAAGCCTTTTTCGCTGGCCGAGCTCGTTCTCGTGATTCGAAAAGAACTCGCGGCGCATCAATTGCGTGAGGAAAACCGCTCACTGCGCGAAGCGCTTGGCCAGCGCTACCAGTACAAGAACATCGTCGCCGAAAGCCAAAAGATGCAGGCCGTGCTCGCGCTCGTCGAGCGCGTGGCGCCTACTAACGCAACGGTTTTGATCGGCGGCGAAAGCGGCGTCGGCAAGGATCTGGTCGCGCGCGCAATTCACGAGCATTCGAATCGTGCCTCTGGCCCGTTTCTCAAAATCAACAGCACCGCGATTCCCGAAAATCTGCTCGAAAGCGAACTCTTCGGCTACGAAAAAGGCGCGTTCTCGGGAGCGGTGACGAGCAAGCCCGGAAAATTCGAGCTGGCGGATAAAGGCACACTCTTCCTCGACGAAATCGGCGACGTGCCACCGCCGATTCAAGTGAAGCTGCTCCGCGTGCTGCAGGACCGCGAATTCGAGCGCCTCGGCGGCACCAAGACTCACAAAGTCGATGTCCGCCTGATCGCAGCTACGAATCGCGATCTGCGCGCCGCTCTCGAAGAAGGCACCTTCCGCGAGGATCTCTACTATCGTCTCAATGTCGTCGCGATCGATATCGCGCCTCTCCGCGATCGAAAGGAAGACATTCCCGCTCTCGCGGATTTCCTTGTGAAGAAGTATGCGAAGGAAACGGGGAAACCCGTGCAAGGCCTCACGCCGCAGGCGATCCGCCTGCTGATGGACTATCACTGGCCGGGCAATGTGCGCGAACTCGAAAATATCGTCCAGCGCAGCGTTACGCTATGTTCCGGAACGACACTCGACGCCCCGGACATTCAATTCGACACGACTCGCGCGCGCCGCAGCTCCGACCATGAACCGGTGTTGCCCGAAGGCGTGACGCTCGATCAGTGGGAGCAGGAAATCATCCGCGAGGCGCTGAAGCGTGCTGGTGGCAACAAGAGCCAGGCCGCGCGCGCTCTCGGCCTCTCTCGCAACGCCCTGCGCTACCGCCTCTCTCAAATGGGCGTCGCCGATCCCGTCGACGCGGAGTCGTAACGATTTGGGTAGTGGTTGAAATCAACCACTGGCGCTTCAAAACCACCAGAATCACCCGCTTTTCGTGCCCTCGCCCGTTACCCGTCGATCCCCGTAATCTGCTGACAGGAAGGACGTTAGACGAATCGGCAGACCAGACCCGTACTTTGGCACAGCCCCTGCATATTGGAGGCTGGAAGCAGCACGCGGCGGCGACCCGCCGCAGGGTGCGATATGAAAAAGTTTCTGGCAGTGGCGGCACTCATAGCAATGTTTGCAGCGCTCCCGTCGAGCGCGCAAGATCAATCCGATTCATACGGTCCCGCAGGTCAGGCCCCCGGCCCCGAGCAGGACCAGGCGCAACCCGATCAGCCGGCGCCCGGCGTCGCGCGCTTGAGTTACGCGCAAGGCAGCGTCTCAACGCAGCGCGGCGACAATGCTGAATGGGTCGCAGCTTCCGTCAACAGTCCGATTGCAGTCGGTGATCGCGTCTCCACGAGCCAGGGCGGCCGCGCCGAAATCCAGCTCGACTACGCCAATGTGATTCGCCTCTCCGATAACGCGACCGTCAAGATCGCGAATGTCTCGCGCGAAAACATTCAAGTGCAGGTAGGTCAGGGTCTCGTCACCTATTCGCTTCTGAAGGGCGCCGAAGCAAGCGCCGAAATTGATACGCCGAACTCTTCGATCCATCCGAGCGGCCCGGGCGTATACCGCGTCAATGTGACGCCGGATGGGCAGACCACGCTGGTTGTTCGCGACGGCTCCGCAGAGGTCACCGAGCCGCAAGGCAGCGCGCAGGTCGAGCGCGGCCAGATGATCACCATTCAGGGCATTGACAGTCCCGAGTACAAGATCGACTCCGCGCCAGTGAATGATTCCTGGGACACTTGGAACGACGAGCGCGATCACCGCATCAGTAACGCCCAGAGCTGGCACAATACCGACCGCTACTACACGGGCACGGAAGATCTCGATGGCTACGGCACGTGGTCCGAAGTGCCGGACTACGGCGAGGTTTGGACTCCTGCACAAGGACCCGGCTGGGCGCCCTATAGCGCAGGACGCTGGGTCTGGGAGCCGTATTACGGCTGGACGTGGGTCTCCTATGAACCCTGGGGTTGGGCGCCGTATCACTACGGCCGCTGGTTCGTTTGGGGCGGCAACTGGGTTTGGTGGCCCGGTCCAGTGGTCGGCTATCCCGGATATTATCCCGTTTGGTCCCCTGCTTACGTCAGCTTCTTCGGTTGGGGCGGCGGAGGCTGGGGATTTGGCATCGGCTTCGGGTTCGGATGGGGCTTCGGCCACATCGGCTGGCTACCCTGCGGACCGGGCGATTGGTATCACCCGTGGTGGGGACGCTGGGGCGGCCGGTTCAACACATTCAACGTCACCAACATCCACAACACTACTGTCATCAACAACTATCACAACGGTTTCGGGCCAATCGGTCCGCGCGGCGAACACTCGTTCTCAAACGTGAACGAGGCGCTGCACAACGACCGTGTCCGCAGCGGTTTTACCTCAATGGATAGCAACCGCTTCGGGCGCGAGAGCGTTTCGGGACATCAATCAATCAGCGCTTCCGAATTCCGTCAGGCGAGCATGGTGAGCGGCAAGATGCCGATTTCCCCCTCGCGCGAAAGCTACAGCCCGACGGGCCGCGCAGCGAGCGCTTCGGCCTACCGCAACGCGCCGTCCGCTTCGCAGCATTTCTTCACACGGAATAATCGGACGAACGCGGGCTTCAACAATCACTCAACAGGCTCGTTCAATAACTCGGCTCGCGTGCAGTCCGGCTTTGGAGCAAATCGCGGCGCAGGAACATTTGAGCACACGCCCGCGAATACGGAATCTGCGCGCGGCGGTTCGTCCGGTGCGATTGAATCGAGCCGCCCCGGATGGCACACGTTCACTCCGCCGCAAGGTGGCGCTAATAATCGTACTTTCTCGGGCAACGAGTATTCGCGCTCCAATGAAGGAAATTCAGGGTTCCGGTCCTCCGCGTCGGCGCCACGATCAGGCTCCTCGAATCCGCGTTATAACAATTCATACTCGCGTCCTCCCCTTAATATGAGGCAGCCGATCGTGACGCCGCGCGGCGGTTCGGGCGGTGACTACAATTCGCCCCGCGGTTCATCTACGCAACCGCGTGAATATAACAACAGCACACCACGCGGGTATAGCGCGCCGAGTTACAACGCCCCGAGAACCTACAGTGCGCCCCGGACGTATAACGAGCCTCGTCCAACTTACAACGCGCCGCGTGGCGGCTTCTCCGGCGGAGGCTCCAGCGCTCCATCGCGCCCAAGCTATAGCGCGCCTCGCGGTGGATCGAGTGGTGGCGGCTATCGCGGCGGCGGTAACAGCGGCGGCGGTGGTCACTCCGGTGGCGGCGGCCACTCGAGCAGCGGGCGCGGCGCTCGATCTCACTGAGACTGATAACGAACTTCTACACTTCGTGATGCTGGCAGCTCACAGTCGCGGAGCGGATCGGTGTACGTGCGGTCAAATGAATTCAGTGCTACCGTATTCGCAAATGAAAGGCGCGTAGTCAGCGCTTGAATGCTCAGCCAGTTTGCCCAGCCAGTCGGTACAGTTCATGGAGGGAATGTGATGAGGAAGCTAGGCCCAATTCTCGCGATCATGCTCTTTGTTGCAGCGCTACTCTCAATTCTCGTTTCACCTGCGTTGGCGCAAGACGATCAGGATCCTCCCGGCCGCGTCGCGCGCCTCAATTACATTCAAGGCTCCGTCTCCTATCAGGTGTCGGGCGATCAGAATTGGGTGCAGGCCGATCCGAACCGCCCGCTGACGACCGGCGACAATCTCTGGGCCGACAAGGACTCGCGCGGCGAAGTGCACATCGGCAGCACGGCGATTCGCATGTCGAGCGAGACCGGCATTTCGTTCCTCACGCTCGATGATCGCACCGTGCAACTGCAGCTCGCGCAAGGCGCGATCGAAGTCCACTTGCGGCGCCTCGCTCCCGGCGAAGCGTTCGAGATCGACACGCCGAACGTCGCCTTCACGCTCACGCACAGCGGCGAATATCGCATTGAGACTGATCCGAACGCCAGCTCTACCGTCATCGTTGTGCGCGAAGGTGAAGGAGAAGTCACCGCCGGCGGCGAATCCTGGGATCTCGTGAGCGACCAGCAATACACGCTTCAGGGCATAGACCAGATTTCCTACGACGCCTCGGCCGCGCCAGCATTCGACGATTTCGAAGATTGGTGCCAGTCGCGTGACGACCGCGAAAATCAGGCGGCCTCGGCCAAGTACGTTTCGCGCGACGTCGACGGCTACTACGATCTTGACGATTACGGCGATTGGCAAACCGATTCCGACTACGGCGCGGTCTGGGTGCCGCGCGGCGTTGCTGTCGGTTGGGCGCCCTATCAGCTCGGCCACTGGGTGTACGTCGCACCCTGGGGATGGACGTGGGTGGACGACGAGCCGTGGGGTTTCGCGCCGTTCCACTATGGCCGCTGGGCATTCGTGCGCGGCTACTGGGCGTGGGTTCCCGGACCCGTCGTCGTGCGTCCCGTATACGCACCGGCTCTGGTCGCATTCGTCGGCGGAGCAGGCTTTAGCCTGGGCGTCTCTTTCGGTGGCGGATTCGCGGGCGTCGCTTGGTTTCCTCTCGGTCCGCGTGACGTTTACGTGCCCGGCTATCACTGCAGCGCGCGCTACGTGCAGACCATCAACATCACCAACACGCGCGTCGTGAACGTTACGCAAGTCACCAACGTCTACAACAACGTCGTCATCAATCGCAACACGACGTACGTGAACAACTACACCTATGCTCGCAACGAGCGAGCCGTCACTGCCGTCTCGCGCGACACGTTCGTGAATGCGCGGCCCGTCTCGAAGGCAGTCGTACACGTGTCGGCGGAACAGCTCCAGGCGGCACGTCCGGTCGACACAGCGCCTATCGCACCGACGCGATCGAGCTATGTGTCGGCGACCGCGCGCGTGGCGACGGCCAAGCCTGCGACTCCGTTCGAACAGCGGCCGGTCGTCGCGCGGCTCAACCCGGCTGTTTCTCGGCGCGCCCCGGTCTATACAAACGAAAGCCCCGAATTCAATCAGCCGAATCGTGGCGCCACAAACCCGCCCGGTCAGCAAGGCGGCCGAGTAAACCAGCCAAATGCACAACCACAGGGCACGGCGCCTCAGGGTGGCACCCAACAGCAGTCGCGGGAGGGTTTCCGCCCCTTTCAACCCCCCAGTGGTACAAATCAACCCGCTGGCGGCAATAAAGGAGGAAACGCGGCGCAAACCCAGGAGCAGGCGCAGCCGCAGCGGCAGTATAACGAGCGTCCAGCTATGAAATACACGCCTCCCCCGAAGGCGCGCGATGAAATGTACGATGTTCATCCGCCGCTGAATCAAAAACCGGCGCAGCCTCCCAAGCAGGCGGAGAAGCCGAAAGAACAGAACAAGAAGGAGAAGTAGCGCCCACGCGAGTAAGCAAGAAACTTGTGCGCAAGCCAACGGCCCCGATTGCTCGGGGCCGTTGCCGTTTCTGGGCGCGGTCTCGTTACGGTCTGGTCGGCCTCGCTGGTGCGGGCGCAGCGTTCGCCGGCGTCGTGGGCGGCGTTTCTTCGAGCGCGAGGTACGCGCGGCCAAACGCCGATTGCTGCGTCCCCGCGGCGATTACGATCGCTTGCACGGTGTAGCGCCCCGTCGGTAGCTTCGCAAGCGGCAAGCTGATGCGGAACGAAGCGGTACGCGCTTTTTCATCGATCGCAGTCGGCACGAGCAGAGGTGTAGCGTTGATTTGCACGCCGCTGCGGAAAAAAATCAGCCCGCCTCGCAACGAGGATGTCTCAAGCGAGTTGCCGCCATCTTTCTCCGGATAATACGCCTGAAAGAAAACGTAAAGCGTCTGTCCCTGATTGAAATACCGCGTGACGCTTGGCACGATTTTCTCGCCTGCCATTTCAAGCGGAGACGCCACCATCCTCGCGCGCATCCCCTGCGTCCTCGTCTGCACGTCCGCCGATTTTTCCACCGGCACCAGTTGGCTTGAGAGCAGCACGGAGCTGAGCGTCATCCGCGCGGCCGGCCGCTGCGGCACGATCAGACTCTGCTCGAACGTCCCGATCTTGCCCGACTCATTCTCGCGAGCGACAAACTTCATCCGGTAATTTCCCGGCGCGAGCACGACGCCTCCTTGATACACGAGACTGCTGCGATTCACCTGCTGGAAGCGCTCTTCATCGAGATGCACCGTAATCGTATCGCGCAGCGCAGCCGCCGCCGCTTGCCCGCCGGGAACGGTTCGCACTTCCGCCGCGAAATCGAATTCAGCCTCGCGCCGGTCATGCTTCTGCGCCCAGTCGAGCGCGCTCGACGAGAGCTTCGCGGAGACGGGAACGTAGACCTGCTGATCGTTGATTCGAAACATCGCTGTATCAACCGCAATCGGCAAATCCACTTCGGGATTTTCCGAACGCATCGCATCCGCCAGTTGTTGTTCGCGGTCTTCTTTTTCGAGATGTTGAAAATCGCGCGGCGCGTAATATCCGTCGCGATAGCGGACATGTCCCCCGGGTGCATTCACCTTTACCCGCACGGCGTGCCAGCTTCCGTCTTTTTTCGCGTTCGGTAGATCGTAGCCGATCAGATAGTAGCCGCTGTTTTCCTGCTGAATCTTCGGGAAGGCATCGCTCAGATCGCCGAGATCGAAAAACGCGCGGCCCCCCGTGTCCGTTGAAAGCGTCGCCAGCGTGTCGCGCGTATCTTCGCGCTGGTCCGTCTGGTGATAGACGGCTGCGCCGCTAAACATTGACGTGCCAGTCGCGGCCGCGGTCGTGGCGTCGCCGCCCGGCGGCGTGGCAAACATTCCCCGCGCGTCGATCGAATAGATTGAGACGTTCGCGCGATTGGCTGCATCCGTCGCCGCTCGCAGCTCCGCGCGATTCTCTTCGCCCGTCTGTGTGATTCCGCCAGTGAACTCGACCAGCGCCTTGCGCCCTGGAATTCCCGACAGCACATTCGAAATCCCCTCGATTGCTTCGAGCTTCTGATCGGTATTGAACACGTTGAACTCGGTCGAGTCGGGAGTGTATGCGTCGCCGGTATCCTGCTGCACATCGTATTCGCCGTTTTGCGCCGCCGCATAGAGCGGGCTCGCGAGCTGCGAAGCGGCGCCCGGCTCGATCTGCGCAATCGCTTTCTCGAGTTTCGCGCGATCGTTCGTGAAATCGGCGAGCACGGCCAGGCGCGTGCTGAAGACGATCACGGCAACGAGGTCCGCTGGCGAAATCTGCTGCTTCAGAAATTTTTCCGCCGCGTCGTGCGCTCGCAGGATGTCGTCGGTCTCCATCGACGTCATGTCGAAGAAGAGCGCGATGAGGCGCCGGTCGCGCGTTTGATTTGTGATTTTCTCTTCTGATTCAGCCCTCGGACCCGAATTGTCCACCGCGATGACGATCGGCGCCGCGGTTTCAGGGCCTGCGGTCTCCACCTTCTCGATATCCGAATACGTGAACGTCGTAATCTTCTGCGGCTTGCCGTCGTCGGTCACTTCAAATTGATCTGCGCGCAGCCCCTTGATCGGTTTGCCGGAGGAATCCGTCACTTCCACGTCGATGCGAACCAAATTCGATTGCGCGTGAAGCACGGACGATGCGATCGGGGGCGGTGGCGGCGGACCCGGCTGCTGCTGCGCTAGTGCCGAGATCGGCCCCAGCGCCAAGCTCACACACAGCAGGACGGCGAACAGAATCCGGCCACCGTCGCGATCGCCAGACATCGCTTCGCTTCTCATTAGCATTTGCACGCTACCAGTCTCAACCCGCGCTATGCTCAACGCAACCTATCGCTTTGCCATGCACTGCCAACGATCCTACACCAGCGCCGTTTAGGGGGTCGGAGCTTCAGCTCCGACATGTTGCCGCACTCTTCTCAGGGGTTTTAACCCCTGAGGTTCGTCTACAAATTTATGCGCACCATGAGAGCCATCGTACGCATCTGACCCGCGCTCGTCACCCGGCCGAAGAAAGATCTCGAAACGCCAGCACCGGCGCTCGCTCCGCACACGATCCCGGCCGCAGTCCCTGTCCCCGTTCCAGTGCCGGTCGTCGTAAAGCACGGAAGAACAGTGCCGATTCCCGTGAAACTGGGTGTGTTCGTCAGATTCGTGATTTGCCAGCTGAAGTTCGCCGTGCGCCGGCGTTCCGGCCCAAAGCGGATCGTTTTCGCAATCGATGAGTTCCAACTGAACATGCACGGCCCTTCAACCACCCCACGCGGCTCGTCACCGTAGGTGAGATTATTTTGCGCGTCGGTCGGGAGTGTGAATACGTTCGTATTGAAATACGCCGAGCGCGAACCGCCGCAAATGCCGAGGTTCGGATCGCCCGTGATGTTCGGACGCAGCGAAAAATTCGCTCCAGTGCCATTGTCCGACGCAACGCCGCCGAGCAGCACCGTTTGCGGCGTGCCTGTCTGCCACGTGAAAATGTTTTGCAAGCGCCAGTCGCTAAACACGTGCTCCTTCCAGCCGTGATTCCAAATACGGTGCCTCTGGCCAAAAGGCAGCTCCCACATCGAGATGCCGCGGAATTGATTGCGGATGTCGAAAGTCGAAAGCCCGTATTCGGCGTGCAGATTTCCGTCCTGCTGTTCCACGGTCGACGCGCCTCCGCCGATCGAGCTGGCGTCGTCGAGCGACTTTCCCCATGTATAGATCCCCTGCAGCAAGAATCCGTGCGTGAACCGGTGCACGACGCGCACTTGCAGCGCGTTGTAGATCGAGTTTGCGCCGGATTGATCGAATGTGAATCCGGTCGCATTGGGATCAATGCGAAATTCCTGAATCTGCGCTTGCGGAGTGCCGGGCGGAGCGCGATTGGGCGCGCGCAACACGTCGAGGTCGGTGCCCTTCGTTCCCGTGTAGGTCAGATCGAGAATCCAGTTTTGCGAAAACGATGTTTCTGTGCTCAGGTTCCAGATTTGCGCGTAGCCGGGCTTGTAAAACGGATCGACGGCCTGCGTGTTCAAAATTGGAATCGCGCTCGTTTGCGGCAGCAAGCCGGTCGCCAGCGTGAGCGGCGCAGCCGCGGTTGAAACGAGGGTTTGGGCCGTGTCGACCGGAGGCTGGTACGCCAGTTCTTTCACGAGCGTCGCGTAGATCGACTCGTTGTAGAAAATCGAATAGCCGCCGCGCACAACTGTTTTCGGCTTGACGAATTTCGGCTGCCACGCAAATCCGATGCGCGGCTCGAAGTTGTCGTACTTGCCGTGAATCAGCGCACGCGGATACACGCCGCTGAAGGGGCCGGTTTCTCCCGGTCTGATCTGCACGACGCAGGTCGTGCACGTGCCGGTGAGGCTCGCGATCTCCGGATTCATGTCGAGATTGACGACGTTGTTGTAGAGCTCGATAGGCGGCGTCACTGCGTCGTAGCGAAGCCCGTACTGAAACGTGAACACTTTGTTGACGCGCCAATCGTCCTGCGCGTATGCCGAAAAGCCCCAGCTGCGGAAATAGGTGTTGGGATCTCCGAATTGCACGCTTGCGGTCTGCGGCAGGCCCAGCAGGAAATCGGCGAAATCGCTGCCCGTCGCGAGTCCTGTGAATATGAAATTGCCGCGCGGAATCGGATTCGAGTCGGTGTTGTACTGCAGCCGCCGCACTTCGCCGCCAAACCTCATCGTGTGTTTGTTGTGCACCCAGGAAAGGTTGTCGGAAGCGCGCAGCGTTTGGTTGCGAACGAGAGAAGGGATCGGATCGCTCAGCCCGGAGAAATTCGTGAAGCTGATTGCCGGAATTCCGAAGTCGATCGGCGAAGTCGAAGCGCCGCTGATTCCGAGCGCTTGGGTGATGTCCGTGGTGAACGAATTGTCGCTCAGAGTCTTTACGCGATTGCGGCTCCAAACGACTTGCTCGCTTTCGACCACATGCGAGGACCAGTTGTGCGAGAGCCCCAGCGTCACGCTCTGGCTCCGGGTTGAATTGTTTCCGCCGATTTCGGCAAAATTCGTGACCGTCGTCGCGCGCTGAGAATTGAAGTTGTACCCGGCATTGGCGTTCCACTTCGCGTTGATCGTGTGCAGGACGTTCGCATTGAGCGCGTCTGTGTTCGTCGGCGTGGTTCCTTGCAGCAGATAGTTCTGCCCGGAAGTTGTCTGAAGATTCGGGGTAGCCTGCGGAAAGTAGTTGAGCAGGCTTTGCGCGATCGGGTTGACGGGAACTTGCACCTCGCCAGTCGCGCAGGAGCCCTGCGCCGTGTACGGCGTCGTGGTGAACGGCATAAAGACGGTGCCCGCCGTGAAGCAACCGTTTCGCTGGTCCGGTGTCGGCACGATCGAATACGTGTTGATCGGGTTCGTCACGGTCTCGTGCTGGTAGTTGACGAAGAAATACGTGCGGTCGCTTCCGTTGTAGACGTGCGGAATTTTGAGCGGGCCGCCCATGTTGGCGCCGACTCTCTCGTCATAGTGGCCAACTTTCGGCGCTGGCACACCGGTTAACGAAAACGGTCTCGCATCGAATGCTGAATTCTGGTAGCTGTCGTAGAAACTGAACCGCACGCGGTTCACGTTTTGCCGGAACAGACGGAAGCCTCCGCCGCCGCCCCCGCCGCCCCGCCCGCCTCTGCCACCACC
>Ga0187778_10001394_pt1 | contig 16840 bp, 12 predicted proteins | sample 1015_Q2_SP5_20_M_FD_132418 | JGI IMG/M metagenome (GOLD analysis project Ga0187778, IMG submission 132418) | Tropical peat soil microbial communities from peatlands in Department of Meta, Colombia - 1015_Q2_SP5_20_MG | ecosystem: Environmental > Terrestrial > Soil > Wetlands > Peat | place...
GACACTTGCGTTTCCGTCTCATCCTTTTGCATCAAAGCGATTAAATCGATTATAGAGCAGACGCAGCCAGCGCGAAGTCCGAATAGGTTTGCAAGCGTGAATAGAGTAGCTGCCTCCATCTCTGCGCTGATCACATTTGCTTTCGAGAAATCGTTTTCGATATCTCTCATCCAACTCTGCCTGTACCCGCCGAAGCTCATATTCGAATAGAAACTGTCGCTAGTTCTTGTGATGCCGACATGATACGTGACGCCAGCTTGTTCAGCAGCCTCAATGAGAGCCAATACGACCTCTGGCGCGCTAAACGCAGGGTACTCAGGCGGAATATATTGCCGGGTGGTACCTTCCCATCTTACGGCCGCCGTTGCTATTGCAATGTCTCCCACTTTCTGTTCGGCACGGTATCCACCACATGTCCCAACGCGAATGAACGTGTCTGCTCCGCATCTAGCTAACTCCTCCACGGCTATTGCAACACTCGGGCCTCCAATTCCTGTCGACGTAGTTGACATCTCAATCCCGTGGACCCTCCCAGTATAAGTTACATATTGCCGATTCTCAGCTACCTTTCGAGATTCATCCCACAACGAGGCTATGACCTTGACGCGAGCAGGGTCACCTGGAAGAAGGACGTAACGTGCCACATCGCCCCTCCTGCATTTGATATGATATTGCAGATTCTGAGCCATTATGAAACACCTAATCGATTACTATCACTGGGATTCCTATTTGACCCAGTAGAGCAGGATCCTTGTATCGAATCTCCTCTAAGCACTTTCCCCCTCCTTAATCTTCTGAAGGAAAGAATTCGCGATGTATGAGTAAAGGGCGGTGAACTGGTTTCTCGCTACCCTTGGATTAACATATAGCTCTTGATTCCTTTCTCGTCCAAGTTGATTACGGCACCGCGTAAGATTCCTTGGCCATAATCGCTTCCCGGGTTTATGCACACTGTCCGCCCTATCTTAACGAAACCTCGTGACTCGTGGATGTGTCCGTGAATGCCAAGAAGCGGCTGATTTTTCTCGATTGCTTGTCGCACAGCAACGCTTCCGACGTGCACCATACTGACACTACTGCCGCTGATCTTTGGTTTGAGAGTTTCATCAAGCTCGGGAGCGACATCTATAGGGGTATTGTAGGGCGGGCAGTGAAGATTGAATATGCAGCTCTCCATTCGCTGAACCTTCGATGTCATTTGCCTGATGATCTCAGCGAGCTTCTCCTCCGTAGTTTCGCGTGGGCTTTTCCAGGGAGTCGGGTTGGCCCAGGCTGTTGTGATCATCTCGTGGTGGTCGTCGATCCACACCACCTCATCCTCAGGGTACAGCACGAGAGAAGAGGATTTCAGCACTTCATCGATGTTGAATCTGTCATCGTTACCGGGGCTGATGTAGCACTTTGTGCTCGTTCCCTTCAGCCGCTCCTCGGCGACCTGAACCCAACGCTTGACTCCATCAACCATAACTCTGGAGAAAAGCTCATCCTGGAGTTTCTTGTCGTTTGAGAGTCTTTCCATCTCGTCAGGGTTAGTCATGTAAGGGTAGTAGCCACCGTTACGAATGTTCTTCTCCAAATTGTCGCGTTCCTCCTTTGTCTTGAGAATCTGTGTGGATCCCAGGAACTCTGAGAAATATGTTCCATCAGGTTGTCGCACTATTGGAACAATCATTTTTCCGGTAACATCGCCGCCCAGAATTAGGACGTGAGCCTGATAGACCTTAGCGGCGTTGATGAACTTCATGAAGCAAACATCGGAGCCGTGTACGTCAGAGGTAAAGAAAATCCTAGTTATAGCCATAATGCGTTCACTTTACTCGGAATCAATCAACTTGCTGCGTAATAGTATGCTCCGCTTTCTAAGCCTAACCCCTGGTCTCGTTGCCCAAAGACTTTGAACTTGCAAGAAAATCTCATGTAGACTTTGAGACGTGCGACCAATGTCGAGATAATCTGGGCGGCGCCTTGCTTCCAGTTCCTTCAGCAACTTCCCTATTAGATATCGGGCGACGCGAGCGTCGTTGTTGGAGTTCGAAGAAAGTTGCGAGGAATTTACGGCTGTCACTCACGCAACGCAGAATGAAATCCGGTTTTCGATTGATTAATATTCACTGCGAGCTAAATCAGCCAATGTTAGTTCAACATTGTCGTCTGAGAGAGTTGTCAATGAAGTGGTGGGCCGAATTCGAGGCAAAGAGTTCAGAGGGCCCACACTGGTCACACAAGCTGCACTGAGGGCGCTGAGTGAAGCCTCTCGAGTATCAACCAGTCATTCACCGCAGGAATTCGTTTTAGAGCAGAGTGCGTTCGGGGATTTGCTCGTCAAGACTCGTCCCACAGCTATTCTCTTGGCAAATGGTGTACGACGAGTTATTGACGCGGTGAGGATGGGCGCGGACCAAGGGTCTAATGTGCCTGCGCTTCAGGGAACTGTTTCGAAGACTGTGGATTCCTTCCTTGTCGAAATCAAACAGTCTGTCGACAAGATCGGTGAGATTGGCGCTAGGAGGTTGCGAAGTGGAGACACTGTACTGTGCTACGGTTACAGCACTTCCGTACTTTCAATCGTGCAGAAGGCTCAGGAGCTTGGGAAGAACTTGAGAGTGATCGTCAGCGAGTCACGTCCAGAACTTGAAGGTCGCTTGATGGCTCAGGAGTTACTCAAGCTCAACGTGCCAACAACAATGATCATTGATTCAGCCGTATCATATTTCATAAAGGACGTGGATCGAGTCCTGACCGGTGCTGATGCTGTTTCTGCAAATGGGGCTGTCATCAACAAGATAGGCACGGCGACAGTCGCAGCTATAGCTCACCTCTCGAGGGTGAACGTGTTTGTAGCAGCGAGCGTTTACAAGTTCAGTCCCGAGACGATACTCGGAGAGCGAATCGAGATAGAAGAACTTGATCACTCACTCGTGATTTCACGAGAATTGATGACGCACTTCAAAGGCATGGAGATACGTAATCCGGCATTCGATGTCACACCGCCGGATCATATTGACCTGATCGTAACGGAGAGAGGCGTGATTCCGCCTCAGGGAGCTATCATGATACTTCGTCAACACGAGACTGGCCTTCTCGGCACCGGTCTAGCTGACTGGTAAGAACAGGGGCTCGCGGGTTCGATAAGATGTCTAGCGTAACACTTCCCCTTGAGATCAAGCAAATCACAAAAGACATCAAGGAAATGAGGATTAGAGGGGCCGGCAAGCTAGCGAGGTCTGCAGTAAGGGCTCTTATGGTCATGTGCGAGGAATCATCAGCCACGAACGTTGATGATTTCTTAGGCGACATTCGGATAGTCTCCAGAGCACTGCTCGAAACAAGGCCAACTGCAGTTTCCCTGCCAAACGGAATCCGATACGTCATGCACCGAGTCAATATTGCACAACAGAAGACAGATGATCTCGAACAAGTCCGCCTGGCAGGCATAAAGGCCGCAGAGGAGTTCATAGCGAACTCCAAGACCGCGATCGAACGAATCGGACAAATCGGGGCACGTCGGATCAAGGACGGTGACGTGTTGATGACCCACTGTAACAGCTCCGCCGCAATTGCCGTCATCAAGACCGCGTGGGAAACAGGAAAGCGAATTCACGTCTATGTTACCGAGACGAGACCTCGATTCCAAGGCAGAATAACTGCAGGTATTCTTCTGAAACTTGGAATCCCTGTCACGATGATTGTTGACGATGCAGCAAGGTACTTCATGAAGGACATAGACAAGGTCGTCGTTGGCGCAGATGCAATAACTGCTAATGGTGCGATTGTGAACAAGATCGGCACTTCAATGATAGCCTTGGCCGCAAAGGAGTCAAGTGTGCGGACATTCGTCGCAGCGGAGACGTTCAAGTTCAGTCCTGAGACTATGATTGGCGAGGCCGTGGCAATTGAAGAGCGACGCAATGATGAATTGATCAGCGAGAGTGAGCTTCGAGAATTGCCAAAGTTGGAGATTAAGAACCCCTCGTTTGATGTAACTCCCCCTGAATACATAGATCTCATAATCACGGAGAAAGGAATAATCCCTCCTCAAGGGGCTATTCTAGTGCTACAAGAGATCATGGGAGCCATCACGCCGGAAGAACTTGAAGAGTACAAGACCTTCACACTCGCGGAAGAAGACTAGATCTAGAATTCGAAAGTGTCATGATCATTCATTCCATCCGTCACCAGCCCAACGACCTCAGCGTAGCAATTCAAGACTGGCTTAGGAATCCTCCGGCTTTCAGCCGGTCGATGGATGTTAGCAAGTTCGCCTGGGTGATAACGAGATCCTGTGCAGCTTGGGAAAGGGAGATAGTTCCTCCGTGGGCGGAAATGTAGTCGAAAACTCTGCGATCAATGTTGTAAGTTTCAGTAGTCGAAATTGTTGGGATATTTTGTGCAACAATTGCGCGCTGTGTGCCACAGGAAGGGCAGAGTTGGGCCATTTTTGGAAAGCTGAAGCCACAGTTGTTGCAAGGCTGCATGATGACATTAACCGGATAGTAGCTTGGTTGTGGCGTCGTCCTGGGGTTAAGTTCGGAGAGAAATCGCTGGATTCTATCCCTAACCTTCTTCTCAAGGGAATGAAGCGTTGGCGTAAGCGTATCCTGTGTTCGAGGATAACCACAGAAGCTACAGTAATACGCGAACCCGCTGTAGGTTAGCACGTATCCACAGCGGGGGCAGCGTGTGGTTGACTGCATTTAATCCCACTTGGGACTTCGCTCGCTTACGTTTATGAGTTGCTGCAAGTTCATCGCAGGAGGATTAGACTACGACTTACGTGAGGTTTCACGTCACACCCTCCCACCAGTAGATTTTTTTCTGGATGTGTCAACCTCTAGTTTTGCGAGTTGACATGATCGGTAACTTCAATCTCCGAGGAGTGTGTCGAATGTAACTCGGTGGCCTTATGAGGACCGCTTGAATGGAACTTTTGGTTCGATTCCGATCGTTCGCACTATAATTGCGACAAACTCAGCAATTTCCCTGCTAAAGCGCAGCTCAATTTTGCAGTCACGGTGAATAACAGTTTTGTCTTTGGCACATTTGAACCCAAAGAAAGGTATGCAGTTTCATGAAACAACTGATCGCCATTTTGATACTGTTGATGCTCTCGATTCCGATGGGAGTTAACGCTCTTCCTCCGCGGTATGCTGTTCCCCAAGGCCAAGCTTTGATTTTGTCCTCTCTGAACGAAACAGAGCCTATGGGCCAGTATGGCAAGGATGCTGTCTGGTACTTGACGCGTGCAGGATACAACGTAACATACCTAAATGATGGCCAGGTGACGGTCGATTTGCTCCTGAACCAGATTAAGAACTACAACATCGTAATCTGGCGAACTGACAGCTTCACCTGGAAACATGTGACCTACTGGTGGGTTGGAGAAAAAGTGAATGATGGAGTACAGGACGAATACTCCTCCGATTTCGCCCAAGGCTGGCTAAATGCCAACACTGGCATTGTTGGAGCAAGTTCGGAGTTCTTCACAAATCACCTCGCACCAAAGAGTCTAAGCGGTATCTCGCTACTGATGTTCCTCTCGAGTGATGGCGATGCGGTTGCACCGGCGTTCATTACAGCTGGAATTTCGTCAGTGATTTACTGCAACGGGTCGATCTCCCTTGAATTTGGCTTAATAGATGATCTTACTGTCCAAATGATTGCTTACCTGACCCAAGGAGAGAGCGTCTACTCCGCCGTGTACAATACGGTATCTCCGTACAACCAAGGACAGCAACCTAAAGACCCCCTTGACACCACCTATGCCCCACCATTCTGGTACACCGGCGACGGTTCGGTGATGATTGCTTCAAGCATCCGTGCAACGGTAGCGCATAGCATATCTTTCCGGTGAATTTGAAAACCTCACCAGAATCAGATTCTGCACCCGATATGGCGCGTAGCTTTCGATATTTCAAGCGCGCAATCATATTGTGATCTTGAAATGCGACTCCGATCTTAACGGAGATTTAGCGCCCCCGACCGTCCTCAACAAATGCGAGTAAACGGTCCGAGACGTTAAGCACCGTCGGAATCGACGCGTCCCTAGTGAGATCTGAGTGCAGCTGTTTATCGAAGGCGATTCCCGCAATTGTCGCAGAAGTTTGCAGAGGGATTGTTAGGAGCACCACAGTAAGAACAGGCGGTTGTTGCCAAGGGTGTCGACTGGGGATATGCTCCTTGCTGTCGATAGTACGTTTGCTGAGGGGCTTGGGTGTAGGGCGGCTGATTTTGCGGCATGTAAGGTGGGCCTCCTGGCGCCAGACCCATTTGCCGGCCGAAGGCGATTCCTCCGGCGCGTCCGAAGAAGGCTCGAACATTGCGAGTGTTCAAGTACACAAGTATGATTATGTACAGAATAATTGGGACTAGATCTACGATACTCTCCACCAATAATCCTCCAGAAAGTAAACTTGACACCAGACTTAGCACCCCAAAGACAAGTCCAATGATCGCAAAAACTATGCTAAGGCCCCACCCCCACCCTTTCCCGGCCCAGAGGCCGTATGCTAGAACAAACGAAAAGATTCCAAGGGCCAACGCTACAAAACCGAACAACAGAAGCGCTATGGCAATGAAGCCTCCACCTAGGAGGGCCGTAGACACAAAATAGAGGAAGATTAGTAGCGTTCCGAACGCTATCTCTCCAATCCCGTTGATGATTTGCAGTACGGTGAGGATCGCTACACCAGTGGGTCTTCCGGGGCGAGTCATGTAAGGTGTGTACAAGGAACTCAGCTAACCTACTATTCTATTCTAAGCTAAGAGGATAATGAAACCTCCGGAACGGCATATCTGTGTCTTTGCAATGATTTGTGTCTTTGATTGGTTCGGATTGGCAAAATCGAGTTAAGGTTGGTAGCGGGGGGTGGATGTTCGGGCGTGTAGCCTTTCGAACCACCGGTTGAGGAGTCTTTCAACTCAATCTCAGGGTTTCTCGCCAGGATATGAGCCCTCCGCACGGGAAGGTTCTGCGGGTTAAACCTGGCTACCCCACCCCGCTAGTGAGAAATCAAAAAGACTTGCGTGCTTTTTGTGGGTTTTGGTTGTCTTGACAAAGGGGTTTTCCAGAGAAACAATTGGCTTTCGCCGTCTCTGATCGTTCCCTTGTGATTCGTAACTGTGTGCCGCGTGATCTTGCAAGCCGAGTTCTCAGGCCTTACTTTCCACCTTACGGGAAAGCGAGTTGCAGGCGTGGTTTGGATATGTTTCATGTGAACTTAAGAGGAATTCCGAAGTTACTACTCGGAATGGTTGGGCAGGTTCCATGTTCACGAAGTCAGAGGATTATTATGACGCCATTTATGAAACGATGAAAGATTACTCAAAGGAATCACGCCAACTTCGAAAATTGATTAAACGGCACAAAAGGTCGAAAGGAAATGCTCTTCTCGACGTTGCCTGCGGCACCGGTCAGCACCTTCCATTTCTTCGCAAGTCCTTCAAGGTCCAAGGGTTAGATGTTGATGCAAAGATGCTTGCGATTGCACGAGAGCGGAATCCCGGAATAACATTTCATTGGGCAAACATGGTAGACTTCGATCTATCTGACAAGTTCGATGTCATAACTTGTTTGTTTAGCTCAATTGGTTATGTAAAAACTCTGTCGAAGTTCCGAAGTGCGATTAAAAGTATGGCGAAGCACTTGAAACCGGGGGGCGTGTTAATCGTGGAACCTTGGCTTACACCTCAAGCTTTCAAACGGGGACATGTGGGTGCGGTGTTTGTGAATCAGCCTAAGCTGAAGATTGCTAGAATCAATATCGTCAAGCTCCAAGGCCGCGTCTCAAGTATGACCTTTCATTATCTTATCGGCACGCCTAAGGGCATTAGACATTTCACTGAACTCCACAGGCTTGGCCTTTTCACCCGCAACGAATGCTTAGCAGCTTTTCGTGAATGCGGGCTCAAGGTTGCATATTATTCTAAGGGCTTCATAGGGCGGGGATTATACGTTGGAGTGAAATCAAGCGATTCTGGTATTCGATAATTAACATGCTCGGAATCAAAATTGAACCGTAGGCAGAAATCTCGGCGTTTGGCGTCGCTTGGTAACTTGTTCGAATGCGTAGGCTATCCTCAACAATGTTGGCTCGCTCCATGCCGGGCCGAAGAAGGATACTCCTACGGGTAACCCATGAACGAATCCTGCAGGAACTGTGACGTGTGGATAGCCCGCGACCGCCGCGGGTTGGGAACAACCGCCGGAAATATGATCTCCCGTGACCCAATCTGTCAGCCACGCTGGTCCGTTGCTTGGGGCTACGATGGCGTCCAGCCGGTACTTGCCGATAACGGCGTCTATGCCTTCATCTCGTGTGAGACGATGATTTCTTTCTAGGACGTCTTTGTACGTGCTCTCCGTGAGAGGGCCCTTTGCCTCAGCTTTGATCATGATATCCTGCTCAAAGTATGGCATCTCCTCGCTCCGCCTCTCATCGTTGAATGCGATAATGTCCGACAAGGACTTCACCCGAAGTGAGCTTCGTGTTTTTAGATACGCGTTGAGGTCAGCCTTGAACTCGTACAGGAGCACCTCGAGTTCTGCTTCGTCCAAGCCCTCGTTGACTGGATAATCGATAGGGTCGATGATTTCTGCACCTTGCCCCCTCATCTGACCGATGCATTCGTCGATAAGTTGGTCCACGTCAGTATTGAAGCCGAAGAACCGCCTCGCGACCCCCAGCCGAGCGCTACGGAGGCCGTTAGGATCCAGGAATTTTGTGTAATCAGACTGAGCTTTACGTGAAGAATTCTCTGTGGCTGGGTCGTTTGGATCTGAGCCTGCTAGAACGTTCAGGAGCATGGCGGCGTCTCCGACGGTTCGGGCCATCGGCCCGGGTGTGTCTTGGCTGTGGGCTATGGGAATGACGCCGTTGCGGCTGATGAGGCCGAGGGTTGGTTTGATGCCGACAATTCCGTTGATGGAGGAGGGACAGACGATTGAACCATCAGTTTCTGTGCCAACGGCAATGGCGCATAGGGTGGCTGCAACTGCCACCGCTGAGCCTGAGCTTGAACCGCATGGGTTTCGGTCCAGCACGTAGGGGTTGCGAGTTTGGCCTCCCCGAGCGCTCCACCCGCTGACCGAATGTGTCGCTCGGAAATTCGCCCATTCACTCAAGTTCGACTTCCCAAGAATTATAGCACCCGCGGCCCGCAACTTTTGAACCAAGAAAGCATCCCTCGGAGCAGGGGCCCCCACCATGGCAAGAGATCCAGCCGTCGTACTCATTCGGTCCGCCGTGTTCATGCTATCTTTGAGCAAGACGGGAATACCGTGAAGAGGACCACGAGGGCCATTCTGTCCGTACTCACGGTCAAGTTCGTCAGCAATTGTGAGAGCATCGGGATTGAGTTCTATGACTGAATTAATGGCGGGCCCATGTTTGTCCAGCGACTCAATGCGAGCGAGATACAGCTGAGTTATGGAACGAGCGCTGTATCGACCTGATTTCAAAACATAGTGAATATCCTCTATCGAGGCCTCATTCAACTCGAATGTGTCGCCTGCCATAATCAACACTTCTCGTGCAGCACGTGGAGGTCTAAAACAATTTCCTAGAATTGAATCTCTTACTTTAGTTGTTCCAAACACGGTAGTAATGAAACTTAAGCGCACTTCTCATCGCTTCTAAACCCGCCCCTTAGGATAGGCGCTATCGGTTTCAATGGAGACTAACAAATCCCTGTCTAGCTTCAAGCTTCCACTGAGAAATCACTTAGCTCTATGAATCAAGGCCATTGCCGCGGAAAAAGGAAACCCTATCAGACAAGGCGAGTAAACAGTTAGCAAAGTGCTGCTCGCACGTTGAACAAGCCAAGGGCTTCCACCGACTCCGGTGAGGATACCTTTTCCAGCCGCCAGCTTGAACGAAACGCATTCACTGAGGCAGCGGGGCGACGGCACAGCTGGATTCCAACCCCAGTTGCTCCACTTATTGGCCGAGAGAAGGAAATTGCCCGCATCCGGGAACTCCTTGCGCGTCCCGAAGTGCGACTGGTGACGCTTACAGGTCCTGGTGGCGTCGGTAAAACAAGCCTCGCCATACAAATCGCTAACGACCTGTCCAATAGTTTCAAAGACGGAATCTTCTTTGCGTCGCTAGCGACAGTCAGCGACGCGACTCTTGCCATCTCTGCCATCGCGGAAGTTCTAGGAGTGCGAGAAGAACTCAGTGGCCCACTATTTGACAGACTATCCAGTATGGCTGAGAAGTCTGGTGTCCGTCTCAGGCCGGGTAAGCGTTCGCTATTGGAAATGGTGAAGCAGCACATCGGAGAAGAGTATGTACTGCTCCTGTTAGACAATTTCGAACAAGTAATCGATGCGGCCTCAGAGGTTGCTGACTTGTTAGCGTCCTGCAAGAACTTGAAGGTCCTTGTGACGAGCCGGGCTAGGCTCAACGTGCGGGGCGAATACGAGGCGCAAGTACCCACCCTACCGGTACCAGACCTCAAACGCGCAACTCTCGCTACATTGACCAAATGCGCAGCTGTTGAGTTGTTCATTCAACGGGCCCAGCTAGTCAGGTCCGATTTCACCGTTACAGCTGACAACTCACGAGCCGTCGCTGAGATCTGCGTCCAGCTTGATGGCCTGCCCTTGGCATTGGAACTTGCAGCAGCTAGGATTAGAGTGCTATCCGCCCAAACCCTGTTGAAACGCCTGGAAGCAAAGCTCAAACTGCTGACGGCGGGACCTCGTGATTTGCCCTCGCGGCAGCAGACGTTGCGGAACACTATAGCCTGGAGCTACGACCTTCTCAATTCGATGGAGAAGAGACTGTTTAGTTATATGGGAGTGTTCGCGGGTGGCTGCACATTCGAAGCCGCCGAGAAAATTTGTTCCATCGGTCAGACCGGAGGCGTGGAAATAGTCGATATTCTGCAATCTCTGGTTGATAAGAGTCTCATCCGACGAGTTGAGGAAGAGGGCGAAACTAGGTTCGCAATGCTTTACACTATTCGAGAATTCGCCTTGGAACGGCTAGAACAGAGTGAAGATATCCGGGAGGTTGAGGGGCTTCACGCTGACTATTTCGCCACCCTTGCTAGTAAGGCTGGGGATGAACTAAGGGGGCCTCAGCAAGCTGTTTGGCTGAAACGGCTTGAACGTGATAACGATAACATTCGCGAAAGCCTGCGCTGGCTTCTTGAACACGGTGAACCGAGCTTGTGCCTTGAAGTGGCTGGCTCCCTGTGGAGGTACTGGTCGGTGAGGGGTTACGTCACAGAAGGGCGGGAGTGGTTGTCAAGAGCCCTCATGAGAGCGCCTGAGCACACCTCCGCACGGGCGAAGGCACTCAGAGGGGCAGGAGCCTTGGCATCGCTTCAGAATGACCACGATGCGGCTCGGGCACTGCACCAAGAAGCCTTGACCATTTATCAGGAACTAGGAGATAGCCTAGGAATTTCGACCGCACTCCTGCTGCTAGGAACTATCGCCCACGACCAGGGCGATTACACCTCTGCCCGTTCGCTATTCGAGCAAAGTCTCACTATCAAACTTGAATTGGGCGATCGGTTGGGGACTGCCATGCTACTCAACAACTTAGGAATCGTGGCTCAACAGCAGGGGGACTATTCTAAAGCGAAGTCATTGTATGAACAAAGCCTAGCAATCAAACGTGACCTAGGCGATAATTTGGGCGTCGCAATCTCGCTGTACTCCCTGGCACGTATGGCCTGCCATCAAGCTGATTACTCGAAAGCCCAATCACTTTGCCAAAAAAGCTTGGCTATCGAGAGCAACTTGGAAGATAAGGGTGGAATCGCAGATTGCTTGGAAGGCCTCGCCGAGGTCGCCTGTAGGATGAAGCAGCCGGAGCGGGCTGCGCGACTCTTTGGAGCTGCTGAGATTGTGCGTGAGACATACGGGGCGCCTATCTTCTCAATCGAACGTGGACACTATGAAAGCGTCGTAACTGATGCCCGTGGGATGCTAGGGGCGAAGGAATTTGAGACAACATGGGCGGAAGGCCGAGGGATGACGCTTGAGGACGCTATTGCGTACGCCCTACGGCGACAGCAACACTAAACGTGACCCCCCGCCCCACTCGTTGAGTTATTGCAATTACAAAGTCAAGTAGTACGCGACTGCGAGGCCGATTAGAAAAACAACGAAACCTAAGAAGCGCGCTTTCGTAAGTCTAGCAGACTCTGCTTTCATCGACTCAACGGAGTCAGTCTTCTCGTCAGACTTGGTTAGCAGGAGGAAGAGCGTGGAGACTGCGCTTCCAAATGCCGCAACCCACACTACAACCGCTAGTATGTTTGCCAAATAGTTCGGTTGAAACTCTCCGTTCTCTAACACTATTGATAGAGCACTGAGGAATTTTGCCGCAGTCATAAACCATAGGGTACCGCTGTTGTGGGCACCGTATGAAATTGCTATTAGCGCTCTCGTACCCGTTACCCGCTCAACAATTACCCGCCCCCCCTTTCTGCGCGAACGTGAAAATAATGATTTAACGGTGCCTCCCGCGGCGCTACTCGCCGCGGTCGCGGCGCCTGCCAATAACCCCCCCTCAGCTGTTGCCGCAGCCGCGTTTTGTGCCCCCATATCTCTCATAGCGAAGGCAGGTGTCGTTACGAACGCAATGGCGATGGCTGCTATGGCGACGATTAAGAGCAATTTTACTTTTTTCAAGAGTCAGTCAGAACAGTAACAATCGCTATAGTTTCGGATAAAAGCCTGATGGTTCCCGCTGAACGAGGATGTACCGTCTAAAGTAAGGTGACGTAATCATTTGGCGTTAACCCTAGCGGGACAAAAGGTCACTTGCAATTCCCTACCAGTTTGGTGTTGGTTAATCGCAGCTAACACCTTCCTAATTGAATGACTTCGTCTGTGTCAAATCGTTTTCGCGCCGCGAAAACGCCCTCGATTAGTCGCTTCTGCGAGGATTCTTGAATCCAAAGATCCCATAAAGCCGCCTCGTAATTTGAGACAACGACAATCCACTGGAGAATATGCTCTACTGTGCGAGGCGCGAACAACTAATCCTGTTGGAGTAATTTGGGATGATTCTTGTGAAATCAGAAAGGCCTAATTGAGGAGACGTTGACATTCAGGTCGAGGAATCTCTTCTGTTAACCCCTGACGATGTCTTCCGATTGCATCCTAAAATTCGCTGGGCTGCATTGTCTACAGAATCTGACTCTGTTGTTTTCTCTCAGATGCGGCCGGGCGTAAAGAGTTACACGGCAAATTCTGAGGATCAGGCATTTATGAAGATAGGCCCGCTTTTCATGACCGGCATTGCAGAACGGTTGACGCCGGAAGGTAAGGCGGGGAAGCTGGAATGCGTTATTGCATGTTTCGAGAAGGATTACGTCCTTATCGCTAAAGTGGGAAACGGACACTTAGCCATCTCAGTTGACAGAGATCATGCGCTGGCCGTATTCCAGGAAATTATCCCACGTGTGCTCAAACTAACTGCATGACGCATTGCCGACAAGAGATTCGAAAAGAAAATGTTGCTTCCTTTCGCGTGAGTCGTTGGGGCTACACGCTCTGGGACGTTGCTGCCTTTCACTGAAACGAGACAAAGATGAGGAATTTTCGGCATGAAGATTTTGATGGCATAAGGCTTCACAACAGCTCGACTCGCGGAGATCGGTTCGTAGTTTATGCAACCTATTCCAGGAGGCAATAACTTGATTTCGTCCCGTTCCCGAATGCTGTCACGAAAATGTTCACGGGGATTAGCAATTCGCGTGATTGGCCTGCCAAGCCACTGGTTTTGATGGTTAAGATTTCATGTCTTAATAGGGTGAAACGCTGCCCAATCAACTTCTTTACGTCTTATACGAGCAATATTGGGCAGCATCATGCACAACGCCTTAGGATCTACTGAACGGGGAATTTGAGGTAGGAAAAATCTAGGTTTAGGCGAAAGTAAATGAAGGCTAGGCATTCGTTAAGCGGAAGTTAAATATCTTCTTCGCGGGACTATCTTGGTGCGCTTTCTAGGAATAGAACCGAGGAGGTGAGCGGAAACGGGGGAAGGTACTGGCGGACACGTTGGCGGGTAACAATCCTGTTAAAATGTTCAGAATCACAGATTCCATGTAGAAACTCTTGAGTTTTGGAAGTTTCCGTGGGTCAAGATAGACATGTCTATGTCTATCTAGAGGTAGTGGTAGCTATGCTTTTTACCAAATTTCTCCTGGCACTAGGTAGAACCTTTTATCCTCCGCTGACACGAACGGCGCCTCGGAGAAGAGATCAATCGTGTGTGACCATTGTTCCGCCATGGAAAAAGTGTTGACCGACTTAGTTGGAGCGAAAGTCTCACATGTCATAATGAAGAGAGTTTCGATGGAACTACACGGCCAAGTAACAACGCCCTTCCTTCAAGTGCCAGCACTCCATGTTGGCGTCGAACAAGTACCCGCCTTACTAGGCAGTACGTGCTACGAGTCTAGTTGAACAGGTTTGTTGAGAACTGAGTCGGTCAGCCTTGACAATGAATACCAATACGGATACGCGAAGAAACATTACAGCAGGATCACCAAATACTTAGACCCCACAAACATACGAATATTCTCGGCCATGTGGAAATATGGGCCGAGAAACCTTCTCGAAGTCGCCCGTCGGACAGAGATGCCGTTTACCTCCGTTTACCATCGAATCTCAAAACTGGAATCCAGATTTCATGAGGTAGCTTGGCTGATTCCGCAGGTCTCCAAATTAGGACTGGTGAGAGTGGCTGTACTCGTGGCAGCTTCGCCAGGATGTGAAGAGGAGGTAACCAGAGCGCTGAAGGCCCCCAACCTCTGGCGATCAATAGGCTTCTGCGAAGGAAACTTTACGCATTTCTCAATTCAGCTCGTCCCTGTAAAGTACCTAAGAGATTTCAGAGCCTATGTCCAACAACTCGTTGACGGGAGCCTGGCAACGAATTTTAGCCTGATTTACACAGGCGAGTATATTCCCAGCTTCCCCGATTTCGATTACTACGATCCGAAGAGTAACACGTGGAAATTCGATTGGGAAGGATGGTACGCTTCCCTAGCTGACGAATCCCAATCCGTCTCCTTTGACGACCCGGAAAGTTATTCGTCAAACTTCGATAGGAAGGATATGATGATAATCAGAAAACTGGAAACGGATGGGCGCAAGAGCTTTGCTGACATAGCTGAAACTACAGGGATGACGGCGCAATGTGTAAAGTATCATTTCGATCAGAAGTTAGTGCCCTCAGGGGTAGCCAAGTACTTCCAATTCAAACTCCTCCCGTTTCCCACTGAGGTGTCCGCTTATCACGAGATCATGCTCGAGTTCAACACTAAGAAGGACCTCGACAAGTTCTTCTCGCTAATTCCTCGACTCTTCTTCGTGCAGGGTGCAGCTAAGGTTCTACGTCAGAACACGCTAATGATTCAGACTTGGATGTTGAGTTCGCAGTTGCACAGGCTCTTCGGCTTTCTCTCGCACCTGGCCAAAGCCGGCTTCTTGAAGTCCTATTCTTCGGTTCGAATAGATTTCGCAAGTAGGCAGACTCAGTCAATCTCAGACGAACTCTATGACGACGAGAAGGGTTGGAATGTGGATTTCGAGAAATGCTCTGCTGACCTGTCCCTTACAGAAAAGGTCGCAGTTAACTCTTAGGAAACTGCTGGTCCTGCTGGGACATCCCGCAACGACACCACGGGCGGGAAGGATATCCAAATCATTGCTAGTATTGAGATCAGCGCCCCTATGATTAGCGCCCAGACGATTCCGAAGTGGTCGCCAATGATTCCTCCTATGAATGAACCCGCTGGCGTTGTTCCCCAGACGAACGTGCGCATCGTTGCATTCATTCGTCCTTGAAGGCGATCTGGGACGATCGCTTGCCTCAGGCTTATTTGATTGATATTGTAAACCGGAATTAGCACATTCGAAAAGAACCAGAGCGCGATCAGAATAGGTACGGCCGGCCCATACAGCGCAATAGGGACCGCGAGCAACCCAACACCGCTAACGAAGATAGAAACAACCAGAGTTCGCCCCAACCCTAACCTCTTAGCGATACTAGAGGCACCGATAGCTCCCAGCACGAAGCCGACGCTCCCAAGAGCCAAAATGAACCCAACAATTTCAGGTGAGAGCTTTAGTTGTTCGTACGCGAAAAGAAGAAAAACCGCGAAGAATATGCCGCTTCCGAAATTCAATGTGGCAGTGCAAGCAGCAATTCTGCTTAGTATCGCGTTCCCGAAGACCGACCTCGCTCCTTCCTTGAGTTCGAAGATGAAACTTCGATTCAAGTTTCTTTCAGGAGCCGGCTCGTGTTTCCTTATGGAAAAAATCAGTATGGCCGATGTCAGGTACGCGAAGGCATCTGCAGCTATTGCTATTGCTGCCCCAACTAATTGAATTAGGAAACCAGCAATGGCTGGTCCGGCAACACGTGCCCCTTGCTGACTTGTCTCGAGCTTCGAGTTGCCTTCGATCAAGTCCGACCTTTCAATTAGGGTTGGCAGGTACGACTGATAGGATATGTCGAAAAAAACGGTGAACAGCCCAGTACAAAAAGCGACCAAGTACAACATATACAGGTGGAGCACGGCAAAGAGAAACACCAGCGGAACCGATCCCACAGCTATCATTCGCCCAAAATTCGCGACTATCATAATCGGCCGCCGGCGCACCCTATCCGCCCAGACTCCTACGAATAGGCCAAAAATCGGGAAGGCGAGGTCTTCCAGGGCATACAATACTCCCATTTGGAATGGGTTGGCGTTAAGCAGGAGTATTGCTACTGTTGGCAAAGCGAGAGCTGTAACCTGCCGCCCGAAGGCCCCGATCGTTTCGCTCGTCCAGAGACGCGTGAAATCCTTATGACTCCACAAC
>Ga0187778_10001395_pt1 | contig 16833 bp, 14 predicted proteins | sample 1015_Q2_SP5_20_M_FD_132418 | JGI IMG/M metagenome (GOLD analysis project Ga0187778, IMG submission 132418) | Tropical peat soil microbial communities from peatlands in Department of Meta, Colombia - 1015_Q2_SP5_20_MG | ecosystem: Environmental > Terrestrial > Soil > Wetlands > Peat | place...
TACACGCGGGCAATCGCCGACTTGCGGCGTCCCGTTCCGTAATATTGAACCAATTCTGCCATTTTTAGCTTCGAGCTATGAGCAATGAGCCATGAGCAAACCATCCGCTCGAAACTCCGCCCTTCACTCTTAAACCTTTCAAGATATTCTGATCTTGCTCACCGCTCAGAGCTCATCGCTCATCGCTACGACACCGCCACTTTCCGCGGCTTGTACTCGCGCACTTCCAGCTTGAAATCCTGCGGCTTCTGCGCCTGATGCGGATGCTTGTCGCCCTTGTACACGTTCAGCTTCGACAGCATGTGCGCGGCCAGCTTGTTCTTCGGCAGCATGCGCTTCACCGCCGCCTCGATTACAGCCTCAGGCTTGCGCTCCATCCGCTTCCTGTAGCCTTCGGTCCGCAGGCCGCCGGGGTACCCGGTGTAGTGCTGATACTTCTTCTGCTCGGCCTTCACGCCGGTCGTTCTGACCTTCTCCGCATTGATGACGATCACGTGATCGCCGGTGTCGAGAAACGGCGTGTACCGCGGATTCTCTTTGCCCGTGAGGATGCGCGCCACCTGTGAAGCCAGGCGCCCGAGCGTCCGCCCGTCAGCATCCACGACGTACCACTTGCGCACAATTTCCCCCTGTTTGGGGAAATAGGTTGACATCGGAACTCTCCCAGATTGAAAAAGGCTGCGAAAGAAGACCGCTCGTTGATTCAACCGGCGAGGACGCCGGGACCATCAGGCGGGCAACCACACTACCGCTAAAGTCTTTAATTTACAGGAGTCTCGAAAGGATTGTCAACGCAGAGTTAACCAAGGCAGGCGACTGCCCCAGGTCAGGAAACTCTCGAAAGTAACCTGCCTCGCCGCGAGAATACTAGGGTGCGACGAGCTGAAACAATCCGCCTGCCGGCATCCGCTCATCGAGTGTTGTCTGAAGGGAAGTCTGACAGCGGAAGCCGCCTACTCGTAGGCCAGGGCGTCAATGGGGTCGCGCCGGGCGGCCTTGACCGCTGGGTACATGGCCCCTGCTAATGCCCCTGCGATGGCGATTACCGTAGCCCGCAGCACCCACAGATTACTCCAGAACATCTGTTGCACCGGCCGCTCAAACATGATTACGCGGCGGGTGGCCAGACTGATGAGAATCCCCGCCCCAATCCCCACCATGGCCAGCAGCATGGTTTCCCGCATGACGACATTGACGATGTACAGCTTGGACGCGCCCATGGATTTCAAAATTCCGATCTCGCGGGTGCGCTCCATCACGGCTGTGTACATGGATTGAAAAATCACCAGGAACCCGACCACGACAGCCACGCCAATCACGATCTCGATCGCGACGTTGAACCCTGGCAGATTTTCGGGCGTCATCATGGAGAGATATTCCTCCATGGAACGCACGGAATACTTCTCCATGCCGGGAATCTCGGTGATCGATTTCGACACCGTGCCGATACTTGCAGGGTCATCCACCTTTACATAGAAGCCGGAAACCTTGCGGTCGACGCCAATCATGTCCTGCATGGTGCCCAGCGACAAAAACTTGCGCCCGCCTTTTCCGTGGGGGACGATGCCGCAGATGCGGAAGTCGTGGTTGAGAATCGGGACGGTGTCGCCGACCTTCTTGTGATTCATGCCGGCGTAATAGTCATCGACAATTACATCGTTCGGGCCCTGGAAAGGTCCTCCGGAGAGATAGCGAAATCTCGGAGGCAGCTGGTCGTAGCTATCGAGATCGATCCCGTAAACGATCTCGAGTGGCTTTTGGCTGAACTGCCAGATCACCGGCGCGGCCACGACTACATGGGGCACTCGCCGCAGTACATCTCCCACTTTCACCGAGATCGAAGCACCCGATAAAGTCATCAACGCCGACGATCCCGGCGGCGCGACCGTCAAGTCCCATCCGACACCGCGCTGGCTCTCCTTTGATCCGTTCAGGTAACCGTAGAAGATCGCAACCACGAGCAGAATCATGGCGACCTCGAGCGCGATCGCACTCATGGTGATCAGCGAGCGGATCGGGCGGTGCACCAGGTTGGAGACAACCATTTTGTTGATCATAGGAAAGAAGCCGCCAGCATTCAGCGATCAGCATTCAGCCAGGCCAGCTCAACTCAGAACTTCACATTCAGCACCCGGATCAGGGGCTAGGGGTCAGGGGCTAGGGGTCAGCGGCCAGTAACCCGAGCTTCCTACTAGCCCCTAGCCTCTAGCCCCTTCTCGCCCGACATACAAGCCTCAGCTTGCCAAATGCCGAATGCTCTTACTGTCGGTTCGCTCCTGGCCGCGCTGCCAGGCTCGATTGCGTGCGGTCGAGATGAATCACGTCTGCTCCGGGGGGCTGCTCCAGAAAAAACTGATCATCGCTGAGCGGATGGTTGATTTCCACCTTGATCATGTTCAGCGTGATGTCGTATTCCTCCTGCGGCCGGTGAATCTGGATGCGCGACGGGTAGCTGACGCCGTCGTAATCCTGGTATTCGGCGTAACGCGCGTCGGTCGCGACTTTCCCGTCGACGTCGTAGACGGTCTGCCGGTACGGCTTCAGGTCGATGCGGTTGAAGAAAATCTTGCGCGAGAGAATGGCCCCCTTATCCTCGTTCCTGCGGATGACCACCAGCTCATAGTCGTCCTGCAGGATCGGGTATCCCTTGGCATCGTGCAAAGTCTCGTAACCTTTTTCCATGACCGCCAATTCAGACGTCGGGTCAATCGGGGGAATCAGCAGCGCGTCGTAGATATCTTGTGGCCGTAGGTTTTCGATAGGCTGATCCGTGTTCTGCGTCTGCATGTGGTTGCGGCCGATGACGAAGCGGTTCTTCGAAGGGACCCAAAGTTTGAACTGCTCCCCATCGGTGACCATGTCGAACGCGGTGGTGCGCACGATCGGCATGAGTCCGATGAAATGCAATGACCCAGGCTGTCTGGCCAGAACGTAGCCACGGATTTCCTTATAGTCGGTGTAATGTCCCTTTTTTACTCCCCCGACCGACGTATCAATATCGACGGTTGCCTTGAGCGAGCGGAGGGACTCGGCCTGCTGGCTCAGGCTGTCAATCAGGGCCTGCTGCGAGGATTCCTTCAGCGGGGCCTTCGAGTACTTCTCTTCCACCGGACGGACGTGAAAAAGACAGCCGGTCGTCGGCAGCAGTGCCAGCAATACGATGAAAGCCCAAACGGGCGAGCTACGTCTCATCAGGATAAAGAATGCCTCTGGAATATTTGAGTATACAGCGCCGGAAAGGTTGCATGCTCAGGTTAGGACGGTTTCTAGAGTGTCCTATCCCCGGTCAGGCAGTCTGGGATCCCTTGCATATCCCGTGATTTACCTGACACGGCCGTTTCTCCGCCGCACCGCAGGACGCACCAAAGCAGCCACACCATCGGCAGGTCACAGTGGATTCCGGCTTAATCTAAACTGTAGTGAGTATCGTGAAGAAGATCATTCTACCTATCCTGGCCGCAGTCTTCGCCGCCGGCGGATGGTTCGCCTGGGTGGTGATGACTCCCGTTGAGCCTTCCGGACAGACGATCGTGATGCTGCGCCCGGGCTATTCCACGCACCGCATCGCCAGCGAACTCAAAGCCGCCGGGGTCATCCGGAGCGAAGCAGCGTTCGTGCTGTGGCACCTTGTCCACCGCAAGCGTTCGCTCAAGGCCGGCGAATATGTGTTCGAAAAATCGGCTAACACAATTGACGTCCAGAAACGCCTGCGCCGCGGCGACGTTTATGTTCATACCGTGGTCGTGCCCGAGGGCTACACGATGTTCGACGTGGCCCGCGCCATCGAAGCCGCGGGCCTGGGCTCGGCAGACGACTTTCTGAAGGTAGCGCAATCCGATACCGCCCTCATCGCTGACCTTGATCCGAACGCCCGTTCGCTCGAAGGCTACCTTTTCCCTGACACCTACGAGTTCACGCGGCTAATGAGCCTGGAAGAGATGGCAGCGGCCATGGTGAAACAATTCCGTCAGGAGTTTGCGTTGATTCGCGGGATCTCTGACCCTTCACCAGACATCGCTGCCGAAGAAGTTCTGCGATCGCGTTCTCCGCACGAGATCGCTACTATGGCCTCGATCGTGGAGAAAGAAACCGCTGTCGCTACGGAACGGCCCCTCGTGGCCAGCGTTTACTACAACCGGTTGAACAAACGCATCGCGCTCGACGCCGATCCCAGCATCATCTATGCCGAGCTTCTCGCCGGGACGTATCAAGGAGCGCTCCATCACGCCGACATGTCGTTCAAGTCCCCTTACAACACCTACCGCAACGCGGGCCTGCCGCCAGGGCCGATATGCAACCCCGGACGCAGTTCTCTTGAAGCTGCCATGTACCCGGCGCAGAGCAACTACTATTATTTCGTCGCCGACGCGCAGGGTCATCACCGCTTCGCCCGTACGCTTGAGGATCACAACAAGAACGTGGCTGCGTATCGGAAGGCTGTCAGGGGACGGTAGCTGGAAGCCGTTTCTTCTCGTCCGCAATCCCCGACATCCGGTAAATCCACCCGCAGATCGCGTCGCGCCAGACAACCGCCTGCGCTGCCTGGTACTGGAATCGTGACAGGATGTCGGCGTAACGCTCACTATCAACCCGCCCGGCGAGCGTCTTCCACCGTGCCACAAATTCTTGCGTCCTTTCCGCTCCATCGTAGTGCGAGTCGTAAATGTGCTGGATGACCGACTTTCCCGAATGCAGCTTGTAGATGTAGAGAACGTGATGAAAGAACAGAAGCAGTTCATCCGGGCAAGAGGCCAGCGATTCGTAAAGCTTCTGCACCTCGGGCGGATATTGCCCGGTGAACCCCGTGCCCGTCGCTAATGTCCGATCCATGCCGATTCCGGCGTGATCAGCGCGATGCCATTGTCCCCAGCCATTCTCTTCCGATGTTTCCGGCCCGGGATCGTAGTGATTCCCGAGAATATTGGTCAGAGTCCCGGCTCCCAGTGGGCCGGTGTAACTTTCGTAGATATGCCACGAATCGAGTTGCAGCGCCCCGATGGTTCGAACCGCCAGCGGATCGTTGCCGAACGTAAGCCGCGTCCATTCGTCAATGATCGTTTCGGCGCTGAGGTTCGGATTCCACGCCAGCCGTCCAAACCCGTATAAGTTCGCCATGGCGAGCGGGCTGCCCAGCCAGTTCGCATCCATGCCCACGTTGGCAACGCCAACGAATCCTCCCGCAGGCCGATGAAAGAAATGCCCCGAGACAAGATCCTTTACCGGCGCAGCTGTGTCGTCGACGCGCATATCGAAATCCAGCACTTCCTTCCACATCGGCACGAGAAAGCACAGCTGCCGTTGTTGCCCGGTGTATTCCTGCGTGATCTGCAACTCAACGGCTTCATTCGTGCGGCGCAGGCCGGCAAAAAGAGGTGATGCCGGCTCCCGCACCTGAAAATCAATCGGCCCGTTCTTGATCTGCACGATGGCGTTGTCGTCGAAAGCGCCGTCCAGGGGATGAAAGTTGTCGTAAGCGGCTTTCGCCCGGTCGTTCTTCAAATCGCGCCAATCGAGATGGTGGTTGTAGACGAACGCCCGATAGAACACCACCCCGCCATGCGGCTTGAGCGCGCGGGCGATGACGTTGGCCGCGTCGGCGTGGGTGCGGCCGTAAGCAGAAGGGCCCGACCTGCCTTCCGAATCGGCTTTCACCACAACGCCGCCGAAATCGGGGATCTGACGGTAAATCGCCTTCACCTTTTTGCGCCACCACTCCGCGACCCTCGGATCGAGCGGATCAAACGTATTCAGATCGCCCAGTGCCTTGGGGCTGCTCAGATCGGCGGATAGAGCAAGCCGCACGCCCCAGGGGCGGAACGCGTCAGCAATGCGGCTGACTTGCGCGATGAAGCTTTCATCGAGAACGTGCGGGTTGGCGTTGACGTTGTTGATCGCACAGCCGTTGATTCCGATTGAAGCCAGCAGGCGGGCGTACTGGCCAGCCCGCGTCAAATCCTGGCGGACTTTACCCTCGGCGAAAAATATCGATGCCCCGCCGTACCCACGTTCGATGCTGCCGTCGAAGTTGTCCCACTGATTCACCCAGCGAATTGGCGCATAGGGCTGCTGCACCTCGTCGAGAGCCGCGACGCTCTCTCCACGCGCAATCTTGCTCAACAGCGCGAACACGCCATACAAAGCGCCGCGGTCGGTGGAGGCGGTGATCACCAGGCAGTCGTGTCCCCGGACTCGGGCGCTTTTCAGCCAGTACCCGTCGGGAGCCAGTTCTTGGGGCGAAGTTAGTTCCGCGCTCAGTGCGCGCAGGTCGCCGAGCTTCCCTAGGACAATCGCATCTGAGGTTGGCGGTTCACGGGCTGGGAGGAGAGTCCGCCCCAGCATCTGAGTCAGGCCCTGGACCAACTCCTGCTGCGCGCTCTTGAGCACAGGGGAATCGCCCAGAAGCACGTATTGGGTTGGCAGGTTGTCGTACTTTTTCGCCGATTCGGGAGCCAACGCCGCATACCGCAGCCAGGCTTCCCCTCCGGTTTCGGCAGCCACAGGGATCGACAGCAGCGCCGCGCAGACTGAGGCCGCCGTCAGGATGACCTGCACGACAAGCCGGGACACGGTTCGGAAAACCATGGATTTATCCAGCGGAATCCGGGTCGCCGGATGCCGGAAGCCGGTTTTTCTCCATCCACCCCTGCAGAATCAGCACGGCGGCCATACGGTCCACCGCCTTGCCCCGCTTCTCGATGGAGAGATCGGTTTCGCGCAGAAGCCGGTTGGCTTCGGCCGACGTAAGGCGCTCATCCCACAAATGAACCGGCAACTGGAAGCGCCGTCGCAATTCCTCGGCAAAGTCGTGCATCTTCTCAGCTTGCGTCCCTGCCGAGCCGCTCATACGGAGCGGCAGACCCACGACGACTTCCCTGACCTCGTATTCACGGATCAAGCGCTCTAGATGGGCCAAATCGTGCCTCTTGTTCCGCCGTTCGAGTGTTTCCAGCCCTTGGGCGGTGATGCCAAGCGGGTCCGAAACGGCTATGCCGATTCTCCGCGCGCCCACGTCGAGCCCCAGAATCCGCCCCACAGATCGAGCGCTGGCAGCCGTGCTTTCACCGCACTTCTCGGGGTTGCCAGACCGCGGGCTAGGGAGGTCAGAATCCACCCGGCGATTATATGCGGAGTCCCTGGCAGGGGAACCAAGCCACGCTACCGAGCCGGCTCTCGTGGCTCGCGCGGTCGTGCCCAGTCTCCTGCAATAACATTCTTTGTCAACAACTTACAACGCCCACTCTCGATGTTCTGCGCAGCCAATCGCTTCTTGCTTTCGCCTGATCCCAAGAGTACGATTATGAAAGAGTCAATGGCGGTTCCCCCAAGTTTCTCAACCTTCCCAGGGTATTAACTTATGAGCGCTGCCGACTTGAACTTCCACATCGGTGACAAAGTCGTCTATCCCAACCATGGCGTGGGTGTAATCGAACAGATCGGCAGCCGAACCATGGGAGCGACGGTCCAGAAGTTCTATCTGCTCCACATCAAAGCCAGCAGCCTCAAGGTCATGGTGCCCTGCCACAATGCCGGGAACGTCGGACTGCGGCGCGTGGTCCGCAATGGCGAAGTTCAGAAGGTGCTGGATTTTCTTTCGGTTAACCAGAACGGGAATAATGAAGACTGGAAAGACCGCTTCAAAGAGAATTCCGACCGCATGCGTACCGGTTCGCTGCTGGAAGTAGCCGGAGTGTTGAAGAGCCTCATCGCCTTGCACCAAGCCAAGCCGCTGTCATTCCGCGAAAAGAAGATGCTCGAGCGCGCCCGCTACCTGCTGGTCAGCGAACTGGCTCTGGCCCGCAACTGCGAAGAAGCCAAGATCGAGGAACTCCTCACCCTCACCCTCGCCAAGTGTAAGTTGCGTTTCCCCGAAGCCTCGGAATTCCAAGCGTAGGCGCTTCTTCCCCCTTACATAGCCTCGGTAAAAATGTATTCGTGCTGGCCGTCGCGGATGGTCAGCGCCTTCTTGCCGGCCTTTTCCCCCACCACAAATTCGAAGCCTTCGGCGCCGGGATCGATGGTGATAAACGAAGTTGTGCCATCGTCGTTCTTGCGCGATGCTACCTTGCTCTTGAATCCGTCGAATTGGAATGTGGTCCCTCCACCCGGATTCACGACCATAATCTCGCCCAGTTCCTTGCTCGTATAGCGCTTCGCCAGAGCATTTACCTGCGCCGGGTCGGCCGGAATCACCAGCCGTTCGCGTTCTTTGGCCAGAGCTTCTTTGTGGGTTTTCGCCGCGGAGGCAACGTCGCCGGCAGCTTCGGACTTGCCGTCGAAGACAACCTCCAGCAGACGGCGCCCAAACGGCCCCTCCAGCATCCCGCCATCATCGGAGTTGGTGAGGATTACCGCTCCAATGCCGGAATCCGGCAGGAAATAGAAGTTGCTCCTAAAACCAACCATGGCCCCACCGTGGCTCACCACCGGGATGCCGTACTTGCGGCTTACGCTCAGGCCCATGCCATAGGTTGAATCTTCGCCCGTTGGAATTTGTGGCGCCCGGCGTGCCAGCAGATTCTCCGAGGAAACCAGCTGCTTCCCGTTGGGCAGCTTTCCCTGTGCCAGCTCATCCTGAACATACTTGGCGAGATCGGCCGCCGAAGTCCAAACGCCGCCAGCGGGGCGTGCCGGGATGACCGAGTAATTCAAGTCCATGTCGGCGATGCTGGGCTTGCCGTCCACATCGTCGGAGTGAGGCGTGGCATGATTTCCGGCCAGAGCACGGGCATAGTCGAAGGTTGTCGACTTCATGCCGAGCGGATCGAAAATCATTTTCTGCATCGCTTCGTCGTAGGCCGCTCCGATTTCCCTGTCCGGATAGACCAGATGCGCACCGATGTAACCTGCAGCCGTCGCCATCAGATTGCTGTACTGAAAAACCTCGCCGAACTTGCTGGTTGGTTGCATCGTGCCGAGCAGGGCCAGCTCGGATTCTGGCGTCGCCTTCTTGTAATCGAACAGCCATTCCAGGTCCTGCCGCGGGATGCCGGTGCAGGCGCAGATGAGGTGCCGGATCAGAACTTTCTTCGTCGTGTCGGCATCGCCGAGCTTGAAGCTCGGATAAGCCTCGATGACCGGTTCGTCCCATCTCAGTTTCTTCTCGTCCACCAGCTCGGCCAGCAGCAGCGTCGTCATCCCTTTCGTGTTGGACGCCGCCATGTACAGCGTGTTTTCGTCAACCGGATCGGGCTTGCCCAGTTCTTTCACGCCAAACCCGCCCGCATAGACAACCTTGCCGCCGTCGATCAGGGCGATCGAAGCGCCCGGGACGCCCAGTTCCTTCATGGACGTTTCCACGAACTCTTTCATCTCAGCGATGCGGGCAGCGTCCAGCGGATTCGCCTTGCGTCCGGCAAAGGATTCGCGCTGGTAGGACTTTGGCCGCAAACTGCCCACGATCAGCGAAATCGGTGCGCTGCGCTTCTCCACGGTGGGATCGGTTCCATCCAGAATGACGACGGTCCACGTGCTGCCAGCCCGCAGCGCGATCGCGACCACCACGGCGCGTTCGTTCGGGGAGGTCTCGTAGTCGAATACCTGGCGCTCATCCCAGCCTTCGCGAGCCGGGCGCGGCGTTACCAGTTTCAGCAGCCGCTTCGACTCCGGCTTGTAGGCGGCCCATGCGGCTGCGACGGCAGCTTTGGCGTCGGCCGCCTGGGCATCGAAGATGGCGATGTGCGTGTCGGCCTCCGGTGGCGTGAGAACAACCAAGTCTTTGCCCGTCTCGATCGCCCATCCGGAGGGAACGGTGAAAGTGGCTCCGCCCGGCGTCACCCGAGCCGTGTCAGCCGCGACGCGCTCCGGTGCAGAGCGCGCTTCTGCCTGCCCACCGAAAGCGGCATAAGTTGGTTCTGCTGCGAAAGCGCCAACAGCCAGAAAGACCACAAGAGCGGTGCGATGCATGGACATAACAATCCCCTCGCGGTATTAAGGTGCGAAAACTGCGGAACCAACGATACGCCCCACTTACTGGCTTGTAAAACGCAAGCCGCCCCTCGGTTTCAGAGCTGGCGGGGTTATAATGTCCCAAGTCCCGGCGTGGTAATCCGTCTCGGTAATCAGGTTCTCAGTAATCCATGACTGATCAAATCCGAAGAAAATTGCAGGAGGAAATCAACGCGCTCGAACGCGAGCTCGTCCACGACCTCCCCAAGGAAATCAAGAAGGCAGCCGCCCTGGGCGATCTCAGCGAGAACGCCGAATACCACATGGCCAAGCAGCGCCAGGAATATGTGAAGGCGCGCGTCCGCCAGCTGGGCAAGCGCCTTGCCGATCTCTCGCTGATCAACATGAACAACATTCCCCGGGACAAGGTCGGCTTGGGATCCACGGTCAAGGTTTACGACAACACCAAGAACGAGGAAGTGGAATACAAGCTGGTGACCAGCGAAGAGTCTGACGTGGCGGCGGGCAAGATTTCCACGACCTCTCCCATCGGTCGCGCCCTGCTGAACAAGAAAGTCGGCGACGAAGCCGTGGTGGTCACGCCCAACGGCAAACGCGAACTGGAAATCCTGAGCCTGACCACCATCCACGACGAAGCAGAACCGGAAGAGGCCGGCGCCTGATGGCACTGCCGGCATCCCTGAGTTGGACGAAACCCTTCGGCCGAGCCTGCGGAGCCCTGCTCGACACCATTGTGCGCTGGCTTGCGCTGGCTCGCATCAACCCCAATGTCCTGACGTTCCTGGGCCTGGTGGTCAACTGTTGCGCCGCGTATTTGTTCGGCTCAGCCAACGCCGACAACCAAAGGCGCCTGTTTTTCTATGCCGGCTTGGTGATTTTCATTTCCGGGTTCTTCGACCTGGTGGACGGCGCCGTCGCCCGCGCCACCAATCGCGTCACGCGTTTCGGAGGCTTCTTCGATTCGGTGCTCGACCGCTACTCCGACGCGTCGCAATTCCTGGGCTTGCTCGTCTTCTACGCCCGCGGCGGACGCTTTTTCTACGTCGTGCTCTCCGCCTTCGTCATGATCAGCGCCATCATGGTCAGCTACACGCGCGCACGCGCCGAATCGATCATCGGCTCCTGCCGTGTCGGCTTCATGGAACGGCCGGAGCGCCTGGTCGCGGTGATCCTCGGCGCGCTCTTCAACCGCATGGCTCCTGCGCTGTGGGTGATCGCCGTGCTCTCGACGACTACCGTCATTCACCGCATGCGCTACACCTGGACCCGCACGCAAGACCCGCCCGCGGCGCTGACGCCCGGGGCGGCGGCGTAGGGCCTACTTTGACATGGCGAGTGGGGCTGTCATTGAAATTGACGGGCGGTGAGTTTCAGCCCCGGTTGACTGCCCGGGTTTCGTTCTGTCCGCCGATCCTCCACTGCCTTCGCTTGTCATTTCCATCAGCAATCTGATTAACTGACCCGTCGTGTAAGGACGAGGGACTCCCCGATGACTTCCCGCCGCCAGTTCCTCAGCCAATCCGCTTTCGCCGCGGCCGGACTCGCTACAACTCGCTCCGAAGCAGCCTCGGTGTCGGGGAGCGCAACTCGTTTATCAGAAGACATCAGCCTGTGCGGCAAGTGGCGATTCCAGCTCGACCCCGGCAACGTGGGTGCCCAAGAAGGTTGGCACGCGGCGGATTATTCGGCCGCGGGCTGGCACGAAGTGGACGTGCCGCACACCTGGCAAATCGATCCGGCTCATGCGGACTATCGCGGCATCGCCTGGTATCGGCGTATGCTAGACATTCTTCCTGACTGGCGAGATTCTGCGATCCGCCTGGAGTTCGAGGCTGTCTTCCACTCCGCGACCGTCTGGATAAATGGGCAGCTCGCCGGTGAGCACGCGCGCAAGGGATACACCGCCTTTCAGCTTGACATCACGCCGATGCTGCATTGGGAGCGTCCCAACGCGATCGCCGTGCGCGTTGACAGCGCCTTCAACGATCGCATGCTGCCCCGCGGACGGTCGAGCGACTGGGCGCATGACGGCGGTATTTATCGGCCGGTGCATCTCCTCGTTTCGCCGAAGACATTTATCGAGCACATTCATGTGGAGGCAGTACCCAACCTCAGCAACGGAGAAGCCGCAGTCACGATTGGTGCTCACTGCCGGAACACGAGTGCGAAGGCATGGACTGGAACCGCTGCCTGCCAAGTCTTCGACGATGAAATTGGCCTCACCGTCGCCCGCGCCGCCGACCCCAAGCTCACGATAAAGGCGGGCGAAAGCCGGACTCTGACGCTTCACACGATAGTCCCCAAGGCAGAGCTATGGCATTTCGATTGGCCGCATCTTTACAGGCTCCAGTTTCAGATCAGCGACAGCAAAGAGGAACATTCTCAGGAAACCACCTTCGGCGTTCGCAAGTTCGAAATCAAAGAAGGCAAGTTTCATCTGAACGGCGAGCCCGTGCGGCTTATGGGTGTCGAGCGCATGGCCGGGAGCAATCCCGAGTTCGGCATGGCCGAGCCGACGGACTGGATCGCCCGCGATCACCGCGACATGAAGAATCTGAATTGCGTCTTCACCCGCGTGCACTGGCCGCAGGACCGGCGCGTGCTCGACTACTGCGACCGGCACGGCATCCTCATGCAACTGGAGATTCCCGCGTGGGGCCCCGACACATTTCTAAACAGCGAGGAGCAAACCGCTGCCGACATTTTGCGGAACGGACTGAAGCAGTTGCGGGAGATGATCGGGCGCGACTGCAATCATCCGTCGGTCGTGGTCTGGGGACTTTGCAACGAGATCGATGGCCAAAACCCCGCTGCGTACAAGTTTGCTCAACGCATGCTCGAAGAGGCCAAGCGCCTCGATCCGGCGCGGTTATGTTCCTATGCGTCGAATTCCTTAGGCGAGACCCCCGAGCGCGACGTCGCCGGATTGATGGATTTCATCGAGGCCAACGAATATTTCGGCACCTGGGTGCCAGGCGACGCGCACGATGTGAGTAGGCATCTTGACGCGCTGCATGCGGCGTTTCCCGGCAAACCGATCGTCATCTCGGAGTACGGATACTGCGCCTGTACGCCCGACCGGCCCGAAGGTGACGCACCGCGCATCGAGATTCTGCGCACGCATAACGAAGTGTTTCGCTCCAAGGACTACGTCGGCGGTGCAATTTTCTTTTGCTACAACGACTATCGCACCCACGTGGGCGACCGCGGTGTGGGCGTCTTACAGCAACGGGTACATGGCGTGGTCGATCTTTTCGGTGTGCAGAAACCTTCGTACGCGGTGCTCGAACGAGAATCGAGCCCGGTCGAATCTGTCACGATCAGCAAACAGGAAAACACGTTCCATCTGACAATGAAGACGCGCGCCACTCTGCCGAGCTACACGCTCACGGGTTACAAAATGCGCGGCGTGCTTTACGGGCAGGGTGACATTCCTGTGGAGCAGAAAGAAGTGGGGCTGCCTGATCTTCCGCCGGGAAAAACTGTGGAAGTGGACTTGACGTTCTCACAAACCGAGTCGCCGCAGCGGGTGACGTTCTCGGTCCTGCGGCCAACGGGCTTTTCGGCGTGCTCGCTGGAGTGGAAGCCGTAGTCTTCGCCTTCAACCCACAATTCCCGAATTGACACCCGGCCCAAAATAATTTGGCGTACATCACAGACTCGCCTCGCATGGGATCTTAGAATTTTCTCGACGCGGGCAGTGTCTGGAGGGTGTTGCCAGTGGGTACTGGACGCGGTCCGCGAAACCGTCGAGTGGCTGACAGCCATTAGGTTCGAATCCCTCACCCTCCGAGGTCACTTGACGGGCCCAATTATCCTTGACACCATCGCTGCCAGCGCTATCCTTTAAGTGTTTCGCGGACTGCGTTCAGTATCAATGAGCCCCGCCCGATAGCCGGGGCTTTCGCTTTCCTACCCTGCCACTTAAGCCAATCGAATCGTGCACCTGCTATCCTATCCGGTCGTATCTGAGGTCTGAGGTCCGACCGCGAGGTCTGACGTTCGGCTTCACCGATGCTGGGGACAACTCTTGCCAACTGATCCGGTTCTGGTGGTGCACGGCGGCGCGTGGGCCATACCCGACGAGATGGTCGAGGCCCACCTTCGTGGCGTCAACGACGCGCTGGCCACGGGATGGCAGGTGCTCGAGCGCGGCGGCACGGCGCTCGACGCCGTCGAGGAAGCCGTCGTCGTCATGGAAGACGACGAGACGTTCGACGCCGGCCGCGGTAGCTTTCTCAACCGCGATGGCAAGGTACAACTCGATGCGCTCATCATGGATGGTGCAACACTGCGCGCCGGCGGCGTGGGCTGCGTCGAGCGGTTGCGCAACCCGGTGCGCGCCGCGCGCAAGATTCTGAGCGAGAGCCCGCACGTTTACTTCGTCGCCGAGGGCGCGGAGAAGTTTGCCGCCCAGCACGGCATCCCGCTGTGCAAAAACGAAGACCTCATCATTCCGCGGGAGGTGGAGAGACTGCGAGTGTATCAGGCTAATCTTCTCGCCTTAACCCCAAAGAACGCGGCCAAGATGGGGCACCCAGGCGAAATGGGGCACCCGACTGGCGCCGAGCTTTTCGCGCCTCCTGCCGATGACGAAACGGTCTCGCACGACACCGTGGGTGCGGTCGCGCTCGACCGCCAGGGCAACATCGCGGCCGCCACTTCCACCGGAGGCACGCTGAACAAGGCCCCCGGACGGCTGGGCGATTCATCGTTGATTGGCTGCGGCTGCTACGCCGACAATTTGAGCGCTGCGGCCTCGACCACGGGATGGGGCGAGCCGATCATGAAGCTGGTGCTCGCCAAGTGGACCGTCGACCGCATCGCCGCCGGCAATCTGCCGGAGTGGGCCGCGCAGGAAGCCATGAATTATCTGAAGCAGCGCGTCAACGGGCACGGCGGCATCATCGTTCTGAATCCCGAAGGTCACATCGGCATCGCCCATAACACTCCGCGCATGGCCTGGGCGTACAGGACGGTGAGGACGCAGGAATCGGGTGTCGAACGCGTCACTTAGTGCGCACGCCATTCCCGACGTAGAATTTCCTTGATGGGACGCCCTCCCATCCACGAGTGTGTGACGGCTGCGATTCGCTATTGGGAGCCGCGGCGTTTGCTGTATAACGCCGTCCTGGCTGTCGTGGTTGTGATCTCTTACGTGATCTGCCTGCCGAACTCACGGTTGAACGTTACCACCAACGGCGCTCTGGAGCTCTTTGCCCTCGCGGTGTTGGCGAACGTTGCCTATTGCGCAGCCTATCTGGTTGATGTCTTCGCGCAGTTATCCAACTTCCGCGAGCGCTGGCTGTCGCTGCGCTGGATCCTCTTCGTTATCGGCCTGGCCTTCGCCGCGGTGCTGACCCGCTTCTTCTCGCTCGCCATGTTTGGAGTGTTCTAGCGTCGCCCCGCGCATATAATCTCCGCATCAGCAAGACCGGCACAATTCGCGCGCGGAGGGTTTCGCGGGCGGGAGCGCCCGCGCCACAGGACCATCAGCCCACCGACCTTCGCCTGGGACACATCGTCCGCCTTTTGATGGAGCACGCGACGGTTGTCGTCAGCGGAACGAAGATCGCCCAGGAAATTTCCTCCAGCCGCTCTGAGGTCTGGCGGTTAATTCAGCAACTGCGCAGCATGGGCGTGGATGTCGCGGGGCATCCCGCAACCGGATATCAGCTGCGAGCCGTGCCCGATCTGCTGCTGCCAGAGATTCTCCGTCCGCTGCTGCGCGGGACGATCTTTGGCGCGCATCTGCATCATTTCTACAAAATTGGCTCGACCAATACCGCCGCCATGGCTGCCGCTGCCGAAGGCGCTCCCGAGGGTACGGTGTTTCTCGCCGAGGAGCAGACCGCCGGCCGCGGCCGCGGATCGAACTCGTGGCAGTCGCCGCGCTCGACCGGCGTTTACTGCTCCGTGATTCTGCGCCCCGCGCAGCCGCCGTCGGAAGTGCTCGTGCTTTCCCTCGCCGCCGGGCTCGCGGTGCAAGCGGCGATTCAGCAGGTCGATTCCCGCGTCGTCGCCGATTTGAAATGGCCCAACGACGTGCTGATCGGCGGCAGAAAAGTCTGTGGCATTCTGACCGAAATGAATGCCGAGGCGACGCGCGTGCGATACATCGTCGTAGGGGTCGGAATTAACGTGAATCAGGCGAGCTTCCCCAAGGATTTGCCTGCAACTTCACTGCGCCTCGAAACCGGGAGCGAGTGGTCGCGCGTGGAACTCGCCGCCGCTTTGCTAAAATCGCTGGACCGCGAGTATCGCCAATTGACGGGCGATCCCGAGGCGCGGAGTTTCATTCTGCGCCGTTTTGCGGAGAATTCCTCCTGGGTGAAAGGCAAGCCGGTCCGCATCGAAGAGAACGGTTCGCCGTTGGAAGGAACGACCGACGGCCTCGACGAACGCGGCTTCCTGCTGGTGCGGACCGAGAGTGGAGTGAATACAGTTTTAAGTGGAACGGTGCGGGAGCAGTAAACGCAACGTTCCAGCGCGACAGTCGATTGCATGCGAATGTAGCACTTGGCAATTAACCCTTGGCATTTGGTCGGCAGGTTCTGTGATGGCTAAATGCTAATTGCTAATTGCTCGAATCTGATCTCATGCTCCTAGTCCTCGATGTGGGCAACACGAACACGGTGCTGGGCGTCTTTGCCCGCGTCGCGAAGGTGCACGAACACGGCAACCAGGACGAACCTGCCCGCTACGAACGCCTGCTGGCCAACTGGCGCGTGGCTACTTCGCGCACCAGTACGGTGGATGAATACGGCGTGCTGTTCCGCAACCTGTTTTCGATGGCCGGCCTCGAAGTCAAAGGTATTCATGGCATCGTAATTTCTTCCGTCGTGCCGCCGCTTGACCCGGTGCTGCGCCAGGTCTGCGAGCGCTATTTCAACCTGCGGCCGCTATTCATCGAGCTGGGCGTGAAGA
>Ga0187778_10001396_pt1 | contig 16823 bp, 15 predicted proteins | sample 1015_Q2_SP5_20_M_FD_132418 | JGI IMG/M metagenome (GOLD analysis project Ga0187778, IMG submission 132418) | Tropical peat soil microbial communities from peatlands in Department of Meta, Colombia - 1015_Q2_SP5_20_MG | ecosystem: Environmental > Terrestrial > Soil > Wetlands > Peat | place...
CGAACGAGCTGACAGGAATCGTCGACAATAAGGGCCTGTCCGGACTGCCATCAGTCTCCAGGAACGTTTCCAGCCCGCCAGCGACCAGCTCAACATGGCTGCGTGCAATCGGCACTACCAGTCCGCTTGCATCGAGATCAAACGTGATCGCCGCAACATGAGCCGCAGCAACCCCGGGACGTGGAAAGGCCGGGGTGAGGTCGTCATCGTCACTGGTAAATATGCCGTCGAGCGAAGTTACACCGTCAGGCAGATTGTTTCCAAATGCGCACACATGCCGGATCTGGAAGAGATCAACGGCGGCCCGCATCGCAATGTCCGCATAAGAAAGCGAACCGATCCGTGCGGTTGTCACGATTGCCTTTGCACCAACGCGGCCGAGTGCGGCAACGATTTCCTGCTGGCGCCACAGCAACGGCATCGGTACGGCGATCATACCGGCGCGCAATGTGGCGAGGACCGTGATCAAACCCTCAACCGTGTTCGGCAGCTGCACTGCGACAGGGGCATCGGTTTGCAGACCCAGTCCGCGCAGCCTTGCCGCCAGCGCCGAAATCGCGCGGTCGGCCTCGGCGAAGGTCAGAGTGCGCGGCGCGCTATCGGTAAACTCTTCACGATTTGGCGGGTCGACAAGGGCGATAGCGTCCGGATGCCGGACACCTGCACGGCGAAACAAATCGTCGAGGGTGGCGGCGCTGCCTGCCGTATGTCGACTTTCGCCGAGGATCATGGGCGAGGCCTCAAGGTCTTGAATCCTTCTGCCACCAGGTTTCCGGCAAATAGCCGAAAAGCGAGGTCCTTGAGGGATGCTCGATTCGCGTCCAGCGCGCTACCCATTGCACCGGAGGAAAATAAAGCGGGACAACGTAAAACCCTGACAAAAGTACCCTGTCTAGCGCCCGGGTCGCGGCGACAAAGTCGGAGCGGCTTCTCGCGCCGAGCATCGCGGCAATCATGGCGTCGATCGCTTTCGATTTGGCGCCCATATAATTTCGGCTGCCTTCCTGATCCGCTGCCGCAGAACTCCAATAGAACAGCTGCTCATTGCCGGGCGAAAGCGACTGCTCCCAGCGATATTCCATCATGTCAAAATCGAAATTAATGCGGCGGCGCTCAAATTGTGTAGCGTCAACCGTGCGCACGCGCGCTTCGATGCCGGCGCGCTTGAGGTTGCGCACGAAAGCAAGGGCAAGACGTTCCTGGTCGCGCGTCGTCGTCAGAATTTCGAATGTCAACGGCCGGGCACTGCCAGCATGGACAAGTTGTGTCCCTTTGAGCTCGTAACCGGCGGTCTTAAACAGCGCAAACGCGCGCTTTAGCGTATTGCGATCGTGGCCGGACCCGTCGGTAACAGGCGGCGACCAGGACCCATCCATAATGTCGGCACGTACCGCGCCAGGGAACGGCGCGAGTAATTCTCGCTCGCGCGTATCCGCCGGCACGCTATGCGCGGACAATTCGCAACCGTCAAAATAGCTCGCGGTTCGTTTGTAGAGATCGAAGAAATAATTGTGATTGACCCATTCGAAATCGAACAGCTGCAGGATTGCCTCGCGCACGCGAACGTCGGAAAAAATCGGCCGGCGCGTGTTGAACACCAGTCCCTGCATGCCCTTTGGCAGGCCGTAGGGAAGGCCTTCCTTGACCACGCGACCATCGCGGAATGCCGGAAAGTCATAGGCGGTTTGCCAGCGCCCTGGATCCGTTTCCAGACGCAGGTCGTAGAGACCTTTCTTGAACGCTTCGAAATGCGTGTTGCCGTCGCGATAGTAGTCAAACCGGATCGTATCGAAATTCCATAGCCCTCGATTGATGGAAAGATCGCGGCCCCAATAGTTTTTGTCACGCGTGAATGTAACGCTCTCGCCCGGTTTTACTCCGCTCACTCCGTAAGGTCCGCTGCCCAGCAGAGGTTTAAAGCTGGTGTCTTCGAAAGTCGATGGATTGACTGCGTGCTTTGCCAGAACAGGCATCAGGCCGATGATAAGCGGCAGTTCGCGATCGTCGGCGCCTGAAAGATCGAATCTTACGCTGCGCCGATCAGTTATTTCGGCTTTCGTCACCTTTGCATAATAGATGCGAAAGTTCGGCCGCCCTTTGTCTCGCAACAACTCCCAGGAAAAGATCACATCGTCGGGTGTCACTGGCTTGCCATCGGAAAATCGCGCAGCCGGATTTATGGCAAAGGTGACAAAGCTGCGCGCTGCGTCGGTCGTGATGGATTCCGCGAGAAGACCATAGAGCGTGAAAGGCTCGTCATAACCGCGCGCGAGTAGGCTTTCGATGACATAGCCGCGCATATTCGCGGCAGGCAGCCCCTTGACGATGAAGGGATTGAGGCAATCGAAGGTTCCGAGGACCCCTTGCGCCAGTTGTCCACCTTTGGGGGCTCCCGGATTGGCGTACGTTGGGTGAGTGAAATCCGGTTTCCAGGCCGGGTCGCCGTGCATGGCAATGGCATGCGAAGCATCTTGCGCGCTGGCGCGCGAGGCAAGCCCGGTGCCGGCTAGCAGCGCACCAAGCATGATCGTACGCCGGGACGCTCGCCACTGCGTCAGCGCGGAAAGGGTTAAAAACGGCGCAAGCTTGGGTCGAATGCGATTCGTTCCCGTTTTGCATGACGTTAGCACAGGGCGCGCGGGTCGCGACCGTGCTGCATTTTCAGCGCATTCGTGGCTTTATTGCAGGCGCGAATTCGGGTATCAGGCACCCGTTGAGTGTCACGCTCCCGCCGTATTTGGCACGGAGAGAGCCGCCTGTAAGCGCCGTTCGGGAGCCAAGGGCCTGCGAACGCGAAGAATAAGGGATCATTGCAATGGATCATCGGATCGTACCGGCTCGGCCGTTGGGCCGGGCGCTGACCGCCACGTTGGCCGGAACACTGTCGGCATTTCTGATTGCAGCGCCCACGCTGGCGCAGCAGCCGCAGCAAAAAGCGCCACCCGCACAGAAACAGGCTCCTGCACAGAAGCAAGCGCCGGCTGCGCAGCCCGCGCAGCCTGCACAACCACCACAGCAGGGGCAGCAGGCCGCAGCGGAACAGCCGCAGCTGATGTACTCGCCATGGATGAAGGTCTGCGGTAAAGGCGCCGACACCAACAACAAGCAGGTTTGCGTCATCACCAAAGATGGCCGTCTCGAAAATGGCATGCCGGTCGCAATTGTTCAGTTGTTCGAGCCGGAAGGCGAGCAGAAGGTCCTGCGCGTTACGGTTCCGCTCGGCATGCAGCTTTCCCACGGCACCCGTCTGCTGATCGATCAGAACCAGCCGGCGCAGTCGCCCTACAAAATTTGCTTCCCGGTTGGTTGCATGGCGGATTACCCGGTAACCGACGACCTGATCGCCAAGATGAAGAAGGGCCAGAACATCATTGTGCAGGCCATCAATATGCAAGGCACGCCGATCAGCCTGCCGCTGCCTCTGAACGATTTTGCCAAAGCCTATGACGGACCGCCGACGGATCCGAAGGCGTTCGAGGAGCAGCAACGCAAGCTGCAAGAAGAGCTTCAGAAGAAAGCAGAAGAAGCGCGGAAAAAGCTGGAAGGCCAACAGAGCCAGGCCCCTGCGGGCGCCGCGCCTGCGCCTCCGCCGGCACCCGCGCCTGCGCAGAAAAAATAGTTCCCTTCAAAATTGAATCGGAAAGGCGCGGACCGGAGTCCGCGCCTCTTCTTTTAGTGCATCTGACTATGGCGTGGCCGGTAGCCGCCGCTTTCGTCGGGCTCGAAAACTTCGGCAACATCGGGATGACGGATCGGCACCCCCGATGTGTCCGGCAATAAATTCTGTTCCGAGACGTAGGCGATATATTCAGTATCCGCGTTTTCCGCGAACAGATGATAGAATGGCTGGTCCTTGCGCGGACGGATTTCGGCGGGAATTGCCTGCCACCATTCCTCGGTGTTGTTGAAGACCGGATCAATATCGAAGATAACGCCGCGAAATGGATAGACGCGATGTTTGACAACTTGTCCGATCTTGAATTTGGCGTTACGCGACTTATCCATGGCGAGGGCTCTGCTTTCCTAGACTACAGGGCGTAGCGCGCAGCCATCTCCGGATCCTTTGCAGCCACTAGCTTGGCAAGGTCGAGTAGAACCTTGGCCTGCTTCCATGTGGCGTCGTCCTGCATCTTACCGTCAATCATTACCGCACCGGCGCCGCCGGGCATGGCAGCGACTATTTTTTTGGCAAAGGCGACTTCAGTTGGATCGGGCGAAAATACTTTTTTGGCGATATCGATCTGAGAAGGATGTAGCGACCACGCTCCGAGGCAACCCATCAGGAATGCATTGCGGAACTGCACTTCGCATGCGGCGGGATCGGAAAAATCTCCGAAGGGGCCGTAGAACGGCTTGATACCGGCGGCCGCGCATGCGTCGACCATCTTGGCGATGGTGTAGTGCCAGAGATCCTGCTGCGACGTTGCGCGTGGCGAATCACCCTCCGCGTCGGCAAGCACCTTATATTCGGGATGACCTCCGCCGACGCGCGTCGTCTTCATTGCGCGCGACGCGGCGAGATCGGCCGGCCCCAGGCTCATGCCGTGCATGCGCGGGGAGGCGGTAGCGATAGCTTCAACATTGTTCACGCCTTGCGCGGTTTCGAGAATGGCATGGATCAGAATCGGTTTGCGCAGCTTGTGGCGTGCTTCAAGCTGAGCGAGCAGTTGGTCGAGATAGTGGATGTCCCATGGACCATCAACCTTGGGCAACATGATCACGTCGAGCTTGTTGCCGACTGTACCGACGATTTCGATGATGTCGTCGAGTGCCCATGGTGAATTGAGCGCGTTGATGCGTGTCCATAGGCCGGTCGGACCGAAGTCGACTGCTTTTGCCATCTCAATAAATCCACGACGCGCGGCCTGCTTGGCGTCGACCGGAATGGCGTCTTCAAGATTGCCCAGCACGACATCCACTTGTTTCGCCAGCTCAGCTACCTTGGCTCGCACCTTGTCATTGTGAGGCGGGACGAAATGAATCATACGCTCCAATCTGACAGGCAGCTCACGCAGCGGCGCGGGTGCGCCAACCGTGAGTGGTGCAAAGAACTGGCGTGGGCCCTTCATCGTCATCCTTCCAAAACCCAAGCTTGCCGTTTAGAGGAATGCAAGGGCCGCGCCAAGTGGGCCGTCGGGAGCCGCCCCGATCCAAAGGCACAAACTCTATTCATGCCGTCCAATTCGTTTGATAAATACAAGATCAAGGCAATTGAACAAGAAGGGTGGCATGCAACAGATCCGCGTCTCCACGTTTGCCGGCCCCGGCGCCGCGCCGGTGATCCGCAGCGTTCCGTGGCCGACTATCTCTAAAAAGGCAGCGCTTATCAAAATTGGCGCCTGCGGAGTCTGTGGCACCGATTTACATATTCTGAAAGGTCACTGGCCCAAAAAGCTTCCCTGGCCGTTCACACTCGGACACGAGCTTGGTGGTGTTATTGTCGAGCTAGGCGAAGAGCTCACCGAGGACTTTATGAGTAAGCCACTGAAGGTGGGATCGAAGGTGATGATCCCTCCGCTCATGCCGTGTGGACGTTGCTATTACTGCATCCATTATCCGGAGAGCGCCAACAAGTGTTTGACCCCCGTTTATTACGGCCGGTACCTCGGATTCGATAAGGCGCCACATCTGTGGGGTGGGTGGGCGGAGTATGTGTATGTAGATCTGGAAATGCTTCCAGGCACCAAGATTTACAAGTTGCCTGACGATATGTCACTGCGACTTGGCGCGCTGTCGGAGCCACTGACGTCATGCATTCGTGCGTTCAATCGCGCGACGCGCGCTGGTGGTTTCAAGTGGGGCGACACTGTTGTCATTCAGGGTTCTGGCCCGATCGGGATTCTTGCGGTCGCGGCCGCGCAAGAGATGGGAGCCGGCCGAGTGATTTGTGCCGGCGCGCCGGAAACGCCGCGTCTTACGCTAGCGCGCAAGTTTGGAGCTGAGGCGACCGTGGACATCGAGGAAGTCGCGACTCCGAATGATCGTATCAAGCAGGTGCGCGATATTGTAGGCGGGTTCGGGGCCGACCTGGTCATGGACTGCTCAGGACACCCTAGTGCTGGACCGGAGGGAATCGAGTTTCTGCGTGATGGTGGCACCTATGTCGAAATGGGCCAGTTCACCGATGCAGGTTCGATCATGACCTCGTGGCATCGCATTTGTACGAAAGACATTAATGTGCTCGGCTCCTGGGGCTTTACCGGCAACGATCTCCCTCTGGGCGTCGATATGCTCTACCGGACGCGCGCCAAATATCCATGGCTAGATATGCAGGCGCTGTATCCATTCTCCGAGGAAGGCATAAGCCAAGCAGTCGCAGACGCCATCGCGATGAAGACGGTAAAGTCTACCATCGTGCCGTGGCCTGATCTGGTGCAGTAGTCAGACGCGGGGGCATTTGCTCAAATCCAACATGCAACCGCTGACCGGCCTTCTTGTTGTGGATTTCAGTACCCTGCTGCCGGGACCTCTGGCGACCTTGATGTTGGCGGAAGCGGGCGCCGAGGTGATCAAGATCGAGCAGCCGGGTGGGGAGAATGCGCGGTATTTCCCCCCGATGATTGGCGGCGAAAGCGCCGCATTCGTCATGCTCAACCGCGGTAAGAAGTCGATTGCCCTCGATCTCAAAAACGACGCTGACCGTGGCAAGCTCAGGCCGCTGCTTGAGCGCGCCGATATCATCGTGGAGCAATTTCGACCCGGCGTGATGGCCCGGTTGGATTTGGGCTACGATCACGTGCGCGAACTGAATCCGCGCGTGATCTACTGCTCAATCTCCGGCTACGGCCAGAGCGGCCCTCGCGTGCACGAAGCCGGCCACGACATCAACTATATCGGCAACACCGGATTGCTCGATCTACAACCGGGGCCTGCCAAATCGCCAGTTGTCCCGCCGATGCTCGCGGCCGATATCGCGGGTGGGAGCTTTCCGGCCGTGATCAATATATTGCTGGCATTGCGCGCGCGCGATCAGAGCGGGCAGGGCTGCCACATCGACATAGCGATGACCGATGCAATGTTCACTTTTGCCTGGGCCGCACTGGCGCTCGGTGCTGCAACCAGAAAGTTTCCGGGACCGGGTGAAATGTGGTTGGTGGGAGGCTCTCCGCGATATCAAATCTATCCCACGAAGGACGGCAAGCTGGTGGCCTGCGGCGCGCTTGAGCCGAAGTTCTGGACTGCATTTACCAGCGCAATCGGTTTGGCGCAGACGTACGTGGACGATATGCGCGATCCGAAGGCGACGCGCGATGCCGTGGCGAAACTGATTGCAGCAAAAACATCGGAAGAGTGGAGGCCGATTTTCGCCAAAGCAGATTGCTGTACGACAATCGTGACGCCGCTCGAACAGGCCTTGCGCGATCCACATTTCGTCGAGCGTGGGCTATTCAGTCATAAGGTCGCAACAGCCTCGGGCAAGACCGTTGCCGCACTGCCGTTGCCGATTGCCGCTCCATTTCGTGAAACGCCGACGACCAAAAAGGCACCACCACTCGATTAAAGCATTTCACCGCGCATCAACCGCGGTTGCGTCGCGGCTGGCGCAATACCCTCGCGCATTAGCGCCTTGCGCAACGGCGCTACATTGTCGATCAGGTAAAGGCCCAGTCCGCGTAGTGCCTGAGCGGGCAGGAAATCGCTTAGCAGAGTGCGATTGAGCAGATCAATTGCGAGTGTTCTGTTCGCGATATCGGCCCGACGCCTGCGATCATAAGGCGTGAGTACATCGGGGCCGCCAATGTCACGGCCATCGCGTTGGGCGCCCACGGCAAGCTCAACAATCGTTGCCGCATCGCGCAAGCCGAGATTAAGTCCCTGTGCGCCGATTGGTGGGAGAACGTGAGCGGCTTCTCCGACGAGCGCAATTCGCTTATCGGCAAAACGGCGAACGGTTGCGATATGCAGCGGGAAGAGACCGCGTCCGGGTTCGACTTCGATTTTTCCCAGGATCGAGTGCGAAGCGTGCTCGATTTCAGCGGCGAGTTCTGCGTCATCCAATTCCGCAAGTTGATTGGCCTTATGCGGATCGAGGACCCAGACCACACTTGAGCGGTTCCCGTGCAGCGGCACCAGCGTGAATGGCCCGCTTGCGGTGTGGAATTCCGTCGATGTGTCGTGATGCGGTCGCGAATGGCGCAGACAAACCGTTAAGGCAGACTGCGGGTAGCTGCGCTCATCGACTGCGATTCCTGCTGCCTGGCGACAAACAGAGCGGCGACCATCCGCGCCGACAGCAAGGGGCGCCCAGAGCGACTTGCCGCTGGCGAGCGAAACTGTGACGCGATCATCGGCGGAAGCCGCATTGCGCACCTCATCTTCAATGATGCGTAGTAGCGGCAAGTCGCCGGCCTTTCGCTCCAGAGCCGCAACGAGGTGACGGTTCTCTATGTTGTAGCCGAAGGCATCGAGATCGATTTCACTGGAGGTGAACTTCACTTCAGGCCCGCGCCACAACCGGCCGGTATCGTCCACGATACGGAGAACCCTGAGCGGAGCCGCAGAGTCTTCGCACAACGTCCAGACGCCGAGGGTCTGCAGGGCTGTGACGGAGCCCGCGAGCAACACAGTCGTGCGGTTATCTGGCTGGCCTGGTTTCTTGCCCACCAAAACCGTTTCGATCCCGCCTTCCGCCAAGGCGATAGCGGCGGTCAACCCCGCGGGCCCGCTCCCGACTACGATTGCTTCAGCGCTTTCGCTATGCTTGTCCGGCATCAAAACCGTCCGACTGGCATTAACCGCACTAGCACACGCAGGGTGGGCACGGAAACCACGCCAAAGACTTGCGATATCCCAGCCGTTCCCGATGCGCTATGCAAAGGCCAAAATGAGTTACGCCACGCGCAACGATTTTTCCCATTTGCCGGCCGCAGCCGCTGGCCTCGGCTACGTCCTCGCACGCCCGAAAGCGCTCGCAACAATCTGCGTGATTGGACTGACTTCCCTGGGCTGGCTTTACCTCGCGTTCATGTTTGCCCGCTCGGGCATCCCAATCAGCGAATTTGGGTCCGCTACCTTGCAAGCGATCTGCCAGCCACTCGCCGACGGGTCATGGAGCATCTCCAGTTTCGCACTGATCGGCTCGATGTGGGTTGCGATGACGCTCATGATGATGCTGCCGAGCGCCGTGCCGATGATTCTGACCTACGCGGAGATCGCCGAAACCGCGGCACGCAAAGGAGAGAAAATTGTTTCACCGTTTGCGCTTGTTGCCGGTTACAGTGCTGTGTGGTTGGTTTTTTCTGTCGTGGCAGCGGTGGTGCAAACTGTGTTGACTCGGGCGGCATTGCTTGATGCAGACATCGCTATAACGAGCGGGTTGTTTTCAGGAGCAACCTTTATTGGCGCCGGCGCCTATCAATTCTCTTCACTCAAACACGCGTGCCTCAAACATTGCCAACATCCATTTCAGTTCTTTTTCACAAATTGGACTACCACGCGACGCGGCGTGTTCCGGCTCGGTATAAAACAAGGGATGTATTGTGTCGGTTGCTGCTGGGCGATGATGGCGGTGATCTTCGCGGTGGGAGTAATGAATGTGCTTTGGATGGTAGGGCTCGGCATCATCATGACCGTCGAGAAGATGTTCATCGGCCGGCGATTTGCGTATGTGATCGGGTTAGCGTTGATTACTGTGGGTGTCGGATGGGTCATCATGTCTCTCGCCGACCACTGGCCTGGACGAGTTGTTTAGTTGCGTACCAAGAAACTGCAGGAGTGATGCGTTGACGGAAAGTTGGAGTCTGAAAGGGGAAATGGCCCTGTCGTGCAGCTGCACTGTGTTTTGTCCGTGCGTGCTGTCATTGGGCGAACATCCACCAACCGAAAGCCGATGCCTGACCTGGTCCGGAATACGGATCGACGATGGGCACTTCGACAATACCGATTTGTCGGGGATTAAGGCCGGCGTGATGATGGACTTGCCCGGTATCATGGCGCGCGGCAATTGGACAGCGGCGCTGTTCGTTGACGAAAAGGCGTCGGCACTCGCGGTGAGGGGCCTGACGCGGATATTCACCGGCCGCGTCGGTGGCAGTACGCACTTACTCTCAATTCTAGTCGGGCAATTCCTCGGTGTACGGCAGGTGCCGATCACCTATGAGACCAAAGGGGAAACCCGTATTGTCCGCATCGAGAAATATGTTGATGGCGCGATCACACCGATACGCGGCAAGGAGCCCGGAAAAAACGTTGTAATTCATAATAGCGAATACTGGATAGGCCCTGATGTTATTGTGGCGCGTGCCGATAAGTCGCGCTTTCGCGGCTTCGGTCGCAACTGGAATCTGGCTGGGCGTTCTGCCGAGATCGTCAAGCTTGATTGGGGCAATGAATAAGTGACGGCATTCGAACGTTTTCGCGCTTTCACAGTGCACGTCTTCACCGCGACTGGCGCGGCGCTGGCGTTGTTAGCAATGATTCTGGCAACCGGCGGCCACTGGGCGGCGATGTTCCTTTGCCTCGGCGTCGCACTCATCGTCGACGGCATCGATGGTCCTATGGCGCGCGCATTCGACGTGCAGAAGATTCTTCCGCGCTGGTCGGGGGATACACTCGATCTGGTGGTCGATTTCGCCACATATGTGTTTGTCCCCGCATACGCAATCGCAGCGAGCGGGCTATTACCGGAGCCACTCGCAATCCCGGCAGGTGTCGTCGTCGTAATTAGCGGCGCGCTGTATTTTGCCGACCGTGAAATGAAGACGAAAGACAATTATTTTCGCGGCTTTCCTGCGATATGGAATCTGGCAGCTTTCTATCTCTATCTGATCGAACCGCCGGAGTGGGCTGCAACCGTTGCCGTCGTTGTTCTTGCTGCCCTTAGTTTCGCGCCGATAAAATTTCTCCATCCTTTGCGCGTGCGACATTGGCGAATGTTCAACGTGTCGCTCCTGGCCGTGTGGGCATTGTTGGCCTTTGTCGCCGTTATCCAAGATCTGGCGCCCGGTATCTACATAACGACCGCATTATCGATCGTCGCAATCTACTTTTTTGCCGTCGGTTTATTGCGGACGCCCGCCTGATCGTGTTCGATCCCGCCAGCCAGACATCAGGAGCGATTTATGCCTAGACCAGTTCTGCTCATAGCCGGCGGGAGCCGCGGTATCGGTGCCGCCACCGCAATACTGGCGGGCGCGCGTGGATACGATGTCGCCGTCAACTACAAAAACAATTCGAACGCCGCCGCCGGCGTGGTCAAGACGGTAGAAAAAGCGGGCGGCAAGGCAATTGCGATCCAGGGCGATATGGCGTTGGAGAACGACATCGAGCGCGTATTCGATACGGCCAGCGATACCTTCGGTTCACTCACTCATTTCGTGCACAGTTCCGGCATCATCGGGGACAATTCACGGCTGGACGACGCCAAAACGGAAACCATCCGCGAAGTATTGGATGTCGATACCTTCGGAGCGCTGCTATGCCTGCGCGCATGCGTGCGCCACATGTCCACAAAACATGGCGGAAAAGGCGGCGCCGTCGTTATGCTCTCATCGATGGCGGCGCCGCTGGGGGGCGCAAATGAATGCGTCTGGTATGCGGCGGCCAAGGCGGGGGTTGATTCCATGGTCATCGGCGTGTCGCGTGAGGTTGCCAAGGAAGGCATTCGCGTCAACGCCGTGACGCCCGGGGTCATCGATACCGACATTCAGCCACCGGGGCGCATCGAACGCGTCTTGCCGATGCTGCCGATGGGCAGAGCAGGTCAGGCAGACGAGGTGGCTGAAGCCGTACTGTTCCTGCTTTCGGACGGAGCCTCTTACATCAACGGTGCCAATCTGCGCGTATCAGGCGCGCGCTGAGCAGCCTTGCGCTCGCCGGGCGGCTGCCTATGATCGCCGCCGAGGTTGACGCTTTTTGTCCAAGCATTTCTCAGGAGAGTAGTCATGGTCGCGGCAGTGCGCGTTCACAAACACGGTGGTCCCGAGGTTCTGACCTACGAGGATGTTGACATTCCGGCGCCCGGGCAGGGGCAAATCAAGATCAAGCAACACGCCGCCGGCATCAATTTCATCGATACATATTTTCGAATGGGCATGTATCCGTCGCCTGTCGGCATGCCTTTCATCGCCGGAAACGAAAGTGCGGGCGAAGTCGTTGCGGTCGGTCCGGGCGTGACCGACGTGAAGGTAGGCGACCGGGTCGCCTTTGTCGGCCCGCTCGGTGGTTACGCGGTCGAACGGCTGGTGCCGGCCGATCGCGCAGTCAAGCTGCCGGATAACATTTCGTATGAACAGGCCGCCGGCATGATGCTCAAGGGCATGACCGTGCAGTATCTTGTCAACCGTACCTACAAAGTCGGCAAAGGCACGATTTGCCTCATCCATGCTGCCGCGGGCGGTGTCGGGCTGATCGCATGCCAATGGGCTAACCATCTCGGCGCTACCGTCATCGGTACGGTCGGTTCAAAGGAAAAGGCGGAACTGGCTAAAAAGAATGGATGCCATCACACCATTCTTTATCGCGACGAAGATTTCGTTGCGAAGGTAAAAGAAATCACGAGCGGTAAGCTCTGTGACGTCGTGTATGACGGCATCGGCAAGACCACATTCCCGGCCTCGCTCGACTGCTTGCGGCCGCTTGGCTATTTCGTAAGTTTCGGCAGCGCGTCCGGACAGATCGAAGCCTTCAATATCAATATCCTGCAAGCCAAGGGTTCGCTGTTCGCGACTCGTCCGACACTGAATCACTATGTGGCGAAGCGCGACGATCTGGTGGCCTGTGCCAAGGACTTGTTCGAGAAAGTCGGATCCGGCGCGGTCAAAATACCGGTCAACCAGACTTACAAACTCAAAGACGCTGCCAAAGCGCACAAGGAGCTTGAGAGTCGCGATACGACCGGCTCATCGATCCTCGTGCCCTGAAGAGGTCAGCTGCGAGTAAATCGGCGGTGGCGATCCCACCGCCGAGTTGCGTTTACGATGGCCGAGGGGGACCGGTGACCGAACAAGCCAAGCCCTGGGGCATTTTTACAACGTTTGTCTTCGGCGCGTTCGCATTGCTGGGCGGACAATTCGCCGGCGTAAGCGCCCTTATGTGGTACGCGGGCGGCATGCAGTCGCCGGCCTTTGCCAGCGACGGCGGCGCGGTCAGCCTGCTCATATTCATTTCCGCGCCGGTGCAGATCGCATTGACTTGCCTGTTCGCTTGGCGCGCAGGCGGCAACGTTCCCGAATATCTTGGGCTCATTTGGCCGCGCCGCGGTGAACTGGCCTTTGGCGTTGCGGCGGTTATCGTTTTCATTGTTGGTGGCAACGCGGTTACCTGGCTGCTCGACCGTAATATCGTGACGAATTTCCAGGTCGACATCTATCGTACAGCTGCCGCAACCGGCTGGCTGCCGCTTCTGTATCTTGCCGTAGTGGTTGTGACCCCGATTGCAGAAGAGACGCTGTTCCGAGGTTTTTTGTTTCGTGGCTGGCTGACCTCATCGCGGTTCACCTGGCCGGTCATTATCGCCACCGCGGCGCTGTGGGCGATTATTCACGTGCAGTATGATTGGTATGTGATCTCGCAGGTTTTCGTGTCCGGTCTCATGCTCGGATGGCTGCGGTGGGCGAGCGGCTCAACAATTCTCACAATTCTACTGCATGCGCTGATCAACGCGGAGGGAATGGCTGAAACCGTCATCAGGTTGAGTCACTGACCCCGCGGCGCGCTACAGATGGGCGGCAATTCGAGCGAATGCAGGGTGCTGTTTTATCCCTCCCGGCAAGCGGGGCAGACCAACAACTTCTACTTCGCCGGCGAAACGCGCGATGCTGGCAACTGTTTCATCGAGCTCGACCGCATCGCGCGCGCTCTCGCTCACGACAATCGCAGCGATCGTCAGCTTTCGTTGGGCGAGCACGTCGAGCGCCGTAAGCGTATGGCTGATGGTGCCAAGATAGCCGCCTACGACAAGCAGCAGCGGAATTTGCAGGGTCGCCATCCAATCGAGGACGGTACGGCGTGAGTCTAGCGGGACCATGATGCCGCCAACACCCTCGATGAACAGCAGACCGGTTGTTGCCTCAATCGCGGCGCGGCTGAACGCAATCAGCTTGTCAAAGTCTATATTGCGCCCTTCGCGCGCGGCAGCGAGATCCGGTGACAGTGGCGCGCGGAAGCGCCACGGCGCAATTTGCGCGATCTCGTCGGCGGTAACCCGCCGCCCCATGGCCGTCAGAAGCACGGCTGGATCGCTGGTCTCCACTACGGACGAGTCATAACCGCTGACAACCGGCTTGAGCGCGGCGACCGGCTGGTTGGATTCTCTCAAATAGCGGATGAGGCCGGCTGTCACGAAAGTTTTGCCGATATCAGTACCGGTTGAGGTGACGAAATAAGCGGCCACGGCCTACATCAAAACCTTTTCGCGAATGATCTCAGCGAGTCTTTCAATTTCATGGTCCGGATGTTGAGCCGTGAATGTCAGACGAAGACGCGCCGTGCCGGCTGGCACAGTCGGCGGACGAATGGCGACGACGAGGAAGCCTTCGTCTTCCAGATAACGGGAGGCTGCAAGCGCAGTTTGTTCTTCGCCGATCACTATAGGGACAATCGGACTTTGTGCCTCCGGCAACCCGGCGCGCGCCGTAAAATCCTTGGCTTTTTTTACCGGCAGAGCGGCATATGCCGGTTCCCGCTCGATCAGGTCCAACGCAGCAATTGCCGCGGCAACTGAAGCAGGAGGCAAGCCCGTCGAATAGATCAGCGTTCTGGCACGGTTGCGCATCAGTTCGATCACCGCCGCCGAAGCGCAGAGATAGCCGCCATAGGAACCGATCGCCTTCGACAACGTACCCATCTGCAATGGCACAGGAATATGGGTATTGCCGGCAAAGCTCGACCCGCGTCCGCCGCCGACAACGCCGATGCCATGCGCGTCATCCGACATCAGCCAGGCGTCGTATTCGTCTGCGACCGCCAGTAAGTCAGCGATCGGCGCGAGGTCGCCGTCCATGGAAAACACCCCATCGGTAACAATCAAGGCGCGGTCATGCGCTGCCCGATGTGCGGCGAGCAACTCGCGCGCATGCCCAATATCGTTGTGACGGAACGGGAGCACCTTGCCGCCCGACAACTGCGCACCAGCATAGATGCAGGCATGCGACAGCTCGTCGAGCAAGACGAGTCCGTTGCGCCCGGCCAAGGTGGGAATGATGCCAGTGTTGGCCAGATAGCCTGAGCCGAAGACGCAAGCGGCCTCGGCGTTCTTGAAGGCGGCAAGTCGTGCTTCCAGCTCCGCGTAAAGCGGATGATTGCCCGTCACCAGACGCGATGCGCCGGAGCCGGCGCCATACTCCGCGATTGCGGCAATCGCTGCGCCTTTGACGGCCGGATGCTGGGTGAGGTTGAGATAATCATTGCAGGAAAAAGACAGCAGCCGCCGGCCGTCGCGCTCAACCCAGATTCCATCTTCGCGCAACGTGTCGTTCAGTGCCCGATAAAGGTGGCGCTGCCTGAGGTCGTCCAGTTTTTCCCGCGCAAACCTATCGAGCGAATGCATCAAGTGGCCTTGCAAGGTGACAAGCCAGATGCTTAGCACGAACGGGGCAGGAACAACTCATATGGCGGGACAAGCCAGCAAAAACAGCGCGAAGCCGGATTGGTATGCCGCAGGTCTCGAGCATATCTGGCTGCCTTATGCTCAGATGAAGACGGCGCTTTCGCCGCTGCCGGTCGTGCGCACCCATGGATCCCGTATCGTCCTGGCCGACGGGCGCGAACTAATTGACGGCATAGCGAGCTGGTGGACCGCCTGTCACGGCTATAACAACCCGCATATTGCCCAGGCCGTGAAAACACAGCTTGGCCAAATGCCGCACGTGATGTTTGGCGGTCTTGTGCACGAGCAGGCGTTGACGTTGGCAAAAAGATTGACGGCATTGGTGCCGGGCGATCTCACGCGCGTGTTCTTTTCCGAGTCCGGATCTGTCGCAGTGGAAGTCGCCATGAAAATGGCGGTGCAATATTGGGCTAACAAGGGGCTACCAAAGAAAACAAAATTCGTCGCGTTCAAGCACGGCTATCATGGCGATACGCAGGGCGCGATGTCCGTGACCGATCGCGGGATCGGCATGCATGACGTCGTCGAGGGCGCGTTCCCCCAGCAGACGGTCGTCGATCCCGGACCCGAGCCCGTACGCGACCTCGAAAAGCTCGGCAGCTTTCTGAAACAGCATGCCGACGAGTATGCCGGCATCATTATCGAGCCACTGGTGCAAGCGGCTGGTGGCATGATTTTTCGCAATGAGAACCTACTGAGACTTTTACGCCGGACCGCCGATGCAGCCGAACTAATTTTGATTTTCGATGAAATCTTCACGGGGTTTGGCCGTACCGGTACGATGCTCGCCTGCGAGCAAGCTGGGGTCGTTCCCGATATCATCACATTGTCGAAAGCTCTCACCGGCGGCACATTGCCGTTGGCGGCGACCGTCGCAACCACAAAGATCTTCGACGCTTTCTGGTCGGACGATCCAAAAAAGGCCTTGATGCACGGTCCGACCTACATGGCCAATGCACTGGCCTGCGCAGCCGGCAACGCCTCTCTCGATTTGTTTGAAACTGAACCGCGTTTGCAGCAGGTGGCTAAAATTGGCGTGGCGCTGGAGCGCGGTCTGGCGCCTTGTCGGGAGCTGCCGCGGGTTAAAGACGTGCGCGTGAAGGGCGCTATCGGTGTGGTCGAGCTCGATCGCATCGATGATCTTAACGCCATGCGGGCGCGGTTTATCGACGAGAGCGTCTTCGTCCGGCCGATTGGCAATGTTGTCTATCTCACGCCTGCATTCACAATCGCGGACGACGAGCTAAAAATTCTGACAGACGCAGTCGTACGCACC
>Ga0187778_10001397_pt1 | contig 16821 bp, 19 predicted proteins | sample 1015_Q2_SP5_20_M_FD_132418 | JGI IMG/M metagenome (GOLD analysis project Ga0187778, IMG submission 132418) | Tropical peat soil microbial communities from peatlands in Department of Meta, Colombia - 1015_Q2_SP5_20_MG | ecosystem: Environmental > Terrestrial > Soil > Wetlands > Peat | place...
CAGTTTTAAACAGCCCAGTCGCCCCATCGAGAACCGCCGGAAGGTCGATTGGTTTGAAACGGACGGTGAATAGGAGCCGTCGTCGAACCCATGGCTTTTGCCGCGGGGAGGTCTCAGGCCGAGAGGAGGATCTTATGCAGTTTCGCCAATGGATTATTTTGCTCGCGATGGTAGTCGCCAGCGCACTCGTTTCCCTGGCACAAGAAACAAAGTCTAGCGTCAAACACGAGCCGGCAGCGATGACATCGCCGGCGTCGGGCAAGGAGATGTTCGTAAGCTACTGTGCCGCCTGTCATGGCAAGGACGCCAAGGGCGACGGTCCGGCGGCTGGCGCTCTGAAGCAGGCTCCGGCGGACCTGACCAGGCTTGCCCAGCGCAACGGGGGAAAGTACCCTGCTGACAAAGTCACCAGCATTCTTCGCGGAGAAAACAGTCTGATGGCCCACGGAGACCAAGAGATGCCGGTATGGGGACCGGTGTTTTGGAGTATGAGCCAGGGTCACGAAGAGCAAGTGCAGCTGCGCATTGCGAATCTGAACAAGTATCTGCAGTCGCTGCAAGAAAAGTAGGCTGATGGGAGCTCGTCGAGGAATTCTGACTATGAGCAGGAGGAATCATGGCCACGACCATAGCCCCGCAAATCCAAAATAACGTTCATGAATTCATCCGCAAGCCGCGAAAGATGTTGATCGGCGGCAAATGGGTGGAAGCGGTTTCGGGCAAGAGCTTTGCGACCTACAATCCAGCGAGGGGCGAAGTCTTGGCGCAAGTGGCGGAGGGGGATAAGGCCGATATCGATCTGGCGGTCAAAGCTGCCCGTAAGGCCTTCGAGTCCGGCCCGTGGCCTCGGATGTCGCCCTCGGAAAGAGGCAGGCTGCTGTGGAAGCTCGCGGAGCTGGTCGATGAGCACCTCGAAGAGCTGGCCCAACTAGAAACTCTCGACAACGGCAAGCCGGTGTTTTTCTCGCGCGCGGTTGACGTGCCCAGCTCGTCCGAGGCTTTTCGTTATTATGCAGGCTGGGCCACCAAGGTCGAAGGCAACACCATTCCGATCTCTGCACCTGGAGCAAAATATCTGGCCTATACCCTGCGGGAGCCAGCAGGTGTCGTTGGGCAGATCATTCCCTGGAATTTTCCCCTCATTATGGCTTCCTCGAAGCTCGCGCCGGCCCTGGCCGTCGGCTGTACTTGTGTATTGAAACCGGCTGAGCAGACTCCGCTCACCGCGCTCCGCTTGGGAGAGTTGGTGATGGAGGCTGGTTTCCCCGACGGCGTGGTCAACATCGTCCCCGGATATGGCGAAACCGCGGGAGCCGCGCTGGCCGCTCACCCCGACGTCGACAAGATCGCCTTCACCGGTTCGACCGAGGTGGGCAGACTCATCGTGAACGCGTCCAGCGGAAATCTGAAAAAAGTTTCGCTGGAGTTGGGCGGGAAGTCTCCCAATGTGGTTTTTTCGGATGCTGATTTGGAAGCTGCCATCCCAGCCAGCGCCATGGCCATTTTCTTCAATCAGGGCGAGATCTGTGCCGCCGGATCGCGCCTGTTTGCCCAGGAAAGTGTTTTTGACCAGGTGGTAGAAGGCGTCGCCGGCGTGGCCAAGGGTTTTAAGATCGGCCCAGGAATCGATCCGGCGAACAACCTGGGACCGCTGGTTTCCAAAGAGCAGCAGGAGCGAGTCTGTGGCTATCTCGAATCAGGCGCCAATGATGGGGCAAAGGCCGTCGTCGGCGGAAAGAAAATCAGCGGGCCGGGATATTTCGTGGAGCCGACGGTTCTGGTCGACGTCAAGCCGACCATGAAGGTGGTTCGCGAAGAAATCTTCGGGCCGGTGGTCACGGCCATTCCGTTCCGGGATCTGGAGGAGGTCGCAAGCTTTGCCAACGACAGCGTCTACGGCCTAGCGTCGGCGGTCTGGACGCGCGATATCAGCAAGGCGAATCGTTTGGCGGCGCAACTGAAAGCCGGTACAGTCTGGATCAACTGCTACAACGTATTCGATTCGGCTCTCCCCTTTGGTGGATACAAGCAATCCGGGTGGGGGCGCGAGTGGGGCAAGGCCGCGCTCGACCTGTATACCGAGACCAAATCCGTATGCGCGCAAATTTGACCGGCGCTCTGGGCTGAGGATTGAGCCTTCTGTATGGACCGGGTAACCACAACTTCGATTACACCTTACTGCCGGCCGCCTCTCGGCAGCCAACCGCCGTCGCTCTACGAGCCTTATCGCGCGACCATAAAACGCGCGCCCTTAAGGCCGCTCATCGTGCTGCCACACACCCTGTCGGAAATCACGGGCCCGCTCTATGGATATGAAAAAATGGGGGAAAAGGACAACGATCTCACCGGGCAGCACGGCGGTGACCCCATCGGCGAGCGCATTATTGTCTGTGGACGCGTGCTCGACAGCAACCGACGACCTGTCCCGAACGCTCTGATCGAGATTTGGCAAGCCAACTCGGCCGGGCGCTACCGACACGCAAAAGATCAGCACCCGGCTCCTCTCGATCCCAACTTCAGTGGCGCGGGCCGCACCTTAACCGATGAAAACGGCGGGTATCGCTTTATCACCATCAAACCGGGGTCCTATCCCTGGTTCAATCATTACAACGCGTGGCGCCCGGCCCACATTCATTTCTCGGTCTTCGGAAATGCTTTCATCACGCGCCTGGTCACGCAAATGTATTTCCCCGGCGATCCTTTGCTTGCCTACGATCCGATATTCCAATCGGTGCCGGATGAAAAGGCCAGAGAGCGGCTGATCTCGAAATTCGATCTCGAGACCACGCAGCCTCAATGGGCCAAGAGCTTCAAGTTCGACATCGTGCTGCGCGGTCCCGAGGCTACGCCATTTGAAACCTGATATGGACCTGGATCCCAGCCCCTCACAAACCGTCGGCCCATTTTTTCAGATTGCGCTGACCGCCAAGGAGCACTGCGTCCCCTGCCTGGCAGGCCCACAGGCAAAGGGCGAGCGAACCTGGATCACCTTTCGCGTGCTGGATGGCGATGGCGCTGCCGTTGACGACGCGATGCTCGAAATCTGGCAAGCGGACGCGAACGGGAAGTACAACCATCCCGATGATAGACAGCCCAAGTCGCTCGATGAGGGCTGGATCGGTTTCGGACGCCTGGCAACGGGAGAAGATGGCAGTTGCGTGCTCGAGACGGTACGGCCGGGACGCGTGCACCACGACACCATCCAGGCGCCGCATCTGACGGTCGCCATTTTCGCCCGAGGAATGCTCAAGCAGCTCTTTACGCGCGTTTATTTCCCCGGGGATCCGAGCAATGACGAGGATCCGATTCTTGCGCTCGTGCCCTCGGATCGACATCACACCCTGATGGCCAAACCAGACTCTGCTCGCCCCGGGCATTGGCGCTTCGATGTCTGGCTTCAGGGGGATCAGGAGACGGTCTTCTTTGACGTGTGACTTCAAGCTCAGTGCCGCTCATGCAATTGGAAGATAGGAGACCCCGGCTCGGCCGCGTAACCCGGATCCTTGGCCTTTCGATACTTCTGGCTGTAACTTCGGTGGCGTGCCATCAGGCAACCGATGCCGGCCATAAACCTGGCAAGCCTGCGGATGTGACCGAATCTCGGATCATCAACGCGGATCGAGAGCCAGGAAACTGGATGGTCTATGGCCGCACTTACAGCGAGCAGCATTTCAGCCCGTTGAATCAGATTAACGATCACAATGTCTCGCAGCTCAGTCTCGCCTGGTATTACGACTTGGACACGAAGCGCGGGCAGGAAGCGACACCGCTGGTGGTCGACGGCGTCATGTACTTTACAAGCGCCTGGAGTAAGGTGTTCGCCCTGGATGCGGCGACAGGACAAGTTCGGTGGTCGTTTGATCCCAAGGTTCCAGGCGACTGGGCGGTGAACGCCTGTTGTGACGTGGTGAACCGCGGTGTCGCAGCCTGGAATGGCACGATCTTCGTCGGAACACTCGATGGACGCCTGATCGCGCTCGATGCCGCAACCGGACGACGTGTTTGGGAGGTACTGACCATAGATCGCAATCTTCGCTATACGATTACCGGCGCTCCTCGTGTGGTCAAGGGAAAAGTGATCATCGGCAATGGAGGCGGCGAATTCGGCGTTCGCGGGTATGTTTCCGCTTACGATGCGGAAACCGGCGAGCTTATTTGGCGGTTTTATACCGTACCCGGTGATCCCTCCAAGCCGTTCGAAAGTCCGGTGCTGGCAAAAGCTGCCCAGACCTGGAGTGGTGACTGGTGGACACTGGGCGGCGGCGGAACGGTGTGGAACGCCATTGCCTATGATCCCGAGCTCGATCAACTCTATATTGGCACAGGCAACGGTACGCCATGGAGCGAAAGATTCCGTAGTCCCCAGGGCGGGGACGATCTTTTCACGTGCTCGATTGTCGCGCTCAAAATGGAAACCGGGGACTACGTTTGGCACTACCAGCAAGACCCTGCCGACGCCTGGGATTTTGATTCCGACGAAGACATCATTCTGGCCGACCTTGTCATGGATGGCAGCCCTCGCAGAGTTCTTATGCAGGCGCCGAAGAATGGCATCTTTTACGTTCTGGACCGGACCAATGGCCGGCTCATTTCGGCCCAGCCTTACACGTTTATCAACTGGGCCACGGGCGTTGATCCGAAAAGCGGTCGGCCAATCGAGACCGCTACCGCCAGGTATGCAGGGGCTGACCCTGCTCCTATCGTGCCGGGACCCATGGGGGCACACAGCTGGCAGCCTATGTCCTACAGTCCAGTCACCCGCCTTGCGTATATTCCCGTGAACGATGCCGGTTTCAAGTACAAGACACCCGCCACTTTTCGAATGAAGAGGCTGGCGCCCAACTACGGGGTCGATCTCGTAGCAGCCGGGTTGCCGCAGGATCCCGAGATCAAGAAAGCAATCCTGCGAAGCGTGAAAGGAAAGCTGCTGGCCTGGGATCCAGTGCGGCAGAAGGCGGCCTGGACTGTGGACCGGACCGGCCCCTGGAACGGCGGTACGCTCGCGACGGCGGGAAATCTGGTCTTCGAAGGAACCGCGAGCGGAAACTTCGAAGCTTATCGCGCCGACAACGGCACAAAGCTGTGGTCGTTCGCTGCCCAAACCGGAGTCATGGCAGGTCCGGTTGCCTACGAGTCCGGCGGCGACCAGTATGTTGCGGTGCTTGCCGGTTGGGGCGGCGTATTTCCGCTGGCCGCAGGGGAAGTTTCGTTTGCCTCCGGGCGAGTGCGCAATATCAGTCGCATGCTGGTTTTCAAGCTCGGAGGGAAAGCCAGCTTGCCGCCGTTGGAATCGGTTAAGCAGCCAGCATTGACGGCCTTAGAAAATACCGCAAGTGCCGCCACGATTCGCAAAGGTGAAGAGCTTTTTCAAAGCTATTGTTCCGAATGTCACGGCGATGTCGCCGTGAGCGGAGGTGTGTTGCCGGATTTGCGACGCAGCAGCACCCTCGCCGAAGACGCGTGGTTCGATATTGTCCTCAAGGGTGATTTGCAATCGCAAGGAATGGTCTCCTTTGCCAAGGAGCTTTCCGGCAAGGATGCAGCCGCGATCCGCTCGTACGTAATTTTTCGGCGGAATCAGGACGCGGGTCAAAAACCGACTGGAGACCCTGATTAACAATGCTGTTCTGGGGTTCCTGTTTGCATCCTTGCGCGCTACCGAACACGTTTTGATTCACCTACCGAGTAGCGGTCGGGAATGGAGGAGGTTGGCATGTATCGAAGCGATGTTGTCGGAAGCTTGTTGCGTCCCGATTATCTGAAGGACGCCCGCGAAAGTCACCAGGCCGGGCGGATCAGTGATTCCGAGTTTAAGTCGCTGGAAGACCGGGCTGTTGACGAAGCCGTGGAATTGCAGCAGCGCGCTGGAGTCGAAATCCTTACGGACGGCGAGCTTCGCCGTTACGCATTCTTCGGGCACCTGGTCGATGCGGTCGAGGGTTTCGACAAGTTCGGTGGCTGGGCGATCCCGTTCCGCAACGAAAAGGGTGAAGAATTGGTGCAGCCGCGGCCCGTGGTTGTGTCGAAGCTTCGCCGCAAGCGTCCGCTGTGCGCCGAGGAGTTTACTTACCTGCGGGCTCGCACCAAGCATCCCGCGAAAACCACACTGATCAGCGCCCAACAAGCCGCCGCCTATTATGACAACAAGAAGTCCTCAGGCGCTTATCCAAATATCGACAGCTATCTGGCCGACTTGGTCGACATTCTCCGGGATGAAGTAAACGAGTTAATTCGCCTCGGGTGCAGGTACATTCAGATCGATTCGCCGCAATATGCGGCGTTGCTCGATCCTCAGCTACGCGATGGATACCGCCAGCGTGGCAATGATCCAGATCGCCTTCTCGATCTTTCGACCGATATGGACAATGCGGTTATTGGCCATCATCCAGGAGTGATTTTCGGTCTCCACCTCTGCCGCGGCAACAATCAGAGCAGGTTCTATGCCTCGGGCGATTACGGCCCGATCACCAAGGTATTTCGGAAGACACGGTTCCATCGTTTTCTGCTGGAATACGACGATGAGCGTTCGGGCGGATTCGAACCCTTGCGGCAGGTGCCGGAAGATCGTACGGTCGTGCTAGGACTTGTCAGTTCGAAAAAGAGGACCCTGGAGAGCAAAGACGAATTGAAACAGCGTATTCGGCAGGCGTCGGAGTTCATACCGCTCGAACGGCTGGCGCTCAGCTCGCAATGCGGTTTTGCGTCCACCATCGAAGGAAACCTGTTGACCCCAGCCGATCAGGAAGCCAAGCTGCGTCTGGTCGCCGAAACCGCGCAGGAAGTGTGGGGTAGAGAGACAGTCACCTCATCGCAGACTAGCCTTCCTGTGACCAAGCCAACAACGAGCTGAGCTTCCCCGCAAACAGCCTCTCTCAATCTTCGAGCGTCGGCGCGATCATGCTGGCGGAGCGCCCGGTAGATCGCGAAGGCCGTCGAGCAAATCGGTGGGCGCCATAGTCCAGGTCAATATCACCGAAAGTCGCGCCCGTTCAGCCTATTGCACTATCAAAGTGAGCGACACACCTGTGTTTCAGGACATTCGAGCCTGAGGTAAAGGTGCCGGTGACCGTCAGGTTGTAGGTACCTGACGGGGTCCCGCTGCTGCCTGAGCTGCCGCAGCCCGCGCATGGTTTCCCCCTCAGTTCATCACCGACGGGACGCAGCACTCCCTCAGGCGAGAGCACCTACTCTTCACTTCCAATCATGCGGTTTAATTCGAGGTTGGTTCAAGGAGGCGACCATGAGACACATCAGTCTTCGTTGTCATTCGCAAAGAACTTCTCCTCCAGAGATCCTTGCAATGACGCTGCTCGTGATCATTTCTTTGCTTGTGCTGGCGACATGGGCATAGGGGCAAACCGGCACTTCAACCACCCCGGCGGTCAGGGGTGTCCAACGAGTGAAGATTGTCGAGCGCTATGGCAAGCTGCCGCTGGCCTTCGAAGCGAACCAGGGACAAAGTGACTCGCAAGTGAAGTTTCTCTCTCGAGGGGCAGGTTATAGTCTGTTCCTGACCTCAGCAGAGGCGGTGCTAACACTTCGAACGCCCGCCCGTAGCCAGGCATCCGCAAATGCAGTGCTGCAGATGAAGCTGGTGGGCGCTAATTCGAACACCCAAATGAGCGGGCAAGACGAGCTACCTGCCAGGAGTAATTACTTTATCGGCAACGATCCGAAAAAGTGGCACACCAATGTTCCGCAATATGCCAAGGTCCGCTACGGGAATGTTTATCCCGGCGTGGATCTGATTTACTACGGACATCAGCGCAGGAGATTTCGCCGAGACCAATACCTGCGGCGCTAGGCTGCCGCCGAATGCGACTTGCACCGTCTCCGTTACCTTCACACCTACGGCGAAGGAGGCCAGGGATGCAGGTGTGAGTGTCAGCAGCTCGGATCCAGCCAGTCCGGACGCGGTCGGGTTAAGCGGATCAGGTACGGTGGTCTTACTGTCCAAGAAGGGGTTGTCAATTGGCAATCAACAGGTAGGCACGAGCAGTGCGCCTCAGAACGTGACGCTGACGAACGTCGGCAGCAGCCAATTGAATTTCTCCGGCATTACGATCACCGGCACTAACCCCACAGATTTCTCGCAGCGTAATACTTGCGGCACGAGCATCGGCGCCGGGGCAAAATGTACGATCACGGTGACGTTCACGCCGACTGCGACGGGGAAGCGGACGGCAGCGGTGAGCATGAGTGATGATGGAGGCGGCAGCCCGCAGAGGGTCACGTTGACCGGAACCGGAAACTAGAACTAACCGCCTGCGGCCGCGGGTCTGTTACATCAGTAACGTTGCGTTCATCTCTGTTTAAGTCCACGCTAAAAATTACGATTACCAACAACTCCACCGATGAGGGTTTTGCCAATGAAAACCGGCGGAACGGTTTGCATTTTCTTGTCCACCTTCAGGTATAGCGGGAGGGCTTTTAGTCTGCTGGCAGCGGTCCTGAGCCTGCTTGTCGGGGTCGGTTGTGGTGGCGGAAGCGGTAGTGGCTCATCTTCCACGGTTCCAGCGTCGGTCGTTCAGGATGTTGCCACCATGATTTCCAAGAACGCGGTTACGAATCTTTCTGAGGGCACCAGTGCAGCGGTGGTGCGTCACCCTGGTCATCTCCAAGGTCGTATCGAACCCCAGGAGGTTTCTTGTACCCAGAACTCCTGCGTATTTTCGCAGCAGTACAACACTACCGATGCGTGCCAGTACGGAGGTACGTCAGGTTTCACGGGTGATGTGAACGGTACCATCAGCAGCAGCGGCACCGGAAGCATCCAGTTCCAGGTGGACGAAACCTTCACCAACTGCGTCCCCGTTTCTGGATACACGGTCAACGGAGCACCACAGGTTACCATCTCCGGGACCTTTACCTTTAACAACGGTTCCATCTCGTTTCCGCTGCCGATTCTGGCAGGCGGGGCGGTGACGGTCAACGGCAACACCTGTAACATAAATCTGACCACCCTGGCCGAGTCCAATGGCAGCAGCACGACCACGGGTACACTGTGCGGTCAATCGGTAAACCTAAGTTCAGACTAGCGGCGGTCGAGTCGGCCCACCATCCCCCCGCGCCGCTCGCATGCTAGATTCGAATTGGCAGGGTATCTGCCAATCCTTCCTTCATTCGGCGATGGGGTTGTTGTGAAGCTACTTCGCTCATGCTATGCGTGTAGCTCGACGCTTCGACAGCTTCTTGACCAACGACCTTATCGGATGGTGACCCCGCCGCTATCAGGGGTGCAATCGTTTCTGCTGTATCGATTCGATATACCGGGTTACGTTGGCGGTGCGTACAGAGCCCAAGTCCTGGTCATCAACAATCTGATGGAACGCTGGTCCCCAGATGGGCATCGCACGAGATCCATGTGCCGATACCGTTTCGGTGCCTTCAATGACCGCGCGGATGCGGGCAGTTGGAAACTCGCCGCCAGCCCTGTTCGATATTTGAGTCAGGTCAGGCACTTTGGATCTCAGCGCTGACGCCGCCGGCCCATTGCCCTTTCCGTCCGACCCATGGCATGAAGCGCAGCAATCCCGGAAGATCTCTGCTCCATCAACGGTATGAACCGATGGGGCTTTCGTTTCCTTGGTTGCTTCGACAGTGGTCGAGCAAAAGAAGGCAACAAGCAGCAGGCCGAGCCCGAACGCAAGAAACACCCGTAGCATGATGCTCGCTGGGTAGCGGCAGCGCCAAAGTGCGAAGCATCCCTCAGGGGCCTGCGGTCGAGTGCCCAGCCCAGGTTTCTCTGCTGACGAATTTTGCGTGTCCAAGGACATTCTCTCAGTCGCCCTTTCTTGGCGTGTCGAAGCGCCCGCGGCTCGCCGAGTGACCTTCCTAAAATAGCCGCCAACCGGAAGACAAACTGAACCCTGCGACGACTATGCCGCAGTGTCCGTCACCGCCTTTCCAGCATCGTGGCCCGGCTGGCAGATCCGCTCGATTGCTGCCGCAATCTCGTCGATGGCAACGGCCCTCTTGCGCAGCAAATCGCTCAGCGCCAGAATGCCAACCACTTCCCGCTTCATGTTCACCACAGGCAGGCGCCGAACCTGGTGCTTCTTCATCAGCTCGAGTGCCGAGACGACATCGTCGTCCGCGGTGCAGCAGACGGGGTCTGCAGTCATGCACTCACTGACCCAGATATGCGCTGGATGCCTGCTGCCAGCCACGACATGCAGGCAAAGGTCACGATCCGTCACCACCCCGACAAGAGTGGGAGTGAATCGATCCTGGATGACCGGCAAGACACCCGTATCCCCGTGTTGCATCATGGTAGCGGCTGTCACGGCCGAATGGGATGGCCAGCAGCATGCCGGATTCTTCGTCATTACTTCACCGACCTTCATGGCTCACCTCCAAGGAATGGACGTAACTAACGAATTTGCGCCTAGGATCCAACCTAAGAGAAGCGAAATTCAGTGTCGGTGATATACGCCCTTCGGCAACCATCTCGATGAACCTAGCCCTTAATGACGGCCACCGGCTCGAGGCGCGCAATTTTCTTGGCGATGCCTACCTGGTGGACGACTTCTACCACGCGTGACACGTCTTTGTAAGCGGTTGGGGCTTCTTCCGCCAGTCCGCTCATCGATCCGGCGCAGACAACGATACCGCGACTCTTCAGTTGTTCCAGCAACTCACTTCCGCGTACAGCCTTTTTGGCCTTTACCCGGCTCATTACGCGACCCGCCCCATGACAGGTGGAACCGAAGGTCTGCCGCATGGCTGCAGTGGTTCCAAGCAGGACATACGATGCGGTCCCCATCGAGCCCGGGATCAGCACCGGTTGGCCGATATCCCGCAGGTCATCGGGGAGCACAGCAGATCCCGGCCCGAATGCTCGCGTCGCACCTTTGCGGTGAACGCAGAGCCGCAGTGGATGCCCATCAATCTCGTGCTCCTCAATCTTTGCCATGTTGTGAGCGATGTCGTACACCTGATGAAGATGAAAGTCTTTGATCCTCCCAGTCAGAACCTGCTCGAAACTCTGCCGGATCATGTGCGCCAGCCGTTGTCGGTTTGCGAAGGCAAAATTCGCTGCACATGCCATCGCGCCGAGATACTCAAGCCCTTCTTCGGAATCGAGCGGCACACACACTAGCTCCCGGTCGGGCAATGTAATTCCATAATCGTGCACACTTTTCTGGAAGCGGCTCACGTAGTCTTCGCAGATCTGGTGTCCAAGCCCGCGCGAACCGCAGTGAATCTGCACGGCAACGTTGTCTCGATAGATCTTCAGCCGTGCAGCGATAGCCTGGTCCCAGACTTCGGCGACCCTGTCCACTTCAATAAAATGGTTCCCGGCACCCAGAGTACCGAGTTGACCACGCCCGCGTTCACGAGCATGTTCCGAGACATGCGCAGCCTCCGCTCCGGGAACACGGCCGAATTCCTCCGTATGATTCAAGTCTTCGGGTTCGCCGTATCCTTGACCCAGCATCCAGCACGCACCTTCGTGCAGAACCTCCTCCAGCTCGGTGTCCGTCAGGCGCAAGGATCCGCGGGCGCCCACGCCGCTCGGACAATTCGAGTAAAGGGCCGAGGCGATCTCCTTGAGGAAGGGTTGGATTTCCTCGACGGTTGCCTGCGATACCAGCAGCCGCACCCCACAGTTGATGTCATATCCGACCCCGCCGGGTGAGATCACACCGTGCGGCAGGCGGGTCGCAACAACTCCGCCAATGGGAAAGCCATAGCCTTGATGAATGTCGGGCATTGCGATGGCGTGCTGGATGATTCCTGGCAGAGTAGCGGTGTTGACCAGCTGTGTGATGGAGTTATCGGAGAGCGCGAGGTTTAATAGTTCCTCATCGGCATAGAGACGTGCCGGCACCCGCATGTCAGGGCGATAGGTCGGGGGAATTTCCCAGACGAATTCTTCCACGTGGACGAAATTGTGCGTGCCGAGCATGAAATCACCCTTGATCGGCGAGTTCAGACGTCCACCACAACCGTGGCTTCCAGTCCTTCTGAACTTTCCTTTACCTCCAGATTGTGGAAAGTGACGGCCTTGGCGGACGCAATATTGTGGTCCGCCGGTCGGCCGTACAACTGCGCACGCAGGTGATGGTCGGTAACATCTTGGAGCAGACAGTGATGGTAAATTTCCTGGTGGGTCTGTTCCAAATACAAGATCTCATTCAGCCAGTTCACCAGCAAAGTTTCCCGGTCCGTTCCTTCAACCTCGATCACCCGCTGGACGAAGCATTCGCGGGCAAGAGGCTCGCCCTCCAAAACGACTAAGACCTGTGCCGCACGCTCCAGCAGCTGCCTCAGATTGCGGCCGCGGATGCGGAAGGCGCGGTCGGCGGTGTGTTCCACTTCTTCGGCACCGCTTACCCCTTCGACTTCGGGCCACAAAGTCATGAGATCTCCTCGCTTGGTCGGGCAAAATTTACGTTTCCGGCGGGGCCATTCTGGATTCGCCGCTCTCTTTTCTTCCTCCTTGTTTCTGTGCACCGCTGGGGGAATCGATTTCCGGGACGCGTCGTTTCCACGGTCCAGGTAGGAAGCTGCTCCTGCGCTGGCTGGACGTTGCGATGGGCATCCGGTGAGCTATCATCTTGGCTGCCGCTGCTTCTGCGAGTGCTTCGCCGCGATTCGAAAAATGGCGCTGCATAGTTTTCTCTCCCTTCGATCTACGCCGCGACAGCCACGGAGCTGGACCGGATCGACGTTTCCAGCAGGCTGCGGACTTGGTCATCGGAGATCTGGCTGAAGTCGTCGTACCACTGCGACACCGCAAAGAAGATCTCCGGCTCCACCAGGCTGATGACCTCATCGGCCTCCATCCCGATGGCGCTGCGAGCCGTGGCCGGCGCTACGGGAACGGCCACAACCACTCGTGCCGCACCTTGCTTGCGCACCGCAGCGATGGCGGCCAGAATGCAGGAGCCAGTCGCGATACCGTCGTCCACCAGAATCACTGTCTTTCCCGCCACCGCGAGCGGTGGGCGATTGCCTCGATACTCGGACTCTTGACGCTCGAGCTCTTTGCGTTCCGCCGCTGCCACTTCCTCAATCACCTCACTGGGCACGCACAACTGTTTCACCGTAGACACATCGAGTACTTGCACGCCCCCCGTCGCAATGGCACCCATGGCCAGTTCCTTCTGTCCGGGAGTACCTAGTTTTCGCACTACAAGAACATCCAGCGGGACGCTCAGAACGCGTGCCACTTCGCAAGCGACCGGCACGCCGCCTCGTGGCAGTCCCAGTACAATCACACCTTCGTGCCGGGAGTATGTGACCAACTGGGCCCCCAGTAGGCGTCCGGCTTCGGCTCGATCCGCAAAGCGGAACAGCTCATTATCTTCTTCATCGTCGTCCCGAAATAACATGGCACACTGATGCGCATACAACCCGCCATCAGGCTGTGCAGCCGATTGCTGGGTACCTACCGCTTCTCGGGATAAGAGCTCTGAAGCTCGAGCCAGCAGCCCCGCCGTACCTTCCAAGGCATAGACGCGACCTGCAGCGGGAATGTCTTTTTCCGCCGAGGCACCACACACCAGTAGCACGGGAATGTTTGCTTTCTCTTCGGCTTCGACTGCCAGCAGGTATTTGTCAGCCGCTGCAAACCTGTGGCCGACAATCACAAGGTCGAACGTTTCGCGTGAGAGATGGCGTAGAGCTTCTTGCACGTCGATCGTGGCCGTAACTGCGTATTCGGCTTCCCTCAGGGCAGCACAACGGAGATTGGAGACCGCCGTATCAAATGAGATACATAACACCCTGGGTTGCTTCATGAATGCCTCCTCCGGGTTGGACAGATACATCGGCCAAACAGATGGTGGAAGCGCTACCGCACATATGCGCGGGGGAACTCCACCCACAGAGGCCTGCCGTTCGGTTGTCGAAAGGCAAAGGTTTCAGCTCCACGGGTTATCTTGCGCGCGATCACTGCATCATGATCCTGATAAAGGACCATGGACCCGACCACGTCAACCTGATCGCCTCGGTTGAAAGTCATGCCGTTGCCCTGAAGGAAACGAACCGGCGCTACGTGCACCTCAAGAATGCCATGGTCTGTCTTGAGCATCAGGTGTGTCCCTTCATCACCATTGATCGGACACCAAAACTGGCGTACCTCTTGGACAACACCTTTGATCTCCACTTCAGTCGCTGGATTGTATCTAGCTGGTGACGGCTTCATACCATGGCGAAAAACCATCAATGTGACCACTACAAATGCAAACACGGTAAGAATCTTGAGCATCCTCATAGTGCCCTTCTTTCTGTCTTTGCCTAAGCTACCCGTGAGCCTAGCTGGGCGGGATCAAGCGCTGACGGTCAGCACTGGACACCTCGCCCGACGGATAACCTCATACGACACTCCTCCGAGGGAGTGGGCAAAGGCTTTCACAAACGCCGGCCGCTTAGCCCCCGCGATAATCAGGTCGGCCCTTCGTGCAGCAGCTTCTTTCACGATGCCGTCCACAATGAAATCAAAACTCACCACATATTCGGGTTCGGACCACAGCCTCGCTGCGGGCGGCAACAGCTTCTGCAGTCTCTCCTTAATCGTTGTTTTAACGTTGGCTTGCCACGCATTGATCGCTGATTCGTCGTAGAACCTTTGCCCGGGACCGGGTAAGGCGGTCGGGGGCATGACATGCAGAAGGATCAGCTTGGTCTCGGGCTCATTCGCGAGAAATACGGCGTAGTCCAAAGCCTTGGCAGAAGCCGGGTGAAAATCCGTCGCGAAGACAATTCTCGAGAATTTTGCGCTTGTGCCTGAGGTCGTGTCGATGTGGGGTCCCACCGTGAGCACGGGACACTCGGCTCTTCGTACGACCTCTTCCGCTACCGATCCGAGTACAAGCTTCTTAAGCCCCGAACGCCCGTGTGTGGCAAGTATCACAAGATCGATTTCCTGCTCATGGATCACAGAGGAGAGCACGCTCCCCACCGAACCGGCCCGCAAAATGGTTTCATGGGGGATTTGGTTGAGCTCGCTCCGACTGGCGAGGTTCTCGAGCTGTCGTTCTTCCTCATATCGCTGGCGCTCCGCGGTTGGCGCGGGAACAAAGGAGACAGAATCGGGGGAAATCACATGCATGAGGGCGATCTTTGCGCCATGTCGGCGAGCCATGGCAACGGCATAGGGGAACGCTTTCTCCGAAGCGGCGGAGAAGTCCGTCGCCAGCAGGATGTTCTTCAACGAAACCGCTGGCTGCGGCTCAGGTAGCACTGCAGGGCTTGTCATGGAGGCCTCCTTAATTGGCGCTACGAGCTGAGTTTCGAACAGACCTGGCAAGAGTTCTGTTCCCTGGTCGGACTTCCTCTTGCTCAAGCCTCTGAATGGTGGCGGTGAGCCACCCTCGCAGAGCTTCTTCCAGTTCTTGTTGTCTGCCGGTTCGAGAGAGACTGTCGACGGTTTCGTGCGCCTGATTCAGTCGGATGTGGTGACAGGGTACCGGCTTGCCGCGAAATGCGTAAGGCACGAACTGTATGAGTGCACAATCGGCACAAGAATTGACCAGGTTACGCGGGCAGATCGGTGAGTCTTCGAATGCCGATAGGGGGCGACCGGGAGTCGAAACGCGGTACAGTCCCAGCTCGACGAGGTTGAGTTCGAGCCTTAGCGTTTCCAGTGCGCGAACCTTGTGTCCGGGCATGATTGGCCTCCCGCGGCTGCCACAGAGAAGCCCGGTCCTGGCTTATTTGTACCCTAGGGCCAAACAGCTTTCAGTGATGCAGCACACAGGCTCAGGTGACTGACCGACGCATTCCGATCCGATCGCTAGCCTAGACTGACTCAGGTTAGAAACAAGCAAGAATGGAAACTCGAGATGGCTCTCTGATACACAGAACCCGCCACGGAAACAATTTCTGCACTTACCGGCTACCCTCCTCCACCAAGCAGTATTCGCCGACCTTCGAGTGCCTCTCTCCTTTCGCTGCTGTTCGGTACAGGTCCACGTCCTTGCAAACGTAGTCCCCGCGATTTTCGATCGTCGGGATTGTCCAGTCGACCATCCAATATTCTCCCGGCTTTGGAACGCCGCAAAACGGGCTATCCTGATCGCACAGCAGCTCAATGGGTTTTCCCGCCGCCGTGGCATGAATCACAAATTCTCCCGATTCCGCAGTGTAGTTGTTTACGGTGATGCGTCTCTTATCGGAGGCATACGACTGTCCAGCAATGGCAAGAACGATGAGCAATGGGATGCCTTGTTTCACGGCATGCTCCGGCAAGGGGCTCCAGGTGCCATTCGACGGCCCTCTTTATTCATTATTAATGATGGGAGTGGAGATTCTTAAACGACAACTCTCTCCCATCCCTGTCGCTGCCCAACCGCAGGCATGCATGCCTTGCCGCCTTTAGGGCAGAGTTGTCTGTCGGTGCGTAGTTGCCCAAGCCATGTGATCCCGCGCACAGCCATCAGGAACAGCTCGGCAGAGCATGAGTTTGGTACGCAAGGCGGACCGCTCCAAGCCCAAGGTGAGTAGGTCGCTGTCCAAAGGAGCGCCGGAGTGCCTTTGCTCAAACCAACCAGGCTGCGTTGGCTTTCGCAGGTCATCTTCTTCCTATTGTTTCTGTTTCTTCTGCTGCGCACCGAGTTCCGGGGATCGCTACACGTCACGGGAGGTGATCTCCGGCTTCCTTATCCGGTGAACTTGTTTTTTCGCCTCGATCCTCTGGTGGCATTGTCGAACGTGCTCTCCAGTAAATCTCTCTATCACGGCCTCGGGTGGAGCCTGCTGGTTCTGATTCCAACCGTATTTCTTGGGCGCTTTTTCTGCGGTTGGATCTGCCCTCTGGGCTCGATCCATCACTTCTTCGGCAGTCTGAGATCCGAGCGCAAACGTGGAAAG
>Ga0187778_10001398_pt1 | contig 16818 bp, 9 predicted proteins | sample 1015_Q2_SP5_20_M_FD_132418 | JGI IMG/M metagenome (GOLD analysis project Ga0187778, IMG submission 132418) | Tropical peat soil microbial communities from peatlands in Department of Meta, Colombia - 1015_Q2_SP5_20_MG | ecosystem: Environmental > Terrestrial > Soil > Wetlands > Peat | place...
CCGTGCTCGACTACGGTTGTGGTATTGGTCGAGTGGCGAAAGAGCTCATAAATCGCAATGGATGTTTTGTCGTTGGCGTTGATATGAGCGAAAGTATGCGGGCGCTTGCTCCCGAATATGTTCAGTCGGCTCGGTTCCGAGTTTGCTCACCGCAGTTGCTGGATGATTGGATCAGGCAAGGCCAGCGCTTCGACGCGGCCATCTCAATCTGGGTTCTACAGCATTGCTTATGGCCGGCCGAGGATATTTCGCGGATAAAACAATCGCTGAAGCCTAGTGGGCAATTATTTGTCCTGAACAATATTTGGCGCGCAGTGCCTGTTGCAGGCGGGGCATGGGAGAACGATGGCGTCGATATAAAACGATTATTGAAAGACCAGTTTGCACTTGTCCAAGATGGGCGACTTCCGCCAGACAAAACGGCGGCACTAGCGGCAACGCATTTCTGGGCTGTGTTCTCGAATCAAAAGCCTTCATGATATGTCGCCAATGTCCACTATTGGCTCAAAGCGGACATCTTCCGTCCTTTACGAACATCTGCTTCTCACCGACTGTGCAGATCGCTGCTCTATGATACGGCCGCGACGGTCATCAAGTCTCCGCGGTAAAGTGTCAGTGCTGATTGGGAAACATTGCGCCAATGAGGAGCAAAACCATTATGCTCCCGATTGAGCCCTGACTAAAATGCGTTGAGGCCAGAAATGAACAGCGATGCTGCTAAACAATATTTTTTTACGGGATTGGAGCATTTAGAAAGCGGAGATTTTGCGAATGCCGAAAAATTTTTAGCGCACACCTTGGACTTGGCACCGCGCAGCATCCCCACGCTAAGCAACCTTGCGATTGCACAGTATAGGCAAAAGAAGATCGTTGAGGCGAGCGAAACAGCGGAAAAAGCTATCGAAGTCGATCCGACTCATAAAGATGGTTATCGGATGCTGGCGACTTGCCAACGAGAACAGATGAAATATGAAGACGCGCTTGCAACATGTGAAAAAATTCTCGCGCTTGATCCTACAGATGCCGAAGCTCTATGCAATCGCGGCAGTGTTTTAAATCGACTGCAAAAATATTCAGAAGCTATTCAAAGCATTGATCGCGCTTTGGCGATTCAACCTATTTTCGCAGACGCGCATCTAAATCGTGGCAATTCATTGGGAAATCTCAAGCGCTATGAGGAAGCCTTAACCTCGTACGAGAATGCGCTCGCACTGAAGCCTAACTTATCCGAAGCTTGGCTTGGTCGTGGTAATATTTTTCATGATCTCAAACGCTATGACGAAGCGTTGGCGGCCTACGACAAGGCGATTTCGCTTAAGTCTGACTTAGAGAGTGCCTGGCTTGGTCGCGGCCGAGTCTTTATGGCGCAGGAGCGCGATGATAAAGCTTCATCGAGCTACGAAATATTCCTCGATCTTCAGAAAAGGCATGTTCAAGACCTGCAGAATAGAACCGTTGCAAAGGAAGACGCGGGGAAAATGCGGATTTTCGGGGAAATTGAGGAATGGCAAGATCTAGATGAAATTCTCGATGCGTTGCGGCTTCTTGCGCCGTCTAGGGCAATCGGTTTCGACAAGATCAGGCTGGGTAGCGCAGCTGATGGCGGTTATATTCTGTTGAACGACTTCACTTCAATTTTCCGTGCGTTGTCTTTTGGAATTAGCCTTGACGATTCTTGGGATACAGTTCTTGCTCTGAAGGGTATTCCGGTTGATCAATATGATCATTCGATCGAGGATGCGCCGACCCATCACCGGCTTCTAAAGTTTAGTCGCAAAAAGATTTCGACGCTCGTTGGGGAGAATTCGACCACTCTAGATGACCTTGTTGCTCCGCTTAGAGGGAGCGGAAGTCCGGATCTAATCCTGAAAATCGATATTGAAGGAGATGAGTGGGATGTTTTTGATCAAGTGACCCCGGCTACGCTATCGAGATTTTCGCAGATTGTTGGTGAGTTTCACCAGCTTCATCGTGTCAAAGAACGAGAGTTTCTTCGCCGTACTTCCAGAGTGTTTAAGAAATTGTCTGACAGTTTTTCTGTCATCCACGTTCATGGAAATAATTTCGGAAAAGTTGCTCGTATTGCGGGGAAAATGTTTCCGGACACTTTGGAGCTTTCTTTCGCGAGCCGCTCCCGTTACCGCTTTGAAAGCTCCAGTGAACAATTCCCTACGATACTTGATATGGCGAACAATCCGTTTTTCTCCGACATCAACCTAGGAACGTTTCGGTTCTAGCATCTCGTCGGAATGTCCGCTTTTTGCCCTTATGTGTCGCGCCGGTAAAAATGTACTTGCGCGAGCAAACTAAAAATCGCCTACAAGCCAGTATGTCTGGTTTTCTCCAAGTTGCCGCCACGGTCCGGGCATCATCTGCTCCTAGTGTGTGATCGTAGCACTCCAAAAAAAATCGAGCAGGTTTCAGCCGCGAGGAGGAGGTTGCATGAGAATTCTTCTCATCGGCGCGCTATCTGCGCCCTTGATTGGTTGCGTCTGTCCTCCCCCGCCACAGGCGACACCAAAAGCATGTACCTCAAAGGGCTGTTTGCACAGAACCACAGCTGGTGCATCGATGGAAGGGAGGTCAGCGGCATTCAAGCCAAGCCCTGTAGCTGGGACGGCCAGGCTGTCACTCAGCCCGACAACGAAGTCAGCTGCGCCGAGCGATTCGTCCCATGACGACAAGACTGGCTCCTCGATCGCAGGAAACCGTGCAACGAAGGTGGAGGCATTCGCTCAATCTTCTGGAGTTTTGGATTCTGTCGTGCAGAAGGCCAAGACGACTGTCGCGTCTAAAATGGAAGTTCCAGCATCTGCGGAATTCGCGGACATGAAGCGGGCCATGAGAAAAGATGTTGTTGGACAGTCTGTGGACACCATTTGTGGTCACGTGAAAGGGAAAACCGCGTCGGGTGAGGTAACAGGGGAAAGAGCGTTTCTATATCTTGTGAAGGACAATGTGGCGTTCGTTGACTACGGTAACCCTGGCGTAGCGGCGGATGCGTATCGCACCATTTGCGCTAGCCCTGATTTGCACAGGTAGAATTTCGGCCAAGAGCGGGGTTACAACGCCGAATGCGCGGCCTGAGGTGAGGCGGACACTTCGGTTCGTTGAAAAGAATGGCGACCCCGGCTGGATTCGAACCAGCGACCCTCAGCTTAGAAGGCTGATGCTCTATCCGGCTGAGCTACGGGGTCTATCAATTCGTTTAGCCGTCCCCGGCTGCTGGCGCAAAGCAGGGCCGCCGCTGCCGCAAAATTGCCCCCAGCTTGGTCATTTGGCGCGCCTGCCCATCGCGAGGGGCCGGGCAGCCGGCGGTGCTCCACAGAGTAAGGGCAGCTCCAATTCCACCGCTAAATTAAAGTCTTAGAGTGATTTCTTAGCTCACCTCATGTGATTTCTAAAGATGTTGGCCGACTATTTTGTCTGCCCTATGAATTTCAGGCGGAATGCCACCGGTTACAGCTGCTGGCGGCTCTCGAACCTGTGGCCATGACCTCGACACCAATGGGAACTGAAATGATAGTCGTGGCGATCCGCTGCCTCCGGAGGTCTCGCCCCCATGCTTAGCGTTATTCGCGCCGGCATCGCAGCCGCGCTCTTGGGCCTTGCCCTGATTCCCGCCATGGCGGCCGACAAGGCGTTCAAGCTCGAAATGCTTGACGAAGCGGCGATCAAACTCGAGGCCCAGATCAAAAGTGATACCGGCGCCGTGAACAAAACGGCGGCAACGCTTCGCCGCGATGCCGACAGCGCTTTTCAAAAGAATGATTTCCGCAGCGGAATGGTGGTGCTTGGTCAGCTCGTCGCCGTCGCTCCCGAAGACGCATCCAGTTGGCTGCGGCTCGCGCGCACGGTTCTGCAAATCAAGCCGCGCGATGATCGCGAAAAATCGCTGCTGCTCGATCGTGCCTCGACCGCCGCGTATATCGCCTATCAGCGCGCTGGCGACCGCGCGCTTGAGGCCGACAGTCTGGCGGTGCTCGGGCGGACGCTCGCCGAGCGGGAGCAATGGCGCGGCGCGCTTAATTCTTTGCGCCTTTCACTTGAGTTGCGCGAGACTGCCGAACTGCGTGGCCAATATGAAAGACTGCGGGCCGAGCATGGGTTCCGGCTTCTGGATTTCACAGTCGACTCCGATTCCGTTTCGCCGCGAGCCTGTTTTCAGTTCTCTGAAGAATTGCCCGGACGCCGCACCGATTTTTCACCATACGTCGTCGTTGCCGGCACGGATCGCCCTGCCGTTTCCGCGGCCGACAAGCAACTCTGTGTAGAGGGCCTCAAGCACGGCGAGCGCTACTCAATCACGCTACGCCCGGGCCTACCGTCGGTGGTCAAAGAGACCTTGGCGAAATCCGCCGAATTCACAATCTTTGTCCGCGATCGCAAACCGTTCGTGCGCTTTTCGGGCAAGGCCTATGTCCTTCCACGCGCCGGGCAGCGCGGGATCCCCGTGCTCAGTGTCAACACCAGCGCGGTGACGCTGTCGATCTATCGCATCGGCGACCGCAATCTGGTCGACACCCTGCTTGGCTACGATTTCCAGCGGAATTTGAGCCGCTATCAGGCCGAGCGCCTGGCAAACGAGCGTGGCGCCAAGGTGTGGAGCGGAGAGCTCGCGGTAGAGTCCAAGCTCAATACCGAAATAACAACGGCTTTCCCGCTCGATCAGGCGCTCAAGGATCTTGGGCCAGGCGTTTACGCCATGACCGCGGAGCCTAAGGATGCCGTATCAAATGAATATGGTCAGCAAGCCACACAGTGGTTTGTCGTCTCAGATCTGGGTCTTACCGCCTACACCACCTATGACGGCATTGACGTGTTCATTCATTCGCTTGCTGGCGCGGAGCCACGCGGCAGCGTCGAAGTACGGTTGGTCGCGCGCAACAACGAAGTGCTTGCCATAAGGCAGACTGATCGCAACGGTTTCCTGCATTTCGAAGCTGGCCTTGCGCGCGGCGAAGGCGGAGTCGCACCGGCCGCGATTGTCGCCAGCGAGAAGGGCGACTATACTTTTTTGAATCTGAAGGCGCCTCCGTTTGACCTTTCCGATCGTGGCGTTGCCGGCCGGTCCGTTCCGGCCGGGCTTGACGCGTTTGTCTATACGGAGCGGGGAGTTTACCGCACGGGCGAATCCGTTGCTGTGACCGCGCTGGTGCGTGACGCGCGCGGCTCCGCCGCACCGAACGCGCCGATTACGTTGGTGGTCGAGCGTCCCGACGGCGTCGAATACCGACGCGCCATCGTGCCCGATCAAGGCCTTGGTGGCCGCTCTTTGACTGTTCCGATCGTTGCCTCCGCTTCCACAGGTACATGGCGAGTCGTGGCCTATGCCGATCCCAAGCGGCCACCGATCGGTGCGACGACGTTTATGGTCGAAGATTATGTGCCGGACCGCATTGAGTTCGATCTCACGACAGCGGGAAAGGGGATTGCGCGCAACGCGCCGGCGCAGGTCAGCGTGGATGGACATTTCCTCTATGGAGCACCTGCCTCAAATCTTGAGTTGTCCGGGCAGCTAACGATTGCCGCCGCCAAAGAGCGGACAGGCTTTCCCGGTTATTCCTTTGGACTGTTCGACGACGAGGTAACGGCCGTTCGCGAAGATCTCGATGACCTGCCGAACACTGATGGTTCGGGAAAAGCGACGTTCCCGATCAAACTCAACACCGTGCCTGTGACGACCCGTGCGCTCGAAGCGCAGATTACAGTGAGCATGGCGGAGTCCGGCGGCCGCGCCGTTGAACGCAAGTTGACGCTGCCGATTTTGCCCGACGCGGCGATGATTGGCATCAAACCTACATTTTCGGGCCGCTCACTTGCGGACGGCGCCAACGCTGATTTCGACGTGATCCTCGTCGCGCCTGATGGGAAGACGCAGGCGAAAGGCGGTCTGCGCTATGACTTGCTGAAGGTCGATACCAGTTATCAATGGTACCGCCAAAACGGCCAGTGGGAATACGAACCAGTCAAACGAACAGAACGGATTGCCAGCGGTACCGTTGATGTCGCAGCCGACAAGCCAGGACGCGTATCGTTGCCGGTGAAATGGGGCCGCTACCGCCTTGAGGTTTCCACGGGTGAGGGGAATGGCGCCATTACTTCGCTTTCGTTCGATGCAGGTTTCTATGCGGAATCGAGCGCCGATACGCCGGACTTGCTCGATATTGCGCTCGACAAACCGGACTATCGGTCTGGCGAGCCGATGAATGTAGTCGCAACTGTGCGCACCGCTGGGCGCCTCACCGTCAATGTATTTACCGATCGCCTTGTTGCCAGCCAAACGCAAGACGTGAAGCCCGGGGCGGTGCGCGCGAGTTTGAATGTCGGTCGCGACTGGGGTACCGGCGCATACGTTATCGCCACACTAAGGCGTCCGCTCGATGCGCCGGCCCAGCGGATGCCGGGGCGCGCCATTGGCGTGCAGTGGTTCTCGATTGACAAGGCGGCCCGCACTCTCACGGTCGACATGAGGCTTCCGGCGACAATGCGGCCGGGTTCAGTTTTGACCGTGCCGATAAAAGTCGCGGGACTTATCGCGGGTGAGGAAGCGCGCGTCACGGTCGCGGCCGTCGATGTCGGCATTCTCAATCTGACGAACTATAAGCCGCCGGCGCCCGACGAATACTACCTCGGCCAGCGGCGTCTGACGGCGGAAATTCGCGACCTCTACGGTCAATTGATTGACGGAATGCAAGGCGCGCGCGGACAAATACGTTCCGGCGGCGACGCAGGAGGTAACGAATTGTCGGGTTCGCCGCCGACGCAGCCGCCGCTCGCGCTCTATTCCGGGATCGTAACGGTCGGGCGCGACGGCACCGCGCAGGTGCAATTCGATATACCCGCATTTGCCGGCTCCGTGCGGGTGATGGCGGTCGCCTGGAGCAAGGACAAGGTTGGCAAAGCGTCCAGCGATGTAATCGTGCGCGATCCGGCCGTGCTGACGGCTACCCTACCGCGTTTTTTGCGCACCGGCGACAAGGGCTTTGTGCAGCTTGAGTTGGACAACGTGGAGGGCGCTGCCGGTGACTATAACGTTACATTGAGCGCCGACGGTGCCGTCAAGTTGGACGGTGACAGATCGCAAATCATTAAACTCGCAGCAAAACAGCGCGACCGGATTTCTTTTGCGATGAGTGCCACGGGCGCGGGGCCCAGCACCATCAGTGTGAAAGTGAGAGGACCGGGCAATTTTGCGCTCGAACGCAGTTACCCGCTCGATGTACGGCCGGCGACGCAAATTCTCACTCGGCGCAGCGTTCGTACACTTGCAAAAGGCGAGACGCTTACACTGTCGAATGATGTGTTTGCTGATTTTGTTCCGGGCACAGGCCGCGCGGGCCTGTCGGTCGCGGTGTCGACTTCGCTAGACGCGGCGACACTGCTTAATGCGCTTGATCGGTATCCGTTTGGGTGTTCTGAGCAGATCACCAGTCGCGCCATCGCCATGCTCTATGTTAACGAGCTCGCTGCGCAGGCGCGTCTTGCTCCCGATGCCGAAATAGACCAGCGCATCAAGGACGCCATTCCGCGCCTGCTGGCCCGCCAGGCCTCGAACGGTTCGTTCGGACTATGGTCGGTGGGTGGCGAGGACCCATGGCTTGACGCCTACGTCACCGATTTTCTTACGCGCGCACGCGAGCGCGGGTTTGAGGTGCCGCCAGTTGGTTATACACTCGCGGTCGATCGGCTCCGCAACTATGTGGCGGCCGCTCCGGAACCTGGCAAGAACGGCGGACGCGAGTTGGCCTACGCCCTCTATGTTCTTGCTCGAAATGGGGCGGCCCCGATTGGCGATCTGCGTTACATCGCGGACGTAAAACTTTCTGATGTGGCGACGCCGATCGCGAAGGCGCAGCTCGCGGCTGCGCTTGCAATGGTTGGAGACAAGGCTCGTGCCGATACGGTTTATCTCGCGGCGCTGGACTCAATTGCTCCGAAGCCCAAGCTTGATCTCGGTCGCGCGGATTTTGGTTCGGCGCTGCGCGACGCAGCCGCCCTGGTAGCGTTGGCGTCCGAAGGGCGCGCGCCGCAGAAAACGATCAACGATGCGGTGCTTCGCATCGATTCTGCGCGGGAGCTGAGCTCCAACACATCGACGCAGGAAAACGCATGGCTTGTGCTTGCGGCGCGCGCTCTTGCCAAGCAGCTCAATGCGATATCGCTGAACATCAACGGCGAAAAACGACAGGGGGCATTCTATCGCAACCTGCGGCCTGAAGATCTGGTCTCCGCGTTTACGGCGACCAACGAGGGCGAAGGTAATGTGCAGGCCGTGGTTTCGGTGAGCGGAGCGCCGCTCACGGCTGAACCGGCTGCCGAGCAGGACTTCAAGATCGAGCGCACGTATCACACGTTTGATGGGGACAAGACTGATCCGAGCAAGAGCAAACAAAACCAGCGATTTGTCGTGGTGTTGAAAGTCACCGAGCCGCAGCCGCAATTCGGCCGTGTGATCATTGCCGACTATCTGCCTGCCGGATTCGAGATCGACAATCCGCGCCTGGTCTCCTCGGGCGAAACCGGGACTCTCGCATGGATCGTCGATGCAGTCGAACCGGAGAACAGCGAATTTCGCGACGACCGCTTCACGGCGGCTTTCGAACGCAAACAGGATTCGCCAACCGTGTTCAGCGTCGCCTACGTCGTGCGCGCCGTCTCGCCCGGGCGTTACGTGTTGCCGCAGGCAAAAGTCGAGGACATGTACCGGCCCGACCGGTTCGGCCGCACTGTCACAGGCACGATTGAGATTGCACCGAAATGAAAATTTGGCGCCCGGCCATCGCGATTACCGGCCGCATCACCGCTATGACGGCGCTTGCTTTCGCCGCGTGGACCTACTCGCTGGGCCCGCCGCGAGTTGGCAAGGACCTTGAATATTCGCACACGGTGCTGGACCGAGAAGGCCGTCTTTTGCGCGCTTACGCCACCAGCGAGGGGCGCTGGCGGCTGCCGGCAAATCAAAGGGATGTCGATCCGCGATTCTTGAAATTGCTGTTTGCATTCGAAGACAAAAGGTTTTTTGACCATCACGGCGTTGATCCTCTGTCCCTGGTACGTGCCGCTTACCAATTCGCCGCCAATCGACACATCGTCTCGGGCGGCTCGACCATAACGATGCAGGTTGCGCGCTTGCTTGAGCCGAGGGAGCAACGCAGTTTTGGGGCCAAACTGCGGCAAATTGTACGCGCGCTTGAGCTCGAATATGTGCTCGGGAAAAGCGACGTCATTTCTCTCTATCTGGCGCTTGCGCCTTACGGCGGCAATCTTGAAGGCATTCGGGCGGCATCGCTCGCCTATTTCGGCAAGGAGCCGCTCAAGCTGTCGCTGGCAGAGACAGCGCTGCTTGTTGCATTGCCTCAGTCCCCAGAATCCCGCCGGCCGGACCGCTTCCCAGAGGCGGCGAGAGCGGCGCGCGATCGAGTCCTTGACCGTGTCGCAGCTGCGGGGGCGGTGCCGCGCGACGAAATTGCGCGCGCCAAATCCCAGCCGGTACCGCGCGAGCGCAAGCAAATGCCGATGTTTGCGCCGCACGCCGCCGATCAGGTTGTAGCGCTTGAGTCGGACCGTCGTGTCCATCGGCTGACCATCGCCCTGCCGCTCCAGAAGGCTTTACAGGAACTCGCTCGAGAACGTGCGCAGACGCTGGGACCCGACATATCGGTGGCCATCCTCGCGATTGACAACATCAGCGGTGAGGTGAGGGCGCGTGTGGCGTCAGCTGACTATTTTGATGCGCGTCGCGCCGGTCAGCTCGACATGACAACGGCACTACGCTCGCCCGGCTCCACGCTGAAGCCATTTATTTATGGACTGGGATTCGAGGACGGGCTCATCCACCCGGACAGTCTGATTGAGGACAGACCGGCGCGCTACGGCGGCTACACACCGGAAAATTTCGACCAGACATTTCAAGGTACGGTCAGTATTCGCCGCGCGTTGCAAATGTCGCTCAACGTCCCTGCCATTGCTGTGCTTGGCAAGGTTGGCGTCAGCCGTCTGAGCGCGCGCCTTTCACAGACCGGTGCGGTTTTGGTCCTGCCGAAAGGCGAGACGCCAGGGCTTGCGATGGGTCTGGGTGGCGTCGGCGTCCGGCTTGTGGACCTCGTCATGCTTTACGGGGGATTGGCTCGGCTAGGAGTAGCCGCGCCGATAAACGAGCGAGAAGGGGCGCCTGCGCCGTCTGCGCGCCGGCTGCTTGATCCGGTCGCTGCCTGGTATGTGGGCAATATTCTGATCGGCGCGCCGCCACCCGAAAATGCGCCTTCGGGGCGCATCGCGTTCAAAACGGGCACCTCATATGGCTATCGTGATGCCTGGGCCGTTGGTTTCGATGGCCGCATGACGATCGGCGTCTGGGTGGGGCGGCCGGACGGCGCTCCGGTACCCGGGTTAGTCGGCCGAGCAGCCGCCGCGCCGATCCTGTTCGATGCATTCGCGCGCTCGGGCTATGCGCCGGCGCCTTTGCCGCGCGCGCCCAAGGGTGTCATTTTTGCCGCAAGCAACCGACTGCCGCCGCCGCTCCAGCGCTTTAGCGGCACAGGTGCGCGCGAAATCATAGAACCGCCACGCATCATGTTTCCGCCTGACGGGTCACGTCTTGAACTGACCGGCGCGGGCGAGCACGTCGCGCTGAAAATCGCAGGTGGCCATGCGCCGCTGACCGTCATGGTGAATGGCGTCCCGCTTGCCGCACTAGACGGTCAACGGACTCTGTTCTTTCAGCCCGATGGCCCCGGCTTTGTACGATTGACTGTAATGGATGCCCGAGGCGCTTCCGACAGCGTTACCGTGCGCCTGCAATAGGCGGTTATTTGGCGCGTTAAATGAACATTTTCAGAGACGTTTCTTATTTTTCAGCCTTGCGTAGCATATGACAGCGCGGGGGCTTGGCTTATTGTCGAGACAATCTGCGATTCAAGGCGCAATACATTGAGTACTGTCACCAACGGGGCTTGGTCTTCAATTCCGGCGCGTGGACTTTCCGCCGCGGTGGATTTTGCCGTGCGGTCTCACCGGCACACGGCCGCTTTCCTCATTCTCTTTTCGCTGATCGCTTTCCTGCCGGGTTTTTTCCGGACACCGCCGGTTGATCGCGATGAGGCGCGTTTCGCCCAGGCTACAAAGCAAATGATGGAAGTGCATGAATATGTCGACATTCGTTTCCAGGATGAAGTGCGTTACAAAAAGCCGGTGGGGATTTATTGGCTGCAGGTAGCGGCTGTAAAAACCGGTGAGGCGCTTGGCGTGCCGCGGGCGCGCACCACCATCTGGCTTTACCGTTTACCGTCACTCGCCGGCGCGACGTTCGCCGTGCTGCTGACCTATTGGGCAGGCCTTGCTTTCGTTTCTCGACGCGCGGCGGTTCTCGCGGCGCTGATGATGGCAAGCTCCATCCTGCTTGGTGTTGAAGCGCGCCTGGCAAAAACGGACGCTATGCTGCTTTTAATGTCCGTTGCTGCGATGGGAGCGCTGGCGCGGATATATCTCGCCAGCCGGACAGCCTCCGACGTGAAGATCGGTTGGTGCGCGCCCGCGATTCTGTGGACCGCACTAGCCGGCGGCGTACTGCTCAAAGGTCCGCTGATTCTGATGTTTGTCGGGCTTGCTGCCGCGGCGCTATCAATCACGGACCGCTCGGCGCGCTGGCTGTGGTCGCTACGCCCGGTTCCCGGACTTGCCTGGCTGGGCTTGCTTGTCTTGCCTTGGTTTATCGCGATCGTCGCAAAATCAGGCGGCAATTTTTTCGTGGAAGCGATCGGCCACGACATGCTGGACAAAGTCACCAGCAGTCAGGAGGCGCACGGCGCGCCGCCAGGCTATTACTTTGTTTTGTTCTGGGTGACGTTCTGGCCGGGATCGATATTGGCGGGCCTGGCGGCGCCGATGATCTGGAAAAACAGATTTGAACCACGCGCACGGTTTTTGCTCGCGTGGCTCGTTCCTTCCTGGCTCGTCTTTGAAGCGGTGATGACAAAACTGCCGCACTACGTGCTGCCACTTTATCCGGCCATCGCCATTCTGATAGCGGGCATTCTTGATCAGGGCGTTCTTTACAAAGAACGATGGTTAGTACGCGGAACCATGTGGTGGTTTCTGGTCCCCGCGATAATTGCCGTCATTATACCAGTTGCTTTCATTATGTTCGGTGGCGATCTCGGTCTCGTCGCGTGGCCGTTCGCTGCGGCGGCGATGATCTTTGGGTTGTTTGCGTGGTGGCTTTATGAAGTCGATGGTGCCGAACGCTCCTTGTTGCGCGCTATGGTGGCCTCGGTTTTGATGGCTGTCACGGTCTACGCTGTTACTATACCGTCTTTGCCGTCCCTTTTCCCGAGCGCCATGATCGCCGATGAGATCCGTGCGACAGATTGTCCGCAGCCGCACGTGGCCTCGACTTATGTTTATCAGGAGCCGAGCCTGGTATTCCTGCTCGGGACCGGCACGCGTTTCACCGATGGTGCTGGCGCGGCGGATTTCCTGCGAGCGGGACCGTGCCAATTCGCGCTGGTCGATGCGCGCAGCGCCAACAGCTTTGCGCAACGCGCTGAGGCAAGTGGAACGCGTTACGCGCTCGGTCAGCGCATAGAGGGGTACAACATCTCCGTGGGCAAGCCGGTTTCATTGACAATTTTCCGCTCGCAGGCCGGCCCGTGAGCATGGTCACTCGATTCAATTGGATCGAAGGGGATGCAGCTCTGCGCCGTTGCGTTTCCAACATTATGTCGGCACTGACCTTGCTTGCGCGGCCGGCGCGCCTGAATGCCCGGCCCTCGTGGCTGAGGGCGCCACGTGACTTTGCGATCGCTGCTGCAGGGGCCATCATCGTCTTTTTGATCGTGACAGTGTTGATTGATGCCGCAGCCATTCGTGGTGTCGAACGGCTACCGCCGTGGGTCGTCTCGACGTTCGACGATATTACCGACTATGGAAAATCAGGATGGTTTCTTTGGCCGCTGGGGCTGCTGTTTCTCGCGCTGTCGGCGGTGCCGTCCGTCCTGACTTCGATGTCGCAACGCGTGCTCGCCGCGGTCATGGTGCGGATTGGCTTTTTGTTCGCGGCAATCGCTGTCCCCAGCCTTTTTGTCACAATTGTCAAACGCCTGATCGGTCGGGCTCGGCCACTGGTCGGTGGCAGTCTCGATCCATTTCTCTATGACCCTTTTACATGGCGGGTGGAGTACGCCAGCATGCCGTCGGGCCATGCCACGACTGCGTTCGCAGCGTTGGTCGCCTTCGGCACACTGTGGCCGCGCACGCGAACGATCTTCCTGGTCTATGCGCTTTTGATCGCAATTAGCCGGGTAATGGTAACAGCGCATTATCCCACGGATGTGCTGGCTGGCGCTTTGGTCGGTATCGCCGGGGCTATGTTGGTGCGACGCTACTTTGCCCAGCGGCGGCTCGGCTTTTCGATCGAGCCGAATGGCGCGATCCATCAATATCCGGGCCCCTCGCTCCGGCGCATGAAAGCGGTTGCCCGCGGGCTTTTGGCCCCATAAGACATCCCATCATGAATTCGGTTGATCCGACGGTGTCCATCGTCGTGCCGGTGCGCAATGAAGCCGGCAATATTGCGCCGCTGGTGGCAGAGATCACCAAGGCGCTCGAGGGCCAATGGCGTTTCGAAATTATCTACGTCAATGATGGATCGAACGATGAAACAGATACGGAGCTTGAGCGACTGAAAGCGCAGTATCCATGGTTGCGTCATATCCGCCATCGGGAATCCTGTGGCCAATCGGCTGCCGTACGGACAGGTGTGACCGCAGCGCGCGCGTCTATTGTCGTGACGTTGGATGGGGATGGGCAGAATGACCCCGCCTTTGTTCCTGCGCTCATCAGGGCCCTCGAAGCGGGCGCGCCGGACGTTGCATTGATCGCCGGCCAGCGGATTGGACGCAAAGCAAGCGGATTCAAGAAATTTCAGTCACGTATCGCTAATACGGTGCGTGGCGCCGTCCTGCGCGACGGCACGCGCGATACCGGCTGCGGCCTCAAGGCATTTCGCCGGGACGTGTTCCTGCGGTTGCCGTATTTTGACGGTCTTCACCGGTTTCTTCCGGCGCTGGTGCGACGAGAAGGCTATGCCATCGGATACGTTGACGTTGTCGACCGCCCGCGCGCGCACGGCGTTTCAAACTATGGAATGTGGGATCGGCTATGGATCGGCATTCTTGATCTCGCCGGCGTCTGGTGGTTGATCCGCCGCAAGAAACGAATTCCGGAAATTTCGGAGGAGTAAATGCTGATCGACATCACACATGCCGTTGGCGGATATCTGCACGACGTGTTTCTCGGCAACATTGATGTAGGAATTCTTATTGGATACATCGCACAGGCGATGTTCGCGATGCGTTTCGTCGTGCAATGGATTGCTTCCGAACGCGCGGGCAGGAGCGTTGTACCACTTGCATTCTGGGTGTTTTCGATCGGCGGCGGTCTGATGCTGCTCGGTTATGCGCTTTATAGGCGGGATCCCGTGTTCATCATCGGACAGGCCTTCGGCGTTTTCGTGTATTTGCGCAACCTGCAATTTGTCCTGCGTGGCGGCGGCAGCGCCGCTGCCGCATAGGGCTAGCCTTTTGCTGCTGCCATTGCAGCAAATCCACGCTCGAGGTCCGCGATCAGGTCGTCAGGATCCTCAAGACCAATGTGCAGACGCACCGTCGGGCCGCCGGGGGCCCATTTGGTTGCGGTCCGATACTCCGAGCAATCAAAGAGAATCGCCAGGCTTTCAAAGCCGCCCCACGAGTAGCCGAGGCCAAACAGCGCCAGCTCGTTGAGGAAAGCATGCACCGACTTTTCGCTGGTGGGCTTGAATACGATGCTGAACAGCCCGCACGCCCCGGTAAAATCCTGTTTCCAGATGCGGTGTCCTGGATCGCGTTCGAGCGCCGGGTGCATCACGCGCAATATTTCCGGTCGCTGCTCCAGCCATTTCGCGACTCGGAGGCCAGATTCATAGTGTCGCGCAAGCCGCACACTCAAGGTTCGTAAACCGCGCAGCGCGAGATACATATCGTCGGGGCCAACGCACAGGCCCATCGTGTAAACGAGGTCTTTCAGGGTCGGCAGTGTTGCGGCATTTGCTGACACACATCCAAACATGACGTCGGCGTGGCCGCAGATATATTTTGTTCCTGCCTGGATTTGCATGTCGACGCCTTTTTCGAATGCGCGAAAATAAAGTGGCGTTGCCCACGTATTGTCCATCAGCACGATGGTGCCTTTCTCGTGAGCAATCTTTGCAATCGCCGGGATGTCCTGCATCTCGAAGCTTTGCGAGCCGGGGGCCTCGACGAAAACCGCGCGCGTGTTGGGCTTGATCAGCTTCGCTATGCCAGCGCCAATCAGCGGATCGTAGTAGGTTGTCTCAACACCCAGCTTCTTGAATACGCCATCGCAAAAATTGCGGGTCGGCCGGTAGACACTATCGGTGACAAGAACATGGTCGCCGGCGCCGGCCGCGGCCATCAATGCAACCGCAATTGCAGTCAGCCCCGAAGGCAGCAGCGCTACGCCAGCGCACCCCTCACCATCGAATTCGCGTAGTGCATTTTCCAAAGCTTCCGATGTGGGTGTTCCGCGGCGGCCATAACTGTAGCGGGCACGATGCGCGACCTGATCTTCGGCGGTGGGATAAAGCAGTGTCGAAGCGTGATAGACTGGGGGATTAACGAAGCCGTGAAAGGCCTGTGGATTGCGCCCGGAGGTAACCAAGCGCGTAGCTGGCTTGATCGGCCTTTTGGATTTCTTCGTCATAATAAATAGAAGTCCGGAATTTACAGCCGCGCACTAATGCCGCGCGGAGAACATATACGTCTGCATAAGGCGCAAGCGTCAACCCCTTGACCCGGCACGCCGATCGTTCTGTGATGCCGATGGTGAGGGCCTGCGGGAGGGGAAGGCCAGAAACGGACAATAGTCACCGCCAGGCAGAGGTCTGGCGGCCGCAATATTTGGAGCACCCGCACGGCCGTTACATCCAACCACGCTCTAGAGGGACCGCCAATGAAGCGATTTGTCACCGTTCTCGCCCTTAGCCTCGTCGTCGCCGCGCAGGGCGCATCCGCCCAAACGCTGAAGGCGGTGAAAGATCGCGGCATGGTGAATTGTGGCGCCAACGGAACGCTCGCCGGCTTCGGGCTTCCGGATGCGCAAGGGAAATGGACCGGGCTCGATGTTGATTTTTGCAGGGCGATTGCCGCCGCGGTGTTGAACGACGCGGACAAGGTAAAGTTCGTGCCGTTGTCGACGAAGGATCGCTTCACGGCCTTACAATCAGGTGAAGTGGACGTGCTGGCACGCAACACGACATGGACGTCGTCACGCGATACTTCGCTCGGATTGAACTTCGTTGGCGTAAACTACTATGACGGCCAGGGCTTCTTGGTGCGTAAGGCACTCAAGGTGAATTCGGCGCTCGAACTCAATGGCGCCGCCGTGTGCGTGCAGCAGGGCACGACCACCGAACTCAATCTCGCGGACTATTTCGGCGCCAACAAAATGCAGGTCAAGACCGTAACTTTCGCGACCGCGAATGAAGCGGTGAAGGCTTACGACGCAGGGCGGTGTGACGCCTATACAACCGATGCATCCGCTCTTTATGCCGAAAGGTTGCGCGTCGCCAATCCGGCCGATCACGTGATCCTGCCTGAGATCATCTCGAAAGAACCACTCGGCCCGGCGGTGCGTCACGGTGACGATCAATGGTTCGACATTGTGAAGTGGACATTGTTCGCCATGATCGATGCCGAAGAACTCAATATTTCGTCGAAAAATCTCGATGAGGCTATGAAGTCGCCCAATCCGGAAATC
>Ga0187778_10001399_pt1 | contig 16817 bp, 30 predicted proteins | sample 1015_Q2_SP5_20_M_FD_132418 | JGI IMG/M metagenome (GOLD analysis project Ga0187778, IMG submission 132418) | Tropical peat soil microbial communities from peatlands in Department of Meta, Colombia - 1015_Q2_SP5_20_MG | ecosystem: Environmental > Terrestrial > Soil > Wetlands > Peat | place...
CGACCGCCCCGAGCTTCAGGGGCCAGTTGCGGGCGAGGAAGGCGACGGCGCGCGACACCTACCGTCGCTCGGCGCCCGATGCCGCCGGCGTGCCCGACGCTGGCGGCGCGGGCGAAGCGGCCGTGGCCCGCGGCGTGCCGCGGCGTCGGAGCTGCGGCCGAGCGGGATGCACGCCGCGCCGCGAGGTGGGCAGGTTGAGGGCCTCACGCGCCCGGGCGCCACCCGGCCGGAGGAGGGCGGCGAGGGCCACGCGCAGGCGCTCCTCGTCCAGCTGGCGGACGAACCGGCCACGTTCGGCGAGCGCGATGGCGCCGGTCTCCTCGCTCACCACGATGGCCAAAGCGTCCGTCTGCTCGGTGATACTGGCGGCCGCCCGGTGGCGCGTCCCCAGGCGCTCGGAGTGCGGGGGCAGCTCCGCCAGATCCAGGATCACCCCGGCGGCCACGATCCGGTCGCCGCGCACGATGACCGCGCCGTCGTGCAGGGCGCTGCGGGGCATGAAGAGCGTCGTCAGGAGCTCCGGCGAGAGGTCGGCGTGGAGCATGACGCCCGATTCGGCGGTGTCGCCGAGGCCGGTCTCACGTTCGACGATGATGAGGGCTCCGTGACGCTGGGCCGCCAGGGCGGCGGCGGCGCGGGCGAGATCGGCCGCCACGCGCTCGATCGCGCCACCGGGCGTGGGGTTGAGCAGCCAGCCGAGCGAGCCGACGCGCCCGATCCGCTCGAGGGCCCGGCGCAGCTCCGGCTGGAACACGACCACGACGCCGACCAGGCCGACGAAGGCGCCCGCCTGGAGCACCTGCGACAGGAGCTGCAGCCCGAAGAACTGGGCGGCCACGTAGACGCCGTAGAGGACCATCACGCCGATCACCAGGCGCACCGCGCGCGTGCCCCGGATGAGGCTGAAGGCGCCGTAGATGAGCAGCGCCGTGAGGCCCACGTCGACGATCGTGATCGGCTGGATCTCGAGGCTGGACAACAGCCCGCGGAGCTGTTCGATCATCGTCGGTCGATTGTAGCAGTGGCCTTCCCGCTGACCGGCTGGTCAGGATGCGGCCGCTGCGACCTCGCCGTCGACGGCCGGGGCGGCGGTCGCGAGCGAACTGGCCAGGGCCAGCATCCGCGGGTCGCCATTCGCGTGCGCCGCGGCGAGGGTGGCGATCTGGCGCCGCGCCCCGCCGGCGGGACCCAGGGCCAGCAGGTGGTCCAGCAGCATCAGTTTCTCGATGGCCCGCTCCCGCCAGCCGCGGCCCAGGTACAGCCGCACCAGCGCTAGATGGACGGATGGCGCGTCGGGGCTGATGGCCAGGGCACGCTGGCACACCTCGAGCGCCGCTTCGCGAGCCCCGGCACGCGCGTAGGCATCGCTGGCCAGGACGTAGAGGGCCAGGGCCTCGCGGCTCTGACCCGCTTCGCGCGCCTGCTCGGCCTCGTCGAAGAACGCTTCCGGGTCAGGCGCCGCCAGGAGGTCCGGCGGGCGCCCGGGGGCCGGGGCGGGCATGACGCGGATAGCCGCGACCTGCGAGGCGTCCGAGGACATCGGCCCGGCCGGCGCCTCGACGGCCGACGCCGCCCCAGGCAGTGCCTCGGACCCGGCGTCTGGCGGCTCGGGGGCGGGTGGCACCTCCACGGCTGCCGGTCCGGGCGGTACTGCCGGTCCCTGCGGCGCAGCGGCCCGGGCCACCCCAAGGCGGCTCGCCAGTTCGGCCGCCCGCTTCTCGCGCCGGCGCGAGCCGGCCAGGGTCAACGCCCGCTCGAGCGAGGCCAGGGCCTCAGGCTCGCGGTCGGTGGCCGCCTGCACTTCCGCCAGGCGCTCCAGCATCTCGGCCGCCTCCGGGCCCCGGCCGGCGGCGATAAGGGCCTCGATCCGACCGGTGATGGCGGCCTCGTCATGCGATGCGCGGCCGAGCGCCTTCGAGAAGGCGGCCAGCGCCTCGTCGATGCGGCCCATGCGGAGCAGGACCTGGCCCATGCTGGTCTGCGGCATGGCCCGGCCGTCGGCCAGCTCGGCTGCCCGCCGGTAATGCCCCAGCGCAGCCTCCAGCTGGCCCTTCAGCGCGGCCACGTGGCCGGCCCGCAGCTCTTCCTTGTACCGCTCGAGGATGGGATCAGGCATGCTCCGTCCTTGGTGACCGGCGCAGCCTACGACGTGGCTTGGGGGCGTGTCCGTGGTACCTCGGTCCACCGAGGGCCGCCGTTCGTGCCGCTCGCGGTCGACCGGGCGGTGAGCCCCGCTGGTGCCGCGCCGTCACGCCGATCCGTTGGCCGTCACGCCGATCGGTCGGCCGCAACGTGGATCGGTCGGCCGCCACGTGGATCCGTTGTCGCCTACGCCTGCAGGGATTGGTAGGCGCCCGTTCCGAAGGCTGCGTCGTTGCCCAGTCAGCGCCCGTGCGCGGCCACGCTCGGACGACAACGGCGGGTCCAAGGTGTCGCATATCAGTCCCCGGTGACTGACCGGCGACAGCCTCGGCGATGGCGTGAGCGGCTGGACCCGGGGGATCGAACGCCGGAGCCGGAGCCGGCGGCCGGGCGGATTACCGCTTGGTGTACTGCGGCGCCTTCCGGGCTCGCTTCAAACCGTACTTCTTGCGTTCCTTCATGCGCGGGTCGCGCGTCAGGAGGCCAGCCTGGCGAAGTGGCAGGCGCAGGCTCTCCGGATCGGACTGCAGGAGCGCACGGGCGATGCCGTGGCGGATCGCACCGGCCTGGCCCTGGTAGCCACCGCCCTCGACCTTGACCATGGCGTTGAAGCGCCCCTCGGTGCCGGTCACGCGGAACGGCAGCAGCAGCTCGGCCAGGTCGATGGCGTTGCCGAAGTGCTCGTCCAGCGAGCGGCCATTGACGACGATCTCGCCCTCGCCGCTCATGAGGCGGACGCGGGCGATGCTCGTCTTGCGGCGCCCTGTGCCGTAGAAGAAGGCAGCGGTGGTCATCGGGGTGGCGATCTCCTCAGGCCAGCGGTTCGGGTCGCTGCGCCTGGTGCGGGTGCTCGGCGCCGGCGTAGATCTTCAGCTTGCGGAGCTGCTGGGCCCCCAGCCGGTTGCGGGGCAGCATGCCCTTCACCGCGCGTCGGACGACCTCCTCCGGCCGCCGCGCGAGCAGCTCGCCAAGGGTCTCCTGGCGCAGGCCATGGGGGTAGCCGCTGTGACGGGTGTACAGCTTGCTGGCCAGCTTGTCGCTGGTGACCTTGATATGGGCGGCGTTGATGACCACGACGTGATCGCCGCTGTCCATGTGCGCCGCGAACGTGGGCTTGTGCTTGCCCTCCAGGATCAGCGCGACACGGGTGGCAAGGCGGCCCAGGGTCTGCCCGCTGGCATCGACCACGAACCAGCGACGCTCGATCTCGCTGGCGCTGGGGCTGTAGGTCTTGGTCAGCAACATCATCAGTTCCCTGTCCGTATCGGTCGGCCGAGGCCGACGCGCCGCAGGCACAGCCCGTGCGGTGGGGCGACTGCGCCCTCGAAGGCTCGCGGCCGCGACTCCAGCGCGAGCCGGAGGTCGTCGGCGGTCGCCTCACCGCGTCCGACGCGGATGAGGGCGGCCGCCAGGCTGCGGACCATCTGGCGCAGGAAGGCGTCCCCGATCACGTCGATCGTGACACGGCGACCCTCTCTGCGGACCCGGACCCGATGGAGGGTCCGGATCGGTTGTCGATGGGCGGCTCCGAAGGCGGTGAAGTCGTGCCGGCCCTCCAGGACCCGCGCGGCTTCCGCCATCGCGGCCGTATCCAGCGGCCGTCGCACCCCGAGCGCCGTGCGCTCGCGGAGCGGGCTGCGTGGCCCGTTCCAGACGGTGTACCGGTACGCTCGGTACCGGGCCGCCCGGCGGGGCTGCCACCCGGCCTCCACGCGCCACAGCGCGCGCAGGCCGACGTCCGCCGGCAGGAGCGCGTCGATCGCCCGGGCCAGCCGCGCGTCCGCCATGTCCGGCACGGTGAAGGCGATGACCTGACCCGTGGCGTGGACACCGGCATCCGTGCGGCCGGCGGCGGAGACGCGGACCCGGCCATCGCCGGAGACCGTCGTCAGCGCCGCTTCGAGCGCTCCCTGGACCGTCCGGCGTCCAGGTTGGAACTGGAAGCCGGCGAAGTCCGTGCCGTCGTATTCGACCCGTGCGGCGAACCGCACGAGGCCGCCCTCTCGGGCGGGCATGGCCGAGCCCGCGCTAGACGAGCTCGATCTGGACGATCGGGGCGGCGTCACCGACACGCTGCCCCACGCGCACGAGGCGCGTGTAGCCCGAGGTCCGGTCGGCGTAGCGGGGCGCGATCTCGGTGAACAGCTTGTCCACCACGAGCGGCTCCTCGGGCAGCTGGGCCACGACGCGACGCCGGGCGCTCACCGATCCCTCCTTGGCCAGGGTGATGATGCGCTCGACGATGCCGCGCACCTCCCGGGCCTTGGCCTCGGTGGTCTTGACCTGCTCGTACCGCAGCACGGCCACGGTCAGGTTGCGGTACAGCGCCATGCGCGGACCGTGTTTGCGGCCCAGCTTGCGCCCGTCGATGCGCTTGGCCACGGCTCAGGCTTCCCCGCCCTCGAACGGCTCGTCGCCGTCCTCCAGGCCGTCCTCGTCCAGGCCCAGCAGGTCGTCGTCGAGCGATGATTTCAGGCCGGCCTCCTCGGGGGTGATGAAGCCGCGCATCACGAGGCGCTCCTTCATCTCGTCGAGGGACTTGCGCCCGAAGTTCCGCATGCGCAGGAGGTCGTCGTCAGACAGCTGCAAGAGCTGGCCTACCTTGACGATGTTGTTGCGCTTCAGCGAGTTGTAGGCCCGCATGGGCAGGTCCAGGTCCTCGATGGGCATGTCCAGCATGTTCGGCGACAGCTGCGGCCCGCCGGCCCCGGGGTGCTCGCCGGCCGGCGCGGCCTTGCCGGCGCGGGTGAAGAGGCTGAACTGGCCGACCAGCAGCTCGGCCGCCCGCGAGAGGGCCTCCTCCGGCGAGATCGTGCCGTCCGTCTCGACCTCGATGGTCAGGCGGTCGAAATTCGTCATCTGGCCGACGCGGGTGTTCTCGACCGTGTAGTTCACCTTGCGCACGGGCGTGAAGATGGCATCGACGGGGATGACCCCGATGGGCAGCGGTTCGGCCCGCTCGGCGGCGAGGTAGCCGACACCGCGCTCGACGGTGAGGTCCATCTCCAGCGTCACGTCGTCCGAGTCCAGGGTCAGGAGGGGCAACTCCGGGTTGACGATCTCGACGTCGGCGTTCTCGCTGATGTCGGCGGCCGTGACCGGGCCCGCACCCGCCTTGACCAGCTTGAGCTGCACGGGATGCGGGGCGTAGCACTTGAGGCGCAGCTTCTTGACGTTGAGGACGATCTGGGTGAGATCCTCCTTGACGCCCGGGATGCTGGCGAATTCGTGGTACACGTCGCGCACCTGGATGGAGGTGACGGCGGCACCCTCCAGGGACGAGAGCAGGACGCGCCGGAGCGCATTGCCCAACGTCACGCCGTAGCCGGCCGGCAGGGGGCTGGCCTCGTACTTGGCGTACCAGGCGCCGAGCTCCTCGACCGACGCGACCTGCGGGTTCTCCAGTTCGATCATGGGATCGGCCTACCTCGAGTAGTACTCGACCACGAGCTGCTCGTTGAGTTCGAGCGGCATCTGGTCACGCCGGGGCTCGCCGGTCACGGTGCCGGCCAGCTTGTCTGGGTCGACGGTCAGCCAGTCGGGCACCTGCGCGCCGCGCAGGGTCTCGCGGGCCTGCTTGAACGGACCGTTGGTGCGGCTCGCCTCGCGCACTTCGACGCGGTCCCCGGGTCGCACCTGGTAGGACGGGATCGTCGTGGGCCGGCCATTCACAGAGAAGTGGCGGTGGCCCACGAACTGGCGGGCCTGGGCCCGGCTCGTGGCGAAGCCCATGCGGAACACGACGTTGTCGAGGCGCGTCTCCAGCAGCCGCAGGAGGTTCTCGCCGGTCACGCCGGGGCGCGACTCGGCCTGCTCGAAGTAGCCGTGGAACTGGCGCTCCAGGACGTTGTACACACGGCGGACCTTCTGCTTCTCACGCAGCTGGACCCCGTAGTCGGATACCTTGCGCCGGCGCACGCCATGCTGGCCGGGCGGTGACGGGCGCCGCTCGATGGCGCACTTCTTGGTGTAGCAGCGGGCGCCCTTGAGGTACAGCTTGCCACCCTCGCGGCGGCAGAGGCGGCAGACCGGGCCGGTGTAGCGAGCCATGCCGCTAGACCCGACGCCGCTTGGGCGGGCGGCAGCCGTTGTGCGGGATGGGCGTGACGTCGGTGATCGCAGTGACCTCCAGGCCGGCGGCCTGCAGCGAGCGGATGGCCTGCTCGCGGCCCGCACCGGGGCCCTTGACGAAGACCTCCACCTGGCGCATGCCGTGCTCGAGCGCCTTTCGGGCGGCGCCCTCGGCGGACAGGGCGGCAGCGTACGGGGTGCTCTTGCGGGAGCCCTTGAAGCCGGCGATCCCGGCGCTGCCCCACGCGACGGTGCCGCCCGTGGGGTCGGTGATGGTGATGATCGTGTTGTTGAAGGTGGCCTGGACGTGAACGTGGCCGAACGGCACGTTCTTCTTCTCCCGGCGCCGCGTCTTCGTGACGCGCTTGCGTTCGGCCATGCTGCGGTGCTGCTCCTACTTCTTGCGCCGCACGCCGACGGTCTTCTTGGGACCACGGCGCTGGCGGGCATTGGTCTTCGTACGCTGCCCGCGCGCGGGCAGGTTGCGGCGGTGGCGCAGGCCGCGGTAGGAACCGATCTCCTGGAGCCGCTTGATGTTGAGGGCCACCTCTCGCCGCAGGTCGCCCTCCACCTTGTAGCGGCGGTCGATGATCTCGCGCAGCCGGCCGACCTGTTCGTCGGTCAGGTCGCGGACGCGGGTGTCCGGATTGACGTTGGCCTGGACGAGGATCTTCTGGCTGGTCGGCAGGCCGAGGCCGTAGATGTAGGTCAGGGCGACCTCGACCCGCTTCTCGCGGGGGATGTCGACGCCGGCGATGCGTGCCACCTCGCCCTCCTAACCCTGCCGCTGCTTGTGCTTGGGATTGCTGCAGATGACCATCACGGTGCCGTGGCGGCGGATGATCTTGCAGCGCTCGCAGCGCGCCTTGACGGACGCTCTGACCTTCACGTTCTTCCTACTTCAAGCGGTACGTGATCCGGCCCCGCGAGAGGTCGTACGGCGAGAGTTCGACGCGGACCCGGTCGCCCGGCAGGATGCGGATGAAATTCATGCGGAGCTTGCCGCTGATGTGGGCCAGGACGCGGTGGCCGTTCTCCAGCTCGATGGCGAACATGGCGTTGGGCAGGGGTTCCACGACCGTGCCCTCGACCTCGATGGCGTCCTTCTTGGCCACAGGCGGCAGCAGGCTCCTCGATACGATGCTGGATGGGGGTGGGGCCCGACCGTCCGACTGGCGGCCGGCCGCACGGGCACGTCCATGCCCGGGGCGAGCCCCGACGCACGAACGCCGATTGTATCAGGTGATGCTGTTCTCCGGCAAGGACTCCCCTGCTGCTCGATTGGTCGTCAGGATGCGTGGGCCATCGGCGGTGATGGCGATGGTGTGCTCCCAGTGGGCGGCCAGGCTGCCGTCGGCGGCGACGATGGTCCAGCCGTCATCGAGCATCCGCGTGTCGCCCGAGCCAAGGGTGAACATGGGCTCGATGGCCAGGCACAGGCCGGGTTCCAGGCGCCGCCCCGGCCGGCCGGTGCGGTAGTTCTCCACCTGCGGCGGCTCGTGCATCTCGGTGCCGATGCCGTGGCCCACGTGCGTGCGCACGATGCCATAGCCGTGGCGCAGGGCGACGTCCTCCACGGCGGCCGAGATGTCGCCCATGTGGTTGCCCGGGCGCGCCGCGGCGATACCGGCCAGCATCGCTTCGCGGGTCGCCGCCACGAGCGTGCGGGCGGCGGGCGAAACGTCGCCGATGACCCAGGTGCGCGCGCTGTCGCCGTGCCACCCGTCCACGATGGCGCCCGCGTCGATGGACACGATCTGGCCGGCGGCCAGGCGCCGCTTGCCGGGGATGCCGTGGACGATCTGCTCATCGATCGAGACGCACAGGGCGTGGCGATAGCTGCTGCGCGGTCCCGGCACGCCGATGAACGAGGGCACGCCGCCCCGGTCGCGGATGAGCGCCTGGGCGACATCGTCGAGCTCAAGGGTCGTGACACCCGGCTGGAGCATCTGGCCGAGGCGGTCCAGGAGGTCGGCCACGAGCCGGCCGGCCACGGCCATCTGCTCGATCTGGCGCTGGCTCTTGAGGGTCACCCGGCGCTCGAGCACGGTCATCTCAGCGGATCGGCTGGGCCACGGCCCGCAGCAGGGCCTCGCTCACGTCAGCCACCGGACCCTCGCCATCGACGGCGGTCAGGACGCCGCGCTCGGTGTAGTAGTCGATGACCTCGTACATCGGTGGCAGCTGCGTCGCCAGGCGCGCCCGGACCGTCTCGGGCCGGTCGTCCGGCCGCTGATAGAGCTCCGAGCCATCGATGTCGCAGATGCCGGGCCGACGCGGCGGCCGGTCGATGACGTGGTAGATGTGGTCGTTGGCGCGACACAGCCAGCGGCCCGAGAGGCGCCGCCGCAGCTCCGCCTCACGCACCCCGACGTACAGCGCCTGCGCCACGCGCGTGCCCATGCGGCCGAGAGCGACGTCGAGCGCCTCGGCCTGCGGCCGCGTGCGCGGGAAGCCGTCCAGGATCGCCCCATCTGCCGCGTCGCTCTCGTGGAGGCGCTCCAGGATGACGGCGATGGCCACCTTGTCGGGCACCAGCGTGCCCTGCTGCAGGTAGCCGGCCACGGTCCGGCCGAGGTCCGAACCGCTGCGCACCGCGGCGCGGAAGAGCTCGCCGGAGGCGACGTGGGGGATGCCCAGGCGCGAGCCCAGGATCTGCGCCTGGGTGCCCTTCCCCGCGCCAGGTGCGCCGACCATGACGAGGATCACCGGATGAAGCCCTCGTAGTTGCGCATCATCAGCTGCGCCTCGAGCTGCTTCATGGTCTCCACGACCACCGAGACCACGATCAACAGGGCGGTGCCGCCCAGGCCCAGGTTGGACAGGACCGAGCCGGCGGCGAGGTTGGAGATGAGCGTCGGCAGCACGGCGATGCCACCCAGGAAGAGGGCCCCCGCCAGGCTGATACGGACGACGACCCGCGCCAGGTAGTCGCGGGTGGGGCTGCCCGGGCGGATGCCGGGGATGAAGCCGCCGTTCTTGCGCAGCTGGTCGGCCGTCTCATCGGGCTTGAAGGTGAAGGCCGTGTAGAAATACGTGAAGCCGACCGTCAGGGTGAAGTAGAGGCCGGCGTAGAGCCAGCTGTGCGGGTCGAGCCAGCTCAGGATGCCCAGCGAGACGTCCTTGACCAGGCCGTTGGCGGAGTTGGAGAAGTACGTCGCCAGCTGGCTGGGCAGCAGCAGGATGCTGATGGCGAAGATGATGGGGATGACGCCGGCCTGGTTGACACGCAGGGGCAGGAACGTCGAGCCGCCCTGGTACATGCGCCGGCCGCGCACGCGGCTGGCGTACTGCACCGGGATGCGCCGCTGGCCCTCCTGCATGTAGACCACGGCGAAGACGGCGAAGACGGCGAAGATCACGAAGACCGTGCCGAGGGCGAAGTCCGGCGAGGCCAGGAAGGCCTCGATGCCCTGCGGGACCCGGCTGACGATGCCGGCGAAGATGATGAAGCTGATGCCGTTGCCGATGCCGCGCTCGGTGATGAGCTCGCCCAGCCACATCGTGAAGATGGTGCCGGCCGTAAGGGTGACGATCTGGGTGATCGTGAGCAGGCTGGCCAGGTTGAACGAGGCGATGACCGGCGTGCCGGCGGAGATCGTGTTGTTGGACAGGATGGCCAGGTAACCGTAGGCCTGGATGAGGGCCATCGGCACGGCCAGATAGCGCGTGTACTGGTTGAGCCTCGTGCGGCCGTACTCGCCCTCGCGGGAGAGGGCCTGCAGGCGCGGCACGACGCCCTGCATCAGCTGCATGATGATCGAGGCGTTGATGTAGGGGTTGACGCCCAGCGCCACGAGCGAGAAGTTGCTGAAGCCGCCGCCCGAGAAGAGGTTCAGCAGCTGCAGGAAGTCGTTGCCCTGGAGGACGTTGGCCAGGGCGTTCTGGTTGACGCCCGGGACGGGGATGTGGGCCAGGAAGCGGAAGACGACCAGCAGGACCAGGACGAAGAGGATGCGCCGCCGGATGTCCGGCGCACGCAGCGCGTTGATCAGGGCGTCGAGCACCGCCCGCTACTCCCCGGCTGAGGCGGGATCGGCGGGCGGCCGGCGGGTACGGGTCGCCCTTGACGCGGGAGCAGGCTTGGGCGCCGCATCGGCGGCGGCCGCGGATGCGGGCCGGGGGGTGCGGGCGGCCTTCGTCGCCCGGGCCTCGGCCGCGGGCTCCGCGGGCGCGGGCGGCACCGGTGCGTCGACGACGACGAGGGCCTCGAGCGGACCGCTCGGCGGCTCGAGCACCTGGACGGTCCCGCCGGCGGCCTCGATCTTGCTGCGGGCCGTCGCGCTGAAGGCATCGGCCACGACGAACAGCGGCCGGGTCAGTTCGCCGCCGCCGAGGACCTTGAGAGGCCGCTTCAACGAACCGATGAGGCCCGCCGCGTGGAGCAGGTCGGCGGTCACGGTCAGGGGCGCGTCGGTGCGCTTGCCGCGCCGGGCGACCGCGGCCTCGTCGGCCCGGGCCAGGGCGGCCTGGGCCTCGGCGAAGCGGCCTTCCTCGGCAGCCGTCTCGAGGCGGCCCACGTTGACCACCTCGTAGGCCACCCGGAAGCGGTTGCGGAAGCCGCGCAGCTTGGGGATGCGGATCTGGACGGGCGTCTGGCCGCCCTCGAACCACGGCGCGATGGAGCCGCCGGTGCGTGACTTCTGGCCCTTGGTGCCGCGGCCGGCCGTCTTGCCCTTGCCCGCGGCGATGCCACGGCCCACGCGGGTGCGGGGCTGGCGCGAGCCGGGGGCGGGCTGCAGGTCGTGGAGCTTCATGCGCCGGCCTCCTCGGACGGTGTCGCCGCGTCGGGCAGCTCCTCCACGTCGACGAGGAAGCGCACCGCCCGCACCTGGCCGCGGATAGCCGGCGTGTCGGGCAGTTCGTGACTCGTGCCGATGCGGTGAAGGCCCAGCGCGCGGACCGTGCCGCGCGTCCTGGCGGTGTAGCTGATGGGACTCTTGCGCAGGGTGACCCGCAGCTTACCGGCCATCCGCCACCACCTTGGCCCCCGGCTGGCCGCTGATGTAACCCTGCACGGTCCGCCCGCGCGCGGTCGAGATCTGCTCGGCGCTGCGCAGGCTGCGCAGGCCCTCCAGCGTGGCCCGCACGACGTTGACGGGGTTGGTCGAGCCCAGGGTCTTGGACAGCAGGTCGTGGATGCCCGCCGCCTCCACCACGGCCCGCACCGAACCGCCGGCGATCACGCCGGTGCCCTGCGAGGCAGGCTTGAGAAGGACCTGGCTGGCGCCGTACTGCTGGATCACCTGGTGCGGGATCGTGGTGCCCACGGTGGGGACGCGGATGAGGTGCTTCTTGGCGTCCTCGACGCCCTTGCGGATGGCCTCGGGCACCTCGCCGGCCTTGCCCAGGCCGGCGCCCACGTGGCCCGCCCCATCGCCGACCACGACGATGGCGCTGAAGCTGAAGCGGCGCCCGCCCTTGACCACCTTGGCCACGCGGTTGATCTGCACGACGCGCTCTTCGAGCGTCAGTTTGGAGGGGTCGATGCGAGCCACGGGAGGTTCCCTTTCGCCTAGAAGTCGAGGCCGGCTTCTCGCGCGGCCTCAGCCAGCGAGCGGACGCGTCCGTGATAGCGGTACCCGGCGCGGTCGAAGACGACCTGCTGGATGCCCGTCGCCCTGGCCCGCTCGGCGATCAGGCGGCCGACGGCCTTGGCCGTGGCGGTCTTGTCCCCGGACCCGGTGCGCAGGGCCTTCTCCAGGGAGGAGGCGCTGGCGACCGTGTGACCGGCCCCGTCGTCGATGAGCTGGGCGTAGATCTGGTCCAGGCTGCGGAAGACGGCCAGACGCGGCCGCGCCGCCGTGCCGCGGACGGTCAGGCGGATCCGGGCGTGGCGCTTCAGCCGCGCGGTGCTCCGGGTCGGGGCCGATGGCATGGTGCTGGTCGCTCCTCAAGGTGCCGGACTCACGATGACGTGGAGCCGGCCGTGGGCGCTCGCGGGCGAGCGCGGATCAGGGCTGGACGGGGCTCACTTCTTGCCGCCGATCTTGCCGGCCTTGCCGGCCTTGCGGCGGATGACCTCGCCGGCGTACCGCACGCCCTTGCCCTTGTAGGGCTCGGGCTTGCGGGTGGCACGGACGCGGGCTGCGACATGGCCGACCAGCTCCTTGTCGATGCCCACGACCGCCAGGCGGGTGGGGTTCTCGACCTCGAAGCTGATGCCGGCCGGGGGCTCGATCTCGATGGGATGGCTGTAGCCCAGGTTGAGCTGCAGGTTGGCGCCGACCTTCTGGGCCCGGTAGCCGACGCCGGTGATCTCCAGGCCCTTGCGGTAGCCGTCCGTGACGCCGGTGACCATGTTGGCCACCAGCGTGCGGGTCAGGCCGTGCAGCTCGCGGGCGCGCTTGTCGTCGCCCGGCCGCTCGACGCGCAGCGTGCCGTCGTCCTGCACCACGCGCATGGCGGGATGCAGGTCGCGCGCCAGCTCACCCCGGGGGCCTGTGACCGTGATGTGCGAGCCGTCGAGGGTCACCGAGACCCCGGCGGGGACGGGGATGGGCAAACGACCGATGCGCGACACGGCGGCCTACCAGACGAAGGCCAGGATCTCGCCGCCGAGCTGGGCCTTGTGGGCCTGCGCGCCGGTCATGATGCCCTGGCTCGTGCTGACGATGACGAGGCCGAGCCCACCCAGCACGCGGGGGATGTCGGTCTTGCCGGCATAGACGCGGAGGCCCGGCTTGCTGATGCGCTTGAGGCCGGACACGACCGGCGCCTTGCCGTCGATGTACTTGAGGCGGATGCGCAGGTCGTGACGGGGCCCGGCCTGGACCTCCTCGAACTCGGCGATGAAGCCCTCGTCCCGCAGGATGCGGGCGATCTCGCGCTTCGTCCGCGAGGCGGGCACGACCACCTCCGTGTGGCGGGCGGTGCTCGCGTTGCGGATGCGCGTCAGCATGTCGGCGATGGGGTCGGACATGTTCATGGGGCTACCAGCTGGACTTGGTCACGCCCGGCAGCTCGCCCAGCAGGGCACGCTCCCGGAAGCAGATGCGGCACAGGGCGAACCGGCGCATGTAGGCCCGCGGCCGGCCACACACCGTGCAGCGGTGGTAGCCGCGCACGGGGTACTTGGGCTTGCGGCTCGCCTTGACGATGAGCGAGGTCTTGGCCATGACGTGCTTCTCCTCAGGCCGCGAACGGCATGCCGAGGAGCTCGAGCAACCGCTTCGCCTCCTCATCGTTGCGGGCCGTGGTGACCACGCTGATCTCCAGGCCGCGCAGGCGGTCCACCTTGTCGTAGTCGATCTCGGGGAAGGCGAGCTGCTCGCGCAGCCCGAGCGAGTAGTTGCCGCGCCCGTCGAAGGAACGGCTGGGCACGCCGCGGAAGTCGCGGATGCGCGGCAGGGCAAGCACCGTGAGGCGCTCCAGGAAATCCCACATGCGCTCGCCGCGCAGGGTCACCTTGGCCCCGATGGGGTTATGGGCCCGCAGCCGGAACTGGGCGATGGAGCGGCGGGCGCGCGTCACGATGGGTTTCTGGCCGCTGATGGTGGCCAGGTCGCCGACCGCGGCGTCGAGTGCCTTGGCGTTCTGCAGGGCCTCGCCCATGCCGATGTTGAGGACGATCTTGGACAGCCGGGGCACGCGCATCGGGTTGGCATAGCCGAACTCCTTGCGCAGCGCGGGCACGACCTCTTCGCGGTACCGCTGGTGCAGCGCGCCGCTCATGCCTTCTCCTCGCGGGCGACCGACTGGCCGCAGTGGGCGCAGGTGCGCAGCTTCATGCCGGCCTCCGTCAGCACGTGCTTCACGCGCGTCGGCCGGCCGCAGGACGGGCAGACCAGCATGACGTTGCTGATGTCGAGCGGCTGGGGCAGATCCAGGATGCCGCCCGCCTGGACCTGCGGCATCTGCGTGCCACGCGGCGTGCGCTGCCGCGGTTTCGTGTGGCGCTTGGCGATGTTGAGGCCCTCGACGACGACCGCCACGCGCGGTCGCGAGGGAGCGCGCCGCGAACCGGGCGCCTTGCCCGTCGCGCGGCCGCCGGCGGACCGGACGACCCGGTCGACCTTGCCGCGCTTGCCGGCGTCCTTGCCGGTCAGCACGACCACCTGGTCGCCCTTGCGGATCTCGGGCTGCCTGGTCGGGCGGCCCGCCGCGGCGGCACCGGACATCACAGCACCTCCGGGGCGAGCGACACGATCTTCATGTAGTTGCGGTCGCGCAGCTCGCGGGCGACGGGCCCGAAGATGCGCGTGCCGCGCGGGTTGCCCTGGTTGTTGATGAGCACGGCGGCGTTCTCGTCGAAGCGGATGTAGCTGCCATCGGGGCGCCCGAACTCCTTGGCCGTCCGGACGACCACGGCGCGCACCACGTCGCCCTTCTTGACCGCAGCGTTGGGGATGGCCTGCTTGACGCTGGCCACGATGACGTCCCCGATGCCCGCCGTCGTCTTGCGCGAGCGACCCATGATGCGGATGCACTCGATGACGCGGGCCCCGGTGTTGTCGGCTACCTTGAGGCGGCTGCTGGCCTGGATCATGCGCCCGCCTCCGCCGCGGCCTCGGCCTCGCCCGCCCGCTCGTCATCACGGCGACCGGGATGGGCCGCGCCGTGGATGGCCTCGCTCGTCGCTGTCTCCTCGGCCACGACGCCCTCCGTGGCACCCTCGGCGGCACGGGCCACGATCTCCGTCATGCGCCAGCGCTTGGTGGCGCTGAGCGGCCGTGATTCGACGATGCGCACGGTGTCCCCGATGCGCGCTTCGTTGTGCTCGTCGTGGGCCTTGAAGCGCGTCGTGAGGCGGATCACACGCTTGTACAGGCGATGGCGCGAGAGCCGCTCGACCGACACGACGATCGTCTTGTCCATCTTGTCGGACACGACCCGGCCGACCTTGACCTTGCGCTTGCTGGACTCGGCGGTCCCGGTCATCGGGCGGCTCCTGCGTTCTGGGTGGGCCGGCCGGCCTGGTCGAGGTTGCGCTCGGTCAGGACGGTCAGGCAGCGCGCCACGGCGCGGCGCGTCTGGGAGATCTGGCCGTAGTCGGTCAACTGGCGCGTCGCCAGCTGGAAGCGGAGGTCGTAGAGGTGGCGGCGGGCGGTGGCCAGCTCGGTCACCAGCTCCACGTCGTTGAGGGCGCGGACCTTATCGATGTCCATCGACGAGGCCCTCCTTGATGACGAACTTCACGTCGACGGGCAGCTTGTGGCTGGCCAGGCGCATGGCCTCGACCGCCTCGTTCTCCGGCACGCCCGACATCTCGAACAGGATCCGGCCCGGCTTGACGACGGCCACCCAGTGGTCGGGGGCGCCCTTGCCGGAGCCCATGCGCACCTCGGCCGGCTTCTTCGTCACCGGCTTGTCGGGGAAGATGCGGATCCAGATCTTGCCGCCACGCTTGACGTAGCGGGTCATGGCGCGCCGGGCGGCCTCGATCTGACGGCTGGTGATCCACGCCGGCTCCTGGGTCATCAGGCCGTACTCGCCGAAGGCGATCGAGGTGCCGCCCTTGGCCAGGCCGCTCATGCGGCCGCGCATGACCTTGCGGTGCTTGACCCGCTTGGGCATCAGCATGGCTCAGGCCCCCGCGGCCGCGGCGGTGGCCGTGGCCTCGTGCGGCGCGTGGCGCTCGGGCATCACGTCGCCGCGGTAGATCCACACCTTGACGCCGATGCGGCCGTAGGTCGTGTGGGCGTGGACCTGGCCGTAGCTGATGTCGGCACGGAGCGTCCCGAGCGGGATGCGGCCGTCGCGCTCCCACTCGCGGCGGGCCATCTCGGAACCACCCAGGCGGCCGGCGACGGCGATCTTGACGCCCTTGGCCCCGGCCTTCATGGTCCGCTGGATGGCCTGTTTCATGGCCTTGCGGAAGGCGATGCGACGGCTCAGCTGCTGGGCGATGTTGGCCGCCACGAGGACGGCGTCCAGTTCGGGCTGGCGGATCTCGCGGATCTCCAGCTTGACCTTGCGGCTGCTGAGCTTGCCGATCTGCTGGCGCAGCGCCTCGACGTTGGCGCCGCCCTTGCCGATGACGATGCCCGGCTTGGCGGTGTGGATGGTGACCGTCACGTGGTTGATGCCGCGCTCGACCTCGACCTGGCTGACGCTGGCGTTGGCCAGCCGCTGGGCGACCAGCTTGCGCACGGCGATGTCTTCCTTGAGCAACGCGGTGTAGTCGCGGTCGGCGTACCACTTGGCGTTCCACGTGCGCGAGACGCCGAGCCGGAAGCCGTTGGGGTGGACCTTGTGACCCATCGCTCAGGCCTCCCGGTTCTCGACGACGACGGTGATGTGCGTCATCGGCTTGTGGATGGGAAAGGCCCGGCCCTGGGCCCTTGGCCGCCAGCGCTTGAGGGTGTGGGGTCCCTCGTCGGCCCTCGCCGCGGCGACGAACAGGTCGTCGGCCGACAGGTCGTGGTTGTTCTCCGCGTTGGCCACGGCGCTGCGGAGGACCTTGGCCACGTCGCGGGCGACCGGCTGGGGCATGAACCTGAGCAGCGCGGCGGCCTCGTCGGCGGGCCGGCCGACGATGGTCGCCGTCACCAGGCGCGTCTTGCGCGTCGAGTGGCGGATGTAGCGGGCGGTGGCGGAGATGCGCACGGGAACCTCTACTTGAGCGCCGTGGAGCGCTCGGTGTGCTTGCCGTGCCCGCGGAA
>Ga0187778_10001400_pt1 | contig 16816 bp, 13 predicted proteins | sample 1015_Q2_SP5_20_M_FD_132418 | JGI IMG/M metagenome (GOLD analysis project Ga0187778, IMG submission 132418) | Tropical peat soil microbial communities from peatlands in Department of Meta, Colombia - 1015_Q2_SP5_20_MG | ecosystem: Environmental > Terrestrial > Soil > Wetlands > Peat | place...
ACATTGGATCACGGTTGTGCGACAGGATCCGCGAGAGACCTATGCGCCCCTCGCCGATCTGGTGGCAAAGGTGTTGTTGTACGGATTGGCCGTGCTTGCGGTGCTTTCGGGAACCGGTGTCGTGGTGGCGCGCCGGATCGCCCGTCCGATCCAACTCCTACATGATGGTGTACGAGAAATCGGGAGTGGCCGGTGGGACCAGCGACTCGATCTCAAAACAGGTGATGAAATCGAGCATCTCGCCGAGGCGTTCAATCGGATGGCGGCGAATCTTAAGGTCTCGTTTGCGCAGATCGAACAACGCATGGCGGAGGTCCATCGTCTTGAGGAAAAATATCGCGACCTCATCGAGCACTCTCCAGAAATGATCTACCAGTTGAACCGCGGCGGTCAGTTTGTCCACGTGAACAAAACAGGTCTCGATAAATTGGGCTATACCCTGGACGAGATGCTGGCGATGCGGCTGTGGGACATTGTGCCGAAGGGACAAGAGGCCTTGGTGTTGAATTACCTGGAACGGCTCATGTCCCAGGGACAAAGCTCGATCGAGACGATATTGGTGTCGAAGGATGGTCGACCGGTCGACGTCGAGATTCATGCGACGGCTTTGCTCGACCAAGAGCGAGGCGGGCTCGTGCATTCGCGCGCGTTCGTCCGCGACATCACGGAACGGCGCCAACTGGAACGGCAGCTCCAACAGTATACGACCAAGCTGGAACAAGCGGTGTCGGAGCGAACCCAGCAGCTCGTTGCCTCGCAAGCACGCTATAAGGCTCTCTTTGATCTCGTGGCCGACTCCGTGTTTATGGTGGATCCTGAGGGCGTGGTGGTGGCGGTGAACAAGCGGGAAGAACAAGCGCTCGGCTATGCGGAATCCATGGTGGTCGGGAAGAGTCTGTTTGACGTGGCGACGCCGGAACATCGGGAGGTGCTGCGCGAGCTGCTGACGAACCTCATGGTGGGACAGCGGCAGGCGCCCACCAAGGAAATCACCGTACGACATGCCACTGGACGAGAGATGCCGGTCGAGATGGACCTCATTCATGTTGGAGCGGGGGAGAGTCCGTTGGTGATGGTTCAGTTACGCGACATCACGGATCGGAAACGGCTTGAGCGTCAATTGCAGACCTATCGAGAGGAACTTGAACTCAAAGTCCGTGAACGGACGAGAGAAATTGAAGAAACCAAACAATATCTCGAAAACTTGCTCGAAAACGCGAACGACGTCATCTACACCTTGGATACGGATCAACACTTCACCTACGTGAATAGTAAAATTGAGGCATGGGGCTATCGCAAGGACGATTTGATCGGGCGGCCGTATCTCTCGTTGTTGTCGAAGCGGCATCGGGGACGTCGTTTGAAAAACACGCTCGATATCGGTGCGAAGCAGGTCTATGAGGTGGAAGTGGTTACGCGTATGGGAGAGGCGAGAACCGTTATGGTGAGCGTCTCGCCGCTTCACGGGGTTGGAGGGACGATCCTCGGAGTCCTAGGCATCGCCCGAGACATGACGGAAACCAAGAAACTGGAACAACAGATTCGGAATTCAGAAAAGTTGGCGTCGGTCGGGAAGCTGGCTGCCGGCGTGGCGCACGAGATCAACAATCCGCTGGGAGGGATGTTGAACTGTCTCTACAATCTGCGCAAAGGCACCCTCTCTCCGATGCGACAAGAGGAGTATGTCGCCTCGATGGAAGATGGGGTGCGCCGCGTGCAGAAAATCGTTCGACAGCTGCTTGATTTCTCCCAGCAGCATGAGCCGGCCTTCGCACCAGCCGACATCAATCAGATCATCGACCAAGTTCTGGTTTTGACCACTCATTTGTTCGCTCCCAATCAGATTGTGCTGGAAACTTTGCTTGGTCATGGGTTGCCGAGCTTGATGGTCGACCGTCATATGATCGAGCAGGTTCTGATGAATTTAATCCTCAACGCGGTGCAAGCGATGAAAGGCGGCGGTGTTCTGACGATTCGCACGTCTGTGGTGGAAGGCGTGTGCCTCGTTGAGGTGTGTGATACGGGATCGGGCATCGCGCCAACCGTGCTGCCCAAAATTTTTGATCCGTTCTTTTCGACGAAAGGTGAAGGGGAAGGGACCGGGCTGGGTCTTTCGGTCAGCCTCGGGATTGTGGGACGCCACGGAGGAAAAATTCTCGTGGAGAGCGAAGTCGGCAAAGGTACGACGTTTACTCTTTGCTTGCCCCTTTCCCGCGACCGGTCGTTCGTGGAGAAGACGTCATGAAGGGACTCAGAATCCTCATCGTCGATGATGAGCCGTTGATGCGGCTTTCGATGGCGGATGCTTTGGAAGCCGTGGGCTATGACGTTCAGGCTGCGGCATCCGGGACGGAGGGGATCGAGGCCATCCGCCTGCGCGAATTCGATCTTGTGATCACAGACTTGCGTTTGCCCGGCGCGGACGGTTTGGCGGTTCTGAAGGCAACCAAGGAGAAGGCTCCTCAGACCGATGTGGTGGTGATCACAGCGCACGGATCCGTCGAAACGGCGGTGGGAGCGATGAAGCTCGGCGCCTTTGACTACATCACCAAGCCGTTTCAAATGGATGAGTTGCTGCTGATCGTCGAGCGTGCCGGCAAGGTGATCGCGTTGCGGCGGGAAAATCAGGATCTCAAGGAAACGCTGGAAGACAAGTTCAGCTTCGGCGGGATTCTCGGAACCAACAGCCAGATGCGGGCGGTGCTCGATAAGATCAAGCTGGTGGCGGCGACCGATTCCACGGTCTTGATACTGGGTGAAAGCGGGACAGGGAAAGAACTGGTCGCCAACGCCATTCACCAGAATAGTCCGCGGAGCCACTATCCCTTGATTAAAGTGAGTTGTGCCGCGCTCCCTGAAACGCTGCTCGAAGCCGAACTCTTCGGTCATGAGAAGGGCGCCTTCACGGGAGCGCTTCGCCAGCGACGGGGTCGGTTCGAACTGGCGCATAAAGGCACGCTGTTTCTGGACGAGATCGGGGAAATTTCTCCGGTTGTGCAAGTGAAGCTGCTCCGCGTGTTGCAAGAGAGAAAGTTTGAGCGGGTCGGTGGCAACGACACCATCGATGTTGATGTCCGGCTCGTCTGCGCGACGCAAAAGGATCTCCGCAAAGAAGTGGCGCAAGGCCGGTTTCGCGAAGACCTCTTCTATCGTCTCAACGTCGTGCATGTTGTGATTCCTCCACTGCGTCAGCGGCAGGAAGATACCATGCTGATCGCCGAGCATGTGCTGAACACCTGCTCGGTCAAGATGAACAAGAAGTTGCGAGGCTTCTCGCAACAGGCCAGGGAACTGCTCCTGCGCTATTCGTTTCCTGGGAACGTTCGGGAATTGGAAAACATGGTCGAACGTGCGGTGGCGTTGGGACGGGACCGAGACGCAATCCAACCATCCGATCTCTGTGGGTTCCAATCCTGTCCCTTCGCCGGTGGCGCACCCCAGGAATCGTGCGGCTTTTGCAGCGAGGGACTTTCCGGGGTAGGGACACGACGGCATGCGCAGCCCTTGACCTCGTTGGCCACAGCGCGCGAGCAATTCGAGCGGGAATATATCGTCGCTGTGTTGGAACGGGTTGAAGGAAGCCGGACGACGGCGTCGAAAATTCTGGGGCTCTCGCGCAAGGCTCTCTGGGAAAAATGCAAGCGGTACAAAATCCCGTCGGCGAAGGGCGAAGCGGAGGAGGAAGGCGAGTAATTGATGGTGGCGGGCGAGAGAAGCAGACTCTCTGGCTTACTCACCGTGCTCGCGCCCCGCGCGGCACCCAAGGTAGGTTTTATCCCGTCGCCAAGAACCATCGAAGGGCTCTGGGTCGAACAAGTTCTGTTTGGCGGTGCTCGCTAGGGTCAATGGCGCGTCTCGGCGCGCCAGGGGTTGGGCGGGTGACAAAGAGGCGCCGCAATCAAGGATCGACCAGGCCGCTTCGCGAAGAGATGATTATGTGCTGAAGGGCCGATGGACGTGCGCAGTTGCGAGTGAGCCACCTCGTCCCCAACTTTAAGGAGTGTGGGCGAGGACAAACTGCTGAGCGGCCTATCCCCGCTTGAAGCAGGGAGAAGGCAATAACCTGAAGCGAACCACTGAACGGGGCCGAGTGTTAAGAAGGCGACAGGCTTGGAAACGGCCTGTCGCCTTTCTATTTTTTTCCTCTTGCGGGTAGCTTGTGCAAAGGTGCCTGCCGGAAAGCTTCGTGCCTTCATCGGAGAAACCGGGACCCAACGAGACTGTGCCGAGAGGGAAAGCTGGAACTGACCGACGCGTCACGGTCTGGTAAGACCGTGACGGAGAGAATTCCAGAAGGCTTCCGCTCGGGGCAGTCCGGAAGGGTGGTTTCGGGAGATGAGGAGCGAAGCTTTCCGGGAGGCGCCGCTATTCTTGATGTTCCGCCCCGCCCTCCCACAGTTTCACCGTCCGGTCCCAGGCCGCGCTGGCCAGTCTCGTGCCGTCGGATGACAGGACCACCGTACGAACACCGCCGCTATGTCCCTTCAGGGTCCGGAACACGCGGCCGGTCGAGAGATCCCAGAACTTGATCGTCTGATCGTCGCTGGCGCTAATGAGGACTTTCCCGTCAGGGCTGACAGCCAGCGAACGGACCCATCCCGTGTGTCCCGTCAAGGTCCGTCGTTCGAGGACATTCGGCAAGTCGAAGAGCTTGATTGTGGTATCGCGACTTCCTGTGATGAGCGTCTTTGCATCGGGCGTAAACGTCATGGCGCCGATCCAATAATCCATCGGCTTTTGGAAGCCGCCGTCGTCCTCGATGTAATACCCGCGTGTTTCCGTCGAGTCTTCCTCATCTTCTTTCCAGTGGCCGTTGTGGAGCACTTTTTCTTCTCCACTCGGGAGGACTTCCCAAAGCTTAATTTTGCCGATATCGCTGCCGCTGGCGAGATGGATTCCGTCTGGTGAAAACGCGACACAAGGCGACCAGTGGTGGTCATATTGGTCTTTTCCGAGCAGGGTCATGAGCTCGGTGCCGGTCGTGACTTCCCAAATCTTGATGTCTTTGTTGTGGCTCCCTCGGGCCAGCATGAGGCCGTCGGGTGACAGAGAAAGACTGCACACGTTGTGATCATAGCGGGTGAAGAGCAGTTTCAATGGTTCGCCGGTCCGAGGATTCCAGAGCCGGATGGTTCGATCGTCGCTTCCTGTTGCGAGAGTCTGTCCATCAGGCGTATAGACCACTGCCCGGATATCGTTCGTATGTCCCCTGAGAGACCGGAGCAGCCGCCCCGTTTCAATTTCCCAAATCCGGACGAGACGATCCACGCCTCCACTCGCTAGGGTCAACCCATCCGGTGCAAAGGCCACCGACCAGACTCCGTGAGAGTGGCCACGGAATGTTCGAATTTCCCTCGCGTCGGCTTTCCAATATTCGAGACAGTCGACCGGTTGCTTGGTCATTCCCGGTCCTGCTGAGCTTGAGGAATGGGTTGGTGCGATCGGCGTCGTTGTAACAGGGTCAGCCATGGTGAATCTTCCTTTGCACGAAACGGATGCGCTTCCGGCCACCGCCCTGACTTGATTGCAAAACGGCGATTCGGGCCAGTATAATTTCGCTGCGATCAGTCGTGATCGTAAGAGATGCCCAGTCGCCAAGTCAAGCCGGCGATCGGGGCGTTTTGCCGGTCCGTCAAGGAACTTTCGAAGTCTTCCACGCTATGGGAAGTGATTGAGGACGAGTATGGAACTTCGCTTTCAACCCGCGTTGCTTCAAGAAGTCATCGACTCGTTTGTCGAAAAGACAGAACGGGAGGGCGACCCCACCTATTATAAAGAATTCCACGAATTGGCCGATCCGATTTACGAGAAGTTCACCCTCGACGATCGCGAAAGTGAGTTTAAGAAGCTCTACCAGTATCTGTTCGGGATCTGGGGATTTTCAGACATTATCCGCGATGCGTTCAACGAGTACCCGGTCCTCAGGAAGAGCATCGGGATTGTCCTGGTCAAAGGCGTACTCAAAGAGGATCAGGAAGGGGTGGATATTCTCAGAAAATGGGGCTCGGTTGAGCAGGAACTGGCCAAACAGTTTGAAGAGAAGGGGCTGAAAGGCGTCGGCATCAAGCTCATTCCGCGCCGATTCTACGATCCCGCCCTAACTCGTTATTGCCGTCACGAACTCATGCATATCTCTGACATGCTGGATCCGCTGTTTGGGTACGATCCTGATACGAAGGTGGGACAAAACCCCGGTGAAGAGACACTGATTCTCCACCGGTATCGGGTGCTCTGGAGCATCAGCGTGGACAGTCGCCTGGTAACGGCCGGTAAAGAACCCATGTTGCCGAAGGAGGATCGCTTCAAAGAATTTCGCTCCTGGTATCGGAAAATTCCCGCTCCTCAGTTGAAGTCCGTCTTCGAGGGACTCTGGCAGACGGGATTCTTTACCCATTCAGAGTTGATCGAGATGGCCACGGATACGTTGCGTGTGATGGACCGAGCCGTGGATGTCGAAGGAGGCGAAGTTCCGGACACGGCCAACAAGGTCATGCTCATGCCGGGATTTCCGTGCCCGCTCTGCCGGTTTCCCACCTATTCCTGGGTCGAGGACATGGACAATAAGGTCGAGTCCTATGTGTTGGATTTCATCCGCGAGAATCATCCCGGTTGGGATATCGAGTTCGGCGCCTGTGACCGCTGCATTGAGGTCTACAAACTCCGAGCGGACGGCGTGATGTAACGCAGATGGTGAAACCGCCCATCAGCATCGTTCTCGTATCGCTCAAGGGCTCGACGTACAGAAAAAAGTACGCCTCGACCTTTCGCTCGCTGCGGCCTTGCTGCATAGACAGTTTGACCATCTCCCCAGAATAACAATTCATACTGTGGCCACCGATCCGAAATACGGCCGGCGCGACTTCTTCAAAGACTCGGTCCTATCTGTTGCCAAAGCCGCTCGTGAATTTTCCATCCATAGCAACGAGACGCCTGAAAAACCGGCCGCGCCGCTTCGCACGGATTGGCTGCGTCCTCCTGGCGCGGTCGACGAGGCGTTGTTTCTCGAGCGGTGCACGAAATGCAGCGACTGCGTAAAGGCCTGCCCACACGGCTCGATCGTCTTCCATCAGCAGGACGGAACGCCCGTAATTTTTCCGGATCAAGTTCCATGCTATCTCTGTGACGACACGCCGTGTATTGCCGCCTGCGCCACCGAAGCCTTGGTGCCGGTCGGGGAACGAGATGACATTCGGATGGGGCTCGCAACGGTGTCGCATCAGTTGTGTACGGCGGCGCAAGGTTGTCATGCCTGTGCGTCCAAGTGCCCGACGCAGGCCCTCTCAATGGATTTTGACGTCCAACGCCTGGTCGTAACGGCTGAACGTTGTGTGGGCTGTGGCCAATGTGAGCAAGTCTGTAAAACGGTGAATGATCACATCGCCATCAAAGTGACACCGGCTCGTCTTTGTCCACAGAAGTACCCCTGAAAAACCAATGAATTCTGAGCTAACCCGTGATCATATAGACCAAGACACATCGAAAAGAAAGCCCAGGGAATCAGAGCTTTTTCCTGTGGGCAGCGAGGATCAGATCGGGCTTGACATGCCCCAGGCCTTTACCTATCATAGCGAACCTCAGCAGTGGTCTGACTGCTAGCGCCGAGGAAAAAAACGGCGTGGTGCGCGCCAGACAGGAGAGCTGATTCTCATGACGAGTAAACAGCCAGTGCCTGCTTCACAGTCCGCAGCCGCTGTAATGACTAACCCCCCAGCAATCAAAGATTCTCCAGCAGTCGAACGAGCCCTCAGTCGCAGCAAGTTGTACCTCCTCCTTTCGTGGAGCCTCCTCTATCCGGAGGACGAAGAATTTCTCGATTACATGCAATGCGGAGAATTCGTCGAAGACGGCCGCGCCGCACTCGATGCGTTGCAGGCTGCACTCGATGGTTTTGGCGGCGAACGGGCCAAACAGAAGATTGCGCTCTTGCAGAAGCATTTTGACCACATTGAAAAACTCGTCGTCTCGGAGTGTGTGAATTGGCAACTTTCCGACCTGCAATCCGAACATCGACGCGTGTTCAGCAATGTGATCACGCTCGACTGTCCGCCTTACGAAACTCTGTTCGGGAACGACCACGTGTTTGCCCAATCGCACGTCATGGGCGACATTGCCGGCTTCTACAAGGCGTTCGGCGTAGAATTGTCGAAAGACATTCACGAACGACTGGATCACCTCAGTGTCGAATTCGAATTCATGCATTTCCTCGCCTATAAAGAATCTTACTCCCGCTGTCATGACAGCGCAGAGAAAACCCAGATCGTAGTCGATGCCCAGAAGAAATTCGTCAAGAATCACATCGGGCGCTGGGTGCCGCTCTTCTGCCGGATGCTGGTGAAGAAGGCTGATTCAGGCCTGTTCAAGATCGTGGCGGACATGACCTCAGACTGGATGGACTTCGAAGCCGCGTTTTTAAACGTAACCGCGCAACCCTACTCAGAGGCCGATTATCGGCCTGCCACCTTCAATGCCCCTGAAGGCCAAACGTACGAATGCGGTGCGCAGGATCAAGGCAACGAACTGAGTCTGTTGCTGAACGAAACGGGTGCACAGAATTTCATGGATCACAAGGACAAAGAGCAAGACAAGGAGGAGGGGGGGCCGGTCGGAACCGCCTAGCTGGTTGAGTCTTTATCGTGTCGCGGATTTTTTCTTTGCAGGCAGTCATACATTGGTTGGTGTTTAATCTTTTAATAGAGGAGGGTATAGTCACATGAGAGTAGTGCAGACACACAACAAGCATGTGGTGTTTGGCATTCTTCTCTCTGCGTTGATCGTCGGCGTGATGTTGACGATCGGGCAGGTACCGTTGGCCGTCAGCCAGCCGGTGACCATTCCGGCGAAGACCGTCAAGGGGCCGATCCCGATGGATGGCGCGAACCCGGTTTGGGAGAGCGTCCCGGGCGTGATCGTGCCGCTCAGCGGCCAGCTGATTACCACGCCAATGCATCCGAACATCTCCGTGAAATCGGTGTTTGTGAAGGCGATGACCAACGGCAAAGAGGTCGGGTTGCGTCTGGAATGGAATGACCAGACCAAGAATGATACAACCATTGGTCCGCAGGACTTCCGCGACCAGGTTGCCATCATGTTCCCGGTCAATACCTCTGGTGCGCCACCGTTCCAATGCATGGGCCAATCCGGCGGGACCACCAACATTTGGCGGTGGAACGCGGAGTGGCAGAAGGATCTCGGTAAGGACAGCGCCGGGATTTGGGACGTCGACGATCAATATCCCGGGATTTTCTGGGACTATTACTTTGAAGAGCCTGCGGGCGGTGTGACCTATCCGGATCGGATTGGGCGCAGCCTCGGACCCTTCAATCCCGGAATCTGGTCCGGCAATATCATGTCTGACCCGACGTTGCGCGTGAGCTCGGTCGAGGACCTGAATGCCAACGGCTTCAGCACCCTCACGACGCAGGCTCACCAAGACGTAATCGGGAACGGCGTGTGGGAACCGGCAGGATCCGTCAAGGGCGGAGGGTATTCCGGCCCAACCTGGCGCGTGGTCGTCAAGCGATCACTGGAGACCGGTGATGCTAACGACGTCCAGCTCAAGGGCGGCATGACGGTACCAATTGCATTCGCCGTATGGGATGGTAACAACATCGAGCGTAATGGGATGAAGGCGCTCTCCACCTGGTTCTCGCTCAAGCTATAACGAGCAGACAGGTGGTTGACGAAACCACCTCTCGTCTCTCGGGACGAGGGCAACAGTAGCTAAGAAAATCCCCTGGGGTTGCGGTCGCGCGAGTGACGGTCGACCCCGGGGGATTTCTTTTTTTTTCACCTATTTTTGGAGGTAGAGGCATCCCTGTCGATTAAGTGATGCCCTGAAGCCTCCAACGAGACGGTCAGGGTTGATTTTCGCGCCTTCCGGAGTGTATAAGCCATGGAAGGTCTATATCTTAATTTCGTCTTATATTTCATACTGGTCGGTAGAGATTTCCTATGAAAGTGTCTCTGCTTTTTCCCCCTACCTGGCACCCGTCCCAACCGTACCTCAGCCTTCCCTCTCTGACCGGATTTCTCAAGCAATCAGGGGTCACGGGTGTCTCCCAGCGGGACCTCGGCATCGAATTGTTGGATCATGTTCTGACTCGGTCCTATGGAGCTGATCTCTATCAACAGCTGATAGAGAAACGCCGGGCGCTGGACCATGAGCGGACCGGGGAGACAGGGCCAGGAAGTGCGGAGCATCACGCTCGCATCGTGGAGTCGTTGGACCGGTTCCCCTATTTGATCGATCGGATCGAGCCAGCCAAAGAGACGCTGCGAGGTGAAGGTTTCTATGACATGGAGGCCTACCGCGAAAGTCTGTTTCTGATCGATAAATGGCTGGAACTGATTTCCACGCTGTACTTTCCCACCCGCATGACGGTCGTCGACAATCAATTCAGCACCTATTCCATCTATTCGTCCAAGGATCTGATGACAGTGATCCGGGACGAGAGCCAAAATCCCTATATCAGCCTGTTTCGTGAGTCGTTTCTACCCTCGATCCTCGGAGGCCATCCCGACTTAATCGGAGTGTCCATTACGGCGACGTCCCAGATCATCCCGGGCCTCACGCTTTGCCGCCTCATCAAGGAACGTGCACCGGAGGTCCATGTTACGATCGGAGGAAGCATTTTCACCAGGCTCGTGGATAACCTGCGCCGCTGCCAGAATCTCTTTGATTTGACCGACGACATCATCGTCTTCGAAGGAGAAACGGCGCTGCTCGAGCTCGTGAATCAACTGGCCGGGAAGAAAGACTTCAGTAAGGTGCCGAACTTGATCTATCGCCAGAACGGCAAGATCATCGTGAACCAGCCGTTCTATTCGGAGAACGTCAACCAACTCCCGGCCCCCAACTACGACGGCTTTCCACTCAACCGCTATTTATCTCCGGAGCCGGTTCTGCCGGTCCAATTCTCACGCGGCTGTTACTACAAAGATTGCGCGTTTTGCGCGCTCACCCTGGATCATCAGAACTTCCGCCAAAAGGAACCGGCCCGCACCGTCGGAGAGTTGGAATGGCTGAAACAGCGTTATGGGGCGCAATTCTTCTTCTTTACCGACGAATGTTTCGCGCTGTCGCCGACCAAGCGGTTGTGCCAGCAGATGATCGAGCGGCAGCTTGATGTGAAATGGACCTGCGAGATGCGGTTCGAAAAGCATCTGACGCGTGACCTGCTGGCTTCGATGCGGGATGCCGGATGTCTCAAGATTGTCTTTGGTCTCGAATCGTTCAACCAGCGGATCATGGATTTCATGAAAAAAGGGATCAAACAAGAGTGGGTCCGCCGCATTTCGGACGACTGTGTCGATCTCGGCATCGCCGTCCATTGTTACATCATCGTGGGATTCCCGACGGAAAAGGAAGAGGAGGCCCTCGAGACGATGAATTTTATCGTGCAGAACAAGCGGCTCAACGAGTCGTACGGCTTCTCCTGTCAGCCCTGCTTGTTCGATTTGGAGAAGGAAGCTCCGATTATGAGCGACCCCGGCGGATACGGAATTCGTCGGATTATGCGGCCCGCCGCGGAAGATTTGAGTTTAGGATTCTTTTACGAGGTGCAGGAGGGAATGACCCCGGATCAGGCTGAACGGCTCTACCAGCATGTGTATGAAAAAATCAGTGAGGTCGTATGCGAGTTGCCGTTCAACTATTCGATGGCGGATGGCCTTCTGTACATTGCGCGTGCAAAGGCACAGCCGGTGACTGTGGCACAGTCGGCCGGTTCCTAAGCGGGCGGTGTAGCCCCTCGTGTTCGTCGATTGGGACGATGTGTTAGTCCCATAAGCAGGAGATCCTCGTGACAGCACTCACAGCGGCCAGCGAACGGGTGACTGGAAAATTGGGGGATCAGACCCTCCTGTTCCAATATACGATCAAGCTGGTGCTACTGATCTCGTTCCTGGAATTGGTCCTCTACCGCCTCGTGTCACGTCTGGGGATGCATCTCAGCAAATTGGCGGCGGAACACGGATGGATTGTTCCAACGTTTACGGCGCTCACAGAGATCGGGCAGTGGCTGTTGAATGCAGTGGCGATTTTGCTCTTTCTCGGCCTGGGTGTTGCGATTCTCAACCGATCAGTCGGACGGAGCATGAACGGATTCGACAAGATCACGGTTCCCTGTATTGCGCTGTTGCTTCTGTTGACGGTGGGGTTTCTCTTCGTCCAGCCGACGATGCTGGGGTCCTCTCTCTATAATCTGGTCGCATTGGTGACGCTCATTTGTCTTATGACGGAGTATCTGTCCACACACGAAGAATGGTCTCACCGTGCAATGGGGCTCACGTATCTGTTCGGGATCGGGGGATGGTTGTATTACCAGATTGTCTCGACGGCGTATAGTTTTCTCGGCACGGTCGCTGCGCCACCCATGGTCTACGAAGCACATCGAGCCGGCGAGGCCCTCATGGTTCTGTCCAGCATGCTCGTATTCTGGGCGTATGGACAGGGGGTCTCGATTCGCTCGCGCAATCAGCGTCAACGGCACCGCGCCATCTGGTTTTGGACCACCGCCGCGTCGATCTTCGTGGGGATGCTGGTTTTGGATTATCTTCTCGACCACTACAATTCAGCGATGGCAGCAAATATCAGAAGCGGCGCAAGAGGCATCGGGTGGATTTTTCAATTCGGGATGGGGTACACCTTCTACTTGCCGTTTGCATTCTATATGGCCGGGTTGATTTGTTGGTCCTATACAGTGATCAAGCTGCTGACCATGGGCCGTCTGGCCGGGTACGGGATCGGTCTGATGTTTATCGCAGGCTATGCACTGTTGTATTCAAACTTGACGCTCATGGTCATTCTGGGCGTCATGCTCTTGACGATGGATCGCGTCAAACGAGAGTCGGTGGAATCCGCACCAGCCTCGAACCCATCGATGATGGGGACTCCCGACACACTGGTGAGCGGGCATGTATAATGTAACCGTCTTGGAATAGGATCACGTATGAACGAACAAGCCTCGACTCCTCACGAACCGAGCCCTGCAGCAGTCGATCCCGGCGACATGCCGCTGGCGCCGGATGAAGAAATCGCCGAACTCGAAAAGATGCTGGCGGCCGAACCGGACGATTTTCAAGCGCGCTGCCGGCTCGGAGAACTCTATTTCAGCAAGGGAAGGCTGGATGACGCCCTCGTCGAAGTCAAGAAATCCATCGAGATGGCGGAGGGGTTGCGGGCGGAAATGAATCGCTCACTCGCCATGTACTATTCGAACTTGGGTACGATCTACGCTACGAAGAACATGGCGGACGAGGCCCAAGCCGAGTTCAAACATGCGCTTGAAGTCTTCCCGCATGACGTGCTTGCCCTGTTCAACCTCGGACGGCTTCATGCGGACAAGAAACAGTACTTGGAGGCCAAGAGCTATTACGAACGCCTCGTGGAAATCACACCGGACGATCCGATCGCCTGGTACAACATCGCGGGCGTTTATGTCGAGTTGGATAATCCGCAGGTGTCGGACTACAACACTATCGATATGGCGATTCAGTGCTATCTCCGCACGCTGGAACTGGACCCGAAGCATCTGGAGGCCAGTTTCAAGCTGATGGATTTAGCACTCAACCATAAAAAGACGGATCTCGCCATCCGAGTTATGGAAGACGCCGTCGAACAAAATCCGGACGAGCCACTGGCCTACTACAACCTCATCAACGTGTACGACAAGTGCAAGATGTTCGAGCAGGCTGAACAGACCAGGCAGCGGCTCAAAGATCGATTTGCAAAACGGGCCAAGGAAAGCGCATCATCTTGATTTACAGACGGAGGAGTATACCATGTTTGGGAGTCTTGGTTTCACAGAGTTGATCCTCATTCTTGTCATTGTGTTGATCATTTTCGGAGCGGGCAAGCTGCCGCAACTGGGTGAAGGGATCGGCAAGGCCATTAAGGGCTTCAAGAAGTCTGTGCACGAAGCCGATGCGATCGAAGCTGAAGCTCAGGCGGCCCAGCAGCAGACGGCGGCCACGCCTCAGCAGGCGATACCGGCTGCACCGGCGCCAGCCGCTCCTGTTGTCGAGCAGCATGCCGCGACCGCCCAACCGGCCTCGCGAGGATAGGTTCCGGGCCACAAGCGAGGATCGGAAGGTATGGAAACAGACGTTCAACTCGCGACGGGGTACATCGAAACTTTCGCGGGCAACGGGAAGGCCCGCAGCACCGGAGACGGTAAACGCGCCGTCAAGGCGGGGATTCCCTTGCCGCATCACGCCGCGCTCGACAAAGAGGAGCGATGGCTCTATTTTGCCGAGTCCGGATCCGACCGCATCCGACGCATCGATCTCCAGGAAGGCACACTGCACAATTTCGCCGGCATCGGCGAGACCTGCTATAGCGGGGACGACGGTCCCTGCGGAGAAGCGGGCCTGTACCTTCCGCTCGATCTCGTGTTCGACTCCCGCAACGATCTCTACGTCTGTGACTCCGGCAGCAATCGAATCCGTAAAATTGACCGCGAGACCGGCATCATCACCACCGTAGTGGGAACCGGGCAACATGGGTTCAATGGGGACGGTCCCGCACTCGAGATCAACCTGACGTGGCCGGCCGCCATCGCCTTCGACAGCAACGACGTGATGTACATCGCCGACACCCAGGCACACCGGGTTCGTCGGTTCGATCCGCGGACGGGTCTGGTCACGACGATTGCCGGCGCGTGGACGGCGGAGGATGATGCCCGCGAACAGCCGCTTGTGGCCAGGAACCTCGTTGTTCTGTCCGGTGATGCGATCGGAATCGATTTCACCGACGACCACGGCTGGCTGATGCCGGTCTGCTCAGATGGGCTGGACCTCTCGATGTATCTGGACGACGGCAAGTCGGCTTCGGAGGCGAGGCTCTATGACATTGTGGGGATTGCCGTCAACAGCAAAGGCGATGTCTACGTCGTCGACAAAGGCAGCAATCGAGTCCGCAAGATCGACATCCCAAGCGGGATCATTTCGACCGTTGCAGGCGTCTGCCGGTACGGCTTTGACGGCGACAACAAGCCGGCCACGAAGGCGATGCTCCATGCGCCAGAAGCCGTCGTATTCGACCCCCAGGATAACATGTATATCTCCGATACGATGAACCACCGTGTCCGGCGGGTCGATGCCAAGACCGGTGTCATCACCACGGTCGCTGGTAATGGCGACAGCGGCTATGAAGACAAGAACATGGGTGGCTGCGGAGCCGCCCGATTTGTGGCGAAAGAATCCGCCGGTACGCTGAAACATGGTGATGGCCTGCTCGGCGTCGAGGCGGTGGTGAACTCTCCGGTCGGGCTCGCCCTGGACTCTCAAGGACATCTCTTTGTCTGCGAACGGGGTGAAAATAAAATTCGTCGCGTGAAGCTCTGGTAGCGTCGCCGGCGGTTGTCCCGTTCGGTCTCGCGCCTCGTGTGTGATAGGCGGAACCTCTCGCGACATAGGCACTGGTCATCCGAGGGCCCTGCATGGTGCGCATGACGACGGCTAACCGTTCTCGTCCCCTCTGGCTCTTCTTTCTCTCCCTTCTGAGTGTGGCAGGTGTGTTGGGAGGCCTCGGTATTCCTTTGGTAAGTTCAGAGGGTATGATCATCCGGTCGCAGCTCGTTGACGGGGAGTTGCCGACAACCCCAGAAGATGCGGCCTGGTCCAAGGTGCCACCGATGACCCTTCCGTTGAGCGGTCAGGTCATCACGAGGCCGGTCTGGCCGGAACCGACCGCCCGTGCCCTGACCGTGCGGTCGTTGCACAACGGCACCGAGATCGCGTTTCTGCTGGAATGGCAAGACAATACAAAGAACGACCGTCTGACGCCCGGGACCTTTCGAGACGGGGTCGCGATCGGACTTCCACTCGGCGATGCGCCGGCGTTCTTTTGCATGGGCCAACTTGATCACTACATCAACATTTGGCATTGGAAGGCGGACTGGCAGAGCGACATCGATCGACGGGCGGCTCGAGCCGGAGAAAAGAAAAGTGGCGAAGTACGCACGTTCGAAGTCATCCCTCGCCGGATCTCGTCGGTGGAGGATCTCATCGGCGGCGGGTTCAGTACGCTGACGACGAAAGAAAAGCAGGGACGGGTGCAGGGCAAGGCCACGTGGAAGGACGGTGTCTGGCACGTCGTCATGCGGCGGCCGCTCTCAAGCGACGAGCAGGAAAACGAAGCCAAGTTGATTCCCGGCCGAATCCAAACGGTGTCGTTTGCAGTCTGGAATGGGGAGAACAAGGAGCGGAACGGGCAGAAGGCCGTGGCGCCGTGGTTTCAGCTGGTGATCGATCCGGTTGCGAAACTGTAGGTTTCTTGGTGTGATGTAAAAAAGTACTCGCCGGCATTGGAGGAGAGATCGGTTTGACGGATCGACGACAGCAAGCCCTTCGCCACAGGAGGGCTTTTTTTATGTGCGTTGGCCTTTCACTTATTATGATGGTGGGAGGAGGTGTGCCCGCTGACGGATGGGCGGCCGACCAGGAACCCATGACGGTCGAAGAGGCGACTCGACTGGGCGAAGAATTCGGGGTCATCGTGGGGGAAGTCGATGAAGAGATCCAGAAGGAGTTAAAGCTGCAGCGACCTCAGGGCGTCGCGGTATTTGAGGTAATTGGTAATTCTCGAGCCGATTATGCGGGGATTAAGGTGCGATCGGTCATTAAGGAAATCGATAAGAAAGAAATCAAGAACATGATCGACTTCGGGCGATCGATCAAGGTGGCGATGAAGGAATGTAACTTTACACTCGGGACCTACGAGCCCGCCGATCCGGGCGATCCGGTCGGGTGGGGTGTCAACTTTCACTTCGTCGGGTGTAAGCGGGATTAGGAACGATCCATGCGCATCAGACAC
>Ga0187778_10001401_pt1 | contig 16813 bp, 11 predicted proteins | sample 1015_Q2_SP5_20_M_FD_132418 | JGI IMG/M metagenome (GOLD analysis project Ga0187778, IMG submission 132418) | Tropical peat soil microbial communities from peatlands in Department of Meta, Colombia - 1015_Q2_SP5_20_MG | ecosystem: Environmental > Terrestrial > Soil > Wetlands > Peat | place...
AGCCGGGCGCGCGTGCCGAAGGTCACGGTGGAAACGAGGATCAATTTCGACGATTCGTCCTCGGCGCACAGCACGCTGCTGGAAGTCGTGACGCAGGACCATCCCGGTCTGCTTTATGAGATCGGGTCGGCGCTAGCGCGGCTGGGATGCAACATTGAAGTGGCGCTGATTGATACGGAAGGCCACAAAGCGATTGACGTGTTTTACCTGACGACGCAGGGCAAGAAACTCGCGGCTCAAAAGCAGGAGTTGCTGCGCGAAGTACTGCAAGGCACGTTAGCTTAGAATCGACGCCCCAGCAGATTATCCCCATACAATTTACGGCAGTCAGAGTCGTGATGGCGCTGTGACGCTAAGCGAGACTGGTCTGCATAATTCATGCAGTGAAACGAGATTCCTCTTGGAAAGAAATTCCCACGTCTGCTTTGCCAGACGTCGTGTATGATGCGGCGGAAAAGCGGGGAGGGGTGACATGGCGACGAGCGAAGTGAGCAAGCAGGTGCGGATGCAGCAGATGTTTATCGGTGGGGAGTGGTGCGGCGCGGCGGACGGCGGGACGTACCCGAAAACCAATCCGTACAACGGAGAGGTAGTGAGCCGCGCGGCCGCGGCGAAGAAAGCGGACGCACGGCGAGCGGTGGAAGCTGCGGCGGCGGCGTTTCCGGCGTGGCGCGACACTCCGCCAGCGGCGAAGAGGAAGCTTTTCTTGAAAGCGGCGGATTTGCTGGAAAGCCGGCAAATGGAAATCGCGAATTTGATGTCGGAAGAGACGGGCGGAACGTTCGGCTGGGGCATGTTCAACTGCTTCTTTGTCGCGGGGATGCTGCGGGAAGCGGCGGCGCAGGCCTATAGCGTAAGGGGCGAGATTATTCCTTCAGATTTGCCGGACACGTTTGCGATGGCGACGCGGCAGCCGGTGGGAGTGGTGGTGGGGATTGCGCCGTGGAACGCGCCGCTGATTCTGGGAGCGAGAGCGATTGCGCTGCCGCTGGTGTACGGGAACACGGTAATTCTGAAGGCTTCGGAAGAATCGCCGGGGACACATGCGGCGATTGTGTCGGTGCTGGACGACGCGGGATTCCCGAAAGGCGCGGTGAACCTGATAACGAATGCACCGCAAGATGCAGCGGAGGTCGTCGAGGAACTGATTGCGCATCCGCAATCGCGGCGAATCAATTTCACGGGTTCGACGCGCGTGGGACGAATCATCGCGGAAAAAGCGGGGAAGTATTTGAAGCGCGTGGTGTTGGAACTGGGCGGCAAGGCGCCGATGATCGTGCTGGAAGACGCGGACATGGACGCGGCGGTGGCGGCGGCGGGATTTGGCGCGTTCATGAATCAGGGGCAGATTTGCATGTCGACGGAGCGGATCGTTGTCGAGAAGCCGGTTGCCGAAGCGTTCGCGCAGAAGCTGGCTGTGAAAGCGAATACCCTGAAAATGGGCGACCCGAAGGACCCGCAGACGCAGATCGGGTGCGTCATTAATAAGACGACGCTGGAGCGCGCGCAAAAGCTGGTGGCCGACGCGGTGGCGAAAGGCGCCAAGGTGTTGTGCGGCGGGAAGGCAGAGCGCGCTTCGTATCAGCCGACGGTGCTCTATGGTGTAACGCCGCAGATGACGGTGTATTACGAAGAATCGTTCGGGCCGCTGGTTTCAGTCGTGATCGCGCAGAACGCAGACGACGCGCTGCGCATTGCGAACGATACCGAGTACGGGCTCGCGGGAGCGGTGTTCAGCCGCGACGTGACCAAGGCGATGAAGATTGCGGAGAAGATGGACACGGGGATTTGTCATGTGAATGGCGCGACGGTGCACGACGAGCCGCAGATGCCGTTTGGAGGTGTGAAAGACAGCGGCTGGGGACGGCTCGGAGGAACGGCGGCGCTGGAAGAGTTTACGGAGTTGCGCTGGATTACGGTGCGGCGCACGCCGACGCCGTATCCGATTTGAGTTTATTTCTTAGGCTTGCCCGGCACGCCGGACCAGCGCTTGACGAGGCCGCAATCGATCCCAAAGAGATCGAGAACGCGACCGATAGTGGCGTCGATCATTTCGTCGATGGTGCGCGGCCTGCTGTAAAACGCAGGCATCGGCGGAAAAATAATCACACCTAGTTGGGACGCTTCATAAAACAGCTTGCAGTGGCCCGTGTGAAGCGGAGCTTCGCGCGGCATGACGACCAAGCGCCTGCGTTCTTTGAGGGTAACGTCGGCGGCGCGCACCAGCAGATTGTCGGCAAAGGAATTTGTGATTGCCGAAAGCGTTCGAATGGAACAGGGCGCGACGATCATGCCTTGGGTCTTGAACGAGCCGCTGGCGATGCTGGCGGAAATGTTCATTACGTTGTGCACGTCATCAGCGAGCGCTTCGACGTCTTTCGCGCTCCAGTCGGTCTCGACGGAAATGTTCAGCTTGGCGGCATTGGTCAGGATGAGATGAACTTCGTGAGTGCCGAGCTTGCGCAAGACTTCGAGCAGGCGGATGCCATACGGCAGACCGCTGGAGCCGGAGAGGCCGACGATGAGGCGCTGTTTTTCCGTGGCAGACACGCTCAGAGAGTTCCCCGCAAAAATAGAAGGCCGATGGAAATGGTGGACGAGACCGGGTTCGAACCGGCGACCCCCTGCTTGCAAAGCAGGTGCTCTCCCAGCTGAGCTACTCGCCCACACGAGCGACAACCCTATTTTAGAACAATTTTGGGCAACGCGCCTCCATGTTCGCGCGCCGGGTATGCAAGGATGCGGCGAGGGCCTGGGCTAGCGGTGGCCCTTCAGGAAATGAGCGGCGACAACTTCGGGCTGCTCGACGATGCGCTTCTCTTCCGCGCAGACCACCAGGCGAATGAACTGCGCCATGCTCCACGCCAAAGGCGTTGCGCTGCCGGTTCCCGAACCGAAAACGAACTTGGATTCGGTCGACTCGGCGCGGTCCCAGACTTGTTCCGGAATCATCCCGCCTTCATTGGCGAAGTGCAGCATCGCTTGAAGATAAACCGTAGCGTCACGGCCTCGCGCAATTTCATATTCGCCGCGTTCGCCAGTAAAAATGGGCCAGAGCCTGCCAATGCCTTCGCCCTGCCAGGCGCCGCCGAACACAGTATCGCCGTAGCCATCGTGGTTGTAGCGGCGAAAGCTGGGACCGTTCGGCGTTTCAACACGAATGGTGGAGTCAATGATTTCTAGCGAGTGAGCAATCGTTGCATCGTCAGCAGGACGGATGCCGAGGCGCACGAACTCCAGAAAGCCGGCGTCCACGACGTCGCGCTCATCCCAAACTCCGCCGCCGTTGTGGACATCAAGCTGGTAGCCGTCGTTGGGATCGGTATTGTTGTCGATGCGGATGTAATACCCCGGGTCGTTGCCGCGATCCAGGTGGCCGCTCGTGGTGACCAGCCACTTCTCAATGTTGCCGGCCCAATCATCGGCGGTGCGCAAATAGCGATCTGTATCGTTATTCGCGCCGTTCTTTCGTGCGATTTCCGCAGCGCAAACAAGGCCGGCGATTTCCGCGGCGATGGTGGAAGGCGAGTAGCCCCCCACTTCTTCCCAGCGTTCCTGCTGGGTTGCCGGGCCGTGCGAGACAACAAACTCCGCTTCCGGCCGAATATGCTGCTCCCAGAGAGCGCGGTCGGTCTTCCCGAGTTGCCAGGCCAGAATCATCGGATAAGAGACTTCATCCATCTGCAGGGACGTCCAGTAAGGGCGTCCGTCGAGCCAGCTATTTTGAGGAAAGCTTCCGTCGGGCTTTTGCTGCACAGTAAACAAATAATTCAGCGCGCGCTCCGCGGCTGCGCGGTCGCCCGCCGCTAGTAAGCCGGTCGCCACTTCGTAAAGATCGCGGGCCCAAACCAGGTGGTAACCACCAACGTTGGGTTTGTCGGAATTCACCGCGAAGCCCCACGGAATACTCATGGAGGCAATCATCGCGCCGCGAAAAGTTTTGTCCTCGTGAGCTTTGAGGACCATTGCCGCAAGCTGGAACTCGCGGCGGTAGGGTTCGCTCACCGCGCGCAAGCCGCTTAGGTACTGCTTCCAGCCCTGGACATAATCAGCGCTCACCGCGGGAAACGTCCGCTTGAGAGAGGCGCGGCCGCTGTCAATTGCGGCCGAAGGCGTAGCCCCAAAGCCAAGGGCAAGAGTGAAATGCTTGGGTTGGGCAAGCTTCGCTACTTGAACGACGTTTCCATTCTCGGCGCGCGCGTAGGTCCAGTCCATCCGGCGATGCACCAGAAGATCCGTATAGCCATCGCTGACGCCGGCAAAACCACTAGACATCTGCGCAAATCCAACACTGCTCATCAGGGCCGTAGCCACGTCTTCTTTTTGGACAACCAGCGCATCATCCTGAGTGAATCCCGTATCGCCGTAGCCTGAATTCTTCAGCGATGGGTCAAAGAGAACGTATAGGGAATCGTTGGCCGGGCCGGAGAATTCGACGTCAATCAGCAGGGAATCGCGCTGAGGATCGGTGAGATAAGTTTTGGAGAGAGTGAAAGTACCGCCTGGGTCGCGACTAGTTTGGCGGTAGACGAGCGCGCTATCACTGGTTCTCGTGACGGAGTGGAGAAGGTCCCTGGATTCGATCCAAACGTGTTTCCCGTCGCTTATGGCAAATTCGAGTGTTCGAACATCTGCGGTGTCCAGGCGCGGATAATACACTTCACTCAGAATCCCGCCTTGCAGCGTGTACCAGACATGCGACGATTCAGTTGTCGCGGTACCGACCGCTTCCTTGCTCCCCGGCGTCCAGGTCGGCATCGTTCCCGGAACGCCCGGAGCGTTCTGGGCATCGGAGATAGGCACGAAAACCGTGGTTAGAAAGAAAAAGGAAAGTAGCGCAAATCGTTGAGGGCCCATTGCAATCGCCTTTCATTCGATTCCAGGACCTGGATTCCCTGGACTTTGCACAGAGCGCAGGTGCTTCACTTTTCCTGACCGCCGCGTGCTTTCCAAAACCGGTCACACTCAGAGTTCACGAATCCAAAGGGAGTAAGCTGCATTTGACCCCTGCTCTGATTCCCAAGTAAAAAGGAACGGGTTGGACGGGAGAATTCGCTTCGCTTAAGAGAAGGCCGTGGGGAACGGGGCCAGCTCCGTTCCCCTTCCAGCCTGTGAATTAGAACGTCAGCCGGAACGCGAACTGCAGCTCTCGCTCCGTAAAATTGCGGACCTGTGGACTGCCGTAAATAATGCTGGTGGCCGTCTGGATGTTGCTGGCGTTGGTATTAAAGCTGCCGTTTTGGAATTGCGGCGTATTGAGCAGATTGAATGCGTCGACGCGGAACTGCGCCGTGAAACGCTCGGTTAGCTTAAAGTTCTTCATCATGCCCGTGTCCCAAGTGTGAAGGCCCGGCCCGTACAAGGCATTGCGCGCGAGATTGCCTGGAGCGGTAAAGTTTCCTGCCGCATTTGTCGGTGGGGCCGTGAAGTTCCCGCTGATCTCCCCGCACTCATAGTAACCCGTATACTTAATGCAATTGGGATCATGGACAATTTTCGCGGAAATAGGCCCGGTAACATCCGGCCGGTTCCCCGGTGTACCGTTGATGTTGATATCTACGGGGGTGCCGCTGGAAAGGGTAACAATGTTATTCCACTGCCAGCCACCGATAATATAGTCGAGGGCAGTGGGAATATTGGCTCCATACTGCTTGCCCTTGCCGAAAGGCAGCTCGTACATCGAGGCGAATACAAAATAATTACGGATATCTTGATCCGAATTCCCCTCGTTATACTGAAGCAGCGGATTGCCGTTGTCATCCACGAAGATTCGGCCACCGCCGCCGGTGGTAGAGAAAGCGCCATTGGAATTGTCGACTGCGTGCGACAGCGTGTAGGCAGCCGTGAACTGCAATCCCTTCGCGAGACGGTGCTCCACCTGAGTCTGCAACCCGTTGTAGTGGCCGCTGCCGATGTACGCGTACTCGTTGACGGCTCCCAGGTTTGGCCAATGCTTCACGGTTCCGCCGAGCGGTATATCGTTGGCGTTGAAAGCCGTGGCGAGGTGATCCATACGGGTACCTACGTAGGCGACCTTCACGACCGTATCCGCGCCAAGTTGACGTTCAACGCCAAAGTTGTATTGCTGAATTCTAGAGTTCTTGCTGTTTTCGGGGTAGTAGACCACGCTCACGTTCATCGGATTGTTGATGTTGACGTTGTTTACGGCGGGGGGGAGTGCACCTGTCGCGTCCAGCCAGTTGTTGTCCCCCAACGGCCCCTGACCGCTCAGCGTCATACGATAACCCCCTGCACAAGAAGGCACCGGGCAGGCTGAGAAAGAGGAAACACCGTTGAAATCTGGGTTTTCGCTCAACTGCACGCCGACGCCGCCGCGATCGAGGAAATAGAACATGCCGTACCCGCCCCGAGCCACGGTTTTGCCGTTTCCGTTGAGGTCATAAGAAAATCCGAGGCGTGGGGCGAAGTTGGTCTTGTCGGTGTTGATCAAGCTCCTCGGCCATCCCGCCGTGCCCGGGATCACGATCGTGCCAGTCGTCGGATCAAAATTGGACTGGTGGTTGTTGATCTCGTAAGGCCAGGTATAGAGGTCATAGCGGATGCCAAGATTGAGCGTGAGGCGTTTGCTCACGCGCCAGTCATCTTGCGCGAAGTAACCGGTTTCCCAACTACGAGTCTGGTATAGGCCAAGGAACTGGCCGATCTCGTAGTCTGAGAATCCTGCCAGAACTTCGGAAACTTCGTAGCCCGTGAACCGCCCGGTTCCGGGGTAGCTGAGGCCACCGAGGACGAAGTAGCCCTTTGCGTCGTTGCCTTGAACAAAGTTCACTTCGCGCTTGCCAATGTTCGCGCCGTACTTAAAGACATGGCGCCCGTGAATGTGGGACAGTGAATCATTGAACTGGAAAAGCTTTTGCGGAACGTTGTACGGACCACCATCCCCTTGATATTCGAGTTCGCCGTTGCTTCCTCCAATCAGGACCTGACCTCCCAGCAGCGGAACAGGATTAGCACCCGGAATCCCGATGGCTGCTCCCAGTCTTTGGCTGATGTTCGGCGGCGTGTAGCCATAGGTGGTGCTGGTGTAGCCGAAGTGAAATTCATTCAGAATGTTTGAAGAAAATTCGTGGGTATACCCGACGGTGGCTCCGCGCGGATGATCGAGGTTGTCGCCGGAGCCAAATCCCGAAGGGTTGTTTGGTCCCAGGCGATTGGTCACCGTAAAGTTGTCATCGCCAAAGCTATAGCGGAAGAATATTTGGTCCTTCTGTGTCGCAATGAAATCCGCCCGGATGTCAAAATCATCGAAATTCCGGATGCTCTGACGGTCCGCTATGAAGTTGTTTAGAATTACCCCCGCTGTGGTAATGCTTGGCTGCGGGTAGCCTTGCAAATATTTCAACCCTACTGGATTCGGGTTACTGATAATGTTTGTGCCGACCGTGCCATTCCATCCGAATGGCTCGCAAGTCGTGGGATCGTAAATATACCCTTTCCCTGCATATTGCGGGAGCGGAGTTGGAGTGGACCCCGTTGTATAAAGGTTGGGGCACAAGGCTTGAGCAGGAATCGTTGGAAGCGTAGTCCCTAGCAGTTCGCTGAAATCCCCGGTCCGCATCTTGTCCGTTGGAACCGAGGCATGTTCAATGCCGATGGGCTGATCCTGACGGCGTCCCTGGTAGTCGCCAAAGACAAATAGCTTGTTCTTCCAGATTGGTGCTCCCATCGTGCCTCCGAATTGGCCCAGGCGGAATGTGATGGGTCCACTGGTGTTATATGGTTCGGCTTGCCCAAACCCGCTGCGGCGGAACAGGAAAGCCGAGCCATGAATCTCATTAGTCCCCGATTTGATACTGGTCTGCACGATAGCGCCGCCCCCGCGACCGAACTCAGCCGGGGCCACGCTGGTATTCACGCGAAATTCTTCAATGGCTTCGGCAGGTGGGAAGAAAACGATGGTATTCACGAGGCCTTCGTTATTGTCAACGCCATCCAGAATGAAGTTGTCCGCCTGAGGCCGCAGGCCGTTAACGGACAGCGATGCGCCGCCGGTGTCGGAGTTCCGGAAGGTCTCCGAGTTTGTGCCCGACCCGCCGCCGGATGCTTCATCGCCATATGCGCCGCGCGTGACTCCAGGAGTAAGCAGCGCGAGCTGGGTAAAGTTGCGTCCATTCAGCGGGAGTTCCGTAATTTGGCGCCCTTGGATAACTTCACCCGTGCTGGACGTCGAGGTGTCCACGAGTGGCACCTCCGATGTGACCGTTACGGAAGTCGTGACGCTGCCCGGCTCCAGCTTCAAGTTGATCTCTTGAACTTGGGAAACTTCCAGCGTTAAGTCAGCGGCTGCCGTTTTGAAGTCCTGCTTCTTGATTTCGATGTGATACTTTCCTGGCGGGAGCGCAGAAATAGTATAGAGACCGGAATCATCGGTGCTTGCCGAATTGACGCGCCCGGTGCCCGTGTTCGTCAATGTCACGCTGGCGCCCGGAACTGCCGCGCCTTGTGCGTCAGTAATCGTGCCTTGCACGCGGCCGGTGTCAGACTGTGCGAAACAAATGTTCGTTGCAGCAAAGATGGACAACAAAACTACTACTGTTGCCCAGCCCATAAAACGCAGGGTAGACCTAATCATAGTGCTCCTCTTCTTCTTCGACTGAATTTCAGCTTTTCCGGCCGCTAGCGCAGCCCTTAAAAAAACACCCCCGGGCATCATGCGAGGCACCTTCGCATGCCGGAACCCGCTCTGCCGACTGTCATTCCCCTCTGACCGGAAACGGCAAATTGGGATCTTCAAGAAGCGATATTTGTAATCGTTCGTATCAATTGCTTGGAATCAAGCGGAAGTCTGAAACGGTTAGATACGGTTACAGCGGATAAGGCTCTCCCTTGCAGTCATATCCGGGGCTTGCTACCCTCTTGTTACATCGATGTGACAGGACCGCTTGTGACAGAAAGGGCGCAAAGTCTTGGGCAGGTGGAGCGGCTCGCCAGCAGCCAGACTCTTCATGGTTCTGAATCCCTGTGCAAACTCCTCCGTTATTTAGCCAAACACGCTCTCGACCACCCCGGTACTCCCCTGAAGGAGTATCAAATTGCGACAGAAGTCTTCGGCCGCCAAGAGGATTTCGACCCGCAATTAGATTCCATGGTTCGCGTGCAAGCGGGCCGTCTGCGCAGCAAATTGGCTGAGTACTATGCCTCCGAAGGCACCGCCGATCCCATCTGGGTTGAACTTCCAAAGGGAACTTACGTTCTCTCTTTCCGTCATGGTCCGCCGCACGCCGGCCGCGCTCATGCCGGCGAAACCCACAACGGCCACCACGATGTCCGTGGAGAGACCGTTCCGGGCTCGCAAGCTTCGCGCCGATGGATCTATGCGGTCGCCACGCTTTCCGTGCTACTTGCAGTTGCATCCGTGACCATCATCGTTTTACTCCAGTCGAATAGAAAAAGGATTGAGACTGCAGAAGCGGGCGAGTTGCCTCCTGCTCCGGCGGCGGTGCACATTTTCTGGAAGGGATTTGTTTCCGGCCCCGAAGAGCCGTGGGTGATTTTCAGCAATGCTGCGTTTGCGGGGAGGCCTGACACTGGCATGCGCTACTACGATCCCAAACGTGACACGCGCGCCCAGGTCCTCGATCACTACACTGGTGTCGGCGAAGTGCTTGCCGTGCACGAACTCGACACGGTATTTTCGTCGTTGCATCAATCCATTCGCGTCAAGCGCGGCAGCCTCTTTTCCCTGGATGACGCGAAGAACAACGATCTGATTTTTATCGGCTCGCCCTCGGAAAATCTTTCGCTCCGCGATATCCCCAGCACTCAGGAATTTGTCTTTCGCCAGGTTCCTTCCGGATCGCGCGCCGGGAACATGGAAATCGTCAACGTTCATCCGCAGCCCCACGAACCCAAAGAAGTTCTCGCCACCGCCGCGACGCAGCCCCTCACCGAAGATTACGCCGTCATCGCGCTCGTCAAAGGACTGAATCCCTCGCGTTCGGTGCTGATTCTGGCCGGCACCACCACCATGGGCACGCAAGCCGCCGTCGAATCCGTCTGCCGCGAAAATTCCCTCGAACAACTCCTGCTGCGCCTTGCCGTCACGCGCTCTGGCGAACTCGGCCCCTTTGAAGCGTTGCTCCACGTCAAAGTCGCCCGCGGCGTCCCCGTCGGCAGCGAACTCATCGCCCTCCGCAAGCGCTAGCCGTAAGCGTCGTCTGTTCCGCTCCCCACTCTTTAGCCCTCTCTGGCTTCTGCCGTTTCTTGTAGCGGCGACTTTACGTCGCCATCTTCGCATTTCGCAGCGCCGACATCTTGCCGGAATGCCTGTGCTCTCAGCACAGCGTTCCCAAAATGGGAAGAAAGTAGGTACACCCCGGCAATTTTCGCGGGTCTAGAGACCCGCCACTACAAGAAAATCGAAGATGGCGACACAGGATCGCCGCTACAAGAGCCGCCACCCACCACGCGCCTTCCGCGCTATCATGGACTTGCAGGCGCTGCGCACCAAAATGCGCAGCGCGGAGCATCGACATGATTAGCCTCAGGTTTCCGTCTCGCAGATTTCCATCGCTCAGGTTTCTGACTGTGGGTCTTCTGGCGGTGGGCGTGGCGTTTGTTCAAACTCAACGCGCTTCCGTGCAAGAGAAGCCTGCGGAGCCGACGCACGATATGAGCCAAATGCATCAGCACGGCGGGTTCATGCAGGGCGGCATGCATCACGCCGTCGCCACGGGCGTCAGCCTGGACGCTAAGCTGGATGTGGCGGCGCACACGGTGACGTTGCGCGTTGGCCCGATGAATCTGCCCGCGAACACCGATCACATGAAAATGCCACAGCCGCCGGATCAAATCTGGCAAATTCCGTTTGATGGATGGCTGCTCGCCTATCACCCCAGGATGATCGATGCTAACGGAAATGCCATTCCGGGCATCGTGCTACACCACACCGCGTTCTGGAACGAAAATCGCGCGGATTTTCTCTGCCCCAATAAGGAAGAGCACATTTTCGGCGCGGGAAGCGAGATGACCGACTGGCGGGAAGTGCCGGGCTACGGTTACCGCGTGCAGAAAGACGACAAGATTCGCATCGAAACGATGATTTACAACCCCACCGCCACTTCTTACGAAAATGTATATCTCGAAGTCGTGATTCCCTTTCAGGACGCCGCGCAAACCGCCACGCCGCGCAAAAATGTTTATCCTGCGTGGATGGACGCGAAGTCCTGCGAAAATTCCAGCTACGACGTTCCCGCTGGTACGAGCGAAAAAACGGGATCGGTCACCGTGAAGTACGATGGCGTGCTGCTGGGCGTGGGCGGGCATCTGCACGATTACGGCAAGCAGATTGTTGTGGAAGACTTCACGCGCAAAGAAACGGTGGCCACGCTGGACGCGAAGCTCGATGAAAAAGGCCACCTCGAAGCCGTCCCGGTGAAGTTGTTCTTGCAGCAGGGTGGGTACAAGTTTGCGGCGGGCGATGTGTTGAAAATTTCAGCGAGGTACGACAATCCCACCGGGAAGCTGTTGCGCGAGGGCGCCATGGGGATCGCGGTTGGATATTTTGTGCCGAGCGACGATGCGCAGATGACGGCGCTTCGGCGCAAAGCGCCGATGCACGACATGGCGGGGATGACGCACGAACATTGAGGTGACATCGGCTAGGATGAAGGGCGCAGCAGTGCTGCGCCCCTACAAGCAGGAAGGACGCGGGCACGACATGTCGTGCCCCTACACAGAGAAAAGCGGGGGCAAGCCGCCAAGAAAAGAGACAAGGACGGGGAAAAGCGGCAGCAAGACTGCCGCACTCCAAAAACGGCGGGGATGACGCAGCGCGCTAGCGCTTGGTGATGCGCGCCTACGCCGTCGCCGTCACTGACTTGGGAGCCGCTTCCACGGTGTAAACAATCACGGCTTTCTTGCCGCCCTTAGCGGCAGTGGCGTGGATCGAATTGAGGTTCACACCTTTAGCCGCCAATTTGTCCAGGCACTGCGCCAGCGAACCAGCCTTATTGGGCAGCTCAACCTGTTCCGCGGGAGTTTCCTGGTACGCGATGCCCGCTGCGTCCAGCGCCTTCTTGGCTTTCTTGGCGTCTTCGGCGACGAGTTGGAGCGAACCACTGGTTCCCTGAGCCGTTCCCAACAGAGACAAAATATTCACCTTGGCATCCCCGAGTGTCTTTGCAATGCGTGCAACTGCCCCAGGCTGGTTTTCTACCGAGATGGTAAATTGCTTGGTTTTCGCCATGAAGGCACCTCCTGCACTTACGCAGTGATTATACGCCCAATTTGACAAATCGCCGGTGCGGCGCTAAATCTGCTGGCCTTTCCATTTGCCGCGCCGGAACAGCAAAACTCCGGCGATGGCGATGGAGCATTCGGCAACGACGATGGAAATGTACACGCCATTCGCTCCCAGATGCGAAGTGATGGCGAGCAAATATGCCAGCGGAATCTCCAGCAGCCAGAAGCCGAAGAAGTGCACGATGGTCGGCGTGACCGTGTCGCCAGCGCCGTTGAAGGCTTGCAGCATCACCATGCCGTAGGCGTAGCCGATGTTGCCGTAGCTCAGGATGCGCAGGCACGTCGCGGCGAGCGGTACGACCGCCGGGTCATGCGTGAATAGGCGTATCACCGGCGTGGCGAAGAGCAGGAAGAACACGCCCACGCTTCCCAGGAAGAGCATGTTGTAGAAGCCGGTGCGCCAAACGGAAATTTGCGCGCGCTCGGGTTGCTTGGCGCCGAGGTTCTGGCCAACGAGCGTGGCGGCGGCGTTGCTGAGGCCCCAGCTCGGCAAGATGACAAAAATGAGGATGCGAATCGCGATGGTGTAGCCAGCCAGTGCCGCTGAGCCGAAAACGCTGACGATGCGTACCAGCCCGATCCAGCTCGTGTGGGCGATGGCGAATTGCAAGATGCCGGTGAGCGAAACGCGGAAGAGCCGCAGCAAAACTGCAAAGTTGACGCCAATCTGTTCGCGCAGGATGCGAATGCGCTCCGTGCCGCGCAGCAAGCGGTAGAACTGGTAGAGCACGCCGATGCTGCGCCCGGTGAAAGTGGCGAGCGCGGCGCCAGTGACGCCGAGCTTTGGAAATGGTCCCACGCCGAAGATCAAGCAGGGATCGAGGATGAGATTGATGATGTTCGACACCCACAGCAATCGCATCGCGATGGCGGCGTCGCCGGCGCCGCGAAAGATAGCGTTGTTGAGGAAAAGCATCATGATGGCGCCGCTGCCGCCGAGCGCAATGCGCGCGTAGCCGGAGCCAACGGCGACGACCTGCGGCGACGCGCCCATGAGCCGCAGCAAGTCCGGCGCGAAAAACACGCAAGGCACCCCGACGACAACGGAAACGGCGAGGCCGATGGCGATGGCTTGCACTCCGGCGACGGCTGCGCCTGCGGGATCTTTTTCACCGATGCGGCGCGCCACCATTGCGGTAGTGGAAAGGCTCAAGCCCAGGCCGATGGCAAAGACCAGGCTAAGGAGCGATTCGGTGAGGCCGACCGTTGCGACAGCTTCAGCGCCCAATCGCCCGACCCAGAAAACATCGACGACGGCGAAGAGAGACTCCAGCACCATCTCGAGAATCATGGGAATCGCAAGAAGTAAAATTGCGCGATTGAGATTCCCGGCAGTGAAATCCTGATGCGAGCCGCGAACGGCTTCGCAGATCGAACTCCACAAAGAGGGAGGTGAAGTGGGAGTAAGTACTTGGTCGACTGCCATAAAGACCTTGGCTCTCTGCGTGTGCGCAGGCTATGAGATTATGCGCGCAGACGCGGCTGAAGAATGAATAGGAGAAAAACGGAAAAGGATCGGATCCGCGGGAAGCGGATTAGCTAATTTGCGGGATTCGCGCGACCAACATATTCTTCACCTCGGCGCTGCCCTTGCGCAACGGGCGCGCCCTTGCTCCCGATCCCTTGCGGGGTGTGATTCGTACAAGAGCATTCTAACTTGGAAGGAGGCGCATTGGCTAGCGAAATCGTAAGCGGCAGTTTGGATTCCGCATGCAGTGACCATGAGAATATGGATAGCGAAGAGGGATTTCTCGCTTCGCTCGAAATGACGGCGAGTTAAGCAGCGGCGATGCGGTGGATCAGGTCTTCTTGCTCGGCTTTCGATTCGGCGCCGATGGTGAAGGCGTCTAGGAGATCCAGCGAGAGCGCGTAGTTCAAGGCTTCGTCCTGGCGATTGCGGAGCGTGCCCTGGCCTAGAATTTTCATTCCCACGACGCCCTTCCCTGCAGCTTTCATTTCGCGAATGACGCTCACGACGGTTGCAGGGTCGGAGTCCATTTCGGCGCGAATGGGATTGATACGCACGAGATCGACTTCCACCCACGGCGATTTTGCCGCCGCGCGCAGCGCTTCGATGCTGTGGCACGAGCATCCGTGCGCGCGAATCACGCCTTTGTCTTTCGCCTCGGAGAGGACGTCCATCACACCGCGGAACTGGGTGGTCCAGTCTCCTTCGGTCAGACAGTGCATGAGGCAGATGTCGATTTGTTCGACACCGAGTTCGCGGCGGAAGCGGTCGAGATCGGCGCGGGCGGAATTTGCGTCGCGTGCCCAGGTTTTCGTCAGTACCGTGACTTTGTCGCGCGGCACGTGCTTCAGCGCTTCTGCGACGTGAGGATGGCTGCCGTAGGAATCCGCGGAGTCAAAAAATCGCAGCCCATGGTCGTATCCATTCAGGAGCAAATCGGAAAGGCCCTTCACGCCGAGAGCGGTTTGGTGCGAATGGTGCGCAACGCCGATGGTTCCCGTGCCCATTGCCAGGCGGCTGGTTTGAATACCGGTCTTTCCGAGCGTCACAGTATCGGAAGCGCTGAACTTGCGCGGCAGCGGAACGCGAGAGAGAGTGCGGCACGCAAAAGCGGAAACATTGAGAACGGCAGCTCCCGCTGCCCAGGCGGTGCGATGGAGAAATTCGCGGCGTTTCATAAAGCCTCCGCGGGGAATAAGGTAAACGCTCCTATCTTAATACCGACGCGCGTAGGCGGCATTTGTTAGGAGAAATTCTAGGCGGAGATCGGTCTTAGGTCTGGGTCAGGCCAACGGGAGGGTGAGTGCGCTTTTCGGGACGGTCGTGGTGAGCCCACCAATCGCGCCAGGCGCGGGCATTTTTCCCGTAAGACGCTCCGGTAATCGTTTCGAGCGTCGAGCAAATAAGGGTTTTCGTCGGATCGTTCACGGAATCGTCGTCCAGGAGATTGAGCAATTGGGGGATGGCGGTCAGGCGCTGTTCGCCAGTGAGCAAGCCGGATTTCGCGAGGCTGGTGGCGGCGCGTTCGCGAATCTGCGGAGCGGGATCGTGCTGGAGAATGTCCAACAACTCGTCGATGGATTCGCGAGTGGCGAGCATGGCCAGGCCTTCGACGGCCCAAAAGCGCGCCAGTTGGTTACGGTCGCGGGAATAGCGTTTTAGTGTAGAAAGGGCGGTGGCAGGCTCAACGCCGCGATTGCCGATGGCTCCAAGGCGCCATAGCGCCATATATCTGCCATCGGAGTCGCCCTGAATTTGATGGAGGAGCTTGGTCACGCTCTCATGGGCTTTGATGAGGTGGCAAGCTGCCAGGTCAATCTCGACTGCCGCGATGCGCACGCGTGGATCGTCGGATTCGAGCGCGCCAAGCACAAGGTGAAAGAGCTGATCGGTTTCCTCGAGGTGGCCTCGCCACGCGCTGAGGTTGCGGTGAATCATGCCAAGGGACGCGTCTGGGTGTTCCATCGCCAGTTGGAGCAAACGTTCGGCCTGCTGCTGCGGCGCCAGATGGGAGATTTCCTCGAGTTCGGCGTCTTTGCGATGCGGGTCGGGCGCGGCGACAAGGGAGGCGGCGTTCTGTGCTGGGACGGCAGCCGCCACTGGATGAATGTTCAGCCAATTCGCGAAGCTATCGTGGAAGCGGCCCGTAAGAAATCCTGCAAGCGTGGAAATAAACGCCAGACCAATTATGTACGGAACATAAGGGCGCAGACGGCGGGAGAGCTGCGGTTTGCGCGAAACTGGCCCCGAGACCTGGGCCGTAGGCCCGGAATCTTCGGCGAACTGTGACTTCGTTTCGTGCATAAAAAGCGTGGCGCGGGCAAAGTCCCGCGCACTCTGGGGTCACGTTATGGGGTGGGTCGGAGGCCAACAATGGTACGGCGGGCCAGCGGAGGAAAACTTTTCGGGCAAACCCTGTATCTTCAATAAGTTTCAAGGCGTTACTGGTTCGCGGCAGCGCGGTCAAGCCCGTACCAACGAACAGGGCATAGAATGGACCAAAGGCAGGTAATGATGGGCAATCCCTACCTCCGGAGGCCTTCGATGAAGATCACCAAGCCGTTTCTGACCGCTTCGGTTCTCCTTCTTTGTGCCGTGTTTGCCAGCTCCGGCGTAAGTTCGCGGGACGAATTGGCGTCCCAAAAGCAGATTAGCGACACTCTCCACCAGATGTACGAAGCGGAGAAACGAAAGGATTTGAACTTCGTGCTGTCTCACCTATCTGAGGATTTTGCGGAGGTGGCCGGTGATGGCAATGTGTATCACCGCTCGGACATCGAGGCGGGGTGGGCTGACGTCACCTTGAAGGACTACAAATTGTCGGACTGCGTCTTCAAATTGATGACCCGGGATGCTGCCTACCTGAGCTGCGTGATGGAAGTGGATGCAACCTACAAAGGCCAGCCACTACCTCAGCGTTTTCGCGTGACCACGGTGTGGACACGGCAGAAAGGCGCATGGCTCGTACGGTTCGAGCAGGGAACGACCATCGCCGAACAGAAGAAGGACATACCGGCAAAGGAAAACTAAGCGCCTTGTGGATCCAGCGTGCTGCGAAGCCAACATCGAGGCACGCAGGAG
>Ga0187778_10001402_pt1 | contig 16811 bp, 12 predicted proteins | sample 1015_Q2_SP5_20_M_FD_132418 | JGI IMG/M metagenome (GOLD analysis project Ga0187778, IMG submission 132418) | Tropical peat soil microbial communities from peatlands in Department of Meta, Colombia - 1015_Q2_SP5_20_MG | ecosystem: Environmental > Terrestrial > Soil > Wetlands > Peat | place...
CCGTACGCCTGCGACGTCACCGGGTTCTCGTCCACGTTCATCTTCGCCACGGTCACCTTGCCCGCGTACAGCTCGGCCACCTTCTCCAGCACGGGAGCCACCGCGCGGCAGGGACCGCACCACGGCGCCCAGAAGTCCACCAGCACGGGGCCGCCGGCCTTCAGCACCCGGGCCTCGAACGTCGCGTCGCTCACCACGTTCACGTCTTTCACGGTTCACTTCTCCTCTGGTGTCTCGGTTGTCACCGCCGCATGCCGCACGCGCTCCAGCGCCTGCCGGAGCAGCTCGCGCACCTCCATGGCCAGCGGCGTCAGGTCGGGCCGCCCCGTCTTCCCGAGCTGCGTGACGGGATCGACGACGGCGACCACACTGGTGCCGGGACGGTCCCCGGCGTAGACGATCGTGTTGCACGGCAGCAGGAGCCCGATCGCGGTCTCCGCCGTCAACGCCCGGTGGGCGAGCGGCGGATTGCAGGCGCCCAGGATGACGTACGGCCTGAAGTCGACGTCGAGCTTCTTCTTCATGGTCGCGCGCACGTCGACCTCGGTCAGCACGCCGAACCCGCGCTCGGCGAGCGCCTCGCGCGTGAGCGTGACCGCCCGCTCGTAGCCGACCGGCAGCTCGACCTGGAACCCGTACGCGAGCCCGCCCTGCGCGACGGTCACCGTCCCTCCCCCTCACCGGCCACGGAGGCGCGCGCCGGCAGGTCGCAGTGGCGCAGGCAGTCGAGCATCCGCACCACGCGCGGGTCGGCGATGGAATACCAGACGTTCGATCCGCCGCGCCGCCCGGCGACGATGCCCGCGGCCCGCATCCGCGCGAGCTGCTGGGAGACCAGGGCCTGGGGGGCCTCGAGGCCCTCCTGCAGCTGCGTCACCGTCTGCTCTCCGGCCTCGAGCAGCTCCACGATACGCAGCCGCACGGGATGCCCGAGCACCCGGACCATCTCGGCCGCCTCGACGAGGACCTGCGGGTCCAGCGCCGCCTGACGCAGAGTAGCTGTCGCCATAGCGAGATAGTAATATCGCTATGACGGCATGTCAATGGCCATGGGCGCCATCACAATTAGCCTCTTGACAATAGTCGTTGCAACATATAATATGAAGCCATGACGCGGCGCCTCCAGGACGAGATCAAGCAGACCCGGCCGTTCCGCTCCCTTGAGGAGGAGGTAGTGGTCGGTCTGGCGCACACAGCAGACGCGGTCCAGCGCGGGTTCATCGGCGTGTTCAAAGCCGCGGGCCTCTCGTCCACGCAGTACAACGTGCTCCGGATCCTCCGGGGCGCCGGTGCTCCCGGCCTCTCGTGCGGCGAGATCGCCGAGCGCATGGTGACCCGGGATCCGGACCTGACGCGGCTCCTTGACCGGCTCGAGGCACGGCAGCTGGTGACGCGGGCCCGGGACGAGAAGGACCGCCGCGTCGTCACCACCAGGATCACCGAGGCCGGGCTGGCGCTGCTGGACGACCTGCAGGGGCCGCTGGCGACCGAGCAGCGGCACATCCTGGGTCACATGGGCCAGGACCGGCTGCGGCAGCTGGCCGAGCTGCTCGACGAGGCGCGTGCGACGTCGGCGTGACCGTTTTCGCGAGACCGATATCCGTTATCACGACTAGTGTGGAGAGGTACAACGCAGTCAACGAACCGGGGAGGGTAAGGCAATGCAGTCCAGCAACCAGAAGTGGGCGTTCGATGCGGTGCACTCCAGCGTGAACTTCACGGTGCGCCACATGGTGGTGTCGAAGGTGCGGGGCCAGTTCACGAAGTGGAACGGCACGCTCGCCATGGACGAGAACGACCCGAGCGGTGGATCGGTCGAGGTTTCGATCGACGCCGCGAGCGTCAACACGGGCGTGGACCAGCGCGACGGTCATCTGCGGTCGGCGGACTTCTTCGACGTTGAGCGCTACCCGGCGATCACGTTCAAGAGCCGCAAGGTCGAGAAGGCCGGCGCGGGCGCGCTGAAGATCACGGGCGATCTGACCATGCACGGCGTCACCAAGCCCGTGGTGCTCGACGCGGAGTACGCGGGGAGCGCCAAGGACCCCTGGGGCGGCGTGCGGGCGGGTTTCAGCGCCCGCGCCGTCGTCGACCGCAAGGACTTCGGTCTGACCTACAATCAGCTGCTCGAGACGGGCGGCGTGCTGGTCGGCGAGACGGTCGAGATCGGCATCGAGGTCGAGCTGGTGAAGCAGGTGGACGGAGTGAAGGCAGCCGCGTAACCGGTCTACCCTACACCCTACACCCTACACCCTCACACCCTACACCCACTTCAGCCTGCTGGGTGTAGGGTGTCAGGGTGTGAGTATCTTCCCTCCATGGCCACCACCGCCCCCCGCTCGGAGGCCGAGCGCGAGGTTCTCGCCCTGGCAGCCGGCGCCGCCGGGGAGTCTCTCGACGCGGTGCTCGAGCGGATCGTCGCCGCGCTGCAGTCGCGATTCGCCCACTACACGGGCGTCTACATTTACTGGCTGGATGGTGACACGTTGGTGCTGCGCTCGTTCCGGGGCCGGCCAACGGAGCACGTCCGCATCCCGGTCGGCGCAGGCATCTGCGGCCGCGCGGCGCGCGAGAAGCAGACGGTGACGGTGGACGACGTCGGTGCCGACCCCGCCTACCTGGCCTGCAGCATCGAGACCAGGAGCGAGATCGTGGTGCCGGTCATGCGGGGCACGCGGGTGCTCGGCGAGATCGACATCGATTCGGACGTGCCGGCGGCGTTCACGGAGGCGGACCGCAGGTTCCTCGAGCAGGTCGCGTTCCTGATCGCGACGAGGGCGTAAAGACGGGGTGCAGGGTGTCACACCCTGCTTCTTCACGTCACCGTATACTCCGGCCCACTCCCCCCTTCGGGGGGCGTCAGGCGTCCGCCTTTCGCCGAGATCGCTCCGCACTGCACGCAGTTGGGAGCATTGACGCGCAGCTTCCTTTCGCCCCGCTCGTCCGTGACCCACTCGTACACGCCCGCCGGGCACATGTTGATCCACGCCGTGCCGATGGCTTCCGGCACCTCGGTCTTGACGAGCAGGTGGTTGGGCTGGGTGTCGCGGGTCCGGTTCCCGCTGGCGTAGACGCTGGAGAGCTTGTCGAACGTCAGCTCGCCATCCGGCTTGGGATAGCGGCGCGGGCGCGGGGCGACCGGCCGCATGGCGTCGGGCTCGGCGGCCAAGCGGCCGCCTGGGAACGCGCCGCCCGTGAGCGTCATCAGGCCCGCCAGGGCCGCGCCCGGCAGCAGGCCCGCGCCGAACGCCTGCCGCATGTTGCGGACCCGGTGGAGATCGCTCCAGATGAAGCTCCGCCGGACGGCCTCGTCGTATCCGCCCAGCGCGCCGAGCAGCGCCGGATCGCGCCCGGCCTTGAGGCAGGCGAAGATCGCCTCGGCGGCGAGCATCCCGGACCACATCGCGTAGTGGATTCCCTTCAGGGCCGGCACGTTGACGAACCCCGCCGAATCCCCGGTCAGGACGGCTCCCGGCACGCTCAGGCGCCCCGGCAGCGCGAAGAAGCCGCCTTCCGGGATCGACTTCGCGCCCCACCCGTGCTCGGCGCGAGTGCCGCCCTCGAGGATCGGCCGCACCAGGGGATGGAGCTTCAGCTGCTGGAGCAGGTCGTGCACCGAGAGCGAGGCGTCGCTGTAGTCGAGACCGACCACCAGGCCGATCGCGACCTGCCGCTCGCCCATCGGGTAGATGAAGCTGCCGCCGAACTCGGCGGCCGCCTTACCCCATCGCAGCGGCCAACCCATGGTGTGGATCACGCGGTCGAGCGGCCGCGGAACGTCCCACACTTCCTTGACGCCCAGCGCGTAGACCTGCGGGTTGCTGCCGGCGACGTGGAAATGCCGGTCGATCGCCCCCGCGAGGTGGCCGTTGACGCCCTCGGCGATCACCGTGGCGGACGCGACGATTTCGGCGCCCGGCTCGAAGTTGGCCTCGGGGGTGCCGTCGCGGCCCCGGCCCTTGTCGCCGGTCAGGACGCCGCGCACCGCGCCGTCGCGGACGAGCAGTTTCGAGGCGGCGGTCTCGGCCAGGATCGTGACGCCGGCCTGCTCGGCGCGCTCGGCGAGCCAGCGGGAGATCTCGCTGATCGACGCGGCCCAGTTGCCGTGATTGCGCATCGTCGGCGGCATGAGCGGCGAGCGGAACGCGCGTCCTTCGGTCAGCAGGTACAGCGCCTCGCCGCTCACCGGGCCGCGGAAGGGCAGGGCCGAGTCGGCGACGCCGGGGAACAGCTTCCGGAAGGCGACCGGATTGACGACGGCGCCCGAGACCAGGTGGGCGCCCGGGTACTTGCCCTTCTCGACCACGGCCACCGGGACGTCGCCGAGCCGTTCCTTCACGTCGGGGGCGGTTTCGAGCAGCTGCGCGAGGCGGATCGCTCCCGCCAAGCCGGCGGGGCCGGCGCCCACGAACAGCACGCCCACCTCGATGCGCTCGTCCGGACTCGCTTCGGGCACGGCGAGGTACTCGGTGTGGTCGATCCTCGGTTGAAAATCGATCGGTGTCGCCGTCACGCCGCCTCCCGCAGGGTGCGGGAAACTAGCGCACGCGGGACCGGGCCGGGAGCGGCGGCGCGGCTACCGGCCGGCGGGCGTCCTCACTGCGGCCCGGGCCCGGGCCTCTGGAAGCGGCGGAACAGCGTGGACTGGAACTCGCGGACCGAGGCCGGCAGCCGCTGCCACTGCTCCTCGCGGAGCACGGCGTGCACGTCCACGATCGCACGGGCCACGTCGTCGCGGGCCGACTGGAACAGCGGGCGCATCTGCGGCATGATCGCGATCAGCTGGTTGGGCGCCGGGCTGTCGCCGAGCCGCTGCAGCACGTGCCGCAGCGAATCCACCCGGGTCGCGTTGCGCGCCGCGAGCGAGTCGCGGATCGGCGTGAGCAGGACGATCTGGCCGGAGTCGAGCTGGAGCGAGTCGCGCAGGTCGAGCGCCACGCCGGCCGGGTTGGGCAGCGCGGAGTCGATGCGCGCCACGAGGGCCGCGACCGACAGTTGCGGACGGAATCCGCCACCGGCGCCGAACCCGCCCCCGCCGAACCCGCCCCCGCCGAACCCGGCCCCGCCCCTGGCCCCACCCGCGCGCATCGCATCGAGCGCCTGCCGCACGCGGTCGGGGCCGATGGTCAGCCGGGCCTGGATGCCGATCTGGAACGGCGGCCGGTAGGCCGTGGCCGAACCGTAGGTCGCCCCGAAGCGCTCGTTGACCTGGTAGGCGTAGCTCATGGTCGCCGGGTCGAAGCCCGTGACATAGAGGAGGGTCGCGTCCGGCTGTGTCTGGAGCCCCCAGCCTTGGGCGCCGTTCACGCCGTGCAGCAGCTCGTCGAGCCCCCGGAGGAAGTTGTAGGTGACCACCGAGACCTGCAGCCGGTGGTTGAGCCCCCAGAAGGCCGGCCGCCAGTTGAACTGGAAGTCGACCGTGCCCTGCCACGGCCCGATGCAGGAGTTCCGCGCGGCGATCGTGCCGATCTGGCGCTCCAGGCATCCGCGCACGGAGGGCGAGGCGGTGGCCAGCAGCTGGGACATCGCCTGCGCCACCGGCGTGCCGCTGCCGGGGGCGAAGATGAACGCCGCGTCGTTCCTCAAACCGTCGCCGTTCACGTCGCCGCCGACCGTGGGCGTGAACGGCACGCCGGAGGTGAGCCGCCCGACCGACGTGATCTCGAGCGACGTCGAGAACGGGTAGGTGACCGTCAGGACGATGTTGTGCTGCCGCTCGAAGCTGCTGCGCGCCCACTCAGCCACGTCGGGGTCGCCCGCGGTGACGCTGCGAATGCCGGTCTGCTGGTCGCGCGCCCGCTGCAGGGTGTACGAGGCGGAGAACACGATCCCCGGCCCGACCACGCCGCCCAGGGTGGTGGTGATCTGCGCCGAGCTGCTGTACAGGTTGGACTGCGCCAGGAGCACGTTGCCGAACGCCGGGTCAACGCGGGACGCCGTGAAGATCGCCGCGCCGGTCGAGGGCACGATGGCGGACGCCGGCACGTACACCGGCCGGTTGCCTTCCGACGCGAGGGTGAACACCGGCACGGTGTTGAGGTTCACGTCCGTGATGCCCGTCTGGGCGACGCCGCGCGCGAGGCTGCCCTCGACGCTCAGGCGCAGGAGCTGGGTCAGCCGCCGCTCGACGCTGAGCGAGCCCCGCCACGCCCGCGGCGTCTCGAACCCGGGCGCGAGGACCTCCACGGCCGGGGCGGCCTGGGAGCCCAGGGGCTGCGGCAGGCCCCCGCTCAGGCAGGCCCCCGGGATCGAATCCGCGGTGGCGAAGACCTGAGGCCAGTCCGGCGCCGGGACGTCGCCGCCGACGCAGGCGACTTGCGACGTGGTCAGGCCGAGCCCCGTCGAGGCCCGCGCCTGCGCCACCAGGTTGGTGGGCGCCTGGTTCCGGAACTCGCCGACGCCGCCGCGGATCACCCAGGTGGCCGGCTGGAAGGCCTGGAACTCGGTCGCCGGCGCGCTGCCGAACGTCCAGGTGAAACCGGCGCGCGGGCTCAGGTGCGTCTCGGAGGGCAGGTGGTCGGTCCGCAGGTGGAAGGCCGAGTCGACGGCCGGGTTGTAGGCCGGCGGATCGCCGAACGAGGTGCCCTCGAGACGCAGGCCGTAGGTGAGCTGGAAGGGACGGGTGACCACCCACACGTCGCCGGCGTAGGCTCCCCACTGCTGGTCGTACGAACGCCGCTCCACGATCCCGAGCGTGCGGCGGAAAGTGGCCGCCGAGTCCGACGCCAGCTCGGCCAGCGAGTTGTACGTGTAGGTGCCGTACTCGTTGCCGCCGATCAGGTTGTCGGTGCGCTCGCTGAGCCAGGTGCCCCCCACCTTGAACCGGTGGCTCCCCGCGCCCGGCAGCCACGACACCTCGTCGGAGGCCTCGAAGCTGGAAGAGACGGTGCTCGAGGGGAGTCCCGCGTTGCCGCCGAACACCAGCGTCGTGACTCCGACCGTCGAGTCCGGCAGGTCCGACGCCACCTGCACGCGGCCCTGCGGCACCAGGCTGAAGGGGTTGCCGTCGTTGTTCGCCGCCTGGTAGAAGCCGCGCGCCTCGTTGAGCACCGTGCTGCCGAAGTGCGACGTCAGGGTCGCCATCAGCCCGCCGCCGGACGTCGTCAGGTCCCCCCCTACCTGGGGCAGGGCCAGCGCGCCGAGCCGCGCGGGGTTCTGGCTGGTGCCGTTCCAGTTGCCCCGCAGCGTGATGGTCTGCGAGTTGCTGAGCACCCAGTCGAAGCGAACCAGGGCGGAGTAGTTGTCGTTGGCGCGCGTGGCGGCCGGCTCCACGCTGTACGCCGGGACGCCCAGCGAGTTCAGGATCTGGAGGAACCGCTGCACGGAGTCGGCGGAGATCCCGAGGCGGCCCAAGTCCGTCGCGGTGGCCGAGAACAGCGTCTGCTCGGGGGTGGCCTGCAGCCGGGCCATTCCCGAGGCGAAGATGAACATCCGGTCCTTGATGAGCGGCCCGCCGATGCCGCCGCTCAGCTGGTTCTGCGTGTATCCCTCGGTGAAGGGCGAGTCGCCGGCGTCCAGGGCGACGTCCTGGTTGCGCGCAATCGCCGTCCACGTTCCCTGCACGACGTTGCTCCCGCTCCGCGTGGTCGAGGCGACCAGGCCCCCCGAGAACTGCCCGCGCGAGACGTCGTAGGTGTTGGTGATCACCCGCGTCTGGCGCAGGCCCTCTTGGGGCACGGTGGTGTTCCCGATCAGCAGCCCGTCCAGCGTCACGGCGTTGGCGCTGGGCCCCAGGCCCGCCACGGAGAACGCCGACGCGGTGGAGTCGGTGCCGGAGATGGGCAGCACGCCCGGCACCAGGGAGACCAGCGCGGCAAGGTCCGACGGATCGATCGGCAGCCGCGCCAGCTGGTCCGGGCTCAGCACGCGCTCGGTCGAGCCGGGCGTCGGCCCTTCGCCGCCTCTGAGCAGCGGGCCGCCGTTCACGTTGACCGGCTCCAGGGTGACCGGGCTGGACTCGAGCTGGACGTTCCACACCAGCCGGTCCTCGTCGGCGTCCCGCATCACGAGGGCGGTGCGTGGGTTCATGCCCAGCACTCGCACGTTCATGCGGTACTGGCCGCCGCCGTCGGGGAAGAGAATCGTGAACCGCCCGCGCGCGTCGGTGCGGGCGCGCCGGGTGACCTGGGTCTCGAGGGAGTACGCCTCGACGCTCGCGTCCTGGACGGGGTTGCCGTCGTCGCCGAGGATCGTCCCGGTGATGATGTCGGTCCCGGCCTCGGCCTGGGCCACGGCGCGCGTCGGCAGCGCGGCGATGAGCGCCACGGCGGCGACCGCGAGCAGCAGACCGAGAGGTCGCATCGGTTTCCCACCTCGAACGGGCACGCAGGACATACGGCTCAAGGGTAGACGATGCTGACGATATCGCGTTAGCCGCACGGGCGGGGCACCGGCCGGGTGCGGATTCCGCCGCGGGTCGGGTGGCGTCCGGCGCCGCGGCCCCGCGATATTCCGACCATGACGAACCCCGATTCCTTCGGCAGCCGGGCGACGCTGCGCGTCGGCGGCCGGAGCTACGAGATCCACCGGCTGGACGCCCTCGAGAAGGCCGGCCTGCCGGTGTCCCGGCTCCCGTTCTCGCTCAGGATCCTGCTTGAGAATCTGCTGCGCTTCGAGGACGGCGCCAGCGTGCGGCGGGCCGACATCGAGGCGCTCGCGCGGTGGGAGCCCGGGGCGACGCCGTCGCACGAGATCGCCTTCATGCCCTCGCGGGTGCTGCTGCAGGACTTCACCGGCGTTCCCGCCGTCGTGGACCTCGCGGCGATGCGCGACGCGATGCGGCGCCTCGGCGGCGACCCGGCCAGGATCAACCCGCTCCTCCCGGCCGAGCTGGTGATCGACCACTCGGTGCAGGTGGACGCCTTCGGGGCGCCCACCGCGTTCCAGGCGAACGCGGACCTCGAGTTCGAGCGCAACCGCGAGCGGTACGCCTTCCTGCGCTGGGGCCAGAAGGCGTTCCGCAATTTCCGCGTCGTGCCGCCGGACACCGGGATCGTGCACCAGGTCAACCTCGAGCACCTGGCGCGCGTCGTGTTCACCAGCGACGACGCCCGGCCCAGGGCGTATCCGGACACGCTGGTCGGCACCGACTCGCACACCACGATGGTCAACGGCCTCGGCGTGCTGGGCTGGGGCGTCGGCGGCATCGAGGCGGAGGCCGCGATGCTGGGCCAGCCGATGACGATGCTCATTCCGCAGGTGGTCGGCGTCCGGCTGAGCGGGCAGCTGGCCGAGGGCGCGACGGCGACCGACCTGGTGCTGACGGCGACGGAGATGCTCCGCAGGAAGGGCGTGGTCGGGAAGTTCGTCGAGTTCTTCGGCCCCGGGGTCGCGGCGCTCCCGATCGCGGACCGCGCCACGATCGGCAACATGGCGCCGGAGTACGGCGCCACCTGCGGCATCTTCCCCATCGACGCGGAGTCGCTGCGCTACCTGCGGTTCACGGGCCGGCCGGACTGGCGGATCGCCCTGGTCGAGGCCTACGCGAAGGAGCAGGGGCTGTTCCACGAGCCCGGCGCGAGCGAGCCGGCGTTCAGCGACACGCTCGCGCTCGACCTGGCGACCGTGGAGCCGAGCATCGCGGGGCCGCGCCGGCCGCAGGACCGGATCGGGCTCCGGCGTGCGAAGGCGGCGTGGGCCGAAGCGCTGCCGGGGCTGGTGCAGGGCACCGGACCCGGCGAGGCGCCGGTGGCGGTGAACGGCGGCAAGCACACCCTCCGGCACGGCTCGATCGTGATCGCCGCGATCACCAGCTGCACCAACACGTCGAACCCGTCGGTGATGGTGGCGGCCGGACTGCTGGCGAAGAAGGCCGTCGAGCGCGGGCTCGCGAGCCAGCCGTGGGTGAAGACCAGCCTCGCGCCCGGGTCGAAGGTCGTGAGCGACTACCTGGCGCGGGCCGGCCTCACGCCCTACCTGGACAAGCTGCGCTTCCACCTCGTCGGCTACGGCTGCACGACGTGCATCGGCAACAGCGGGCCGCTGCCGGAGCCGGTCTCGGACGCGATCAAGGCCGGCCAGCTCGTCGTCCTGTCGGTGCTCTCGGGCAACCGCAACTTCGAGGGCCGGATCCAGTCCGAGGTGCGCGGCAACTACCTGATGAGCCCGCCGCTCGTCGTGGCATACGCGCTGGCGGGCCGGATGGACCTCGACCTCACGACCGAGCCGCTCGGCCGGGACCCGCAGGGCCGGCCGGTCCTGCTGAAGGACATCTGGCCGACGGCCCGGGAGGTGGCGGAGACCGTGGAGCGCGCGCTCCAGGCGGAGATGTTCGGCGCCGAGTACGCCGCGGTCTTCGACGGCGACGAGCGGTGGAAGGGCCTGCCGGTGCCCGAGGGCGAGCTGTACCGGTGGGACGAGACGTCCACCTACATCCGCCGCGCCCCGTACTTCGACGCGATGCCGCGGACGCCCGGCCCGGTGGGCGACGTCACCGGAGCCCGCGTGCTCGCGGTCCTCGGCGACAGCATCACGACCGACCACATCTCGCCGGCGGGCTCGATCCGCAAGGACGGCCCGGCCGGCCGCTACCTCACCGAGCGCGCCGTCGCCGCGAAGGACTACAACTCGTACGGGTCACGCCGCGGCAACCACGAGGTGATGGTGCGCGGCACTTTCGCCAACGTGCGCATCCGCAACCGGCTCGTGGCCGGCGTCGAGGGCGGCGTGACGCGGCACTTCCCGGACGGAGCCCAGCTGAGCATCTACGACGCCGCGGAGCGCTATCGCGCCGAGGGCGTGCCGCTCGTCGTCCTCGCCGGCAAGGAGTACGGGGCGGGCAGCTCGCGCGACTGGGCCGCGAAAGGGCCGCGCCTGCTCGGCGTGCGCGCGGTGATCGCGGAGGGGTACGAGCGGATCCACCGCAGCAACCTGGTCGGGATGGGCCTGCTGCCGCTGCAGTACGAGGCCGGGCAGACGGCGGAGACGCTGGGACTGACGGGCGAGGAAGTCTTCGACGTGGTGGGCGTGGCGGACGCGCTGGCCGGCACGAAGAAGGTGGCCGTCCGCGCGAGGGGCGCCGCGGGCACGCGCGAGTTCCGGGCGACCGTGCGCATCGACACGCCGAAGGAGGCCGAGTACTACCGCCACGGCGGGATCCTGGAGTACGTGCTGCGACAGCTGGCGTAGCCGCGACGGCGGCGGCGCGCTCACTCCCCCGGCGGCAGCAGCCGGTCGTTCTGTCCCGACTTGACGCCGAATCCCACGCCGACGCCCAGTGCAACCGCCGTCAGGCCGGTGATGACGGGCAGCAGAGTGAACGGCGTCGCGACCAGGGCCGCGAGGCCGCCGGCGATCCACGGCGCGGGCCGGGTGTGCACGGCATCCACGAAGCGGAGGCGCCGCCGGACGTAGCTCTTCGTCCAGCTGAACCCGCCCACGAGCGCGGCGCCGCTGACGATGAGGGTCGGAAGGATCATGGTGTCCCTACGGGTTGAGTGGCACGGGGGATTCGCCGGGCGCGGGCGATCCGGGTCGCCCCGCTAGTCCAGCCACACCGTCCGGCTGGCCGGATCCGAGCGGCGGCCGGGCGCGGCGGCATCGGCCGGGTATCCGAGGCTGATGATGGCGACGATGCGGTGCGCGTCTGGCGCCCGGACCAGCTCGCGGACGGCCGGGTCGCTCATGATGCCGCCGGTGCGGACGTAGGTGCCCAGGCCTTGCGCCGTGGCGGCGATGAGAAGGTTCTCGGTCGCCATCATCGCGGCGGCGTAGTCCTCCTCCCGGCGCACCGGGTCCGCGGACTCGGCGCACATCACCACGACGAAGGCCGGCGTGCCGCGGGCCTCGCGGAAGGTCTTCTCGATGGCCCTCACGGCCTCGGGCGCCGACGGGTCCGCGAAGCGGGTGGCGCGGTGGGCGCGCTTCAGCTCCGCGAACCGCGCCGCCGAATCGCCGCTCAGGACGGCGAAGCGCCACGGCTCGGTGAGCTTGTGGTTGGGCGCCCGGACCGCGGCCGCGAGCAGCCGCTCGATCACTGGGCGCGGGACCGGGTCGGACTTGAAGGCGCGGGTCGAGACCCGGCCGCCGATAGCGTCGAAGGCGTCCATGACCGCCAAAGCTAGTCGCCAGGCCTTGTCGGCGGCATCCCCGCGCCGTACCCTTTCGCACTTCCCGCCTGAGGCGAGGGACCACGTCAATGCCGCGCACCGAGTTCATCAGCACCGGGATGTACGTGCCGGACCGGGTCGTGAAGAACGACGAGTTCACCCAGTGGATGGACACGTCCGACGAGTGGATCCGCACGCGCACCGGGATCGAGGAGCGCCGCTGGGTGGCGCAGGGCCAGGGCGGCGCCGACATGGCGTTGGAGGCCACGCGCCGCGCGCTCGAGAAGGCCGGCCTCAAGGCCGCGGACCTCGACGCGATCATCTACTGCACGCTGTCGCCCGACTACTTCTTCCCCGGCACCGGCGTCTTCCTGCAGCGCAAGCTCGGCGTCACCGACATCCCGTGCCTGGACGTGCGCAACCAGTGCACGGGGTTCCTGTACGGCCTGTCGATCGCGGACGCGTGGATCCGGACGGGGCAGTTCAAGCGGGTGCTGCTGGTCGGCTCCGAGGTGCACTCCACCGGGATGGACCTCACGACCCGCGGCCGGGACCTGGCGGTGCTGTTCGGCGACGGCGCGGGCGTCGCGATCCTCGGCCCCACGGAGTCCGACGGCCGCGGCGTGCTGTCGACCCACATCTTCGCCGACGGGCGGTACGCCGAGATGCTGTTCTGCGACGCGCCGGCCTCCGCCCGGAGGCCCCGGCTGTCACAGGAGGACCTCGACACCGCGCGCATCTATCCGCGGATGGAGGGCAAGGAGGTGTTCAAGCACGCCTCCACGCGGATGCCCGAGAGCGTGCAGCGGGCGCTCGACGCGAACGGCCTGGCCGCGAAGGACATCAAGGTGCTCATCCCGCACCAGGCCAACCTGCGGATCTCGGAGATGGTGCGGCGGCAGCTCGACCTGCGGGACGACCAGGTCTACAACAACATCCAGCGCTACGGCAACACGACCGCCGGCTCGATCCCCATCGCGCTCGACGAGTGCGTGAGCGCGGGGAAGCTGGCGAGGGGGGACCTGCTGATGCTCGCCGCGTTCGGCAGCGGGTTCACGTGGGGGAGCGCGGCCATTCGGTGGTGAAGCGTGAGAGGTGAGTCGTGAGACGTTCACGTGAACGTCTCACCTTTCGCCTCTCACTTCTCACGCTTCCTCGTCAGTTCGCTCCCCTCACCTGCATTGCCGAGTGCCTCGGCGGGGGCATCGGTTCCTGCCTCACCGACCCCCATATCTCCCGGTTCAGCACGTTCTCGTCCGCCAGGTCCGGCCGCCGGAAGACGCGGGGGTCGAGGCTCGAGCGGGCGTGCGGCGGGTTGGTCTCGCCCAGCGGCCAGCGCGAGGGCAGGGCCGTCCAGGCGGAGCTGTCGGCCCCGGTGGTGAATGCGGGGAACAGCGGCGTCGCGGCTGCGTCGTACTGGGTCATCGGCGTCAGGCCGAGGATCAGCTCGATGGTCCGGAGCACCGACGCCGTCGTGTAGAAGGTGCTGTCCACCGTGCCGCGCCGCAGCCACGGGCTGGCCACGAGCAGCGGCGAGCGGTGCGCGTCCACGTGGTCGGGACCGTTCTGGGCGTCGTCCTCGAGCACGAACACCGCGGTCTGCCCCCAGAAGCGGGAGCGCGACAGCGCCTCGATCATGCGCCCGAGGGCACGGTCGTTCTCGGCGACCATCGTGCGCGGCGTGGGCCGGCCCGGCTGCCGGCCGTAGGTGTGGTCCTGCGGGAGGTCCAGGATCATCAGCGCGGGCAGGATGCCGGTGGAGTCCGCCAGGCGCAGCTCGCGCAGGAACTCGTCCACCCGTACGCTGTCGGGCACGGCCAGGTCCCAGCCCACGTACCGGACGTCGGTCACCCGCTGGAGCCCCTGGTCGTCGGAGCGGGCCAGGCCCGCAGCGCTGTCCCACTGGGTCATCTCGCCGTAGTTGCGCACCGTCACGCCGGCGCGGCGCGCGTCGTCCCACAGGTAGCCGGCCAGGGGATCCATCACCGGGAGGCCGGCGTTGAAGTCCCACTCGCGGCGCCCGCTGTAGTTGGCGGGCCAGGTCTTCTCGTTGTAGTCGCCCGCGATGGCGGCGTCCGACCACATGTGCCCGTCGGCGCTCACGTCGCCGTTCACGTAGAAGTTGTCGAACAGCACGAACGCGCGGGCCAGCGCGTGCGCGTTGGGCGTCACGGTGTCGCCGAAGATCGCCAGCCGCGGGTCGCCGTTGCCGCGCGGGTCGTCGCCGAGCACCTGGTCGTAGGTCCGGTTCTCCCGGATCACGTACACCACGTGGCGGATCGGCGAGCTGTCGCCCGCGGCGCGCGGGATCGGCGAGCGGGCCGGCCACGGGACGCGCGCCAGCAGCTCGTCGCGGTACGGCGAGTCGGCCAGCACCTGGCGGGTGTAGCGGCGCAGCGTGGCCGAGTCCGGCACCGGGATGCGCGACACGCTGCCCACCAGCAGCGCGGCGATGTACTGGCCGGGCTTCGCGTCCGGCGCGGTGGGTCCCTGCGGGTTGGCGCCGGCGCCGGTGCCCTTGCCGTTGGCCACGTACAGCGTGCGGCCGTCGGCGGAGACCGCGACCGCCGTCGGGTACCACGCGGTCGGGATGAGTCCGGCGACCCGCGCACCGTCCTCGCCGGCGAGCACCACCACGGCGACCGCGTTGTTGTCGCTGTTCGCCACGTACAGCCGCCGGCCGTCGGGCGAGAGCGCCAGCGCGTCGGGGCCGCTGCCGTGCGGCGCCCGGGCCGTGAGCCCCAGCGCGACGGTGGCCTCGACCCGGCCCTCGCGGAGGTCCACGATCGAGACCTCGTCCGCGGACGCGTGCGCGACGTACAGCGTGCGGCCGTCCCGGGATATCGCCAGCGCCGAGGGGCGCGGCGGCACGACGATCGGGTCGCGCGGCGCGAGCGCGCCGGCGGCGACGCCGTACACGCCGATGGTGCTGTCGCCCCAGTTCGAGACGTAGACGGTGCGGCCGTCGGGCGCGAACAGCGCCGTGTACGGATGGCTGCCGGTGCGCGCCGCGGCCGTGCGGGCGAGCGGCGCCGCGTCCAGCAGGTACACCGAGTCGGCCAGGTTCCCCACCACGGCCAGCCGCCGGCCGTCGGGCGCCAGCGCGAGGCCGGCCGCGAACACGGCCGCGCCCGAATCCGCGAGCGCGACGCTGTCCGCGCGCGCCCACCGCCCGCCGCTCTCGGCGATCCGCCACACCCGGTTCGTGATGCCGCCCGACACGAACGCGTCGCCGGCACGGCGGACCGCCAGCCCGAGCCAGGTCGCGCTGAAGGTGACGGAGTCGGTCGCGGTCCAGCGGGTCCGGTCGATCACCATCAGGCGGTTCGCCGCGTAGCCGCTGGTCAGCGCCAGGACCCGGCCGTCGGGGTGGACGGCGAGGGCGAGCGGCAGGGTGCCCACGTCGACCGCCCGGCCCGCGGGACTGATGCGCCAGCCGGACGCCAGCAGCGTGGTGCCGTCGGCCTGGCGTCCGGGGACCAGCCGTCCCCGCGCGACGAACGCGGCGGCGACGGCGACGACACACAGGGCGAGGACGGCGAGGCGGTGACGCATGGGTTCGCATCGGCTAGAGGGAAGCGTAAATTGGTCAGGCATGACCCCTTCCAACAAGATGGTCGCGCAGGATCTCGACCTGCAGTGCATCAATACCATCCGCACGCTCGCGATGGACGCGGTGCAGCAGGCGAACTCGGGGCACCCGGGGACGCCCATGGCCCTCGCCCCGCTGGCGTACGTGCTCTACACCCGGCACCTGCGGCACAGCCCCGGGCGGCCCGACTGGCCGGACCGCGACCGCTTCGTGCTCTCGTGCGGTCACGCGTCGATGCTGCTGTACGCGACGCTGTTTCTCGCGGGCTACGGGCTGACGCTGGACGACCTGCGCCACTTCCGGCAGTGGGGAAGCCGGACGCCGGGCCACCCGGAGCACGGGGCGGCGCCGGGCGTGGAGACCACCACGGGCCCCCTGGGACAGGGCTTCGCCAACGGGGTCGGCATGGCGATCGCGGAGGCGCACCTCGCGGCGCGGTTCAACCGCCCCGGCCACGAGATCGTGAGCCACCGGACCTACGCGTTCGCGAGCGACGGCGACCTGATGGAGGGCATCTCGCACGAGGCCGCGTCGCTGGCGGGTCACCTGAAGCTCGGCAAGCTGATCTACTGCTACGACGACAACCACATCACCATCGAGGGCAAGACCGACCTCGCGTTCAGCGAGGACGTGGCGCAGCGGTTCACGGGCTACGGCTGGCACGTGCAGCGGGTCGCCGACGGCAACGACCTCGCGGCGCTCGACGCCGCGTTCGCGGCCGCGAAGGCGGAGACGGCGCGCCCCTCGCTCGTGATCGTGCGGACCCACATCGCCTGGGGCAGCCCGCACAAGCAGGACAGCGCGGAGGCGCACGGCGCGCCGCTCGGCGCCGAGGAGATCGCGCTCACCAAGGCCGCGTACGGCTGGCCGGCCGAGCCGCCGTTCCTCGTGCCCGACGCGGCGAAGGCGCACATGGGCCGCTGCGTCGAGCGCGGCGCGGCGCTGGAGCGGGAGTGGAGCGCGCGCTTCGCCGCCTACGAGCGGGCGTACCCCGACCTGGCGGCGCAGCTCCGCGCCGAGCTCTCGGGCGAGCCGGCCGCGGGCTGGGAGGCCGCGCTGCCGTCCTTCACGCCGGCGGACGGCGCGCAGGCGACGCGCCAGTGGTCGTCGAAGGTGCTGAACGCGCTCGCCCCGGCGGTGCCCTCCCTGGTCGGCGGCTCCGCCGACCTGGC
>Ga0187778_10001405_pt1 | contig 16794 bp, 16 predicted proteins | sample 1015_Q2_SP5_20_M_FD_132418 | JGI IMG/M metagenome (GOLD analysis project Ga0187778, IMG submission 132418) | Tropical peat soil microbial communities from peatlands in Department of Meta, Colombia - 1015_Q2_SP5_20_MG | ecosystem: Environmental > Terrestrial > Soil > Wetlands > Peat | place...
GACCAAACTCCAGATGGCAGCAGAACCTTGGTCTATGACACTGGCCGAGGTGACATCTGCTCTCGCTTCTGTTCCCCTGTTCTCTGAATTCAGCCAGAAGCAAATCAGACTGGTCGCTGAGAGAGGTCGTGAATACAAGTACAAGGCGGGAACGCCAATCGTCGAGGACGGATCTATTGGAGTGGGGTTCTACTTGGTGCTCAATGGGAGGGTGGAAGTCCGCAAGGGCTCGAGGGTGCTGGCCAGGCTCTCGAATGGACAGTACTTCGGCGAGATGTCTCTAATTGATGCGGAACCTAGGTCAGCCGATGTCCTAGCCGTTCAGCCCACAGAATGTTTCACGCTCTCTACGCAGGTCTTCTACGCCCTAATCAAACAGCACCCCGAACTCGCGCTTCTGATGCTCAAGGAACTAGCGAAACGCCTGAGGGCTGCCCAGAATTCCGACTAGTGGGAAACGCACTAGCGATCCTCAAGAATACAGACTCAAATCACAGACTCTTCTGGCGGTTGTCAGCATCACAGGTAGCTACTTCAACATCCACATTCATTGAGGCGCATCAGAGGACGCTACCCCCAAGCTGCCCTGGCCGAGCCTAATCCGTGCATTGTAAGCGCCCGACCTGGGAGGACAGCTTATGAAGACTGGAGCGCACGCGCTCTTCTGTTCCTACCTCCTTTCGTTCCTACTTCTCTCTTGTTCCCTTTTCCCGTTTCGGCAATCTTGCTATTTCTATGTTGAAGTAGGGATCCACTAGGATTTCCATCTCCTTCCACCGCGACTCTGGCACGGTCCACCTCAGAGATTCAACTACGCCGTCAACGATTTCGACCGTTACCTCTCTGCGCGGGGTGCGTAGGAAAGGCTTCAGATGGTCCGAGTCCTCGGGCCACCGCGACCCCAATTCGCGCGTTTCCCAGCCCCCTCTGGCGGCGGCTGTACGACCAACAGCTGTCTCCATTATGATGATGTTGTCCTTTGCCCTTACCAAGATGCCAGTAAGAGATTCTTTCGCCAATGGCCAACCCTACATACGGGGCACTTGTCAACCTTGCGACTCCCAGATGAGTGGCCTACCGGGTTGGGACAGAGAGTCTACGCTCGCCCTGAGACAAGGGCCGTCGGTCGGTGGCAGTGTTGTCCATCAATGACGCGCCCAGCCTGTTTTCCATATGTTACTGGCCGTGCTTAATCGGTGCATTGTTAGCGCCCTAACCATTCGAAGGGTCAACCAGATTTGAATTGCCAGTCTTGGTGGGGTTGGACAGGCTAGGCTTCTACTAGCCACCTATTCTCTCGACCTTGGCGGTGACGCGGCCAAAGTAAAGGGCTGGAAGAAGATGGGATAACACCTGTTCCGCAGTGCAAGGGCGTTTGATTCCTCTCGTGCTTATCTGCACCCAATGGTCTTCTTCCTTCAAGAAAACCTGCTCTTTACCGCTTGGTGTTATGAAGTGTATCTTACACTCGTCGTTTCTCATTTGCCTGTCGACTCCCGCCTAACTAGATTTATGCCTACTCTCAAGAAATGCCTAACGATTTTGGTGGGGCTGGCGGTTGCACCAGAAAAAGGGGGGGGAGGGGTGTCTACTTCCATTCGTAGGCCGTGTCGGTATATTCCGACAGGTCCGCGCTGAAGTTCATGTCCAGGAGGTAGAGGCCTTCGTTCAGCCAAGCGTATTTCTGCGAAAGAGTGTAAAAGGTCGCTACACCCACAACCTTGTGTTTGTCCCCTGCGTTCTTACCTATGGTGTTCATGTGCCACGGAATAGACTCTCCATCCTTGGTGACGAACACGCCCTGCGCCGTGCTCCTGGTGGTCCTGGGTCCCTGAAGTATGGTCGCTGTCGCCATGTTCCTGCCGCTTGCAAAGCGACCGAAACCCTGCGCTTCGCCGACAAAGCTGGCCTCCATGGTTATTCCTTCAGCTGTAATGGACTTGATAGACATCCCGGTGAGTTTGCCCTTTTCCTCCGATATCTTCTCTCCCAGAGCCATTCTGGGTCGAAAAATCACGGAGGTCGGTTGTGATATTTACGGGTTGTACAAAACTGCCGAATGATGGAGCGATTTTGGTGGCACCCTGGCCGGGCCCGGTTGGTCCAAGTAGGCACCCCCTATTGAGAATGGGTCAAAGGCTATGCTAGTCACTTTCGAAGCGTAATGGTTACAAGGTTTGCATGTCATCGATTGCAAACACTAGGCTTTGAGATTCACATGGATGTGCGGTCCTAGGGGGTTCGTGAGCGTTGTGTCAGCCCCTCCCAAATCTCCCCCTTCGCCGACAGGGAAACTTCCGAAGTTGGGGTCTGACTGAATCACGGCCTTGAGGAGAAGAATCCGGTCCATGTCCCATCCAGTGGTACCTTGGACATTGTCCACGAGGACAAAATCCGCCAGCCCAATGTCAACGCATCTTCCATTGTTATGAGTGAGATGCCTTGGGTCCCAGTTGCCCTTGATGTCGCAGAGACCCCCCCAGGGCAAGGACATTGCGGTTATCCGGAGAGGCTTAGGAGGTAGAGGCGTGTTGAAATTCTGGCCGTTCTGATTGGCCCCGTAACTGGCGTTGTTTCCATTTTGGCAATCCAACTGAGCCTTTACGAACGCGTTGGCGATTGAGGCAATCGATGCGTTTGTAGCGTCGGTGCCGTAGAAGAGACAGCCATGCTGCTGCTGAGAGACAAAGTAGTAGGCGGGGTAAGCATCCCCAGTATCGGTAGTGAAGGAAATGTTCGTCCCGGCGCAATTCTCCGACCCGGCTAACGCGGACAGGTTCTGCACCCACGTCTTCAGGTCCTGTTCGTCGTTCGTGTTTTCGTCGTAAGAAAGCCAAGCCGTTACTTTGTCGTTGCCTGAGATGTAGATGGGGTCATTCTTGGGTTGGGGTGTGATGTTCTTGGGTGAAGTGTACGTCAGATTCACCTCGCCATTGTCATCTGTCTCCTTGAGGAGCGGATAGTATTCAGGAGGAGGGTTTCTTACTCCGGAGGGGCTTTGGGGGTCGTCTAGGAGACCTTGGGGTCGGCCATTCGAGCCTTGCGAGCAAGGGTCAGTTCTGACGGAATCATGGATGTGACCGTCTGTATATTCGGTCCCGATGTCCGTGCACACTTTGAGGTAGATGTTCTGTTTCCTGTATGGAAGGCCGCCGAACTTCAGCTGCACCTTCACGTTTGTTTGCGGATTCTGCAGGGGATTCAGGTCGTTTGTATCGGGAATCAACTTGACCTCGTAGAGCGGCCTGAGGGTCCCATCGATTGTGAGCGTTCCGCTATCGTATGGTTTCTGAATATGGAATGGTATGGATGCACCTGTATTCTGGGTGGCTCGGACCAAGGACTCGATGGCCAAAGGCTGGTCGGGGGGCGTGCCAGAGTTGTCCACGATAAGAGGCACTACAGTGGGGATGACCTCCCTTTGGATTACAGTTCCACTGCTGTCATCGACCGTGTATTCAATCGGCGGCTGCACGACTCCGTAGGGGCCGACCAGGAACAGGTTCAATACGAAACCCTGGGTTGGGTCATCAACCACCGTGCCTTCGAGACACATCGGCGGTAGAGGCACGGGCCCGCCCGAGTAACCCTCGGTGGTGTAGTCGCCCCCGGCCATTGGCTGGTCGACCCATTGAAAGGTGCCTCCTGGGGCGGGGATAACACCGATGCGATATTGGGCGGAGCTAGTAGGGTCAGGGAAGGCTATGAACCACATGTCGGTAAACTTCCAGGTGAGGGTCTGTCTCAGGGTGTTCGGCGGACCATCGGGATTGACCTGCTGTACAATCGTGAGGTTATCGACCTCCCAATTAGGCTGTGGGATTAACGGCGACTGTGAGGGTTGTTCAGGGGGTGTGTCCAATCCTCGCCACAGCTGATTGGTTTCACCAAGTAATTAGCGTGTCTGATTTGTGAAATCTTGAGTGTTAGTCCTGACTACGTCAGTCTAGATAGCGCCCGACCTACAATGACCGTGATGGCCACCGGCCTATGGTTGCGGTGTCGCGTAGAGACCCATATAAGACATGGGACCGGATTGAGTGTGTGGAAGCCAACGAACAGGGAACCGGGATCTTCTACAGCCTGCTAGTCGCGGGGGTTGCCATCGAACTCGTAGGAACGGTCGTCACCAATCTCTACTATCGGTACGTCCTCGCTCCGCTGGTAATTCCTCCATTCCAAGGCGGATTGCCTTCCCAGGCCCTCGAGTTAGGTGGCTCCCTGGTCTCGTTCGCGTTCTCGCCGTGCCTGTTGTTCGCCGCCTTCTACTTCCTCGGTAAGAAGGTGCGCCTAGACGAGGATTGGAAGTCCCCCGTTCTTTCGCTATTCGCAGGCGGGGCCATCGTAGGTGCCCTAACCGTGTTCGCCGTAACCGCCATCAACCCGTCAGATTTCCTATCGACGATAACCGAACAGTTCGGCAACGGGTGGAACGTAGCGTCTTGGGTCCTTTCAATCGTGGAAGGGGGGATGTTCTTCATTTTCGTCGGCCTTGCCGCAATCTACATCGCGTCGAGGCGCTAGGCTCTACAGGCCAGGCAAACGGTAGCCAGACAACCAACGGAGTGCCCTCGCGAACCTGCCCAGCGGAAACTCTACGGTTAGGACTATCTCAATGGCGCCCTTCCAGGTTTGTGGCGCCCCACCTTTCTCCCGAATGACTTCCGCATCTTACTGGCCGAGCTTAATCCATGTAATGTTAGCGCCCCACCTTGGAGGCTAATCGGCTGGACTGTCTGACAGGCCCGACCCTTTTCAGGGGGCCGAGGTGCCTCCGGCCAGTGCGGATTCATTCCTCTAGATTGAACTGCCTCAGGAGATTCTTGAACCGGGAGTCCCCTCTGACGTTGTCCAGACAAGGGTCATATCGCAGGGATCCAGCGGTAATCGCGCGACGTTTGATTGCAAAATCAACCCATGTGAAGAATCCCTCCTTGTCGCCCAACAGACCGAACACATTCCACAGAGCCTCCAGTGAAGGAACATCGGCCCTCTGGTAGGCAATGGCAATGAGTTCCCTTGCTCTTCGCTCGTTGCCCAGCAATGCTTCAAGTAATGCCTCCAACCCAGGGCGGCTCCTGTCATCTTTGCTTAGACGGATGTAGGTTTCCAAGTCCTGACGTGCTTCATCGGGTCTTCCAAGCCAAGCCTCGGCCCACGTACGATGAATATACCCCCAGGATTGCTCAGGGTGAGCTTCAATAAGTCTGTTGGCAGCAGCCAGCCATTTCTCGTTTTCGCGTGTGAAATGGAAGTAGTTGGCATAGTTGCTCATGATAGGCTCCGACAAGGGATCCAACTCAATTGCCCTTTTGATTTCAAGAAATGCATCTTCAAACCTGCCAAAGTCGAGTAGCAGACTCGCATACCACTGATGAGCAGTGGCATAGCTCGGCTTCAACTCAACTGATTTCCTGAATTCTTCATCAGCTTCTCTTAGCTTGACATCGTACCATTGCAGAATCAGCCCCCTCGTTGCATGAGCTTCTGCCAAGGCTGGGTCGAGCTCCAGTGCCTTTGCGACCAACATCCTTGCTTTTTCCAAATTATGTTCGATGTCCTCCCTCCAATTGCCCGCGAGCAACAAGAAGCAGTCGGCCTGTCCGGCATAACCGAGGGCAAAGTCTGGGTCCTTTTCCACCGACTGTTCGAAGCAAGCTGCAGCCTTCTTCATGTCGTCCATTCCTCTCCTATTCCAGATTTGCCTTCCCTTCAAGTAGAGGGTGTACGCATCGATATTCTCAGTGGGCTTCCTATCAATTCTCTCCAATTCCTCCGAGAGTATCTTCACGCGAAGCGCATCTGCAACCTGCTTGGCTATATCGCTCTGGACTTCGAAGACGTCGTCCAAGTTCCTGTCGTAGTTCTGCGCCCAAAGGTGCTTGTCTCTTGCTACCTCGACTAGTTGGGTCGACACGCGAATTCTGTTTCCGGCCTTCCTCAGGCTCCCCTCCAAGACAGAACCGACCATGAGCTCTCTTCCGATTTCCTCAATTCTCTTGGTGGTACCCTTGTAACCCATAACTGAGGTTCGGGATATGACTTCGATGCCGCTGATGCCTGAGACGGTGGAAATGATTTCCTCCGTTATCCCTTCTGCGAAGTACTCGTCGTTGGGGTCTGGACTCATGTTTCTGAAGGGAAGGATGGCGATTCTGTTGGTCGCGAACGTAGGCCTCTCGACTGTGGTAGTCTGCTCCCAAGGCATTACGACCTTGAACACCTCTACGGGCTCGGTCACGTTCTTGAGTACCTTGGCCCCGAGGGTCGTAAGGGGAAGCTCGAACTTGTTCGAGACGTGGTCGTAGACTTGCCGCGTAAGGCACACCCCGCCATCCTCTGCCAAGGGCTCTATCCTGGACGCCACGTTCACGGCATCTCCTGAGATGTCTCCCTTGGATTCCACGACATCTCCAAGGTGTAGTCCCACCTTCAGGTGGACCCTCTTCTCTTGAGGAAGCGAGATGTTGAACTCTCTCGTAGCCCTCTGGATGTCATAGGCGCACCTCACCGCGTCAAGGGCGTTGGGGAACTCGACCAGGAAGGCATCCCCCATGGTTTTGATTTCTCTTCCGTTGTGCCTGGTCAGAATCGGTCTGACGAGCTTTCGCTGCTCCTCAACTAATGCAAGCGAAAGGGACTCGTTCCTTTGCCCAAGGGCGGTATAGCCTACCATGTCCGTGAACATAATTGCAGCAAGGCGACGCTCGTCGTTAGTCAACTGATGTTCCGAGCTTCAGGGAATTGGTTGGATAATAAACGGGTTGCGATGGTCTGAAGTGAGAAGGACCGAAGAGTCGGGTCTTTGCGGCGCCCTTCCGAAATGGTGGCGCCCTGGCCGAATATAAGCGCGTAGAAGTAGACGTCCTTGCCGAATGGGTTCGAACCTGGTAGGAGCTGCACAGTTTAGAGTGCGGACTCGATTCTCAGTCTAACTCAAACGCAGGTGGATATCCCGACCACAGCGATACCCCAAGGCTCCTCGCCCGTAAACGCCAGAGAGACGTTAGCTACTTAGAGCGGATAGGAATATGGAAGGAAGTGCGGACCAACGGGGGTTCGCCTCGAACTTTGCAAGCTTGGGGATTGCATTAACGGCTTTGCTGGTGACTAGCCACACTGGTTTGGGGCGGATCCTAAACGGGCCATAGATTACAGTCTTCTGAGGCTTGTCGAACATGAAGGAGTTCACCACAAACCCCGTACCACTTTGAATGTCGTCCGCGGTATTTCCAGGGAAGGCTCCCCAGGGCAAACCCAGCAGGTATCCGAATGCTGGCCAGTAGTTTATCCCGACCGTGCCATAACGTAAGCCAGCAATGGCTTCTTCGAGTAATGGTCCAAGCTCGGCTGCGGTCTTGGGATGAACTATTATGCAGGCGGATAGGTTCCCAAACAGCGTCTTGTTGCTGAACGCCACAGCCTTCTTCAGGAATTCAGTGGCATCCCGAGCCTCCAGGCTTGTTTCAGCTAGGACTCCGCAGAAGGGTTCCTCCGTAAAGCAGACATCGGTGCTCATCGAGTGGTCCAGGCCGGCGACAAGTGTCCATGGAATCACACCATCGCCCTTGGGACCCAGGGGTTCCGCTTCAGGATGCGCCTCCAATATCCGCCGGTAGCGTTCGAACGCTCCCGGGTAGTACGCGCGCCTGGCCGGAGAGGTGCGAAGGACCTCGCGCACGGAATCAACGAACGCCTTCCTCTGGGGCCAGCCTTCCTGGGTTATCAGTACCCTCGCGGAATTGCAGTTGAACGCGGCATTGTTCTCTACTTGGGTAGCCACGTTTTCCGCCTGGAACCTCAGGTCGCTTTGGCTCCAGGGACCAGGCACCACTATCACAGGCCCTACATTGCCAAGCTCGCTCGTGACCGGCTTGAGCATCTTAAGCTGTCCTAGCCGCCTCCGCTCCTCTCCTTCGTTTCCCGGTCCAAAGACGATGGTGTTGTAGGTTCTGTAGTTGCCCGTAATGTGTATCTTTTCAATCCCGGGATGGTTGCACAGGTACGCTCCCACGTCGGCCCCGCCCTTCGCCAGCTGCAGAAAGCCTTCAGCGATCAAGGACATGAACGCCTTCTCGACGAAGGGACCAATGTAGTCATTGACGGGGTTGAACTTCAACATGCAGACCTCTCCCTCTACGAACAGCTCGTGAGCTATGCCGGCGAAGTCGATTGCAGCAACATTCCCCGCCCCCAGCAGGAGGGCGACCCTTCCGGTCGGTTGTTTCTGGCGGTAGAAAGAAGCAACGTTCTGCGGTAGATTCTCCCGCGTAACGTCCGGTTGCATCCAAACCTCGCCCCTTGCGTTGTATAGCAACCTGTCGAAGGAGGACGCCGGGATGACCTCAACAATCACCTGGTCATTCCGAATGCGCAACTTTTTTGGAGGAATCCGAGGCGCGCCGTACTGAGAAATCTGTCGAAGATTTTCTCGGAGCAAGCGCAAGTACCTGAGGATGACGAGAGGCCCTATCCCCCACTCCTCCCCCATAGCTGAAGAACCGGCAGGTATTCCCTTCGCATCCATCGTCTTGGCCACGAGGTCGTCTGATACTCCGAAAACGTCTCTGCTTAGCACCTCAACGAACTCGACCTTTTTCTCTACAGGTAGTGCTGCCCACCTTTGCTTGTTGGCTTGGAGCACTTCGACGGCTTGGTCTAGCTTACTTGAGAGCGCAACGGCCAAGGCCATAAGCAAAGTCATGAACTGGCGTGTTTCTATTACGCCTTCCCACAATCGGAACGCGGCTCGCGCCCTCCTAACTCGTTAGGGCTCTTACCTAGCTATTAGGCGAATCCTATCTGCAGACAGCTCTTCTGGCGCCCTGGCCGAATATAAGCGCGTGGAGTTAGACGCCCTTACTTCATGAACTCGAATTCGTTGCAACCAGGACCGAAAGTGGGTTGCCGAGTTTGAGACAATTCGCGGCTACTCATACTCGGCGATCATGTCCGCCCGTTAAATAGCCAGTATGGGCGTCTGCTTGGGTCAGCTTGCCGGAATGGAGCGTAGAAAGGGTACAGCACTTCGACTTCGGCGCAGACTTTGTCAAGGATGGGCTTTCGCATTTCGGGTTCCATAATCGATCAGGCAGTCTTTACGCCTTGAGTCACCAGAGACATTTCATGGGTCTAGTTGGAAGGAGGGGCCAGCTGGAGTGGACTGCAGCGAAAGACCCCGTCTTTCCCGGTATTCCAAACATACGAACGCCTCTTGACTTTCCTATCTTCGTTGACGAATTCGTCGACGGGTCTCTGGTGATTTCGAACTTCGGAGACAGCAGACTCTACCGTATCTACCCGGAGATGATGAAGAGCGAACTTCTGGTGGATTGCGAAAAATTCGGGATTAGGTATGCCGGGAACTGCGTTGTAGACGGAGATGATTGCATTTGGCTCAACGAGGTGGAGGGATGCAAGGTACGTCGTTTAGACCAGAGCGGCAGGATTCTCGTGACTCTAGGGACTGGAAAACCCGGCTTTCAATCCCAGCCCTCTGAGTTCGACAAAGTGACGTTCAATTGGATATACGACATGAGACGTGGTCCAGATGGAAACATGTACGTCCTGGACAGCAAAAACTTCGCTGTCAGAGTAATCGATATTGGAGTCGGCCGTGTAGTCACGATTGCGGGGACAGGTAAGCCCGGGTACGGAGGAGACGGAGGAGACCCGCTTCAGGCCACCTTCGGCGGCGACCCGTTGGCCAAATTCGACGGTCCCATTTCACTATCGTTAGACGAAGATGGCAACGTCTTCGTCGGAGACCGCTTCAACGGGGTAGTCAGGATGATAGAAAGAAAATCAAATACGATTGTCACGGTCGCGGGAGACTCAACTTACAGAGGAGAGTTGGAGAATGACGTTCGCGAACGCAACCTGCTCAGCCTAAGGCTTCCAAAGATAAGCAGCATGGACTACTACGCTCCACGCCTTTTCGTCCCTACTGACCTTACCGATCAGTCGGGGGACCTGGTGGTCTTGCTGAAGACCAACTAAGTGGAACGGGCTCGAAGAGGTTCATTCAGAGAAGGTAGCCAGACCTCTACGAGTGCCCGGTGTAATCCACATGGGGGATCGGCGAATCCTTCCCTATTGGGTGGCTCGGCTGGCGCCCTGGCCGAGCTTAATCGATGCATTGTTAGCGCCCGACCTGTGTGCAAACGATAAAGGAGGAAGGTAGGGTCCGTCTGACCCTACACCTTTCGTTCGAAGGTTCCCATCAATTCTGGACTCCTAGCAAAGAGCCGCGGGACTGGAGGTATGGTCGCTGCAGAAGTTGCCGAGCCAGACGTTGCCTGTGCCTGTCTGGTCCCAGTAGAGGTCGTACTCGCTGCTTGCTGTTCCCGTTATGTAATTCCCAATTATCTTGTTGTTGATCGATCCTTCGACCACCGCGATGCCATACTGCGCACTGTTCTTGATGACGTTACCAATCACGTGTACGCCGTTTGCGAGAGTTGGAACGAAGCAAGGTGTGCCACCAGGCACCACCAGGGTGGTACCACATCCGAGAAGCACGCCTGCCATAGTGCCAGTAATGTAATTGCCGCTGACTACTGACTCGGGACCGCCCAAGAGCTGGACTCCGCTTCCTCCGCCGAGAATCACGTTCTGTGACACCAGCACCGATGAGAGGCCTTGGACTAGAATTGCAGGATACTGCACCGTATAGCATCCACAGCTGGTATCGGTCTCTACCTTGTTCCCGGTCACGACAGCGCTCAGAGTGCTTGGTGTCCCAAAGTCTATCAAGGCCACTCCACTGCCCCCTTGGTTGACCTGGAAATTATTGTCTGTAACGTAGATGGTGGAAGGTAAGAGGCAATTGCTGGTAATTGCTGCTGTGCATGCCGGTTTGAAGACTGACTGATAAGCAAAGACCGCTGCTGCAATCGGGAGATCTGTTCCTTGGTTCTCGGTTGCCACTATCTTGCTGTTCGATACGTCTTGGACAAATAGAGCCGCAGGGCTGCCCTCAACCGTGGTGTGGCTGACTACGACGACGGCGTTGACAACGTTGTAAATCATGGGATTATTCTCAGTGAATTCGCTGTTCGTCAGCGAGAAGGTCCCTGCTAGCGGAGTCTCGTCGGAGAGATTGGTCCAGCCCTCCGGCAGAAGCAGGCCGCCATCAAAGATGGCTGTAGCCATGTTGGACGTTGTCGCCGCTGTCACAGTCAAATGGTCAATGGTGACGGACTGCGTTTCGCCGGTGATGACAATCGCTGAAAGCAGGGCTGTGTCTGGGCTAGGGCCCCCTTCGACCGCGTCATCCCACCCTAGTGTTGGACAGGGTGTTGTTGATGTACATGTCGTGGCCGTGTATGGTTCATTGATTGACATCCCAGAAATCACAAACGCACCGTTCACGAAAGTGAACAAAGCTGGCCAAGGATTGGGGGTGGGGGCGCTAGCCGGAGTGGGCAGTGCCGCCCAGAACGGATTTGTGTCTGTGTTGTCTGCTGGATTGGGGGACGACAGGTTCGGCAGCGCCTGGATGTTGGTCACCCCCTGACCCATCCCAACAAACCTCCCGTGGAACCCGAAGACCGCAATCTGCCCAACATAGTAGGTCCCTGCTACCAGTTGAACAGTGCATCCGGGGCGGGATCCGCACGCATTGAACGCGGCCTGAATTTCCGCAGTGTCGTCCACGCCGTTTGGCTTCACGAAGTAGGTGTTGGTCTTGGCAAATGTCACCATGCTTCCTGAGCTTAGCACGAGAATAGCAATGAGGAAGATGCTGATGAGAACCTGTTCTTTCTTCAATATTTTCGAACCGACAACATGCTTTTCCATGTCGGCCGAAAGAATACCGAAATCTGGGGTGTCTCTTATCGTGGGCTACGATTGCCAGAGTTGGCAATCGCGTATCCAGTTATAGGTCGCACGAGAGAATTTACCAAGAGTACCGAAGATATGGTTTACCGATATCAGATGTTCCATTGGCGATGTCGATGGGCACGGTCTGGATTGAGTCTTGTGGCGCCCTGGCCGGGATTTTCGTCGCCGTGATTTCGAACCCGGGTCGCTGCCGTTCTGCCAAACAGGTTTGTTGACAGGGCAGCATACTGACCTCTGTACGGGGCCTACCCGCTATACGACCAGGGCACCTGAACTGGCTGGTCGGGTGGGGGTTTTAAGCTCACAGCTTCACGAAGAAGTTCTCTGGATGATCTAGGGGCCTAGTTTCATGCCTGTGGGTTTTCCCGCACCTCTCGAGGTGGCGCTTGTACTTCTTCGGGCTGATGAGCTTTCCGCACTTGGGACACTTGGGCACATCCCTTGTGAGGTTTCTCGAATAGATACGCATTTTTCCCTGGTGGTAGGACCCCACAGTACACCTAGATGAACGAACCCAGGAGATGCGATTGGTCGAGCCTTCAGGATTCGCTATACAGAGAGTACCATGACAAAGAATGGGGGGTCCCGGTCCACGATGACAGGACCATTTTCGAGTTCCTCGTACTCGAGGGCGCCCAGGCAGGCTTGAGCTGGGGGACCATTCTCAGGAAGCGAGAGAACTTCAGGCGAGCATTCGAAGAGTTCGACCCTGTCAAGGTCGCCCGCTTCGACAGCCGGACCGTCCAGAGGCTCCTCAAGAACCCGGGCATAATCAGGAACAGGCTCAAAATCAACTCTGCCGTCCAGAACGCGAGGGCCTTCCTCGAAGTGCAGAGAGAGTTCGGGAGCTTCGACTCCTACATCTGGACCTTCGTGGGAGGAAGTCCTAGAGTGAACAACTGGAAGAGGCTGAGCGACATCCCTGCGGCCACGCCCGAGTCAGAGGCAATGAGTAGGGACCTCATACGCCGTGGGTTCAGGTTCGTCGGGCCTACCATCTGCTATGCGCACATGCAGGCTACAGGAATGGTGAACGACCACCTCGTCTCTTGCTTTCGGCACAGTGAGCTTGCCGGCCTTTAGCTCCGGATCAACCCTAGGTTCTTCAGGGCCTTGATCGTCCTGTCTGCGATGGCCCCCTCCAAAGGCAGGAATGGAGCCCGGGGAGAGCCACAATCAATGCCCCGTTCACGAAGGATCGCATAGTAGGATGCGATGGGGCTAGGCCTGGTCAGTTCCTTCACCTTCAGTACCGTCCTCTGGGCTGCTATGGCTGCCCTGTGGTCCCCCTTCGTTTCTGCTGCGACCATAGACTTGAACAGCTCTGGGAGCGCACTTGCTCCGCCTGAAACCAGGCCGTCGGCGCCGGCCATGATTGCGAACAGGCCGTACTCCTCGGTGCCGTTCATCACCACAAAGTCTTCGTTGACTGCTCCTATCAAGTCCTCAAGTTGCAGGAGGTTCTGGGAGGAGTCCTTGATTCCTTGGATGGTTCCATCCCTCGCCATCAGCGCAACTGTTGCGGGCAGGAGGTTGTTTCCCGTGAACTGGGGGATGTTGTAGGCAAAGAGAGGGATGTTGATTGCCTCTTTGATTGCCTCGAAGTGCTTGAAGACAGCCTTGTCGCCGGGTTTGTAATAGAACGGTGTGAGGCTGGCGACCGCGTCTGCTCCTATTTTCTCGGCATGTTTCGCCAGATCAATCGTAGACCCGGTGTCGGCGCATCCCACTTGAACCACCACAGGCACTCTCCCTCGGGCAGCCTTGACCACCGTCTCCGCCACCAGCTGTCTCTCAGGGAGGCTCAGCATCGGCCCCAGGCCGGTACTTCCACATGGAAAGATACCGTCCGCCCCTCTGGAAATCTGGAACCTGACGAGCTCGCCAAGGCGGTCAGCGTCGACTCCGCCCTTGCTGTCAAAGGGAGTGATAAGCGCAGTGAACAGTCCACCTATCCTCAATGCTCTCCTCCTGGCCAATTCCAGAGGCCTCCTTACACGGAGCGTCTTATCTCTGCCGCTATGCGCTACCTCGAATCCTATCAAGGGCGTCCTCGGTGGCCTTCCCTACCTTCGCCCCCAGCTCCGCGAACCTCTTCTCCTCCCCCTCCTTCAGGTCTGCGCCGACTGTCTTGCCCCCGTCCTTACGTGAGGTCACAATCGCCGATTGTCTCCCGGCAATCATGTGAAGGCCCCAATCATCGAGCGCATTCTCGATATACTTGGCGGCGCTTCCGGACATCCTAGAATCCAACTTGGTGTCGAATGCGAACCCGAACCTCCCCCTCATGTCGATGCCGCCCAGAGCTTTCAGGAATTCCTTCACCTCCTTCGTTGCGGTGAATACCTCGGTGGGTCCGCCCAGGCAGATGAGGTCGTAATCCTGCAGCGTCCCAGGGGCGATGTCGCTGGTTCGGGCGCAGACCGTCTCCATCCCGGCCTCTTTCAGCCCGCGTTCGAATGCTTTGGCCACGATTTCAGTCGTGCCGAACCTCGTGGCGAACAAAACTGCCGCTGTCCCCTTCCTCCTGTTCCCGATGGTCGACATCAGCCACCGAAAGTGGATTCGAAATAAAAGACATGGCGACGATTCCCAAATCTGAGAAGCCTTGCTTCCTGCGCCTACCACTGCCTGCTGCGAGCAGCTTGCTGCACAGATTCGACTATCTGCGTATAGCCGGTGCACCTGCAGATGTTCCCAGAGATCCCCTTCCTGATATCCTCCTCTGTCGGATGACGATTCCCCTTCAGCAATGCATAGGCGGACATCAACATCCCCGGGGTGCAGAAGCCGCACTGAAGCCCATGCTTGGCAAGGAAGGCCTCTTGAACGGGGTGCAGTTTGTCCCCCCTGGAGAGACCCTCCACAGTTAGTAGTTCCCTGCCGTCCGCTTGGACCGCAAGGACTGTGCACGCTTTTACCACCTTCCCGTCCATCAGGACAGCGCAGGCGCTACAGTTCGAAGTGTCACAGCCGACGTGGGTGCCGGTAAGCCCCAAGTTCTCCCTGATGAAGTCGACCAGGAGAAGGCGTGGCTCGACCTCGGCCTCCTTCCTGACGCCATTCACCGTCACGGCAATCGGGACCCTTCCGGCCAACCTAGGAGGCGCCTCCGGCCCTCTCACATGCCTTCCCGAACGCCCTGCTTACGAGAAGGGCGACAATCCTTCTCTTGTAGTCAGAGGTGCCGCGTATGTCAGTCGAAGGATTGGACTCCTCGGTGGCGAGCCGGGCGAGTTCCTGAACGGCCGCCCTGTCAAACTCCGTCTTCCCTCTCATCCAATCTTCCGCTTTTCTTGCCTTTATGACGGTCGGGCCAACGGCTGTAAGGCCGACCCCAATTTCCTCGCACCTACCCCCTTTGGCTAGCGTCACTTGGACCGCCGCTCCGGCAGTTGCGAAGTCGCCCACTTTCTGCTCCAGTTTGAGATAGCAGCCGCCACTCCTCGGCGGGCGCCTGGGGACACGGATTTCTGTGAGAATCTCGTCGTGGCTCAGCGCGACAGTGAAAGTGTCCTGGAAGAAATCTTGCGCTCTGATTTTCCTTTCGCCGCTCGGCCCGGAGGCTACGAATTCTGCCCGGAGCGCAAGCATGACGGCGGGCATATCGTTGTTCGGGTCTCCGTGGGAGACGTTACCCCCCACTGTGCCGAGATTCCTGACCAGCGGGTCTCCGATGACCTCGGAAGCGTCGTGTATGGCGGGGTAATCCTCCCTAATGAGGGTCGATGTTCCGACTTCTGCCATGCGTGTCATTGCCCCGATTCTTAGGAACTCTCCTGCCTCCTCGATACGGTTCAGACCTGGTATCCTGTTGATGTCAACCAGCAATGAAGGAGAAGCAAGCCTGAGCTTCAGGAGCGGGACAAGGCTCTGTCCCCCCGCGATCACCCTGGCGCCTTCACCCCGACTCGCAAGCAAATCGATGGCCTCCGACAGGCTCCTCGGAGACGCGTACTCGAAGGAAGGCGGTACCAACGGCGCGATATTCTCAATTTCTTGGTTTATATTATTGTGGAAGCAGATCGTCGGAAAATGCATTTCGAGGGCCAGTTTGACACTCGCGCTGCAGAATCTCGAGTCTACGCCCTCGTCACCGACCCCAGGGAGGTCGCTGGGTGCATGCCAGGTCTTCAGAAGGTCGATGTCAAGTCGCCTGACGAGTTCGACACAGTGGTCAGGGTAGGAGTGTCCTTCATTAGGGGCGATTTCACTTTGCATTTCAGGTCGGTCAAGAAGGAACCCGCGTCAGGCGCTAGGTTTGTGGTCCACGGGACCGGGCTCGGGAGCGCCGTGGACATGGAGATAGCCCTGGCGATATCACCTGGCGAGAACGGCGGGGCCTCCATGAGGTGGCAGGCAGACGCCAAAGTGAACGGGAAGGTTGCCTCTCTTGGGCAACGGCTCATGGAAGCCCAGGCAGAGAGAATCATCAGAGAGTTCTTCGACTGCTTCCGACGGAAGCTCGAAGGGCCCTAGTTGCTGGTCTGAGTTAGAGGGACCGCCCAGAGCTGTTCGCTTTCGATGGGTAGGTTAGCGAGCCGCCTCCCCAAGGCAAGCTCGAGTGCTCGGACTGCAGCCGGTGGGACTCCGATGGTCGGGCTTTCCCCTACCCCCTTCACCCCGTGGGCAAGGGAGGACCGGTGACTAGTCGTCATGACAACGAACCTTGGCATCTCGGTTGAGTGGGGAACTCCAGAGTCTGCGAGAGTGGCTGTCAGGAGCTGCCCGTCTTCACTGTAAACTGCCCTTTCGTAAAGAACCTCGCCGAGGGCCTGGGCCGACCCGCCGATGATCTGACTCCTCACCATGCTCGGATTCAGCACCCTCCCCACATCGTAGTAGGAAACGACCTCGGCGATGAACGCCATGCCCATCTCGTTGACCCTGGCGGTGACTAGGTTGGCGCCAAAGGAGTTCAGCAGTTCCTTCGTCTCGAACAGGACC
>Ga0187778_10001407_pt1 | contig 16787 bp, 16 predicted proteins | sample 1015_Q2_SP5_20_M_FD_132418 | JGI IMG/M metagenome (GOLD analysis project Ga0187778, IMG submission 132418) | Tropical peat soil microbial communities from peatlands in Department of Meta, Colombia - 1015_Q2_SP5_20_MG | ecosystem: Environmental > Terrestrial > Soil > Wetlands > Peat | place...
GCTCTTGTCCCGCCTTTGCCGGCTGCTACGAAGAGACCCTCAGTACGCTCTGGTACGTCAATGCCGGTCATGCGGCCGCTCTGGTTCGGGACCCTGCGGGCGTTCGAGAACTCGCCGCCACCGGCCTGCCCCTCGGTCTTTTTTCCCACGCCACGTGCGACGCTTCGCCGCTGGTTTTCGAGCCGGGCATGGCCCTGCTGGTCGTTTCCCGGGCCGGGGTGGAGGCGAAATCTGGCGGCAGCGAGTTTGGACTGGAAGCGGTGAAGAGCGAATTTCGGCAGATGGCGACGACCAACGCCAGCGAGATTGGTGCTTCCATGCTCGCGCGGGTGCGGGAGTTCGTCGGCCGACCAGCCAACCCGACCAATGTCACGGCCCTGGCTCTGGCTCGCTCCCGCTGAAAGTCCGCACAAGTTCTCACGCGCGTACGGCGAGGCACGAGATTACGTCGTCGACGGCAAGATGACTGGCGGATTCGCCATTCTGGCCTATCCCGCGGAATACGGCGCCAGCGGAGCGATGACCTTCCTGGTCAGCCGCCGCGGCACGGTTTACCAGAAAGACTTGGGTGACTCGACCGCGGAGACGGCAAGGGCCATCAGGACATACGACGATCCCGACTCATCCTGGACACGGGTGTCCCCGGCGAAATAGCGTGTAGGTCAAGCTTTCGAAACGGTTGCTATTTTTTTCGCGCCCGCGGATCGATTTTGGCTGGGCGATCGGCACTCGGCGCCAGTTCGTCGGCGGTGGTGAAGATGGGCTCGATATCGGTCGGGATGCCTTCGAGCTTTTTCAGAGCCGCCTTGAGTTCGGGCCGGATCACCCCCATCTCGTCCAGCATCTTCTTCGCGCCGGCATAGTCGCCCCGGGCTTCGATCGTCAGCAGAGCGTGATCGAGGCCAGCGATGGCGGACTTCACCTTGGTGAGGTCGATCGAGTAGGTTTGATTGCTGAGGGCGACGAACCCTCCTTGGTCGCGCAGCCAATTGAATTGCAGAGCCATGCCCTTCCCGTGGGCATCATTGAGTCCGAAACGCAAGCTGCGGAACGAGGATGCCAGGTAGGTGGTATAGAGCTGACGCTCCGCCGCCTCATCGGAGGGAAGCAATTTCCCCATCTCGGGATCCTTGCCATGATCCATCAGATATTGCAAGGCGAATAAACCCGTGACATCGGCCTTGGCTTCTTCAAGGGGAGCAAACAGATCCTTCAGTTCATCACGGGGCGTGGAGTCGCGCTCCTGAACCTTGATTTGGTGCGGCCCCAGACCGTGCATCAGTTCATGGGCGAGGATGTGGGTGAAAAAGGGTTCAAAGCTGACATCGACCATCGCATCCTGGGTCAACATCCGCCGGGCGATGGGCAAAAGCACGCTGCGGAACTTGGCCTCTTGTATGTTCCTGAGCATCACCCGCTTGCTGCCCTTCTGCTGGACCACGCGATCATCATTCGGCAGATTGTAAGCCGCCGCCTGCACGCCGTGCGCGCCGTCGCCGGCACTCAGAATTTCGTCCACCACGCGAAGGGGAGCCGCCGCCCCCAGCTTGGGGTTGCGGTAGCCGGGGTCGATCGGCAGGTGGTCCTCAATTTCCTGGAGGTGCTGGGTAAACAGGGAAAGTTTTCGCGTCTCGCTGTCATCGCGCAGATTGACGTAGGCCTCGAAGGCCGCCTTGTAGCCGAACAGTTGGTCGTTGTAGGTCTCATACGGACCGATGGTGATATCAAGCGGAGCGTCCAGATCCATCCAGGCCAGGTCGCTTTCGTAGTAGTCGTTCGAAAGGAAGGCGTCGGCGCGCAGCTCGAGAAACTTTTTGAGCGAATCATTCTCCGTGAGGGCAGCCGCTTCCCGCAGCAAGCCCGCCGAGCGCGCGAGATCGTCGTGGTATTCCTGGCTGTAGGGCACCGAAAATAGGCTGTTGGTCGCCGGCGGCAGGGTTCCCTTGGTGCGAATTACGGTAAAGAAGCTCTTCGCCTGCTGCTGTTCCGGGGGCGGCAACTGCGCCACCCATTGCTCAAAAATCTGCTTGGTCATGGCCTCGGGATAGAAGTTCGCGCCGGGCGGTTTTGGTTCTGGGACGCCAGGAACAAACGCCTGATCGTCATCGATCTCCGACCACGGGCCCTGGTTCAGCCGAAAGTAGTCGCGACGCGCCTTGCCGAGCGCCGTGGTGTCCTTCTCAAGCCGGGCGTAGAGCTCCAGATTTCCGCTCCACTGTTGCTCGAGAAATACCCGGTTCAGAATACGTGCCGCTTCGATCAGCTTGACCAGTGCCTGCTGGTCGCCCGAGGAGAGCTTCGACGTATCCACCCGAATGGGGGTGGGGGCAAAGCGCGCTGCCATCTTCTCCAGTTGCTCGAGATCGGGCACTGGGGCCTTCTTGGCGGGAAGGGTGGAACCTGCGATCGCTCCCAGCAGCACCAGTCCCGCGACCCAGCTCGAGATCCATTGCATGTTCAGTTCTCCACTCCTCCCACAGCCCTCAACCATGCCCAAAAACGGGGCAACCCAACCGGCCGAGGACTAGCTCGAACCGCCGGCCGGAAGTACAATCGAACCAGCCCCTGCGATGCCACTGCCCCAGGATGCGCTGGGGGGCAGGGTGGGGAGAGTCATATGCGTATACGGTTGCTCTACTGCTTGCTCGCCTTGCTGACGGCTTCCCTGGCCAGCAACGCCGACCAGGTCATCGAGGAGATTGTAGCGCGGGTTGACAACCAGATTATCACCCGCAGCGAATATTTGCGCAGCGGAGAAGAACTGAAGAAAGAGGCGCTCCAGCAGGACCCGGTCAACGCCGACAGAATTGTCGCCGACCGCGAGAAGGATGTGCTTCGCGACCTGATCGATCAGCAGCTCTTGTTGGCCAAGGGCAAGGAGCTGGGCATTAACGGCGACACCGACCTGATCAAGAAGCTGGATCAGATGCGCAAGGAAATGAACCTCGAGAGCATGGAAGACCTGGAGAAGGCGGCGCAGGGGCAAGGAGTCTCTTTCGAGGACTTTAAGCAAAACATGCGCAACCAGATCATCACCCAGCAAGTCATCGGCCGAGAAGTGGGTTCGCGGATCAGCATTTCCAAGGAGCAAGAGGAGAAGTTTTACGAGGAACACAAGGCCGATCTCGATCAACCGGAATCGATCCGGCTGAGCGAAATCCTGGTTTCGACCGAAAAGAAGCCCAATGACTCCCGCGACGAGGCCACCATCCTGGCCGCCGCCCAGGAGAAGGCCAACCGCCTGCTCGCGGAGATCAAACAGGGTGCCAAGTTCGAGGACGTCGCCAAAAAGGACTCCGATGGGCCGACCGCAGCTCAGGGCGGCGACCTCGGCGATTTCAAGCGCGGAACTTTGGCCAAAGAGCTCGAAGACCAGACCTTTGCCATGAAACCGGGTGAGGTTTCCGACGTAACCCGCACCAAGCAGGGATTCATCATCCTCAAGGTCACCGCGCACACCGAGCCTGGTGTGCCGCCCCTCGATAAGATTGAACCGCGCATTCAGGACGCCCTGTACATGCAAAAGCTACAGCCCGCCCTGCGCGAGTATCTCACCAAGTTGCGCGAGGAAGCTTCGATCCATATCAAAGATGGGTACGTCGATACCGGCGCCAGCCCCAATCAAACCGAGCCGGTCGAAACTGCGGCCAAAGATGACAAGGCCAAGCCGCTCAAAAAGAAGAAGAAGTTAGGTTTGTTTTAGTTTAAGCTGGACGGGCCGGAGCGACAGCAGCCTCGAACATCGCTTTTGGTCGCCATGCGGCGATCCAGGTTCCCCCATGAAGGACTTCTTCTTAGCCGACTGTGGCCAGCATGAAAACAAAGTCATTACCTCCAGCTTTGTGGTCATTGCCAAGCAGATCAAGCCGAAAAAGACCGGCGACCCCTATCTGGCCCTAACCCTGGGCGATCGCACCGGCCAGATCGAAGCCAAGATGTGGGACAACGTCGAAGATACCCTCGACACCTTCGACGAAGAAGATTTCATCAAGGTGAAGGGCCTGCTGAACCGGTACAAGAATCGTTTTCAGCTGACCATTCACAAGCTGCGCAAACTGGCCGAATCCGAAGTCGACTTCTCCGACTATCTGAGGAAAACCACCAAGGACATTGGCGAGCTTTGGCAGACGCTGGCCGGCTTCGTTGCGTCCTTTCAGAACGAGCACCTCAAGGCCCTGATGGAAGCCTTTCTGTCGGACCCTGACATCGCCGAAGCCTACCGCAACGCTCCCGCCGCCAAGGCCTTGCATCACGCCTACATTGGCGGTCTGCTCGATCATGTGGTCTCGCTGGTACGCTCCTGCGATCTTGTTTGCCGCAATTATCCGCAGATCGATCGCGATCTGCTGCTGACCGGAGCCATGCTGCACGACATCGGGAAGATTTTCGAGCTCAACTACAATCGAACGTTCTCCTACACCACGCGCGGGCAGCTGCTCGGACACATGATCATTGAGCTCGAGATGCTGCATGCCAAGCTGGCCCAGCTGCCGGGTTTTCCCGAAGAGCTCAAGATCCTGGTGGAGCATCTCCTCATCAGCCATCACGGCCAGTATGAATTCGGTTCGCCCAAGTTGCCCATGTTTCCTGAGGCGCTCATGTTGCACTATCTGGACGATCTCGACTCCAAAATGGAGGCTATGCGCGCCCACTTCGAGCGGGAAGCCGGCTTGGATGGGGCTTGGACCGGCTACAACCCTTCCTTGGGTCGACCTTTGCTCAACCGCACCAAATTCCTGGAAACCGAGGCGGCGGCCCGGGTTACAGCCGCAGGTGGCGACTCGGGCAAAGCGGCTCGAGGGAGCTCCGAAGTTACTGGATCGGCCGAGCCCTCGCCTCCCCAGGTGGTGTCAGCGGCGGACTCGGACCATCAGGATTGATTGCCGGAGCGGTCGAACGGCGACGATGTCACCCAGGCTCCCGTACGGCTCTTCGGGCTCAGCCTTTCCGAAACTTGGCCGTGAAGCATACACTGATTTTGCGCAGCTTCGCGGAATCGCGCGATCTCGATTTCCGGAGATGACGATGGCCAGCGTAACCCGCACCAATCCTCTCTCTTATCTCGGCGAACAATTGAGCGAGCTGAAAGCCAAGGGCACGTATTTTCGCTTGCGTGTGCTCGAGGACGAGCAGGCTCCGGTCTGCCACTTCGATGGCAAGCAGGTCATCAACTTGGCGTCGAACAACTACCTCGGTCTCACCACTCACCCCAAGCTGCGGGAAGCGGCGCTCGCTGCCATCCGCCAATACGGCGTCGGCTCGGGGGCGGTGCGCACCATCGCCGGCACCATGAAGATTCACATGGAGCTCGAAGAAAGGATCGCGCGTTTTAAGCAGGTCGAGGCCTGCGTGGTCTTTCAGTCGGGATTCGCGGCCAACGCCGGCACGGTCTCGGCGGTGCTGGGAAAGGATGATTTCATCATCTCCGACCAGCTCAATCACGCTTCGATCATCGATGGTGCGCGGTTGTCCCGCGCCAAAATACTGGTCTTTGACCACAAGGATATTTCCCACGCCGAACAACAGCTCTCCAGCGTCAAAGACCTGCCGGGCAAGAAACTGCTGATCACCGACGGCGTGTTCTCGATGGACGGAGATATCGGACCGCTGGCGGCCCTGTGTGATTTGGCGGAAAAGTACGGCGCCATCATGATGGTCGATGACGCCCACGCCTCGGGCGTGCTCGGCCGCAATGGCCGCGGCACGATTGATCACTTTCACATGCATGGCCGGGTCGATATCCAAGTAGGAACCTTGTCGAAGGCGATCGGGGCCCTGGGCGGTTATGTTTGCGGAACCCGGGACCTGATCGATTTTCTCTACCACCGCGCGCGTCCTTTTCTGTTTTCGACTTCGCATCCGCCCTCGGTGGCCGCCACCTGCCTGGCCGCCTTCGATGTTCTCGAACACGAGTCGGAGCTGATCGAGAAGCTTTGGGAGAACACCCGCTTCTGGAAGAAGGAGCTCGGTCTGCTCGGTTTCGATATTGGCGGCAAGATTACACCCGCCAGCGAAACGCCGATCACGCCGATCATCCTCGGCGACGGTAGACTCACCATGGATTTCTCGCGTCAGCTGTTTGCCGAGGGAGTGATGGGCACCGGCATCGCCTTTCCCACCGTACCCGAAGGCAAGGCCCGCATTCGTACCATCGTGACCGCCACCCACAGCAAAGATCAGCTGGAGCGGGCGCTCGCCGCCCTCGAACGGGTGGGAAAACGGATGGGAATTTTAGGGAACTAGCCGAAGGCTGCCCGCGGCTCACCGCTGGGTTCCATAGACGATCCTTCCCCCCACGATCGTAGCCACAACCTTGCCGGTGAATTGCCATCCGTCAAAGGGCGTGTTGCGCGCCTTGGACTGCGACTTTCCGGCTTCGAAGGTCCAGCGCTTCTTGGCATCAAAGATGGTCACATCGCCCCAGCTGCCGCGCTCGAGCGTACCCCGGCCACGCAGGTTGACCACGCGCGCCGGGCCAGCCGTAAACAGCTCCACAATCCTCGGTAGAGGAATCTTCTGTTGCCCGTGCAGTCGAGTAATGGCCAAGGCCAGGGCAGTCTCCAGTCCGGTGATACCAAACGCCGCCTTCTCAAATTCAACCAGTTTCTCCTGGGGAGCGTGGGGAGCGTGGTCGGTAGCGATGGCATCCACCGTCCCATCGGCGAGTGCTACCAGAAGCGCCTCGCGATCGGCAGCCGAGCGCAGAGGCGGATTCATCTTGCAATTGGTGTTGTAGTCGCCGACATCGAGATCGGTGAGGGTAAAGTGATGAGGTGTGACCTCACAGGTGATGCGGACCTGGCTGCGTTTGGCGCGGCGCACCGCCTTCAGAGCCTCGGCGGTCGAGAGGTGGGCGATATGCAGGCGGCTGCCTTTGGCTTGTTGGGCCAGACGCACATCGCGATCGACCAGGCTGGCCTCCGCCTGGGATTTCATGCCATGCAATCCGAGGCGAAACGACGCCGCTCCCTCGTGCATCGAGGCGTTTTCGGTCATCCGCGTATCTTCCGCATGCTGAATCACCGTAAGGTCGATCCCGGCCGCCAGGCGCAAGGCGTCTCGCATGACCTCTTCCTTGAGGATCGGACGGCCGTCGTCGCTCACGCCTAAGGCGCCAGCCTGCTGCAAGCCGCGAAAATCGGTTAGCACCTCTCCTTGGCTTCCCCAGGTGGCCGCCGCGATGGGGAAGACGTTGACCAGGGCTCCGCGTTCCCTCTGCTGTATCCATTGAACCCATTCCCTTGAGTCGACCACGGGCGTAGTATTCGGCATACAGCAAACGGAAGTAAATCCTCCCGCGGCCGCCGCCGCGGTGCCGCTGGCAATGGTCTCTTTATAGCTTTGACCCGGTTCCCTCAGATGCACGTGCAGGTCGATGAACCCGGGGGCCACCACCAGCCCGCGCGCCTCAAACACCTCCTCGGCTCCGGATCGAAGGTGCGGGGCAATCTCCGCCACCCGGCCGTCCTTGAGCAGCACCTCCATCGGTGCGTCCACTCCTGCCGCAGGATCGAGGAGATGGCCGCCTTTGATCAGCAGCGAACTAGGTCGAGAGGAATCCTTTGCCATAGGTCCGTGTTCCTAAACTTGCGGTAGGACATGGGTTTCATCGGGCTTTTTTGAGAGCCCTTGCCAGTATCGCCATTCGTACCCGCACTCCGTTCCGTACCTCCTCGACAATCACCGACTGCGGACAATCCGCCACTTCCCAGGTCAGCTCCAGCCCACGGATGATCGGCCCGGGATGCATCACCAAGGCGTCTGGCTTGGCCAGTCTCAGCCGGGCCATCGTCATTTGATATCGCGCCACGTAGTCCTCGAGCTGAACCTTCAACCCGGCCAGGCGCTCCTTTTGCAGCCGCAATACCAAGATGACGTCAGCGCCGCGGATCGCCTCTTCGGCGGTGCGCGCGATCTCCAGATGGGGTGCAAGCAAGGTGGCCAGCTCGGGCAACAGTTCCGGCGGCCCACACAGGGTCACCCGCGACCCGAACTTGGTTAACAGGTGGATGGCGGAGCGGGCGACCCGGCTGTGATAGATGTCGCCGAGGATTACCACCTTCAGCCCCTTGAGCGTCTTCTTGTGAGCCAGGATGGTGTAAGCGTCCAGCAAAGCCTGGGAAGGGTGCTCGTGCATACCATCTCCGGCGTTGATGACCGGAATTTTCAACTGACGGGCGATGAGCAGAGGCGCGCCGGCCGATGGATGCCGGACCACCAGAACATCGGCCCCGACCGCCTCCAAGGTGTAGCCGGTATCAAGCAGGGACTCGCCTTTCTCAATGCTCGAACCGCTCGATAGCACCAGGGTCGTCATCGCACCCATCGATTTGGCCGCAATTTCGAAGGAACTGCGGGTACGGGTCGACGCTTCGTAGAAGAGCAGCAACACCCGTTTGCCGCGCAGCAGGAGCTTAGGTTTCAGGGGATTCATGCGGCGGGCGAGCTGCAGCAGCGCCGCCATTTCCGGGACATCCAGATGTTCGATATCGAGCAGGGAACCGGGTGCAACTTTGGTCATCACTTGCCTGGTTCAGCGCAGGGGGCAATGCCCGCGCCTGGAAGGGTTGGACTATCCTTGTCTTTCCACCAACAAAACTTTTTCCGTATTGTCCAGTTCGCGCAACTTGACTTCGATAATTTCCTGTTCGGTGGTTTGCACCTTGCGTCCGACAAAGGTTGCTTCAATTGGTAATTCACGATGTCCGCGGTCGATCAGCACGCAGAGCTGGACGTGTTTCGGCCGACCCTGGCTAAACAGTGCATCCAAAGCTGCGCGACAAGTTCGTCCGGTATAGAGCACATCATCGACGAGCACGATCTTTTTCCCGGTGATGGAAAATCCGATCTCGCTCGGCTGCACCACAGGCTTAGGACCGACGGTCGAGAGATCATCGCGATAAAGGGTGATATCGAGCGTACCCACCGGGACCGGCGCCTTTTCGATGCGCTCGATCATTTCCCCGAGGCGCTGAGCCAGAAAGACCCCGCGACGCCGGATGCCCACAATCCCCAGCTGGGCCGCCCCGTCATTTTTCTCGATGATCTCATGCACCAGACGAACCAGCGTGCGCTCAATCTCCGAGGCGGACATGAGCTGGGTCTTCTCTTTTAAGTTGCTAGGACGGGGAAAGGATCGTGGAGTCATGAACGCTGCATCATACGCGGTCGAAGCGTCAGGGAGCAAGCCAAAGGCGGCAAGTGACGGAATCTACGATCTTTCTCTCCGCCGCAGGAGGGCCGCCGCCAGGCTGCCGCCGAGACTGGAAAACACCAGAAAAATGAAAAACATCGCCACCAACATCAAGCCCATGAATAAGGCCAGGCCGGGCGGGCTCTTGAGGTAGGTCACGTACTGTTGGGCCTGCGGGTCGGAGGTGCGCAACGCCTGCTGCTCGATGGTCTCGAGCAGCAAAGCCCGAACCTGACCTCCGCTGTGGAAAACCAGCATCTCGATGGCCGTGAACACAGCGAAAATTCCGAATCCAAGAACTCCGCTGACTGCCCCCAGACGTGCTCCCATCCCAGGGCTTAGGGTTCCCGCAGGGTTGCGCCGGCGGTAAAACAGAACTGCCATAACCCCGGCAGAGATCATGCCTAAGCCAAAGGCTCCCAAGGGGATGAACATGAGCCCGGCGGCGATCAGTCCGGCCAGTGCCGCCGAGGGAAGAGCTTGGGACCACTGGATGCCTGCGGGCACGACCGGAGCGGACGGAGCGAGAACGTCAGCCCGCTCTCCCGATCGTCGAACTTCCTCACTGGCAACTCGGATCTGGGCTGCGCCGCAGTGAGGGCAAAACGCGGTCCCGTCCTCGACCGGAGCGCTGCATTGATAGCAAGGATGTTCCACGTACTCTCAAGGTACAGCACAGAAAATGACCGTGCAAGGAAATGCCAGCGCGAATCGCGCCGAATCGGCAAGCTATAATTGGCGCACACGCATGCCATTCTCGTCCGGTGCACTTCACTGCTCCATACGATCGCTTGGGCGCAGCTGGCCGCTTCAGATTGATCCCTGTTTACCCCGGGTGCGGATATAAACCAGGGAAAAATCGGAGCCTTTGCCCTGTGGCTCGACCGACACGATATGCTGATTCTCTTCCGTACCGGTTTTCAACTCGATGACGTTGCCGCTATTGTTGCCCTCACAGTTGACCGGCTTCGGCTTTTGCTCCCCGGCTTTCATGTGGAGGTCGCCAGCTTGCCGGTCGCTGTGACACTCGACAACACCACCATACTTTTTTAACTGCTCCCGATAGAAGGTCAGAATCTTGGCTGGCGCGTCATCCGATTCGTACTCGACAGCAACCACCTTGAGGCCGAATACTCCACTCGAGATATTCACGTTGGCGCTCTTGGTGTCTTCGTCGCTGGTCTTTGGTTTGAGTCGCGCCCCGGGATACACCTCGAGACCGGTGTCCCGTACATCGGCGTCCTCGTTGACATGGATTCCCCCAAAGGGCGTGTCGATGTCGACCTTGCTGTTGCCGCTCTTGTCATGATCCTTGACGCTGACGGAGCAAGCCGGTAGAGCGAGCCAAGCCAGCAGCGCCATCGCGACCATCAGCAGGGTCTTATGCTCTCGCAGCTTAGGGATGAACATGGGCGCCTCCTTCGGCCACTTGCCCCGGCCGCTCGATGCCAGCACCGCGCTCGGCGATGTTGGGAATGGTCACGGGCAGGTGGCCATGAATTGGAATTTCACCGAACAGCGCCTTCACCGCACTCACCTCCGAAACCGGGGCGTTAGAAAAGGTGCACAAATAATTCTCGACCGCGGGAAAGTCCTGGGCCAGATAGGGGTTGCCCATGGCCAGCATCACCGTCTTTCCCGCCGCACGGTCTAAGATCTTTGCGAGCAGCACCCGGCTGGCGTCGGAGACGCCCACCGAGTTCGTCAGTCCGTTCGGACCCTTTACCAGCTTCCCGGCAGACGGTACGGAATAAACTGCCACGATCACCGCCCGGGCATGATCCACTGCCGCGACAACGTCTTCTGCCATGGCGCTCGCAATCCGCGAGTCGACGTAGAGGAGGTTCGCCTCCGGCACGCGGCTGCGAATCTGCCGTTCCAGCACGCTGCCGGTGTCCTGGCGAACGTCCTCGGCGAAGATCACGGCGAAGGTGTCATCCCGCACCTCTGCTGCTTTCTGATACGGAAGTCGAGCCACGGGAGTTCCCGAAGCTTTGAGCGGCAGTAGCTTGCCGCTGTCCCGCACCAAAGTGACGGCGTCATCGGAAATCTGCTGCCCAAGAACCACATTCTCCGGTTTCCCCACCACCGTGTCCAAGGCGTCGAGGTCCACCAGGCGCGCCTTGTGTAACCCCAAAGCGGCCTTTGCTTCCAATACCTTAAGCACCGATTGATCGAGCCGAGAGGTGGAGATTTCCCCGCTCCGGACGGCTTCGAGAACCGCCCGGTAGGAGCCCTCGAGGTCGGCGGGAATGAGCAACATGTCGTTGCCGGCCTTCAACGCGTCGACCGCCGCGCGTCCCACGTGATTGCCGTAGAGGCGGGTCAGCCCCGCCATATCGAGAGCATCGGTGACTACAATGCCCTGAAATCCGAGCTCGCCTTTGAGTAGTCCAGTCACAATGGCCGGGGAGGTAGTGGCCACACGATCGGGTTGGGGATCAAGCGATGGAACCGTCACATGGGCTACCATCACCGCATCCACTCCCGCCCCGATGGCCTGGCGAAAGGGCAGAAGTTCGACCGATTCGAGCCTTGCCGGATCGCCGGTTACCTGGGCTACGCCGAGATGAGAATCGGTCGAGGTGTCGCCGTGCCCGGGAAAATGCTTGACCGTAGTCATCATCCCGTGGGCGCGGGCGGCGCGGATATAGGCCACCACCAGATCTCCGACCCGTTGCGGGTCCTCGCCAAACGATCGCGTGTTGATGATGGGGTTCGCCGGATTCGAATTGACATCGGCATCGGGAAAGAAATTCCAATGCACGCCGATGGCGCGCGCCTCCTCGGCCGTGATGCGGCCGAATGCCTCCGCATATTCCAATTTCCCGGCGGCACCAAACGCCATGGCGTGGGGAAACTCCGTACCCGCCTGCAAGCGCATGGTCACACCGCGTTCAAAATCCGCCGCGATCAGCAAGGGCAACTTCGAGTCTTGCTGTAACCGGTTGAGCAGCACCGCGGCTTCATAGGGCTGGTTGCGGTAGAGAAAAGGCGGATCCCAACGGACCGTCATGGCAAAAGCACCAATGTGATACTGCTGCATGCGGTCGCGCAGCTCGAGATATTGCGGGCTGTTCACGTTCAGGAACTCGGCCCGCACCCAAATGATGAACAGCTGGCCAACTTTCTCTTCGAGCGAGAGCTTGTGCAGGGTTTTCTCCGCCCATTTTTGGCCATCCCGATCAAGATGAATCGGTTGGGCCGGCGAATACTTTTCCTTGGCAAACAACGCAGAGGTCAGTAACCCGAGCAGCAGGATTTGGATCAGTGCAGGCCGCATCAATACAGAAGATAGCACGGCCCGCGCCGGCCTTAGATTTCGCCCCAAGCCCCATCTCCGAGCTCGAGCGTGCGTCGGTTCCCGGGAGATTTGCTGAAGTCGAAGAATAGAAGGAAGAAGCCTGGATTCCGCCGAACGTCGAGGCCATTGGGGGCCGGGAATTACCTTCTGGCCCCTAAGTAACGCCTCGGGCAAGTGCTTGGCAGGAGAATGGTTAAGCCTATGCACGTTAGTTACTTGCGAGATGCTACCCGATCCCTCATGCTCATGGGGTGACCGAGATCGAGCAACTGTTGCGGCAGGAGCGGAGCCCCGAGTCGCTTTGTGAAGCGATTGCCAAGATCTTTCACGTCAAGCAAACCGAGGTGGCCCTGCTTGAGCTTCGCGGACAACTCCTGAGCTTCGTTTTCCCTCCTGAGCTGCGCGCCGCAGGCGCGATTCCAGTTTCCAGTTCAGCCGTGGCCGCACGCACCGCCCAGAGCAACAAAGCAGAGCTTTTCAATCGCTTTGCCGAAGTCAACCATTTCAGCATTTTCGAATTTGTTAAGGCGGGCGGCGAGGGCGGACTGAATGGGCAAACCATTCAGAAGCTGATGTCTGCCCCCATCGTTACCGCCCAAGGACAGGTTCTGGGTGTCATCCAAATCTCCCGCAAGGCTTCGCGTCCAGCCATCGCAGGCCCCGACTTCACTCCTGCCGACCTTGAGAAACTGGCAACGATCGCTCGCTTCGTGGGCAAGTTCATGACAGAGGGCAAGGCACTCGCCCACAGCGCAGGCGCGGGCCAGGCATAGCTTTAGTCTCCTAGAGGATCTACCCGGCAGGCCTTAAGCTTCGAACGATCTTTCGATCAACGCCAGTGCCCCCTGCTGAATGGCGCCTTCGTCGCCAAACCCCGCGAGCCAGTGAACACCGGGCTCGCGACGAAACCAGGTCATCTGACGTTTGGCATAGTTGCGATGCGCTTGTTGAGCTGCCTGGAGCGCCGACGCGTCATCCAGTTCGCCTCGAATTCGCGCGATTGCCTGTTTGTATCCGAGCGCCCCGCAAGCGTACGCCCCGACGCCGTAGCGTTCGACGAGTTGCCGCGTCTCTTCCACCAGGCCCGACGCAAACATAGCGGTCGCACGCTGATTGATGCGATGGTAGAGGGCTTTGCGATCAGGATTCAGTCCCAACCGCAGCACCCGGAATCCTTCGAGCCCGGCCCGGCCGTGCTCCCACAGTTCGCTCAGGCGCTGACGGCTGGTAAGGCAGACCTCGATCGCGCGAATGAGTTTCGCCCGGTCGTTGGGGTGAATCCTGGCCGCTGCCGGAGGATCGAGGCGATGGAGCAGGCGATGAAGATACCCCGAGCCCTTATGGCTGGCCCGCTCCCGCAGTCTTGTCCGCAGCTTCTCCGAGCGCTCGGGGCCGGGAAAAAGACCTGCGAGCAGGGCGCGCAAATAGAGTCCGCTGCCTCCCACCACAATGGGAAGATTGCCTCGAGTGCGGATGTCAGTGAGGACCTGGCGGGCCATCCGGGCGTATTCGCCCGCCGTGACATGGCTCTTCGGATCCACGCAGTCGAACAAATGGTGAGGAACGCGCGCCCGTTCGGCCGGGCCCGGCTTCGCCGTACCGATCTCAAATTCGCGGTACAGCGCCACCGAATCGCAGTTCACAATTTCCCCGTGAAAGCGTTCGGCCAAGACCAGAGAGAGGGCGGATTTTCCGCTGCCGGTGGGGCCTAACACCACCACCAACAGCGGCTCAGACGCTCCCTTCAGCGGGCACTCCAGGCGAGAATCGGCCCGTGGCGAACAAGCGTGATTCGGATGGCTGAAACGGCTCCCGGGAGTGCAGTCTCGAGTGGTGGTTGGCGTTTTGCTCCTACAGCGAGCACACGAATATTGTAGCGCCCGATGGCAAGCTGAGGTGAGAGGGGCAGACGCTTTCACATCTGAGGGTCGGGCCGCCCAGGACCCTCGAACCTGTCTTCCATGCACGATCTACCTGAAGGTCAGCCTCCTGGAACCCCTCGGGTCCGAACTGCGTATGATGGTCTAGAGGGGTTTGTTCTGTCTCGAAATCCCGCACGAGGAGTTTATGCAACATCTGCGATGGGCGTTCGTGGTGGTGTTTCTAGCCCTTGCCCCCTTGGCCCGCTCCGAGGAGTGGTCAAAGACTTACAACGTCAGCGGTCAGCCCGACCTCCGCGTCGAAACCTCCGATGCTAATCTTCACGTGGACACCTGGGAGCAAGCGACCATTGCGGTTCATGTGACCAGCAGTAACTACAAGATTGGGGAAGGCGGCATCAAGATTTACGAGAAGCAGAATGGTGACCAGGTTGAGCTTGAGCTGCGATACCCGCACCATCGCTTTCCTCTGACCGTGCAGGTTGGTTCGTACAAGGTGGATGTTGACATCCACATGCCACGGGAAGGTCGAATCCATCTGCACACCGGTGACGGCGACATTCGCCTGGCCAACTTCAAGGGGACGATGGAGCTCGAGAGCGGCGATGGCCGCCAGGAAATCGATTCCGTAGATGGAATCTTGCGGGCGCGCGCCGGGGATGGCCACATCCGTGTCGCGGGACGATTTGACGGCTTAAACCTCGATACCGGCGACGGCCCCATCGAAGCGCGAGCCTTGCCGGGTTCGAGCATGACCTCGGATTGGAACCTGCACACCGGTGACGGCAGTGTCACCTTGCAGCTGCCGGACAACTTTGCTGCCGACGTGGACCTCCATACCGGTGACGGTCACATCGAACTCGATTTGCCGGTAGCAGTCCAGGGACTTCTTGGGCAAAAGCAGATCCACGGGAAGATCAATGGCGGAGGAAATTTACTCACCGTTCATACCGGAGATGGTTCGATTCACATCGAGAAATCCTAGAGGCTTACTCCGGCTGGCCGGTGAATGCCTTCCCTTCGTAGCCGGGGCAGCGCACGACGGGCAGGCGCGGGTATTTGGCAAAGCGGGCGTCGCTCAGCGCCAGCTGGCAGCGCACGAAAACCGAGCCGCGATCGGATTCGATCCGGTGCGCATGCCGGCAATCGCCACACAACCCCAGCGGAATACGCGGTTTCTCCTCGGGCGGCATTCCACTCCGAGGATAGCAGGGCAACTCCCGGCAAAACTCACTTCTTGGGGCGCGATTCCGGCGGCACCAATCCGGCGGCCCGGTAGTAGACGGTCAGCTGGCCGTAAATCTCTCCCGAATGCTCGACAAAGCCGTAGGCGAAGTCGCTGATCCGGCTTTGCTCATTGGCGAAGGGATCGACGACGAGGTCCGACATCCCTTGGTCCCCTTTCGCCTTGATCGCATCCGCCCCATCGGCAAACGACTTCTTGACGAACGCCACCACATCGGCCTTGGTTTTGTACTGGTCGCGCTTGGGGTCATCCATGGCCGGCGCTTTCTCGCCGCGCGCCAGGTTGGTGAAGAAATAATTGGCGTGAGCCGCGTGAATCAACCGCTCCGCAAAGCTGCGCACCGTGGGAGCGGGCTTGAAGTCGTAGCGATCTTCGGGAAAGTCTTCGGCCATGGCGATCAGCTTTCGCCCAATATCGTTCCACTGCTCGAGGACGGCCTCGGACGGGCCCGGCGCTGCCTTCGGAGGCGTTGCTTTCTTCCCCGTATCCTGGGCGAGCCCCATCTGCCAAACTCCCATCAGAACGATCCAACCCAGCACGACTGCCTTCTTCATCACCGTTTCCTCCCGCATGGTTCGAGATCTGCCTAGTCTGTTGACCCTCGAACCAGCAACCAAGAATATCGCTTTCCGCGTTTTTGCTCCATGAAACTCTTCCAACTCTCTGGCACACCCGGCAGCGAAACTGGTAGGCTGCTTCGGAATCTGAATTCTCAGCGAGGATCATCATGAAACTACGGGCTGTCCTTCTTGTCTTCTTGCTGGTCGCGATTTCTTCCGTGGCCGACGATTCCGACCGAAAACACATCGTTCTCAAGAGCACGGCGCAGTTGAAGCTCCCCTTCAGCGACGCTGTTCTGGTAGGGAACACCTTGTATGTCGCCGGCCACCTGGGCCTCGATCCCGCCACCGGGAAGCCTCCCGCCGGCACTCAGGAGGAAGTCAAGCTGGCGCTGGATGGCATCAAGGAGGTCGTCGAAAATGCCGGCATGAGCATGGACGAGGTGGTTTCGGTGCAGGTCTTCTGCTCTGATCTGAGTCTGTACGACACCTTCAACACGGTTTATCGAACCTACTTCCAGGAACCGTATCCGGCGCGCGCCTTTCTCGGCAGCGGCTCGCTGTTGCGCGGCGCACACTTCGAGATCATGGCCATTGCCGTCAA
>Ga0187778_10001409_pt1 | contig 16780 bp, 21 predicted proteins | sample 1015_Q2_SP5_20_M_FD_132418 | JGI IMG/M metagenome (GOLD analysis project Ga0187778, IMG submission 132418) | Tropical peat soil microbial communities from peatlands in Department of Meta, Colombia - 1015_Q2_SP5_20_MG | ecosystem: Environmental > Terrestrial > Soil > Wetlands > Peat | place...
CCTTCCTCGCGTCCTTCAGCCTCGCTTCGACGACGGAGGACGTACCTGCGTCGGTCACCCTTTCGCGCTTCTGGACTGTCCTGGTCCAGACGAAGTCGTTACGGAGGGTCTGGAACGGAACATCGAAGTCTGATTTGTTGTCTGTCCCTATGAATATCGATGGAGACCAGCGGTCGACCAGGCGGACTGCCTCGCCGTCTTCGCGCTTGATCCAGACGACCATCTCCCCCGGGTTCCCCGGATAGAGATCAAGTATCCAGCCGCGCGTCCTTCCCACCCTTCAGTCTCTCAATCTCCGAAGTCAGCCAGACTATCGTCTTGTGCTGCACTAGCAGGAGGCTCATGAACAGAGCTTCGGTGGGGAACGGTGAGTCCCTCGCTTGAATTGCTGGAAAGTATTCGTAACAGAGCCTCAGCATCTCTTTGAAGAGCGCCCTGTCCTCCGCCCGCAGGGCGTCGGCGAAGCGCTGCCAGCTGTCGAACTCCTCTATGATTTCGGCATCAGAAAGGGTCATCTTGCACCTCCTTCAGCTCCATTCCTGATGTCGCGCCCGCTGCCCGCATGAGCAGCCTGTAATGGTGGAAAATCATCGCCATGGCCATCCCCTCGAACTTCGACGTCCTGACCGCGGCCGAAGACGCTGAGGTGTAGAGCCTGGCTGAGCTGAGCATTTCATCGAAGGCAGCCCTGTCCCGAGAGGGGAGCGCCTTCCTGAACGACTTCCACTCAGCGGCCTCCTGGGCTTCGGCTATCCTGAACGAAGGTACGGTCCTCCCCATCAGCGGGCCCCTCCCGTTCTTGTGGCCCTGAGGAGCTGGCCAAGCTTGAACGTGGTCTCTCCCGGGAGCCTGTTCCTGTGCTTGACGAGCTCCGCCCTGATTCTGTCTTTTTCGGACGACAGGTGAACTTGGGCGTCGGCCCAGGAAGCGACCATGCCGTCGTACTTGTTGGGCGAAGCCTGGGTCGCGATCACGAGGGCTTGCCTCTTCACTTTCTCGATGCCCTCCTCGACGGCACTCAGCACCCGCCTCGCTTCCCTTTCTTCCAGCTCAGGTTCGTTGAAGGTACCGAGAACGTCACAAATCACCACTAGTCTGGTTCCATAGTCTTCGACTGCCCGCACGAGGTGCTCCGAGACCAAGGCGGCCAGCTGATAGAATGTGAAGACGCGGCAGGAAGCCACGCGCCTCATGGCCATCGCTGGCTTGAGGCCCCTCTGCTTGGCGAAGGAGGAGAAAAGGTAGGGGTCGGAGCGGTTCCCCCCATCGATGAAAATTACCGCCGAGTCGAGGCCTCCCGACTCGATCGGGAGCTGGGCCCTGAGCGAGGCCAGCTCGGCCACGACGGACGACGTCTCTCCGCTGAGCAAAATCATGCGCCCTTCGGAGAAGGGCCGCAGGAGTGAGTCTAGGTGCGGGAAGCCGAGGGAGAAGTGCGGTATCGACGAGGCCTTCTGGAAAAGCGCCTCACTTTTTTGCGCCGGTGAGATGGCACTTTGGAAGACGTCAGACCAGTCATCAGGCACAGGGGTGAGTCTGCACTCGATGCTCCCTTCGAGGAGACCGCCACACCCCATGCAGCGTCCGTTCAGTGGGCCGATTGTCTCGCTGGCAGACCCCAGATCGCGCCTGACGCGGAGAACGCAGCGGCAACTTGAACAGTAATAGACGAAGCGCTCCCTGCCACTTGCCGCCTGCTCGTAGAGATAGTGTAACCTAGGCATTATGCGGATGTGAAACTTCGTGGGAATTTAACACGGGCTGCGCGGAGGACCTCGTTGGGCAAGAGGGAGGCGGGCGAAAGTGTTGAACGTTCATAAAGAGAAGCTTGGGTTCGCCGGGACAACGCGGGGGTCGCCCAGCCTGGTCAACGGCGTGAGGCTCAGGACCTCATCCCTTAGGGGTTCGAGGGTTCAAATCCCTCCCCCCGCACTTATACCTGCGGGTGCAAATCCCTATCGGGTTCGAAGCGGGAGTTCGAATCCCTAACGCAATCGTTTCATGTCCTCTGCAAATTGGGTTGGGGAGAGAACCCTGAAACAGAACCTACCTATTGGTCCCCGTTCGGAACTCGATCTTCACCAGGTCGTCGTCCAGCTCTATCTTGGGCTCGGTGCCGAGAAGCGACTTGACCACCCCTTTGGTGTATTCCGCCAGGAAGGTTGACCACTTAATCCCGTAGTCGTGTTCCAGAATCAGTTTCAAATCAGGGCCACTGCCCACAACATTTGCCTGGTATCTTCCTGAATAGGCGCTCATGGGTTCAAAGTAGCGAGAAACCAGGCTCTCGACCGTAGGCTCGATGTCGAAGAACTCGAAGGTCTGCTTCACGAGCCTTGGGCCGAGCTTCTTCCCCAGGTTCTCGAGGTCCTCGCGAGATGCTGCTTCGATCATTGGTAGGAAGATGCGCCTGTCAAGCACAATCGAGCGCTCGTGCTCAACCATCCTATCGAAATCCACGTACTTCGTCAGGATGCGGTTAGCCAGCGCATTCAGGTTGATGTGCTGACGTCTAGCTTCCTTATTCAGTTCGTGTCTCACGCTCTCCGGAATTCTGATGCTAACGTGCACGAATTGCGTTTGACCCTTCAGATTCTGCACGACTACTTTTGGTATGGGTTGTGTAAAAACGTATCACTTTGTGGCACCCCGCTTTATTACCTCAATTGTGCGTTATTGCTAGTGAGTTGGTGGGCGATAGAAAGCAGACAGGGATGTTATTCCGCTCGATTCCAGTCGTATTGTTGATCTTAGGAATGCAGATTGTACTCATAGCCGCAACGAGTCGTGCCAGCAGTGATTCATCAAATTGCGTTTCATCTGAAATCTCTTCGATTGACACGGGTTCGTTAGTCGGCGTTGCGGAACTGAATTCGACATTTCAGACGCTATCGTTAGGCAGAGATTACTCGTTCCAAGGACTAGGGATTCAAGCGGGTGCTACATGCTCGCCAATATTGATGTTCTCGAGTGGAGGTGGTGGGTCGATAGAGGTCTTATTCAGTTCGGTTAACTCGGTCACTGCGGTAAGGTACCTTCCGCCAAGCAACTTTACTGCAACCGGATCTAGCCTTTCGTGGGCAGGTGCCGAGTCCTACAGGTGTCCTTCGAGTGGGTGTGGAAAAGTTACTCTAGCAGCTGACCAACTAGATTTTACCGTTCCAAGTTTTCAAAAGCCAAGCCAGTATGAGAATAGTAATTGTTGCGCCGATGGTCTATGGCCAGGAATGGGCGATGCTTCGGGTGCAGGCGACAATGTGCTTACTCAGGGAGGTGTATTGCTGTGGGGTGACCACCTATCCTACTCGGGATACTCCTCGCCTGCCTTTTTCTATCAAAATGGAGCCCTTTCCACTGCCCAGTTATGGACAAGCACGTGTCTGTATGTGAATTCAGGCGACAGTGTAAATGTGACCATTGACTACGGCAAATTCGGAAGCGGAGGAAGTTACGACATCCAAATGGTGTATGGAGACAACGACGCCAAATCTACATGCGCAGTTTATTGGTTCCTTCAGTATTCCATTACGCCCACCTATGCTTACTACATTTACGAAGCTCCCGTCTATAGCCAGTGCAGTTACGGTGTGCTGATTGGGCCGGGTTATTGCCAGACAATTCAGTTCAATACCATCAAATACACTGGATATGTCAAGTACCCGGGTGCTGGTTGGGACGGCTTTCAAGGCCCCCCAAGTGGTAAGTATTCTACGTATACCCAATACATCGGTTTCTGGTATATCTATCAGGGCACAACAAATGTGGATGTAGATGGCACTCATGGTGGGTATACGTGGTTGCAGCTAGACTGGGTTAGTAGCCAACAGAAATGATTTAGCTAGACCTGATGAACACTGAGGACGTGTGGTATTCAAGCTTTGAATGATTTGCCAAATCCCAAGAAGCATATGCGTGCGATTATTGCCTCGGCCGGTACTGCCACGCTAGGCGCAACAGCATTTGTCTATGCGAGATTCTTCTGGCCAGACTTCTTTTGTAGCTGTCCTGCGACATCGGGTCTGCAGTTTGGAGTGTGTTGTTGGCCGCTAGAACTTCAATTCATCACTCTAGTAGGTGGAATAGTGGTCACCACCATCTCTTTGTTCGTGGATCTCTTCTTTTTGTCCCGCCGATTTCGTCAAATATCCACGTTCGCCTCAACAGTTTAGGATGATGACCTGCTTGCCGTGATGATGAGCGAGCTTTCTGTGAACCTCAGTATTGGTGGTTTATACATCACCTCTGGAAATACAACCGCTCCGGTGAGCGTGACCGTATTTGTGAGTCCGCTTCTGACGAGCGTCGTCGGTGTGACTGCTTTGAGCTCGACCGTGGAGGGCCCTGTCGTGCTTCTCGGGCATGAGGCTCATTATGGTTCCAGTCCATGACAGCACCACATGCTTCGAAGCAGGCCCAAGCGCCCGAAGCCTCTATTTCGCGTTCATCTCAACCACTTCACTGGCAAACCTGGCTTGGGCCGGCTCAACCGTTGAGTAGACGAGAACACCCTCTCCCGAGGCATGCCTCGTCAGGGGACTCCATCACCGCTTGGACACCCTGAGAAATCCTCGGAGCACAGGACGAGTGCGTAATCACTCATCCTTCCCCATTTTTGGCGAATGGCCCGAATCAGTTTCATCGAGGACCTTCAGTAGTGTGGATCCGATGGGTGTCAACTCGTACATTTTGACATTTCCGTACGCTGTCTGCTCATGAACCAAGCCGTTCTCGAGGAGCACGCGAATATGATAGTCCACGGTAGTCCAGTCCAAGCCCAATTCATTTGCTAATTGGTATCTGTCCTTGGGGACTGTTAAGGCCCTAATCATCCCGATCCTTGTCTTACTCCCTTTCATCTTGATAAGAAGATTGAAGGTGTCTTTCGTCAATCCAAGTCGAATCCAATTTGACTTCATCCGGCCTCTCCAAATCCACGCCCCAACAACGAGCGACCAACTGACTGGGGTTAGGACGAAGGCACCTGACTGAAGGATTGCAAGTGGCGTGGCCACAGTAAAGGGTGGGGATAAGACAGTCGAATTGCCGGGAGCTGTTTTTGGAGGCCAAACGCCGAATGGTCTCGCTCCGACTAATTCGAGGGTGAAAAGAAAAGAACTCAGTATTGCTAGAACCAGAAGCGCCGCAAGAGCTGAATCAGACTTGGACAACTAAGAATCACGGCACTTTTGTGATAAATACTTTTTCCCGAGTTCTCAGGAAAGGTCGTAAATCTCTCTGAAGCCAAGAATCCCACGTGGCCCTCCCTAGGAAATCTACAAGGAATGCCAGGAGCCGTAATGTGCATGTCGCCAAAAGCATTGTTCTTCTGGTATTTGCTACCACGGTGGGCCTCTCGATCTTCGCGACCTCTCTTACTGATGCCTCGTCCGCCGGGCAGTCATCCAATACCTCTTGCCAACTTCCTTCTTACCTTACGAACTTGGCGGAGTCGGTCGGACAGAGCCCAAAGTTCGCGGCTGCAGGTGGGGGGTTTAGCTACACTCTCAGCTATGGGGTTAATGCCAGTGCGACTACAGGGATTGTCAATGCGACGTTGGTTCGGAGTGGGGGTAACACGGACCAGCGAAACGCAACCGGAGGAACCGGAAGCACCATCATGGGTGGGACGCCATATTATTCTCCTCCGAAGACTGAACTGGTCTTCTATTCTTACGGCGTGGCTTCTCAGCCGTTCTGCGCTTCTAATCCGTACCCGGGCCAAAAGGTGATAAGCGCCCTTTGGGTTAACGTTCCGGAGAGCCCCAACGGATCGTACAACTTTACCGGGATGACCATTTACCACACCCCAGGTCTGTTCGTGAATGGAACCGTGTCATCAAGATGAGGCCTCTCAAGAACTCCAAATCTATTGTAATTTCGGTTGTGTTGGGAGGTGTTCTAACGCTTTTGTTGGTTGGCCCTCTTTCGGTCTACGCGCAGAACGATAATCAGAATCCGAACTGGCAAGTCCTCTCATCAAATGGTCAAATTGAGCCCGCAACTCCATTTGTCAGGTTCTCAGTGTACACGTCCACGCCATTCAAGGGAAGCAATCCCTACTTCACATACCAGATGAACTCCGTTGTAAACGGATGCACGAGTTTCCCGACTCCGTGCAGTGGAACATATTGGATGCAAGGAATCGTTGGATTAGATGCCGGGTCGAAAATAGGTCAGCCGCCTGGTTGGTATGTTCATGATGCTCATATCGAGTATCTCATTGGGCCTTCGGGGAATTGCGGCTACTCCGAGGGGTGTGATGTGAGCTGTCCCAGTCTTTCGATTCCACAACTTGTTAACATAAACCAAACCAACTACAACGCGTACGAAGAGATAACCATAGATCCGACCTATCCGCCAATTCCACTAACGCTCTCGCTAACTGTAAGCAATCAGAATACCGGGCAGGTGTTCTACTCCGTGTCGCAAAATTGTCAATTAAGTGGGAAAGGCGTGACTCTTGTGGGCTTCTTTACGCGGTTAGAAGGGGTGATTGTTGGCACCGACACAACTTGGAATTACCAGACCTTCAGCCCCGCGAATACACAGTTGTTCTCGGGGTACATCGACATGCTTAGTGCGTTCAACGATATGAGTAATGGAAACAAGCAGATTCAGACGGGAGAAGGTTCCAACCTTTACCAGCAGCCTTCTGCCTGTTACAGCTTCACTTACAATGGGTATTACGGGTACACCATACAGTCAAATGAGGGTACGTTCTCCTCGGAAGGCAAGACGTGCCCACCGTAACCTCGCGGGCACCGTCAGGTTAGTTGGTGAAACAATCTTTCGGAAGAGAGCACGCGTCTACATATTAGCATCGGTGGTCATCGCCATTCTTGCCGCCGGAGTCGCGAGGACTCGCCTGGTTCCCAGCTATCCCTGAACCTTTCGGCGACATATCCTTGGAACGTCGCTCCACCCACGGTCTCTTCAGTCATGATTCAATACTCGTTCGCCCCATTCCCACTTTCCATTGTAATTCCAAACTGGCTCGGCCTCACGCCTTCTTCATCAGTAGTCACCAGAGGGACAATCGGTTCTACGGTTCTGGGAGTAGCTTTAACGGGCACCGTCCAAAATGGCCAAACTGGGAGTTTCGCCCTTCACGCATTATACACTGACCCAGTTACTGGTATCCAAGTCACTCGAGTAATTGTCATGAACATCACTGCGCTTTCGTCTGCGAGTGACACGCTTCCATCCCAACCTATCACTCCCATGACAGGGTTCGTCAGTCCCTCTGTGTATGGACCCTCTTGGGCGCTTGGAGCAGGCCTCTGCGACAAGAGCAATACCAATCCCTGTGGTGGAGTAGGAATCAGCTGGAACACTATGTCGGCATTTGAGACATATAAGGCCACAAAGGCGCCATACTGAGATTGTCGCCTACCTCACTCTGGTGGAGTGGGGTCGAACCGCTTTGAACCAGGGGCGATTTCTGTTCAGGCTGGTGACTCGATTCCCAACTCTGTTCTTCTTCCTGTCTATGAAGAGTTGCATTATCGTCTATTTTTCGTCAAGCGACCGAACCATGAAGAGATTTACACCATCCTCAATCAGTACCGTGACTTCGCATCTTCTCTAGGTTCTTCTCATTTCGATAGCATCGTCGGCGTACCTTGCTTCGGATGGCTCAACTGACGAGTAGATGAGAATTCCCCCGCGGTCTTTGCGCTCTCTCAGGAGCTCCATAACAACGGAACCCGACTCGGGATCCAAGTTGGAAAGAGGCTCGTCTGCAATAAGTATCTTACAGTTCTTCAGTATTGCTCTCGCGACGTCCACTCTCTTCTTCTCCCCGCCGCTTAGCTTTGTAGGGCGGTGGCTCACCCTGTCGCGAAGTCCAAGCTTTGTCATCAAATCAACTGCCCTTTGCCTTGGGGTGTTCGTGAGAAGTGTTACGTTCTCCAGTGCCGTGACGTAAGGAATCAACAAGGGCTCTTGGAACGTGTAGGCTATCATCTCTCTTCGGGTGTTGTCTATCTCAATGTCGCTCATCTTGGTGACGTCCTTCCCGTCGATGTTGACGCTCCCCTCGTCTGGTCTGGTGATCAACGCTGCTATTTTCAGGGCCGTGGACTTGCCACACCCGCTTTTTCCGAAGAGGCATAGTGATTTGCCATCGGCGACATGAAGGCTCGTCCCTTCGAGGATTCTCACCGCCCCGTATCTCTTGTACACACCTTCGAAGCCTATCATCTCAATATTCCCTCAGTATTCCGTCAAGCCCTGTCTTCTTCAGCCTCCACCTCAAGAAGAAAGCAACTGCAGTAGTGACGGATATCGCTATTGCGGCCGCCGATGCCAAATCCAACCACCCGAAGGAGAGACGTATCTGGAGGGTTGCGCCAAGGACCTGATAGCCAAAAATCGTGTACTGCGAGATCAGAAAAGAAATGATAATGCTGAACACGTAGGCAATCGTGGCCAAGAGCAAGAAGTACTCCCAGAAGAAACTCGTGACCCTTGCCCAGGTCCACCCCTGGCTGATTAGCAGCCCCGTTTCCCAATCCCTTTTCTTGATCGCTACATAGGAGACAAAGAATACCGCCGCGACTGAGGACCCGAGGGCGACAACCCCAATCAGTTGGTAGAGAGGCGCCGTGCCTGTTTCCACTGACACGAGGTTGTTGACCGTGGCCTGATCATATGTCACAAGGTAGTCGGGGTAAGCACTGAGCGAGTTCGTGACGGAGGAAACAACACCCGCTACCTGCCCGACAGAGACGACCTTGACTATCAGTAAATTCGCACCCACTTCGAACGTCTGGCTGTACAGTTTCTCTCCCAGAATGCTTTGGACGAAGGCAGGATTCCATAGTGCCAGAACAGAGTCTCCTATCAGCGGATTGTAGGCGTTTATGCCTGCCACATACGCAGTGAAGTTTATCCCGCCGATTGATACGCTGGCGTTTTCACCTAGGTCGAAGGGGTGACCTTGATTATTCATGTTCAACAGTAGTGGAGAGTTGACGACGAAATCCGGCTCGTCGCCATTCGGGAGGCTTCCCTCTGTCAAACCAATGAGCGATGGCGGAAAGCCGTAGGGGCCCCCAATGACCGCGCTTTGGACGTCTTGATTCGCCCCCTTGATGCTTACTCCACCTCCGGGAGGCGGTGGCTGCGAATAATTCGGGAAATGAAAAGTTGAGAAATTGACATCAATTGGATAGACCGTTTGGACTCCGGGGGTTTTCGATATTCCGTCAATGACGTTCTGTGGCAACGTTGTTTGTTGACTGAGCGGATTGCCGTTGAAGTCCACAATGACGTAGGTTCCTGTGGTGTTCGCATAGTTCGAGAGGCCCGACTCTAGGGAGTTCCCTATTGCTGGGGTCACGATCCAACTTGTCAGTCCTACAACCATGATACCTATGATCATCGCTGACCAAACGGGCTCGCCCAGCATCTTCTGCTTCGCGAGTTTGAAGGACGAGGCTTGTGTCACCTCTCGACAAAATAGGAGGGGAGAAGGCCCGCCAAAGCCTTCCCTCTTCAGTTCCAGGTGTAGTAGTCTGTGGCCGTGTACGCTACCTGAATGCTATTGGGATTTCCGTAGAAACTGTACACAGAAGTATCCTGACTTGCGCTGAAAGTTTTGCCGTAGTGTCCAGCTGAAGTCGACTGATAATATGCGTTGCAGGAGCCGCCACCCGTCGGCAGGCAATATCCGACGTATAGGTTGTTACCGGACGGGTTGGTTGTTGATAGATACGGGCTGAGCGTCAGAACGTTGTAGGTCGAAACCGTAGGACAAAGGAAGTAGTCGTTGCTGTTTCCATTGGGGGCAAGCGTACCATAACAAGGCGAATGCCCGCTGCTAATCAGGGGAGACGCGTGGACCGCAGCGACGGCAAAGACAGACGACACTAGGGCGAATAATCCTATCATCAGAGCGGTTTTACTTCTTTTCTTCGTGGTTAAGCAGAAGTTCTGGTTGAAGCTAAGGGTTGCTCAGCAGAACTACGTATCTATTATACGTCAGACGTGCATACTGGGCTGGAATAGATTCGCAACTCGTTCGATGTCCTGAATGACCAAGGAACCCTTGAGTGTTGCTTGATATCTCAAATCCCCCTCCACATCAATGGTCTCCAGTAAGCCCAACGAGACCAGAGTGTCAACCATCTCTTTCGCCGAGGAGAAGTTCAATCTGCAGAATAGTGCAATCTCCGTGATGCCGAGGGGATCTGTGGAGAGGCGTTTGATAATTTCGGCATAGATTTCCAGCCTATTCCGTCTGCGCTGCATGAATAGGCTTTGCCTTGGGAGAGGGAACAGATTGACCATCGGAGTTGAGGAAATGCCTCCATTCACGCCTTCCACGGCTGAATAGCGAAAATCAACCATTCTAGAATCTGGGGCAGACGTCGGTAGGACTGCATCCGGTCCTGTCGTCGTAGATGACGGCGGCGCAAGTACAAACCCGCTTCCCCCACTCGGATTGACGATGGCAGTCGCGCCGGGCGAAGGACTCCCCGTCGGGACCTGAGGTGTTCCTGAGTTAACAACTATCCAACCGGCCAAAAGCATGGTAGAAAGCATGATGGGAATCAACCTAACTCCCCGTGGCTGCATCCACGTCCTCCCTCGAATCATGAACCCCAGCGTCGTCAGAAAAGACGAGACTAACTATTAAAGCGAATTCTCGATTTCCAAACGTAAGAAACGTGTGGGGCGAGAGCATTGCCATCTAGTGTCCAGTCTAAATCTCAGCTAGACCAGTTCCTGGGCATGCAGACTCAATTTCCGTTAGTAACCTTCGAATCATCCACACCTTGAAGCGTGAACGTGCCCTACAGTGAATTGTGGGAACTAGGGAACCAAATAGGGGACAAATCTTGCCCCTTAACCCAGTCGAAATAGGATTCGGGCCCGGACCTTTGGATTCCTTGGATTAAGCGTCGAACCCTGATGCTAACATTGGTCGAAGTTATGGTCAGACGCCGTCCACAGCGACGATGGGAGTTATGGTCAGACGCCGACCATAGGCTACCTTTGAACATGCGTACCCCCGGTAAGTGGACGAAGTTGACGGAAGGGCCCCTTTAGCCTCTGGAGATGGACACGAACCACATCTGCGCGCTCATTCTCAGATGCAGGAAATGGTTGCCATATTTTTATGTGTGTTCTAAACTTGTATGCACGAAAATGACCAGAGAGCGGTTCAAAATACCAACGCACACATTACTGATCCTCGGGGCGAGCGTGTTTCTCCTTTCTATCCCAGCTAGTTCCTTCGCGTTAACATACTGGCAGATGGGTGGGTTGTCATACAACTCTGCGAGTGCAACGGGGGTAAGATCGGCCGGCGAAACAGTCGGCAAAGTTCCAGCAGGTCTAGCCATATTCGCAACGACGGGATTCACCGACACACCAAATGGTCTCTGGCACGCCATGGCGATCTACACGGGTGGAGGCGGCACATCTGATACGATAACGGCAGAGTATACCACCACACCCGGAGGGGCAATCACACCCATAGTCCTGTGTAGCGGACTTGCCGGAAGCACCTATTACACGAATACCATACAATACATCCCAAGCGCAAACTCGTGGCATTATTACTCCAGTGGCTCTGGATGCACACTTTACATCTTCACTGAAACGAGTTCCAGCGTGAACTCGGGCGGCTCGTTTAACATCATGGAATCAACCGACCAAAATGCCAATGATTTTGCGAATAGTAAGGCCGAGGTTCTGTTCGAGCCTACGCTGCAATACTACGCTTCAGGGTCTTGGCAGAACACAGTCACCGGATACACACTTGTGTCGAGCAACGGCGGCGGATACGCAGTTCCGCCTAGCAACATGGGGCTGAGCATGACATGCTCTTCGATTCCCGGGTATGTCAGCAGCACGGTCGTCTCCAACTCCAACGCACCACCTCCAGCGAACAACATTGTCTGGGCACCGTGTTGAACATGAGAACAAGCGTATTCTTCGTCATTCTTATAGTGTCAGTGGTCGGAGTCTATGCCGTTTCGGCTGCGGGGATTCCTGCAAACCCAACATTCAACCCAGGAGACGTCAGCAACGGGCCGTGTGGAACCGATGTTGCAAGTGTAGGTGCTTCTTCTCAGCTGACAGTGTCCCATTCGTTGGGAACCGTTGCCCCCACGTGTCTTAGCATCAAGTACACCAACACCGGAAACACTCCTGTATACGTCTCGTCCGGAACATTTGTAGTCACAGACGCATCGGGCCTCGTGGTCTTCAATGCTACTGCCATGGCTTCAGAGCCAAGCGAAATCCTTCCTGGGCAAAGCTGGTATTGTGCAGCGTTCTGGAATGTCTCGCCTTCAACAGTTGCAGGTGACCGAATCACGGTCAGCGTGCCTCTGGATTCAGGACAAGGCGCTACTTCTGTTGAGGCGAGCGCCTCCCTTTAATCTATGGGAGATATGTCACACGCCGACCATAGAACGACAGGATAGGCCTTCAAAAAAGGGTTCAAAAAATATATTTGGAGAAATGAACGAAATATCCGCAACGGAATCTTTGGCAACCTCGTCGGAGGGCCTGCACATAGTGCAAAAAAATGCAGACGCGTCTGCTGATAACCTAGCTTCTGCTCAAAGATAGATCGGACCTCCGAACTCGTTCTGCCGAAATCAAGCTTCAGACTCCCGAACCAGGCCGGCAGTTCGAGGCGGCAGAAAGGGAAGGTGCTCGTTCTTGTCAGTCTCGCCTGGTTCCTAGCGCGGTCAGGGCACAGGGTAGAACCCCCCTATTGCTGGAACCCCAGATCCCAGCCCGTTGGGAGCCATAATCAGACGCCGCCAACGGATGGGCGGTGGATATGGCCGGACGCAAGGGAGGATTGAGGGCAGGTTACGGAACTTCACGTAGCGAAGCTGCATACAAGGGACGGGCATCCATTGCACGTCGTCATTTTCGTTCAGTTCGGCATAGAGAGAGAAATTGAGTTAGATGCATCATAAGGTGGGCGGGGTATTTAACGCGCAACCGCAAGGTTGCCAAATCTATCACAGGGTTGCCAACCAAAACGTCGTCTTATGCCCGATTTTGGCAACCCTAGGGGCATAATTGGCAACCTGTAAGTCGAGGTTGCCAGCTGGACATCGAAGGTTGCCAAATTCTGGCTCGGGGTTGCCATGTGGGTAGTCTTGCTGTTGCTGATTGTCTCCCTTTCCGACGAAGGTATACCACGTGGGAACTGAGGGCCGGGGATACCACGTTGTAAACTACCCCTCATGCTGGCCGACTCGTCTTAAATTCTAGACTTCCCTCATCGTGCATGCAACCTGAAACTCAAGCAGGGGGCGAGTTCGTGAGGATCAGGAGGACCGATCTGGAGAGGATCCTTTCTCTTCTTCAGCGGCTGGAGGGTTCAGACTCTTCTCGACGAGTCTCCTGAGCTCCGAAATCTCCTGCCTGGTCTGCGCTTCCTCTGCCGCCGCCTTGGCCCTCTCAGCCTGGTCCAGAGGGGTGGCGCACTTCGGACAGAACCTCATCCCCGGCGCTCCCTTGTCACCGCACCTGGGGCACACAGTCGGCGAGAACGTGGGTTTCGGGGGCTCCACCGGCCTCCCCGACCCGTACACCTGCTGGTACTTCTGATCGAGGTCCCCGCCCGACAGATGGATGTACACTGACGGCATCCTCGAGTCCATGGTCCACCCGTACATCAGCTTCAGCTCAGAATCGGTGAGGTATTTCGCGTTCCTTGTCGCGGACCCGTGCCTGAACATGTACATGTGCATCCTCTGCTTCTGTATCCCCGCCCTCCTCCCGGCTTCCTTGACCATCCTGTCCGCCCCCACCCAGCTCAGGGGCTCCCCGATGTGGTTCGTCGACGACGTCAGCCACAATGGCGCGTTCGGGTCCTTCCTGTAAGAGTGCTTCTCGAGGTAGTCAGCGAGGTACCTGACACACGCTATAGCCCGGACGGTCCTCGACCCCGTCTTCCCCCTCCGCACGTGCACCAGCGCGCCGAAATCGTCGAACTGGACGTCCCCCACCCGCAGGAGGAGGTTCTCGCTGACCCGCAGGCCGAGTTCGTGCCCGAGTGCAATGAACGCCTTGTCCCTGTCCTTTTCCGCTGCTGAAATCATCACCTCGACCTCCTGGTCAGTGAAGTACAGGGGCTCCTGCCTCTCGTTCCTTTTCACCCCCTCCTTCAGCCACCTCACCTCGTCGGGGCAGGGGGTTTCTTTGTCCGTGTCCCCGTACCGGACGAACTTCATGAACACCTTCATGTTCATACGAAAGTCAGACAGGGTGGCGGCCGAGTAGTGCCTCCCTGTGTTGACGTCTATCCCGCGCGGCCCCTTCACAGTGATCTCGTGGTCCCCGAGCCTCGTGACCATCTCCTCGACGTGGCTGCGCTTCGCCCGCCTGAAGGGCACCGGCATCAGCAGGGCCACCCGCCGCAGGGTCCAGACGTACTTCGCCTGCCTCCCCACGCTCACCCCCTTGGCCTTGATGTGCTGCAGGAATGCCAGGATCAGCCTCCTGTCCTCGGCCCGGACCTTGGTGTCCCTGTTGAGCACCTCCACGGCGTTCCGGAGACGGTAGGGGTAGTCGTAGATGTCGTCCGGGGTCATGCGGTAGGTGTCTGATTTGACATTTAACGCCGGGTAGCCGCGGAGCCTGGGATTAGCCATTGCATCAGAGTACTCTCTCCCCCCGCACCAACATGGACCGCCTTTGGCGACAGTGTTGAAAGTCTTGAGGTGGTTCTTGGGTGTGGTCAGGCGGCCTTCAGGGCCGCGGGCTGAGGCGAGGGTGGCGTCGGTGGAGCAGACTGGGGTTTCGATGGTGTGGCCGTTGGGGGCTTTGGCGGAGGAGGTTGACCTGTAATCGTTGCAAGGGCACTCCTTCCGGCCTCAGTGAGCTGGTACTTGGCGGGGTTTCCGAAGAAATCTACCTTGAACTCTATGAACCCAAGGGCCGTAAGTTGTCTAATCACCCAGAGGGTGGTCCATTCTGAGTTGTCGTTGATGGCGTCGTCGAGCTCGGTGTCGCTCATCCCTTCCTTGCTCTTTCCGATGGCTGTCAGGGCTGCTATGAGGTGTGGAGACGCCGCCACTTTCCTCAGTGTGGTTCTTTGCGCCTTGGGATCTGAAGGCCAAACCCAGAGCCCTTTGGGCATGGGTGAAGCCGACCGGGGTCGATTCATAAATCCTGCGCGTTGCGATTTAATCGCGTTTACGATGTTGTCAGTTGTTTTTAGTTTTGTCAGAGAAGTAAACCCTCGGAGTGTGTTACACCGGCAACCATGGAAGTGTTAACCGAATACGCTGACCAGAGGACAGAGCTCGAGGAGAAGATAAGGTCGCTCGAGGCCGAGAAGGCCTCGCTCCTTGCCGACATCGCCTCCCTGAAGGAGAAGATAGCCACCTTCGAGCTGGAGAAGTCTGCCAACGCGTTGGAGAGCGAAGTGCAGGCGCTCCGGACGGAGAAGGCTGTGCTGGAAGAGAAGGCCGCGTCTTACGAAGCTGAAGCGGGGTATACTCTTCCGCCTGTCGTGACTGAAGGGGTCTAGGCTCTACCGGAGCCTAGAAGCCTTCTGCTCGAGTTCGCCCTTTTCTTTTCTGAGGTAGCCGACGAATTCCTCAATATCGGCCAGCTTGGCCTGCAGGCGTTTCAGCTCGTTTTCCTTGGCCGTCTTGTCCATCGAGTCTTCAATTTCTTTCTGTTGCTGAGCCATCCCCTGGACCTTGGCATTCAGCTCTTCGTTCCCCTTCTTCACTGATGTGAGCTCGTCCTGAATCGACTTCAGCTGCTCTTCGGCAACGATGAGGTATCTCTGCCTGCTGATGACGGTCGGGAACTTGGTCCCGCACTTCTCGCAGGTATACATGCCAACCCGCCGTTCCGTCATGCCCCTCTCTCCTTGAGCGGGCTCGACAATCACGTTGAAGGTCCGTGTCGGCATGGATTCCTTATTCCCGCATTTCGGGCAGTTTGGCAATCGCCGCCGCGGCGCGTCAGAACGTGTTAAAGCTTTGCCCGAACCAACTATGAAACTTCGTCCGAATGCTATTGTTCCCTGATGGATTCCAACTCAGACACAGCAGACCAAAGGGTCACCCTGGCGAAAGACGGCATGTTCGGGTCCTGCGCCACCTCGTCCAAGAGGCTGATGGCGTTGGCCGCCCTCACCGCTACGCTCTGCTTGGCGTCCTGAAGCATGAGGACAGAGTCCTTGACGATTTTCCTGATATTCCTGGGTGTGATGTTGGAATCTGAAATCTGTTGAAGGCTCACGACGGCCTTCGCCAGCTTAGCGTCGTTTTCCTGTTGTTTTTTCAGCTTGGCACTCATAGAAGGATCCCGGGCTTCGAGACTCGATTCGAAGGGATTAAGTGCTTTTCGCAGTGAGCCGAGTTTAATACGAACGGGGTGACGGGCGGGGTAATGGGTGGCTCCTCCAAGGACAGAATGAGACTAGCTGCCGAACTGGTTAGCAAAGGAGCGACGATGCTCGCAGAGCCGTGCCCCAAAGATGGGGGGATCCAAGTAAGGTACCGAGGGAAGGTCTACTGCACCAGCCATGATGATTTGTCGTCAATTACCGAGGGCTCCGCAGTGTCCTACGACGCCGTTGTCGCCCAGATGCGTGAGGTGATTCTGGCGAGGCTGAACGAAACCACCGCGGCCCTAGGCACCGAACGGGACCCCGCAAAGCAGGACCAACTTGTCTCACTGGCCTCCAAGTACTTCGAGCTTCTACAGAAGCTACCCAGAAGTAGCGCTTAAATCAGAACCCGAGGGTTTCCCGCTCGTGGTACTCAGGCTGGGCCAGAAG
>Ga0187778_10001411_pt1 | contig 16759 bp, 15 predicted proteins | sample 1015_Q2_SP5_20_M_FD_132418 | JGI IMG/M metagenome (GOLD analysis project Ga0187778, IMG submission 132418) | Tropical peat soil microbial communities from peatlands in Department of Meta, Colombia - 1015_Q2_SP5_20_MG | ecosystem: Environmental > Terrestrial > Soil > Wetlands > Peat | place...
CGGTCACGATCTGGCCGCGCAGGTTGATGAGGCCCTTGACCTCGTTGGGGGCCAGGGGCACGGTCCGCATCTCCTGTGCGCGGATCACCTCCTGGACGACCTGCACGTCGATCCCCACCACGATGTCCTCGACGCGGAACGTGCAGAACTGGGTTCGCTCCAGCGTGGCCACGCCGGCCGTCTCGTCACGCGACATCGGACATTGCCTCCTCTTCGTTGCGCAGCTCGGCGTCGCCGACCGCCGCGTGCACGGCGGCCGCGATGTCGAGCAGGTCGGTCACTCGTCCCTGGACGACGGCGGAGCCGATGACGCCCCTGCCTGCCCCCACGGAGCGGACCTCGAACGCGTCCTCGACGATGTCGAGGATCTCGGTGGCGACGAACCCCACCTGACGTCGGCCGTTGGAGTAGACGACGACGGGGAGCTCGCCCGCCCGCTCGCCCTCGGCCCCCTCCCCGTCAGCCCCTGCCGGCGACAGCACCTGCTCGCCGAGGAACTCGTGGAGGTGGATCAGCGGCAACAGGTCGCCGCGGTACTGCAGCACCGGCAGGCCGCCGGCCAGCTCGATGTGCTCAGGGGCGACCTCCTCCAAGCGGGCGACCACGTCGAGCGGGACGGCCACACGCCGCTCGTCACCCACCCGGAGGACGACCAGGCTGCTCAGGTCCGCGGCGCGTGCCGCCTCCACCGTGTCGAGCGCCACCGTGTCGTCCGCCGCCGCGTCGCCCATGCCCGCTTCCATGGCCAGTCCGTTCACGTCGAGGATGAGCGCCACGCCCCCGTCGCCGAGGATCGTGGCCCCGGCGTACACCGCCAACTGCTTGAAATGCCGTCCCAGCGGCTTGACCACGATCTCCTGCGTGTCGAGCACGCCGTCGACGACCGCGCCGAAGAGCAGGTTGTCCGCTTGGAGGACCACGATGCTCACGCTCTCCCGCTCGTCGAGCGCGCACGCCTCGGACACGCCGAGACTGCGGTCCAGGCTGACCAGGGGGAGCAGCTTGCCGCGCAGGCGGTAGACGGGCGCGTCGCCGATGTACTCGATCCCGTCGCGCACGGCGTCGCCCTCGAGGTGCACGAGCTCGACCAGGCTCGCCTGGGCGATGGCGTAGCGCTCGTCGTGGCAGCGGACGAGCAGCGCCGGGATGATGGCGAGGGTCAGCGGGATCTTGATCCGGAAGGTCGTGCCCCGTCCCGGCGCGGTCATGAGGTCGACCGTCCCGCCGATCCGCTCGATGTTGGTGCGCACGACGTCCATGCCCACGCCACGGCCCGAGACGTTGGTGACCTTGCCGGCGGTGGAGAACCCGGGGCGGAACACCAGGTCCGTGACCTCGCGCTCAGACATGTGCGAGAGCTGCTCCGGGGTGATGAGGCCCCGCTCGACGGCCTTGGCGCCGACCTTGGTCACGTCGATGCCAGCCCCGTCGTCGGCGACCTCCATCACCACCTGGCCCCCTTCGTGGAAGGCGCGCAGGGTGAGGGTGCCGCGAGTGGGCTTGGCGGCCGCGTGACGGGCCTCCGGCATCTCGATGCCGTGGTCGATGGCGTTGCGCACGAGGTGCGTGAGCGGGTCCTTGACCGCCTCGAGCAGCGAGCGGTCGAGCTCGGTCTCGCCACCCTCCATCTCGAGGGCGACCTGCTTGCCGAACTGCGACGCGAGGTCGCGTACGACCCGGGGCAGCTTGGCCCACAGCTGCTCGATCGGCTGCATCCGGGTCTTCATCACGCCCTCCTGCAGCTCGCTCACGATCAGGCTGAGCCGCTGCACGGTCTGGAGCAGCACGGGGTCGTCGCCCGTCTCGGCGTGGGAGTTGATCTGATTGCGAGCGAGCACCAGCTCGCCGACCTGGCGCATGAGCGCGTCGAGCAGGTCGACGTCCACACGCACGGAGCGCTCGGCGACGGTGGACTTGTGGTCGACAGGCCGGTCGTCGGGCCCCGTCGGCGCGCCGGCCGCCTCGACCTCCCCGGTCACGCCCGCCTCGTCGGCGCCATCCTCGGCGGGCGCGGGTGCAGCGGTCGTCGGCGCCTCGTGGGCGGCGCCTGCGTCGGCTGCTGGCTCGGCCGCGACGGCCTGGAGCCGGGCGACGAGGGCGCCGAAGTCGGCGTCACCCTCTTCGCCGCTGCCCTCGATCGACTCGAGCAGGCCCCGCACCGCGTCGACCACCTCCAGCAGGACGTCCGTGCGCTCCTGGTCGAGCTCGAGCAGGCCGTCGCGCAGCTTGGAGAGCAGGTTCTCGCCGTTGTGCGAGATCTCCTCCAGGCGCGGGAAGCCGAGGAACCCGCTCGTCCCCTTGATGGTGTGGAAGGTGCGGAACACACTGGCGAGCAGGTCGGCCGACCTGGGGTCCGCTTCCAGTGCCACGAGGTCGCGGTCGAGCTGGTCGAGGTTCTCGGCGCTCTCGACGAGGAATTCCTGGACGACCTCGTCCATCTCGTTGTCGGGCATGGCGGCTTGCGTCCTCCTACGCCGTGGCCGCGAGCTGGCGCTCGCGCCCGGGGGTCATGGGCATGGCCGGCTCGAGCCGTTCACGCAGCGCCGAGCGGGGGTCGATCATCTCCCTGGTGACCTGGACCAGGAGCCGGTCTCCGTCGGTCACCGGCTCGACCGCCGCGACCTCGACCTTGCCGCAGGCCATGCGCAGTGGCTCGTCGGTGGTGGGGTCCAGCGCGATCACGTCACCCGGACGCAGGTGCGCGAGCTGGGCCGCCGGCAGGCGAATCGGCCGGAACCCGACACGGACCTCCACGGGCACGTGCAACAGCTGGCGGCGAAGGACGGGCGGCGCCTCCTCGGCGACGATCTCCTCGCTGCGCCCGAGGATGGTGCCGATGAAGGGCTGGACGGCCAGGGTGGGGATGCCCAGCGTCGACTGGTACTCGACACCCGCCACCTCGGTGGACATCCACAGGGTGAGGAAGGTGCTCTTGAACGCCGTGCCCTGGAAGAGCTTGGGGTCCTGGTCCACCCGGACGTCGGCCACGGCCGTGGCGGCATGGGGGGCGAACAGCGCCGGGACCTCGGCCAGCGCCCGCATGAAGAGGCGCTCGAGGAGGCCGAGGTCGAGCGCGGACGGGGTGCGGGGCGCGGCCAGCGGTGCGCCGGACCCGCCGAGCATCAGGTCGACCAGGGCCATCGCCAGCGGCAGCGGCCACGTGAGGAGGAAGCGGCCCTCGAGCGGCTCGAGCTGGAACGAGATGAACAGCGACGGCGTGATGATCCCGGCCGCGTAGTCGTCCCAGGTGGAGTGCTGGAATTGCAGCACCTTCTGGTGGATCGGGGCGTTGAGCTCGCCGTTGCACGACGTCGCCATGGAGCGGCTCAGCTCGACGGTCTGCATGTGCAGGGCGCGCAGCACGTCCCGGTTCACCCCCGAGGGCTTGCGGAACGAGTAGGGCCGCCACCCGTCGTCGGGCACCGGCTCCTGCTCGGCGAGCTCCGCCAGCCCGAGCGGCACGGCGTCGACCGGCACGTCGGCCAGCGGCATCACGGCCAGGGACCCGCCGCGATAGCCCTCCATGTCGATGCGCATGACCGTGGTCGGCAGGGCGGCGCCGAAGAGGGTGGTCCACTCGCGCTCGCCCATCCGCCGGGCCTCTCGCAGCAGGACGCGGGGGAACCGGTCGCCGACGAGGAGCGTCGTCATCACGTTGGCGACCTCGGCGAAGTTGTCCCAGAGGTCGCTGTTCACGCGGCCCTTGGTGATGGCGTCCTCGGCGTCGTCGACCGGGTAGCCGGCCAGCGCGGCGCCCGCGCTGGCGACGATGGCGACGTCCGCGCCCACCATTGCGACGAGCTCGTCCTCGGGCGTGACGAAGACGCTCAGCGCCAGCCACTGCGTGCCGGGCTCCGGCTCGACCTCGGTGACGGCGACGCTCGAGCCGAAGAGCATCCCGAAGAGCTCCGCGACGTCGTTCGTCGGCGGTGCGGTCGTCGTCATCGGAGACGTGTGGGCTCGATCAGGCGAACTGGGCGAGGGCGTCGCGCAGGTCGTCGGCGGTGAACGGCTTGGTGATGAAGCTGAACGCGCCGGCGTCCGCGGCGGCCGAGCGCATCTCTGCGCTCGCTTCGGTGGTGATGAAGCCGAAGGGCACGGAGCAGCCGTCGCCGCGCAGGGTCTTCAAGAGGTCGAGCCCCGTCATCCCCGGCATGTTCCAGTCGGAGAGGACGAGCTCCGGGTCGAAGTCCTTCATGACGCTGATCGCGTCCATGCCGCTGCCCGCCTCGGCGATCAGCAGCTCGGCGAAGCCCGCCGAGCGAAGCTCACGCGCCACGATCATGCGCATGGCCTTGCTGTCGTCGACGATCAGGACTCGCACTGGCCCGCACCCCCGAACTGCACCCCGGTGGCCCGATCGGGCCTCCCCACGCAGCAAGTCATCGGGGCTGGGCCGCAGCTCCTTGAGCGGAAACTTTGCGCAATCGTTGTGGACTTCGTGCGTGCGCGGCGGCGTGGCCGCGGCGTCGGGCACCCTCCGTGTCGGCAGCGGTTCGCCCGGCCAAGGGTGGCGCCGTCGACCTGGGCGCGCCGGTGGTCAGCCGCGCAGCGCGCGCAGCCGGGTGACCACGGCCGGCAGTGCCGCCCGGAAGGCCTCGACGTCGTCGTCGGTCGTGGACCAGCCCACCGAGGCACGCAGGGAGCGGTCCGCGTCGACGTGCATCGCCTCGAGCACCGGTGAGGGCACGAGCGCCTCGGACGAGCAGGCCGAGCCGGAGTGGACGGCCACGCCGGCCTGGTCGAGCCCGAGCACGACTCCCTCGGCCTCCACGCCGTCCACGGTGACGCAGGCGATGTGGGGGAGGCGGTTGTCCGGATCGCCCAGGGCGCGCACGCCCTCGATCGCCGTCGCCCCTTGCAGCAGGGCGACGCTGCGTCGCCGGGCCTCGGCCGCCGCCGCGTCGAGGACCCCGGGTGCGGCCAGCGCGGCGGCCGCCGCCCCCAGGCCGACGATGCCGAGGACGTTCTCCAGCCCGGCGCGCCGGGCCCGCTCCTGGTCGCCTCCCACGAGCAACGGCTCGATGCGAAGGCCTCGGCGGAGGATCAAGGCGCCCACGCCGGGCGGGCCGCCGAACTTGTGCCCGCTCACGGAGACCAGGTCTGCGCCGAGGTCTTCGAGGGCCAGGGGGACCTGGCCCGCCGCCGCGCAGGCGTCCACGTGGACCCACGCCCCGCGCCCGTGCGCGACCTGGACCGCCTCGGCGACCGGCTGGACCGTCCCCACCTCGTGGTTTGCCGCCTGGCAGTGGACCAGCGCCACCGCGCCGCCGCCGGCGGACACGCGGTCGAGCGCGGCGGCCAGCGCCTCGGGCGCGATCGACCCGTTCGTGTCGACGTCGATGCGCGCCAGTGGCGCCAGGCGCGCCGAGGCCTCGCGCACGGCGGAGTGCTCGACGTCCGCCAGGACCACAGCCGCGCCGGCAGGACGGCCGCGCACGGCGCCGTGGACGGCAGCGTTGATGGCCTCTGTCCCTCCGGAGGTGAACACCACCTGACGCGGACGGGTCCCGAGCAGCGCCGCCAGCGCGTCGCGCGCGTCCTCGACCATGGCCCGGGCCAGGCGGCCTTCCGTGTGCACCCGGCCGGGGTCGGCGGCCTCGCCGGACTCCAGCCACGCCCGCATGGCCGCCACCGCTTCGGGCCGCGGCGGCGAGGTCGATGCGTGGTCGAGGTAGTGGCGGGCCACTCAGGCCAGCGCGGCACAGGCGTCGTCGCCGCGGGCGCGCGACGAGAGCACCACCGAGATGGGCTCGTGCGACGCCTCGCCGCAGAGCCCCGCCAACAGGCCCCGCACCATGCCGCGGTCGACGGCGCAGATGACCGGATGGGCGGTGGCCGCCTCGCCGAAGGGGCAGTGCTCGGCCACCACCGCGGTCGACCCGCCACGGTCCTCGGCGTGGGCGGCGAACCCGTGGGCCGTGAGGGCGTCGGCGATGGCGTGCATGGCGGCGCGCACCGATCGCTGGCCCTCGCCGGGCTCCATGCGCTCCGCCAGCTCGCGGCCGAAGTCCTCGCCGACGCGCTCGGCCATCTTCTCGGCCGCCTCCGGCCCCAAGAGGTCCAATGCCTCGGCCAGCAGCGAGACGACGAGGTCGTCGCGATGGGAGACGAGGTCGAGGGTGGGGTCCGTACCGGGGTCGTCGGCAGCCCGATAGTGCTTGGAGGGGCGCCCCGCCCCTGCCGTGGGGGGTCGCTCCAGGCTCACCTCGAGGTAGCCGCCGGCGGCCAGCCGGTCGAGGTGGTGGCGGGCCACGTTGGGGTGCAGGGAGAAGGCCCGGGCGACCTCGGAGGCGGTCGCGCCCGGATTCGTCCGGACGTGGAGGTAGATCTCCCGGCGCGTGGGGTCGCCGAATGCCGAGGTGACGGCCGCCACCGCCGCCGAGAAGCGGCGGTCCGCGGGCGGCGTGCGGTCGGGATCGGCCCCTGGTGCCATGGCACTAGTCTACCGAGCGGGTGCGGGGAAATCCCTGGTCGCGCCCATTTCCCCAGGGCAGGAAGGCACGTGTCCCCAACCGAGGCAGAGGTGCGCGCCGAGCTCGGCGCCATCGACGACCCGTCGTTGCGCCGGGGCATCGGCGAGCTCGGCATGGTCAGGGCGGTGGCGGTGCGCCGCCGCACCGTGAACGTCGAGCTGGCCGTGCCGGTCGACGACTGGCCCGAGCAGGACGAGCTCAGCCGGGCCGTCGAGGCGGTCCTTGGCTCCCTGGCAGGGGTCGGGTCGGTGTCCGTCGAGCGCAGCGTCATGACCGACGACGAGCGTCAGTCGCTCCATGCCGTGCTGGCGGCGCCCGCCGGCGGCGAGCCGGCGCCGAGCGCCCCGGCCCACAGCCACGGGCCCCGTGGGGGCCCCGGGGGCGCGCCGGGCCCCCTCGGCCACGAGGAGGGCCGGCCCAACCGGTTCATGGTGCCGGGCTCGCGGACCCGGGTCGTCGGCGTGTCCTCGGGCAAGGGCGGGGTGGGCAAGTCCTCGGTGACGGTCAACCTGGCGGTGGCGCTGGCGGCGGCGGGCAACGACGTGGGGTTGCTGGACGCGGACGTCTACGGGTTCTCGGTCCCCAAGATGCTCGGCGTGGCCCGCGACCCCGTGACGATCGACTCGCTGCTCGTGCCGCCCGTGGTCCACGGCGTGCGCTGCCTTTCGATGGGGTTCTTCGTGCCGGACGAGACCCCGGTGATCTGGCGCGGCCCGATGCTCCACAAGGCGCTGGAGCAATTCCTGGTGGACGCCTACTGGGGCGAGCCCGACTTCCTCCTCGTCGACATGCCGCCGGGCACCGGCGACGTGGCGCTGTCGCTCGGTCAGTACCTGCCGCGCACCGAGATCCTGGTCGTCACCACGCCCCAGCCTGCGGCTGAGCGGGTGGCGCAGCGCTCCGCGCATGCCGCGAAGCGGCTCAAGCTGCCGGTCCGGGGCGTGATCGAGAACATGTCGTGGTTCACCGGCGACGACGGGACGCGCTACGAGCTCTTCGGCGCCGGCGGCGGCGAGGCGCTGGCCGAGGGTCTCGGCGTCCCCCTGCTGGGCCGCATCCCCTTTGTCCCGCTGGTGCGTGCGGGGGGCGACGAGGGCGTGCCGGTGCGCGTGGCCGACCCCGGCTCGGAGGCGGCGCTCGCCTTCGACGAGCTCGCGGCGCGTGTGGTCGCGCTGGGCCCCGCGCGCGTCTACCGCTCGGAGCTCCGCGTCCGTTGAGGGGCGCGCGGCGCGGCGTCCGCTACGAGCGCCCGAGCTGCTGGGCCAGGGCGCGCAGCCGGCGCCGTGAGAACACCTCGCCCGCCCACACGCCCTCGGGCTCGCGCGTCTCGACCGCGTAGCGCAGGCACTGCTCGGTGACCGCGCACCGCCGGCACAGGGCGATGCACTGGCCCTGGATGCCGGGATCCGCGGAGAAGAAGTCGAGGGGGCTGCGCCGGCAGGCGGCCATGGCCTGCCACGACATGCGCGCCGGGAGGCCGCCGCTCCACGTGCCAGCCTGCACTCTGGCGTCTCGTTGCATGCCGATCTTCCTTCCCCCGTCCCATTGGCCCCGATGGGCGCTCCCGTCACAGTGTCGGGCGCGTCGCGCCGCCAGCGCAGGGTCGAAAGTCCCCCGGGGGGCGACGAGGGTGCGTCGGGGACCAGCGATCTCGCCGCTCAGCGGTGGTGGAGCTCGTCGATCCCGCGCGGCAGCCGCTCGGGATCCCAGCCGAGCTCGGCGACCGCCAGCCCCATGGCGAAGCGGTCGGTCATGCCCGCCACGTAGGCCACCGCCGCACGGAGCGCGGCGTCGCTGCCGCCCGCCACGCCTCCGGCGTCGCGCACGTCGGGGATCCGGTTGGGCTGGTCCGCGAAGTGGCGGACGAGCGCGCGCAGGACGGCGACCACCGCGGCGCCCTGGTCGATCGACGCGGGGCGCAGGTACACGTGGTCGTAGTTGCAGTGCCGGAACGCGGCGAGCGCCTGGGCCATCGGCTCGCCCATGCCGATGCGCCCGTCGTCCAGCGCGGCCGCGACGACGGCGTCGATGAAGGCCCCGAGCTGGCTCGAGCGGGTCTGGCCGCAGCCGTGCCGCACCACCTCGGGGAGCAGCGCCGGCGTCACGATGCCTGCGGACACGGCGTCCTCCCAGTCGTGGCAGACGTAGGCGATCCGGTCGGCCCAGCTCACCACCTCGCCTTCGGGCGTGGCCGGGGCCGGCCGGGACCACGAGTGGTTCCGGATGCCGTCGAGGGTCTCGGCGCAGAGGTTGAGCGACGCCAGCGACACGTCCGCGCCCCACACGGCGTGGTCGTAGCCCTCGGGGAGGAAGACGCCGAGGGCGTCTTCGCTGGCGTGGCCGCCGGGCCCGTGGCCGCAGTCGTGGCCAAGGGCGATCGCTTCCGTGAGCGCTTCGTTGAGCCGCAGGGCGCGCGCGATGCCGGTGGCCACCTGTGCCACCTCCAGCGCGTGGGTCAGGCGGGTGCGCTGGTGGTCGGCGGGGAAGATGAAGACCTGGGTCTTGCCGGCCAGACGGCGGAACGCCGGGCTGTGCAGGACCCGGTCGCGGTCGCGTTCGAAGCAGGTGCGCTCGGGATCGGGCACCTCGGCGACCGACCGGGACCCTGCGCCCACGGCGCGCGTCGCGCCCGGTGCCATGGCCCCGTCCTGCTGTTCCTCGCGGGCTTCGCGGCCGAGTGGCCCGGCCGGGCGCGGGCTGCCGAGCCCGGCGTGGGAGTCTGCGTGCGCCGTGCGCACCCCGGCGTCCCCGTGCCCGGCCATGGTGGCCGCCCAGCGCCGGCTGCGCTCGCTCTGGTGGGCGGCTGAGCCCGCTTCCATCGCACCTCCCAGCGATCCGTGGCTTCCAGTGTGCCCCATGGCTGTATCGTCGGGTCCCGGCCCGACCCGGGGCCTGCCCCCGATCATCGAAGGAGCAAGCAGGTGGACGTGCGCATCGGGATCGCCAGGAGCGTCAAGGAGCTCGAGGTCGAGATGGGCGACGACGCGGATCGAGACGCGGTCATCGCCGACATCAACGAAGCGCTCTCCAACACCACCGGTGTCCTGTGGCTCACGGACCGCAAGGGACGGCGCGTGGGTGTCCCCGTGGCCGCCGTCGCCTACGTCGAGGTGGGGGCGCCGACGGCCGAGCGCCGCGTCGGCTTCGGCGCGCCCTGACGGGCCACCCGTCGCCGCCGCTGCCATGGTCGGGCTGCTGGAGCGGCGCCTGGTCTTCGTCACGGGCAAGGGCGGCGTCGGCAAGACGACCGTGGCCTGTGCCCTGGCGCTCTACGCCTCGGAGCACGGCCGGCGGACCCTGCTGTGCGAGGTGGACGCCAAGGGCGACGTCGCCGCCTACTTCGAGACGGGCCCGACCTCGTTCGCCGGCCGGGAGCTGCTGCCGGGGCTGTGGGCGATGTCGATGGACACCGAGGCCTCGCTGCGCGAGTACCTGAAGCTGAACCTGCGGGTGCCCGTGGTCGGCCGCATCGGGCCGCTGGCCAAGGCCTTCGACTTCGTGGCAACGGCGGCGCCAGGGGTCCGCGAGATCCTGACGGTCGGCAAGCTCTGCTTCGAGGTCCGCGAGCGCCACTACGACCTGGTGGTGGTGGACGCCTCGGCCACGGGCCACATCGTGGGGCAGCTGGCCGCACCCCAGGCCATCAACGAGCTGGTTCGGGTCGGGCTGATCCGGTCCCAGACCGACTGGATGCTCGACATCCTCTCCGACCCCGCGCAGACCGGCCTCGTCATCGTCACCACGCCCGAGGAGATGCCGGTCAACGAGACGATGGAGCTGGCGGTGCGCGTCCGCGAGGAGACGACCGTGGAGCTCGCCTCGGTCATCGTCAACCGCGTGCTCCCGGAGCTCTTCGGGCGGGGCGAGGAGGAGGTCTTCGAGTCGCTGCGCCGCCCGCAGGTGGTGGCGCGCCTCGCCGCGCTCACCGGCGGCGACCCGGCGCCCGTGCTCGACGCGGCCCGGCTCGCGGTCACACTGCGGCGCACGCGAGCGGAGCACCTCGAGCGCCTGCGCGACGGGATCGACCCGTCGGTCCCGATGCTGTATCTCCCGTTCCTCTTCAGCCGGGCCCATGGGTTGCGCACCATCCACCAGGTGGCGCGATCGCTCGGCGAGGAGCTCGGTACGTGAGCCCTGCCCGTCCGCGCCGGCGGGCCACGGACGTGGGATCGCTCGACGGCCTCCTCGCCTCGCGCGAGATCGTGGTGGCGTGCGGCCCCGGCGGGGTGGGCAAGACCACGACGGCGGCCGCGGCCGCGGCCATGGCCGCCGCCCGGCTGGGGGGCAAGGTCCTGGTGCTCACGGTCGACCCCGCGCGCCGGCTGGCGAACGCCCTGGGGTTGGAGGGGATCGGCAACACCGAGCGGCGCGTGCCCACGGCGGCGTTCGAGGCTGCCGGCGTCAAGCCCATGGGGGAGCTGTGGGCGGCCATGCTCGACACCAAGGAGTCCTGGGACAGCCTGATCCGGCACCACGCGCCCGACGCCCGCACCCGCGACGAGATCCTGGCGAACCCGCTGTACCGCAACATCTCCGGCCGCTTCGTCCAGAGCCACGACTACATCGCAATGGAGCGCCTCTTCGAGATCCACGCGGAGGGCACCTACGACCTGATCGTCGTCGACACGCCGCCGACCCGCAACGCGCTCGACTTCCTCGACGCGCCGGAGCGGATGGCCGACTTCTTCTCGAGCCGCCTGCTGCGCTGGCTCATCGTCCCCTACCGCTCGAAGATCGTGAACTTCGCCTCGCGGCCCTTCTACCAGGTGGCGGACCGGATCCTCGGCACGCAGTTCCTCGCCGACATCGCCGAGTTCTTCATCCTCTTCCAGAGCATGTACGACGGCTTCGTGCAGCGGGCCCGTGCGGTGCAGCGGCTGCTCGCGGACCGGCGGACGTCGTTCATCGTGGTGTCGACGCTCGAGATGGTGCCCCTGCGCGAGGCGGAGTTCTTCGCCCAGGCCCTGACCGACCGCCGGCTGCACCTGGGGGCGATCGTCTTGAACAAGGTGCTGCCCGCGTACCTCCGCGCCCCCCAGGCCGCTGTGGTGGCCGAGAAGCTCCGGGACGATGCCGACGAGCTGTCCGGCGCGCTCGCCCCCGAGCTCGGCGCACAGGTCCACCCAGCGCAGGTCCGCCGGGTCCTGGCGGAGATCGCCCAGAGCTATCTCGACTACCGCGTCGTCGCCCAACGCGAGGCCGAGCAGCAGGCCGAGCTCGGCGCGGTGCCCGAGACGCTCGTCAGCGTCCCCAACTTCGACACCGACGTCTACGACCTCGGCGGGCTCCTTCGCCTCGGGGCGCGGTTGTGGGGCGAGCACGACGACTGACGGGGGCGGGTGCGTCCCGCCCGCCTACGATGCGCCCGGAGGACGGACCATGACCGACATCATCGACCCCACCGTGGAGGCCTACGCCACCTCGCACACCTCTGCCCCCACCGCCTACCTGGCCGAGGTCGACGAGCGGACGCGCTCGGAGCTCGGGCCGTTGGCCGGGATGATGGTCGGGGCCATCGAGGGGCGGTTCCTCGAGATGCTCGCCTTCGCCACCGGGGCGCGCCGCGTGCTCGAGATCGGGACGTTCTCGGGGTACTCGGCGCTCTCAATGGCCGCCGGCCTCGGTCCCGGCGGGCGCATCACCTCGTGCGAGCTCGACCCTACCCATGTCGCCCTGTCGCGAGAGCACATCGCCGCCAGCCCCTACGCGTCCTCGATCGAGGTGGTCGAGGGCCCGGCCATCGAGACCATCGGCCGGCTCGACGGGCCCTTCGACCTCGTCTTCATCGACGCGGACAAAGGTGGGTACCCCGCCTACCTCGACGCCGTGCTGCCCAAGCTGGCACCCGGCGGCCTCGTCGCCGTGGACAACACCTTGTGGCACGGCTCGGTGGTCGATGCCACGGACACGAGCGACGACGCGCAGGCCGTGCGCGCCTTCAACGACCGCGTGGTGGGCGATCCGGCGCTCGTGTGCGTCCAGCTCACGGTGCGCGACGGCGTCACCCTGATCCGGCGCGCCCGGGACGCCGCCCACTCGTGGGCCCGGTGAGCCCCGGCCGGTGACCTTGCTCGACTACCACCTCCACCTCTGGCCCCACGGGGAGCGCGACCGCCCGCCGACCCTGGAGGTCGTCGCCGACTACTGCGCCAGGGCGCAGGCCGCGGGGGTCACGGAGATCGCCCTCACCGAGCACCTGTTCCGCTTCCGTCAGGCCGACGCGCTGCTGCGGGACTTCTGGGCCGGCGAGCCCGACGCCGCACTGGCGGCGTCGATGACGCAGTACTGGGACGACCACGCCCATGCGGACCTCGACGCCTACGTGGCGTGCGTCCTGGAGGCCAAGGCCGCGGGCCTTCCCGTGGTGCTGGGGCTCGAGGTCGACTACTACCGGGGGCGGATGGACGACGTTGCCGGCCTGCTCGCCGGGTACCCTTTCGACGTCCTGCTGGGGTCGGTGCACTGGACCGGCACGTGGCGCTTCGACGACCTGGGCGACCCGGTGTCCATGGCCCACTGGAACGAGGTCCCGGTCGAGCGCGCCTGGGACGACTACGTCGGGGCCCTCGAGGAGCTCGCCGCCTCGGGGACCTGCGACGTCCTCGCCCATCCCGACCTGATCAAGGTGACCGGCCGTCGCCCCGCGGCGCCGGAGGAGTTCTGGGACCGCATCGCCGAGGCCGCTGCCTCGTCGGGGATGGCCGCCGAGGTGTCCTCGGCGGGGTGGCGCAAGCCGGCGGCCGAGGCCTATCCGGCCCCGCCGCTGCTCACTCGGCTCGCGGCCCGCGGCGTGCCATTCACCACGGCGTCGGACGCCCATCATCTCGACCACGTGGCGGACCGGGCCCAGGACCTGGCCGCCCTCCTCGATAACACCGGCATCGGCTCGCTTCGTGCGTACCGCCGCCGGGTCCCGATGGACGTCCCCCGGCATGTGGAGGCCCGGTCGTGACCACCCCGGCGGAGATCGCGGCACGCCACACCGACCTCGACGGGGCCGGCTTCGCCCACCTCCAGCGCGTCCTCGGAGCGTGGGGGATCCTCGCCGACCTGTCGTTCTCGGACCTGCTCCTCCTCGTGCCGACCGACCAGAAACACGAGGAGTTCGTCGTCCTCGGCCAGATCCGGCCGACGACCGGTGCCACCCTGCTGCGGGTGGACCTCGTGGGCCAGCTGGTGCGGGCCGACGACTGGCCGGCGCTCGGGGAGGCGGTGGAGGGGAACGGGATCGTCACGGGGTCGGGGACGGTGCCGCTGCTCGCCCACTCGCGCTGGGGGCTCGTGGAGGTGGTCGACGCCACCGACACCGGCGAGATGCCGGCGGTGCCCGACACCGCGCAGCTCGAGTACGTGCCCGTCAACGACGGCGGCAGGGTGGTCGCGGTCATCGTGCGGGTCGGGACCCTGGAGGACCGGCGTCGCCGCGCCGGTCGCCTCGAGCGCGTCTACCGCGACATCTACCAGCGCCTGGCGGAGATGGTGGTCGTCGGTGAGTACCCCTACGCCCAAGAGGAGATCTCGGCCGAGGACGCGCCACGCGTCGGCGACGGCCTGATCATGGTCGACGTCGAGGGGCGAGTCGAGTACGCGTCACCGAACGCCATGAGCGCGTTGCACCGGATGGGCGTGAACGAATCGGTCGAGCACCGCTTCTTCGCCGAGCTCGGCATCGAGGAGATGGCCATCGAGCACGCCCTGGTCACGGGCTGCCCCGTGATAGAGGAAGTCGAGCGCCGACCCGACGTGATCGTCCTCCTGCACTGCACGCCGCTGCTGCACCGCCGCCGGGTGACGGGGGCGCTTGTGCTCATGCGCGACGTCACCGACCTGCGCCGGCTGAACCGGCTCCTGCTGTCCAAGGACGCCGCCATCCGCGAGGTCCACCACCGGGTGAAGAACAACCTGCAGACCATCTCGAGCCTGCTGCGGCTCCAGGCGCGACGTCTCGAGCCCGGCCAGGGCCAGGAAGCGCTGCGCGAGGCGGAGCGACGCGTGCGGTCGATCGCGCTCGTGCACGAGATCCTGTCGCGCGAGCCCGGCGACGAGGTTCCCTTCGACGAGATCGTGTCCTCGCTCGTCGTCATGGCGGCGGACTCGGTGGTCTCGGACCACCCGGTCGAGATCCGGGTCACGGGAGACCTCGGGGAGGTGGACGCCGGCGTGGCCACACCGCTGGCGGTGGTGATCGCCGAGGTCCTGCAGAACGCCGTGGAGCACGCCTTTCCCGACGGCTCCGGTGCAGGCGGCCACGTCGAGCTGGTCCTGGCCCACACCGACGAACGTCTCACCGTGCAGGTGCGCGACGACGGCTGCGGCCTGCCCGACGGTTTCGACATCGAGCGGACGAAGAGCCTCGGCCTCTCCATCGTGCGGGACCTGGTGACGAGCCAATTGGACGGGACGATTGCCATGGAGAGCCGTGACGGGACCCTCGTCGCCATCGAGATCCCCCGTCATCCGCTCGAGGGGGAGTAGGCCAGGGCCGGGGGCGCCTGCAAGGTTTCCGGGCCCTGCGGCGTCTAAGTCGGCGATGGCCACAGGGGGCGCGCTCATGACCGAACCGGAGCCGGGCGGGGGCACCGGCGCAGACAGGACCGGCGCAGACAGGACCGGCGCAGACGGGACCGGCGCAGACGGGGGAGTGGCGGGCGACGAGGCCCCCGACTCGGCGGCGCCGATCGCCTTCGACCGCTTCTACCTGGAGACCTACGAGGCGATGGTCCGGCTGGCCCGGGCCCTGGTGGGCTCGCCGCACACCGCCGAGGACCTGGTCCAGGACGCCTTCGTGCGGATGCACCGCCACTGGGGCGCGGTGCGCGACCCGGGGTCGTATCTCCACCGCTGCGTGGTCAACGCGTGCCGGTCCCACCACCGCCGCAGCGGCCGGGAGCGCCGGCACCAGGTGCCCGCCGGCGCCGGACCCGTGACGGCGGGATCGGAGCCGGCTGCAGCCCGCGGGCTGTCACTGGTGCGCACCGGGGACGCCGCCGACCAGGCCCGGATGGACGACGCGGACCGGTTGGCCGGTCCCCTGGCGGCGTTGCCCTATCGACAGCGGGCGGCGGTGGTCCTCCGCTTCTACGCCGACCTGCCCGACGCGGCCATCGCCTCCGCGCTCGGGTGCCGCGTCGGGACTGTCGCCTCGCTCGTCCACCGGGCGCTCGAGCGCCTGCGGCAGGAGGTCCGTGATGACGACTGACGATCTCAACGGCAACGACGCCTTCGAGGCGCGTGTGCGTGCAGGCCTGGTGCGCCGGGCCGAGGGCCCGGTGGCGGTGGGCGACCTCGGCGACCTGTCGATGCGCATCGCCAGGTCCGCCCGTCGCCGTCAGCGTCTGCTCGGCGCCGCCGCGGTGGTGGCGCTGTGTGCCGGTGTCACCGGCGGGTACCTGGTCGCCGGGACCCGGGGCGCCGCCACAGCGCCGAGCGCCTCCCCGGCGTCGGCCGAGGTGCGCCCCTCCGCCGGCGTGCCGGCTGGGTCCTCGGCGGCGGCCGGCGGCGGGGGCGCGGCTGCCGGCGCGGCTGCCGGCATGGGTGACGCGGTCGCCCCCTGCGCGGCCCTGGGTGTCGCACCTGCGGTGGGCTCCGCCACGCACGTCTTCACCCGCACGACGGCCGACGGCATCGTGATCCGCGTGTATCGCGTCGCCTCCACCGTGCCCTGCGGCCCGATCCAGGGGACGGTGGTGCCCTCCGGCGGTGTGTCGAGCGGGACCCTGGCCGGGGGCGCGTCGGGTGGCACGGGGTCCAACGGAACGGGATCGAGCACGGGGGGCTCCGGCTCCGGCTCGGTGCCCGTCCCTGTGTGCCCGTTGGGGCCGGTTGCCACCGTCGGGCTCTCCGACGACACAGCTGTCGGTCAGGGCACGTTGGGCGGGGTTGTCTCGGGCACCGGCATCGACACCACGGATCCGGGTGTGCCAACGGCCCAGGCCAGTGGCGCCTTCGGCGTGGACGAGGGCGACCCCGTCTGGTGGGTCGCCGTCCGCGTGGGCCCTGACGTCGCAAGCGTGGGCGTCACGTTCGCCGATGGGTCGACCGACCAGATGGCCCCGGTCGACGGGATCGCCGTGCTCGCCCATCACATCGCGCCCACGACTGCCTCCGGCACACCCGGGCCGGAGGTCGTCCGGGCCACCGTGCGCCTGGTCGGGTCGTCCGGCGCCGTGCTCGGCACGGTGACCCTGCCCGCCCCGACGCCCACTCCGTCACCCACGCCGACGCCGGCCCCTTCGCCCGGGGAAACGTCGACGACGACCACGACCACGACCACGACCACGACC
>Ga0187778_10001412_pt1 | contig 16754 bp, 19 predicted proteins | sample 1015_Q2_SP5_20_M_FD_132418 | JGI IMG/M metagenome (GOLD analysis project Ga0187778, IMG submission 132418) | Tropical peat soil microbial communities from peatlands in Department of Meta, Colombia - 1015_Q2_SP5_20_MG | ecosystem: Environmental > Terrestrial > Soil > Wetlands > Peat | place...
GATTCATGGGATGTGCTGCAAATGGCACTCACATATCACCTTCCGATCACTTTGGGAGAAGCGAGCATCGCCGTTGCCTTCTTAGTAGTTGTGATTGACATGATTATCGGAGAACCGTTAGGTTGGGGTACACTAGCGAACGTTGTTTTCATTGGCGTTTGGGTAGATATTCTTCGACCGTACGTTCCGGCAGTCCCTCAACTAATTCCAGTTCAAATCGCATACCTTCTTCTTGGAACCATGATTATGGGCTTCGCGACCGCAGTCTACGTCGGAGTAGATGCAGGAGCAGGGCCACGAGATACCTTGATGCTTGCCATGTCAAGGATTGGTAAGACCAGTTTACGAGTAGCTCGTACTGCGATTGAAGTATCCGTGGTTGCATTAGGATGGTTTCTGGGTGGACCGGCCTGGATTGGAACACTAATTGCTGCGCTCGCTATTGGACCAGCAGTTCAGCTGGGTTTCAAAGTATTGAGAGTTCGAACATCTTTCTAAACCGGGGCTAATCAGATTACATCAATATGGTCTGAGGAAAAACCTTGCTTGACAAGTTCATCCTTAACATGGTTCCTGTGATCACCTTGAAGGAGAAGCTCTCCACCCTTCGTGCTGCCTCCAGCTCCAAATCGCCGCTTGAGTTGACGTGACACCTCAATCAATCTAGATTCCGGAATCCCTTGGATAATTGTCACCGGCTTTTTGAATCGTCTGAATTCCAATCGGACCACGACACGTGCCTCACTACGATCGAGTTCATCCAGCGGGTTGAATCCGAAATCGTCACTCTTCGACATGCAGCTCGTAAACAGATGTTCCTTAGATGAATATAGATTAGACTTTAGTTCGTCAGTGGCTGAAGAGTTATGAATAGCCCTGCCGTGTGCTAGTAAAGACCAGAATTGACTGGCAACTTCAAGCGTATTGATACGAAATTAATTCATGCTGGCGAACCAACTCCTCGAATTCTCGGGTCCGTCAGCATGCCAATCTTTCAATCTGCTATGTTTGAGTATGCAGGCGAAACGAGCTATCACGACCTAAGGTACATTCGCTTGAACAACACGCCGAATCATGATGCCTTACACGAGAAACTTTCAGCGCTGGAGAATGCTGAAGCCGCGTTAGTTACGTCCAGCGGCATGGCAGCTATATCGACCACACTCTTGACAGTGCTAACAAACGGCGACCATCTCCTAGCGCAAAACTGCCTGTATGGTGGAACCCACACGTTTGTTACAGATGACCTAGCGAAGTTCGGCATCTCGTACGATTTCATAGATGCTGATGACCCAAGTTCATGGAAGGAGAAAATGCGGAAGAACACGAAGGCAATCTACGTTGAAACAATGACTAACCCGTTGGTAGAAGTTGCCGACCACAAAGCAGTAGTGAGGTTCGCCAAGGAGAATAAACTGATCTCGTTAATTGACAACACTTTCGCAAGTCCGATCAACTTCAGACCTCCCGAATACGGCTTCGATCTTTCACTGCACAGCTGCACAAAATATCTCAACGGCCACTCCGACATCGTCGGAGGTGCCATAATTGGCCGACGTGAGCTTGTTGAAAAAGTGAAGCATCAATTAGATCATCTGGGCGGCTCGCTTGATCCGCACGCGTGTTATCTGCTTCATAGAGGTATGAAGACGTTGGCGTTGCGAGTTCGCTATCAAAACGAAAGCGCGTTAAAAATTGCCAGTTTCCTCGAGAACCATCCTTCTGTCGCGAAAGTCCATTACCCGGGCTTAGAGAGCCATCGTCAACATGGAAGGGCGCGAGAGTTGTTCGACGGGTTCGGTGGCATGCTTAGCTTTGAGCTCAAAGGAGGCGTCATAGCTGCAAAGGAGTTTATGAAGAAAACTACGATTCCGGTAAAGGCCCCGAGTCTGGGAGGCGTTGAGACATTGCTTACTCTACCTTCAACAACATCACACGCTGGAATGCGACCTGAAGAAAGACAGGCGCTTGGAATCACTGACGGTCTTATTCGAATGTCAGTGGGGATTGAGGCGACAGAGGATATTATCGAGGACTTCGGGACCGCGTTGCATTAGCGTCGGCCTTCGGTGGTCCTTCTCGTTTTCTAAGTACCGCGTACAGACCTAGGACCATTAGTAGTAGAGCAGTGAGCACGGGTATGGCAGTGATGCTGGCAACGTAGACGCAGTTCGTGAGATATCCGTCCGGCGGAAGTACCATACAGGCCTTTGATTGAAGCCAAAAAACTTGAGTATCGATCTGATCATGATAGAGATTGAACCCTGCGTCGGTCATCATTGAAAGTTCTGATGAAACATCCATCGCTGCGATCCACATCCCAAGGAAGATTGCTCCTGCGACGTATGGCAGTATTTTCAAAGCTATTTTCGACCGATTAACCATTTATCCGCACTGAACTCCTGCTACATGACTTCGGGTTGATAGCCTAAAATCTCTCGCTGATTAAGTGCGCCGCCATGGAATATGTGAATCTGGGTAGAACAGGCATCAAAGTCTCACGAATTTGTCTGGGCTGCATGTCCTTTGGTAACGATGCGACTTGGAAGATTGAGGTTGATGAGGCGCGGAAGCTCGTCATGAAAGCGATCGATTTAGGCATAAACTTCTTCGATACAGCGAACATGTACTCGGCAGGGCGATCAGAAGAAATTACGGGGGAATGTTTGAAACCGTACCGTGACAATGTGGTCTTGGCGACGAAAGTATTCTTTCCAATGGGGAAGGGCCCTAACGATTCAGGGCTCTCACGGAGACATATCATGCAACAGATTCGAGCTTCACTGAAACGCTTGCAAACGGACTGGGTTGATCTCTACCAGATTCACCGTTGGGACTACAGTACGCCAATCGAAGAAACGATGAGAGCTTTGAATGAAGTCGTCAATCTCGGTTTCGCTCATTATATTGGCGCTTCCAGCATGTTCGCATGGCAACTCTTGAAATCATTGTACGTCAGCGACCGGCTTGGTTTGGAGAGGTTTGTTACGATGCAGAATCATTACAATCTTCTCTACCGTGAAGAAGAGCGAGAAATGAATCCCCTCTGCAAGGAAGAAGGAATCGGCTTGATTCCTTGGAGCCCTCTGGCACGAGGATTTCTAACCGGAAAGTACATGCGAAGTGAAACACCAAAATCCAAACGATATGAAAGCGACAGGTACTTGTCGGAACGTTATTTCACAAAGGAAGATTTCGAAGTACTCGATGCGGTAGTCTCGCTAGCGAAGGAGAAGAGCGTGACGCCGGCTCAAATCTCGTTAGCGTGGTTGCTCCATAAAGGAGTAACAGCGCCTATCATTGGAGCAACTAAGGCGGCGCATATTGAAGAGGCGGTCAATGCCGCCGAAGTGAAGCTGGAAGCGGATGAGATGAAACGATTGGAAGCAGGTTACAAGCCGCATCCAGTAATCGGTCACGAGTAATACCGGGTAGGTTACTGACGTGTCAGTTAACGTGGAACCTGAGTATCCCACTGGCCCATTTACAATAGGCGTTGGGGGAGTTGTAATTGACCAAGAGAAGGTGCTCCTCGTGAAATTGACCTACGGTCACAAGGGATGGATTCTGCCAGGCGGGTATGTGAAATCCACAGAAACGATAGGGAGAGCGGTCAAGCGGGAAGTTCGTGAGGAAACTGGACTTGAGGTTGAGCCGATGCAGATAGTCGCTGCCAGAAGCAAGGCGGATCAGGGCAAATGCGACATTTACGTCGCGTTATTGGTCAGGGTTTTAGGGGGAGAACTGAAGCCTGATCGCAACGAGATTTCTGACCTCAAGTACTTTACGTTGAGCGAGATGGAGTCACGATCGGATGTGCCGAAGCTGAACACGTGGATTGCTAAGAGAGCGTTAGAGAAGACAGCTCCTCGATTCTCACTCTCAGATTATGCGCCAAATCCGCAACAGCTGTACGAACTATGGTTCTAGCCCACACAACGAATTAGAAAAACAGGAGCGGGGAAATATTCCCCGGCTTGAACTTCAGATCCCACATGTCGATTGTTACATGTCTACCCGAAGTGTTTTTGTTCGCGCCACCCGCAGCTGCCACAATAGTGTATTTGCCTGCGCCAGCTGGTTGATTTCATATGGTTGAGGATAACGCGTTTCGCATCGCAGTAGTCGCAGTATTCGCGACCGTCGACTGTTCCGTGGTGCCATTCGTGGATTGGATGGACTGCCTTGCAGTTCGGACACATCCAGATATTCGGATGTCTGCGCCGGTGTTCTTGGATTTGCGCAGCCTGAAAATGCCTCGACTGTATGCTTCTTTCAATTTCAAATGTCATTCAACATAACTCCATTTGGTTTATGGTTTAATGGGTTCGTACTCTGGTGACGCGGTTCAAAGGATACTGCTCATTGGATGACAGGACTGATTGGTTCTGTTGAATTCTGGCTAGTTTCGCGATGTTCTCAGCTAAATTGACAACATCCACCTGTTCGTTGTCCACCACAACCGATAGAACTGCTCCATCTACTGAGAATGTGAGTTGATTATACGCGGAGTTACCGGCCAGTTCGTATTCGTACTCATCCGTCAGGTCCGTCACCTTGAAATTGACTGCAGTCGGCCTTTCACCAGAATAGATATTCGCATTCTCTGATTGGCATCGCTGGGCGTTCTCAAGAAGCCTATCTGCAGAGCGAGTCGCACAGCATATGCCACTGTCCAATCGAAGGATTGACGCACAGATACCATCGTTCATCAATATCGCCTCCGAAATTACCTCGGTGGCTTGGTCGGAAATGGTTGAAACGACTGCACGGACGAGTAACTCCCCCATGCAAGCGCCCTAGACTTTGAATCCCTAGTCTTCCTAACATTCTCCTCGGGAACGCTTAAGTCGTCAACGACGTTCTTGGTTTGTAATTTCATCAAGCCATTTTCCCTCCTTGTCTCCTTTGGCATGGAGGCACGTATATCAACGTTCCGTTAGTGAAACATGAATGTATCGTATCAGTGCAACGAACCGTATGAAAGACATGTGTAGAAACCCAACAATCATTAGTTGAATTGGATTAAAGAGGCGGATCCATCGGAAGCATATGGAAAAAGAACGTCTGGTGCAATGGCTGTACGCATTAGGGGTTGGATGCTTAATGTTCTCAGCGACGCTATTCCTTTTCCTTACTTACAGGTACACAGACGAGGCATTTTTCGCCGAACTACTCACGATGATCATCGGAGTCGTTCTATGCGTCAGTGGCTTCGTGTTGAGCCGTGAGTGACCCCGTCCAATGAGTGTTCCATCGAAAGAGGATTAGGATTCTTTTTTTATCAAGTAAACTGTCATTTGAGGGAGAGAACCAAGATGGTCTCGTTAGGTTCGAGAGTTGCTACGACGATTCTCGTGATTGTATTTTGGTTCGCGTTCATCGTACTGTACCTTGCCTTCTTCGCAGGCGGATTGGACTGGTGGCAGAAGGCTGCTGTATTTCTGGCATCGGGGGCCATTGCAATTGGGCTGGTTGCAGTACTCTGGGTTAAATGGACCCTGCATTAACTATGGTGAGGCTTGCAAGTACACAGTGCCTCTTCCCTTTGACACCCTTGACACACCAGTAGAACTCCATTGATCGGACTTGACTCTATCATTGGCCCGCCGCATTTCGAACATTTCTCATCCATAGCGCTCACGAATTATTTCTTACATGGTGTCCCATTATGAATAATATCATAAAGATTCAAGCAAACGCACATAAACTTAGAAGCAGATGATCGAGCACGAACTCGATGGAGGTGTTTCTGTGGTCTATAAATTGAAGTGCTCGGACCTTGGCATGAATTGTTCTTGGGAAGGAAGCGGCAACACTGTTGAGGAGCTGATGATGAAGGGTGCTCAGCACGCTAAAGCAGCCCATAATATGAGCAACATGTCCCCAGACCTTGTGGCAAAAGTCAAGGCAGCTGTAAAACAGGTCTAGTCATCTTCATCTCAGAATATACTGGTAGAATTTCGCATTTTCTTTTTCGTGATCTAAATCTGAAGGAACAAGTTACCGACCACTGTAACTGGACGCGTAGCCATAGGACCTGACGCTGACTTGGAAAGCTCCCACTCTTGGGAAGAGTCGAAGATCCGCGATTAACTGTTTGCCATGACTATTCGTACAACTTTTTCGCGTTTTGCTCGCAGCATGTCGAATCCATGATTGATAGCATCTAAGCTTACCGTGTGTGTTACTGATCGTGAAAGGCTGATTCTCCGGTTACGAAGAAATTGGATTAGTTCAGTCATCTCGGAGTACAGGTGGTCATCCACCCCTATGATTTCCAATTCGCTCCCGAGGAGGGTCGTGTACGGAGTGATTTGTAACGTGTCTCGAGTTATTCCAGCTAATACGACTCTTCCGCCTTTCCCGGTCGATAAGATTGCTTGCTTCATAGTTCTAGTTCGAGATACAAAATCCACAACTACATTACTGAGTTTGCCTCCAGTGATTTTGCTAATTGCCATTGGAACGTTCTGTTTGGCAGCATTCACTACGGCTGTTGCACCGATCTCTCCTGCTAATTTTAGCTTCCAGTCGAAAACGTCAACCGCTATCACCATCTTTGTGGTGAAGCATTTGGCTGCAAGTTGGATCGCGTGGATTCCTACTCCTCCGATTCCAAAGATGGCTACAACATCTCCATTCTGTACTCTACCTCTCTTGAGTGCGTGATAGGCGGTAGGGACAGCGCATCCTATCAGGGCGGCTTGCTCAAACGGCAGCCCTGTCGGCAGTTTTATGATACTTCGAGCAGGGACTTTCACGAATTCAGCAAATCCTCCGTCAATGTCCTTTCCGATCATTCGATAGTGAATGCAATAATTCTCTAGACCACGTCGACAGAACGAGCATTTTCCGCAACTCACAATGTAATGCACTAGAACTCGCTCATGTTCACGTAACCCTTTGACTCGAGTTCCCGTCTTCGCTACGACGCCGGCAATTTCGTGTCCAAGAGTGATCGGTAGCTTCCCTACTGGAGCAACTCCCTCTTGATAATTCATGTCGGAATGGCATAGGCCGCAGGCTTTTACGTCAACGAGAACCTCATCGTTGCCGACATTTGGAATTCTAACCTGGTCAACGCTGAAACTGGAACCGACCTCGTGCAATCTGACGGCGATCATGGAGTCAGCCAATGCAGTTTCCTTCTTGGGTAATGATTGTAAACTAGTTCCGTAAACGTCTTTGCTGCCGAAAGCCCGATCAGGGAAAGATAACTGATCGGCTAATCCGCTTTGGCAATGAGCTTGTTTGCCATTCAACTGAACGACGCGTAAATTGAAGGATATTTCTCTATGAGTAATAGGTTGAGATTGAGCACGTTAACGTATGGATCGCCTGCGATCCACATCGTTCTCTCTATATTCTGATCAACCAGCAGCTTGAGTTCGTCGGAGGCGATTCCTGTCGCGTTACTTATCCTTGGAATTTGTGAGTAAGCATCCTGTAATGTAATGTCCGGATCTACTCCTGACGCTGAAAGGGTGGTGTTTCTCGAATGGAAGAACATTGGTGATTCGAAGTCTTGAGCAATGAGGCTTGATCCTATGTTGCGACCATGTAGACTTACCATGTCACCATTCGCTTGATATGGCAGTAGAACTTGAGCAACGCCTGTAACCAGCAACGGGAAGATTAGCCCACAGAGGAGCAATGAGACGAGCGCGAGTCGTATTGTGGCTCCAAATTCAAATTTATTTTTCGACATTTCAGGATCTCCTATATGTGAATCAGCCTCAACAAGACGTCGATCAATTTGATTCCGACAAATGGTACGATTACTCCGCCAACTCCGTAAATCATTGTATTCTTTAGGAATAGAGTCATAGTGTCGGATGGTTTGAAGGATACGCCTTTCATGGCTAGCGGAATTAGTAGTGGGATAATTATCGCGTTGAATATCAAAGCCGATAGGACTGCACTATGCATGCCAAGTCTTAGAATGTTCAAGGCTTGAAGTTCTGGTACGAATGCGAACATCACCGGAACTATTGCAAAGTATTTTGCAACATCATTTGCAATACTGAAGGTGGTTACTGCGCCACGCGTCATGAGAAGCTGTTTACCGAGCATAACAACTTCAATGATTTTTGCAGGATTAGATTCAAGATCAACCATGTTCGCAGCTTCTTTGGCTGCTTGTGTACCAGAATTCATGGCTAAACCTACGTCAGCGACCGCCAATGCGGGAGCGTCATTTGTTCCGTCTCCGATCATTGCGACAATTCTAGTGTTTGCCTGTTCTCGCAGAACTATTCCATGCTTATCCTCGGGTTTCGCTTGAGGTACATATTCATCAATCCCCACCTCTTTCGCTATGCTCTTAGCGGTAAGTGGATAGTCTCCCGTTATCATGACGGGTCGAATGCTCATCGCTTTGACTGCTTGTATTTTCTCTTTGATTCCCTGTTTCAATATGTCTCGGAAGCGGATCAATCCCAGAATTTGACGGTTCTTACAGACCGCGACTGGGCTGTCACCAGCGTCAGATATTCTTGTGATTAACTCGTCAAAGTCGGATGGAGCTGCTCCTGCAATCGTCCGTATCGCGTCTGGAGCTCCTTTGATTATCTCAATCTCGCCCGCTCCTAGTGATGCTTCCAGCTCATCCGTGAACTTTCGTCTGGCCCTACCTCTCTCGAGAGATCCTTTCGGAAGCATGAATCCTGTTCCGCTGGAGAATTTCACTCCGCTTGTCCGAGTAGTTGCCGAGAATTCGTACGTTTCCGAAAGAGCTAGATCATTCAGTTCTTTCGGTATCAAACGGTCATTGTAAGCCAACCTGATAATGCTGCGACCTTCCGGAGTATCATCATGCCAAGATGAAAGAAATGCTGCCTCGCCGACTTGCTGTACTGAATATCCCTGGAAGGGGATGAATTCAATTGCTTGTCGGCTTCCTACGGTTATCGTTCCAGTCTTGTCCAAGAGAATCGTGTCTGTATCACCCGCAGTTTCTATGGCCCTGCCTGATTTCGCAACGATCTTTCTTGCGTATAATCTGGACATTCCTGATAGACCGATTGCTGGGAGAAGCGCTCCAATAGTTGTTGGGAGAAGGCACACGTATAGTGCGATTAGGACGGATAGATCTGCCCCGAGACTTAGTACAACTGACATTCCAAGTAGTGCGAAAATTATTATGGTGAAAATAGCCGTCAACCCAATTAGAACAATCGTGACCGCTTGCTCGTTTGGAGTCTTCGGTCTCTTTGATGATTCTACCAAACGAATCATCTGGTTGATATAACTATCTTCAGGATTGACGGTAACTCTTGCAGTTAGCGTATCACTAAGGAGTTTTGAACCACCGATTAATGGGTCGCTCGGAGCCTTACGGACCGGTGTCGATTCGCCTGTGAGAAGAGATTCATCAACCATCGCGATGCCTTCAATTACTTCCGCATCTATTGGTATCAGATCTCCTTTCTGCAGTAGGATCATGTCTCCCTGTCGTAGTTTAGTTGAGGGTGTGAGAACGATTTCTTTCTCTTGCTCCGTTTCCTGACGGCTAACTAGTTTTCTAGCCACTGATTCCGTTTCGAGTTTTCTAAGACTGTTCGCGGTGTTCTTCGCCTGAGTTTCAGCAATCGCGTCCGAAAGAGTGCTGAACCAGACTGTTACTAGCAGAATTACGGCTACTTCAACGTAGAAAACTCGTTCGTTAGGACTCGCCACTGGAACAAACCATTGTGGATTAACCGCCATAGCTGCTACTATGAAGAAGGTGAGTTCGACGATGAACATGACTGGGTTCGCTATTAGCGAGCCAGGGTTGAGTCTTGTCACGGAGTCCAAGAATGTTTTCCTTGAAATGGCCTCCGCCCATGGACTTTGAGTCTGATCTTGTCCTGACATTAGTTCACCCCATACCTATCCGAATCCGTTCGAGTGCCCCTGGAAGAACGAGAGAATTGGTCCTAATGCCAAGAATGGGAAGAACGTTAGCACTACGAGGATCAGGGTGCTTCCGATAAGAACAATAGAGAAGGTTACGCTGTCAGTCCTTAATCCAACGTCAGCATGTCTCTTTCTACCGATCATCGAGCCCGCCAAGGCCAATAACAAAACAATCGGACCATACCGACCGGCAAACATAACCAGACCAGTTGAAATGTTGAAGAATGGAGTGTTAGCTGATGCACCTAGAAAATCTGACCCATTATTTGCTGCGGCCGAAGTGTATTCGTAGAGGATTTGAGTGAACCCGAGGGACCCGCTTCCAACCCCTATTGCATTGGCAGCTCCCGTCGCGTATGCCAGGACAGTGGGTATCAGGATTATTATCGGGTGAATCAGGAACGTGAACATTACGAGCAAAACGTCTCTTCCTGTGATCTTCATTCCCAAATATTCTGGAGTTCTGCCGGACATTAGTCCAACGACGAAAACAGTGATGACGATATACATCACCATATACATCATGCCTACACCCTTACCTCCAGGTGTCGCCTGGATCAACATGCCCATGAAGGCGGAGAGTATAACGAGTGGATGTATCCCGTAAAGCGACGCGTTAATGGAACCTGTCGTCACGGCCGTAGTGACAACAGTCCAAAAGGCTGAGAAAAATCCACCAAACCGGACTTCAATACCCTGACCAAGTACAGATGTGGGAATGAATGCGATTACTAAATCGATTATGAACAGTCCGTAAGATGCCCAGAGTATGGGCCTGCTTTCTTTCTCCTTTCCCAACATCTCTCCGTATACGAAACATAGTACCGTAGGTAAGAGCAGCATCAGGATAATCTGTAAGACATCTGATGCGGGATTAGGATTCTGTAAAGGATAGGCTGAATTGGCTCCATAATATCCTCCTCCATTAGTGCCAATCTGCATTATTGAAACTAGAGAGGCAACAGGTCCAACGAGAATGGTTTGCGTGGCCCCTTCCACCGTGGTAACCGTAGTGTATCCGCTCAGTGTTTGCGGAATGCCAAGCCATACGAAGATTAAAGCCGCCACGAAACACAGGGGAAGAAGTATTCGTGTTAGGGACCTAACAAAATCGACGTAAAAATTGCCCAGATCCTTGGATCCAGCCTTGAAACCTCTTATCAACGCTACTGCAGCGCATAACCCTGAGGCAGCAGATGTGAACTGCAAGAATTGAACCGCCGACATCTGACTCAAGTACGATAGTGTACTTTCACCATTGTAATGTTGAAGATTAGTGTTAGTTGCAAATGAGATGACCTGCATGAAAGCGAGATCCCACGTTAAGCCCGGGAAACCTTGAGGGTTCAGAGGCAATCGGTCCTGGAAGATGAAGATCAGAAACGCAAAAGCCATCTGGAGAACGTTGGTAAGTAGAAGGGATACAGTATACTCTTTCCAATCCATCACATGATTTAGATTCACCCCACCGATTCGGTAGATTAACCTCTCTACAGGAAGGAGAACACGGTCAACGCGGCTAGGCGCGCGAGAGAAAACTCGTGTGACGTACGGTGCGAAGAAGCGGCCTATGGCGACCACGAGGCCAAGAATTAGAATTACAACTGACGCTTGTATTGCATCGATCAATTTGATTTTGCACCATAGTTCTTCCAATATTCCTAGTATGGATAGAGGGGCTTCAACCTCGTAAGGAGTAGTTCGCTACTGTGATTGGGACCCGTGTTCGCCGTTTCTGGGTCCTTTCGGCGCATTTAACACGATAGAAGTTACTGTGCTCTTTACACCTTTAATCTTCAGAAGCTTGTTCTTAACAAAATCTCGAAATTCTTCAATGTCCGCCGCTGAGACTAGCGTAACAATGTCGAATTCCCCTGTAACTTCGTAGAGTTCTTCTACGTTAGACAGTTGGGCAAGTGCTTGTACGACGTCGTCCAACGTGGGCGACTCGACAAAAATGTTGACGAAGGCTAATAGTCGTGGCAACGTTAATCATCGATCCGTACTCCGATTAAATCGAATCCACACGCAACAGTGCACCGGATATTAAGCATTACCTTAGAGAGACACCAGTTTCGAGAAACGTGAAACAACTTCTTACGTGGGTTCACTTGCAGAAATCTTGTGAGTCATATTGGCAGAACTGGCTAAGTCTAAAACTATACAGAATCTTAGGAGCGCCTTTGCAGGAGAGTCGCAAGCGAACCGTAGATACACATACTTTTCTAGGCGAGCTGATGAAGAAGGGTATCCCGAAATCGCTACTCTCTTTCGTTCTGTAGCTGACGGTGAAACGGCGCACGCGCTGAGACACTTTGATTTCATGAAGAGTGTTGGCGATCCAATCACAAATGTTCCTGTAACTAACGTACGAGAAATGTTAGAATCAGCCGTTAAGGGCGAAACCTACGAGTGTTCCTCAATGTATCCTGAATTTGCGAAAATTGCACACCAAGAAGGATTCGAAGAGATCGCAAAATGGTTTGAAACGCTAGCCAAAGCCGAAAAAGCTCATGCCAGCAAGTACGAGGAAGCACTCAAGACACTAAAGTAAACTTCTATCCTTTCTTTAAACGCCGCGCGTACTACTGAAACGCCTTGGTCGCGAGCTAAGACGGGGTTCTAAGTGCGACCTGATAGGACGTGGGGTATCGTAGTTTATTCTGATTTTGCTTCTGCCCACGCAAACTTGGTAACGAGTGTTTTCGGATAGTACTTTTTCCAATCATAGTTAACTTTGCTACAGAACGCCACCGAAACTCGCGGATCAATGTAGTTCTTCAAGGAAGTGCCCAGGTTCCATGTTCTGCTCAGCTTCATCTGGGTCAGTCTAAGTTTCAATGATTGTTTTCTCTTGTCGACCGATTTTCCCTTCTTCTCCTTAAGCGACTGGAGCATCTCAACGCGTTTTTGGTAAGTTTCCTGCCATTTCTTTGGAACTGCCTTCTGGTGGTTAAGCAGTTGTGCTACGGCTGCGTTCGCTTCCATCAGTGCCATTTTTTTCTCGTTGTCTTGGCTTTCAGGTTCGACTCTGGATGAATCTAACTTCTGTCTGTAGAGGTGGGTTGCTGAGAAGGTTCTGAAGACTTTAGGGCTCAATCGGGGCATTGCTTCGGATAGGAATTCGCGCACTTGTTCTGTTGTTATGCCGCTGAATACGCGGTCTCCGTCGGATATGAACTCCTGTAAGTTTCGGTAGACGGCCTCTGAAACTTCCTGTTCTCTTTCGAAAAGTATGGAGTCTTTGCCGAGGAAATGTAGTCGAATTTTTGGTGGACTGTTATGTGCTAGGCGGATGTGTTCTCGTCTGAGGCTTGTTGCACCCACGGTTCCACTTTCGGTTTCCTCTTCGTCGCCAACACGAATGTTGAAAACGTCTATGAGATAGGCGACTGTGGCAACTTTTCTTCGCTTAACATCATCGGCAGTTAGGTTCTGTTGGATGTGTGCGCGGATTTGGTCTACTCTTGATTCGAGTGATAGAGCTAGATCAAATTTCTCTTGTACACGTTCCTGTTTCATTGGCGTAGCGTCATGGAACCAGACGTACTTCACTTTGCTGTTGAGCTTGTCTGTCCATCTTGCTATCCAGAGTTCTCCAGGGCGCCACTCTCTTCCAGCCCATTCTCCAGACGGCGCTGGTGCATCTGGACTAAGGTTCAGTGTAACATCTTTCGTTTCGATGGCGGGCTTCCATTTTCCTCGATCAGGGTGTTTACCTCTTCCCATGAAAATTCCTGGTGGTTCTACCATGTAGCTTGCGATTTCCATTCTGGTGCCGTCAACGGTTGCCCATCCGTAACGTTCCTTCCTTTCTTCACGAATCTTCTTTCTTTCTGCTGCTAACTGTTTCTTTTCGTCTTTAGACATTGTCGCTTTTCGATTTCTTTCAGCCTCAATCCATTTTGTTATCGGTGTCCAATCGAAATCTTCAATTGTAATTTTCTCTTTGAGACGTAGGGCAAGTGCGAAGGCTTTCATGAAGTTGGATCGGAAAGTCGCATCTTCGAGGTAGGGCGTTCCAAACTTTTGTGCAAACTTCACTGCCATCTCTTCCTGTAATGAATTGAGGACGATTGGCTTCCCGCGGAAGTCTATGGTGAAACCTTGTGGTTTGTAAGCATCGGGAATCAGCACTCCATTGTGGATTAAGTGCTTCATCTCCTGTGATGCCATGTTTCAACCCTACTGCTTGATTCTGGTTTAGTATTCATCCCGTCATGGGGTCAGATATATTTTACAGTCAATTTAGTGTCATAATCAACTCGGTCGTGTGATTGCTCATAGGAGATCTTCGGTGCATCGTCCGTATTTACGTGCAGGTCTCTCCTTCGAGAATGGTTACTGCTTTTCCGCCCAAGTAAACTCTGTCTGACACTACACGCACATGAATCACGCCGCCACGAGCTGAGGCTTGGAAGGCCGTTAACTCGCTCTTGTGAAGTCTCTCTTCCCAGAAGGGCGCCAGGCCACAATGGGAAGAACCTGTTACGGGATCCTCTTCGATGCCAAGAGCTGGTGCGAAGAACCTTGAGATAAAATCAAAGCCTGGCGTTGTGGCTTTCGAAGTTACCGCGACTGCATTAACTGGAACGGAAGCTAACTGAACGTAATTTGGTTTCAAGCCGCGAACAATTGCTTCAGATGCCACCTCAACAAAATAGTAGAGAGTGTTTTTGCCAACGAACGTTGGTTTTACGCCTAGAGATTCGACGAGTCCGGTTGGCGGAGAACTTGGTTTTACTGGTTGTTTGGGAAAATCTAGCTCAATCCAATTCTCTTTGCTTATTGCAGTTAGGAGGCCGCTTCGCGTGTGGAATCTTGCTTGCTCTTCTCGTTTTAGGTAGCCCTTTTCAAAGAGAATATGTGCGCTGGCGAGAGTTGCATGTCCGCATAGCTCAACCTCAACTTTGGGGGTAAACCATCTAAGATTGTATCCATTATTACTCTTCTTGAGGTAGGCAGTTTCCGAGAGATTCATTTCGCTAGCGACGGATTGCATCCAATGTGCTTCGCGTTCTTCAGTGAGTATGCAGACGCCTGCCGGGTTGCCGGCAAACGGTTCGTCGGTAAATGCGTCTACTGTGAAGATCTTGGATCTCATTTCAATTCAAGAGTAGTGAGCATTGCTGCTAATTCAAATGGTTAACTGATGGCAGTGAAGATTATCAATCGAATCTATGAATGAGCCCAACCTTTGACCTTCTGTAGGCTCAATCGAGCCCCCATCGTCAAGAAGGCGTCATCATAACCTAGACAGCAGAATTTGAAGCCCATCGATAGTGCTTCGTTGATGTTGTTCTCGTTGCAGTGCATGCCAGGAGCAACTCCATGGTTAGCGCATGCCTTCAGGATTGTTTGGATTGCTGATTTGAATTTGGGGTGATCAGTTTGTTGAAATATACCTAAGCTGAGTGAAAGGTCAGTTGGACCGACGAAGACGGCGTCTACGCCAGGAACGGTCAAAATCTCATCTATATTGTCTAAAGCCTTCTGGGTTTCGATCATGACGACGATGAGAATATCTTCATTCGCGTTCTTCACGTATTGTGTTAACGCTGAATAATATCGGGATGCCCTTCTCGGGCCACATCCTCTGATACCTTCAGGCGGATACTTGCAGGCGCGAACGGCATTTTGTGCTTCCTCTCTTGTGTTAACGTAGGGGATGACGACCCCGCTTGCACCGGCATCTAACACCCACTTGAAATACACAGGTTCATTGACGGGGAGTCTAGCGAGCGGAACACAATCAGAACTGCTCATTGCCTGCATCATTCTCTGAACTTCCGGTATCGTCATAGACCCGTGCTCCAGGTCGAAGGTCAACCAGTCGAATCCAAGCATGGACAATTGCTCCGACACATCTGGATTGCCCATGCAAATCCATGTTCCGACGGATGCTTTGCCGGCTTTCAGCTTCTCCTTAACTGGATTCGTCATAAGGCCGTTCCGCTGCCGCTTTCGTCGTTCATCCCTATGGAATCTGTTCTTTTGACCGCGTCTTCTTCCATTTCTCTAGGGTGAAGTTTGGGTCTTGAAATATCTTCTTCTCGTTGGCTTCGCGTCGAAGTAATTCAGTTGCATATTCCAAGACTTTGGCTAGTTTTTCTGCAGGGAACTTGCAAGCACCACATTGATCCATGTGAATGATATCGCCCGGCTTAACCGTCATACCAGCAACAGTGACAGGAATGTTGGCGCCCCTGAGCTGTGTGTCCCCGTGGCCTGATGTGAATCCAGTCGCTAGGTACTGGACATTTTGCTCACGGATCTCAACGTAGTCTCTCATCGGACCATCCGTGACTACTCCCACGGTTCCGAATGCCCTGAATTCAGCCGTCATCATACCACCAAAAAGACCTGACTTGTCCAGCAGTCTATCTGAATATGTTTGCTTTGCAACAAGAATGATAGGTTTCGGTGTAGCATTGAGGTGGTCATAGAGGACCCAATGGTCAAGCTGTGTGTGTTCTGGTTTCTTATCCGAATACCAAGCCGTGGCCGCATATCCGCACAGCGGTCCAAGTTCAGGATAGATGCAATGGAGTGAGGTATCAGTATAGTATTCTCCATCCCAAGCATCGTAGAGTTTTAGGCAAATGTCGCTTTCAGGGTAGGTGGCCACAACGTTACAGATTGTAGCAGTATCGAACTTCTGAAGTTCCTGAATGATTTGTGCGTCACTCATAGTCATGGGACATACCACGGTCAGAGATGCCAAATGCTATGCATAAATAGCATGCGAAGGACTCCCAGCTCAGAATTTCAGCAGCCCCATCTAAGCGGGCATCTTAGACGCAAGAGAATGCTTCAGAATTTCCTGGATCTCAGCAGGAATCCGTGGTTCA
>Ga0187778_10001413_pt1 | contig 16747 bp, 13 predicted proteins | sample 1015_Q2_SP5_20_M_FD_132418 | JGI IMG/M metagenome (GOLD analysis project Ga0187778, IMG submission 132418) | Tropical peat soil microbial communities from peatlands in Department of Meta, Colombia - 1015_Q2_SP5_20_MG | ecosystem: Environmental > Terrestrial > Soil > Wetlands > Peat | place...
GCGGAAGCCGGTATTGCGCTGGAAGCCGAGCTAGCCGACGCCGGGGCGCGTGTGTTGCAGGCACCGCCCATTACTTTGGTTTCCGTTCTCATCTGTGCCCTCAGTGTCCTCTGTGGTTAAATTTCTTATTGGCTTCTCCGGCGCCAATCCGCGTGGAACCACCCCAGAAAACCGGCGGCTTTTTCTCCTCGCCCGAGCAGCGAAACCTTGTACTCGGGTTGCTGTTAGTCTTGGCCACGCTGGCTTTGTACAACCCCGTCACTCACCACCCGTTTGTAAACTACGATGACGACCGTTACGTCACCGACAATGCGCATGTGCGGGCGGGCTTGCACTGGGATACGGTGCGCTGGGCATTCACCACCTACGACGAGGCCAACTGGCATCCGCTGACCTGGCTTTCCCACGCGATGGACTGCCAGCTTTTTGGCCTGAATCCTGCCGGGCACCACTACATGAACGTTCTGCTGCACGCGGTGAACGTGGTGTTGGTGTTCTGGTTGCTGTGGCAGGCTACAGGATTTGCCGGCCGCAGCTTCATGGTGGCCGCTTTGTTCGCTCTACATCCCATCAACGTGGAATCTGTGGCGTGGGTGGCGGAGCGCAAGAGTGTTCTCAGCATGTTGTTTCTGTTGCTGGCTCTGTGGGCCTATGGATGGTACGCCCGAAAACCGGGCTGGGTGCGGTATGCAGCTCTGACGGGACTGTTTGCTTGCGGACTCATGGCAAAACCGATGGTCATCACTTTGCCCTTCGCCCTGCTGCTCCTGGATTACTGGCCGTTGCAGCGAATAGCTAATGCCAGTGGAGATGCCGAGGGTCGATTCGTGGCTCGCCCGCTGTCCTGGCTGATTCTGGAAAAAGTTCCGTTGCTGATGCTGTCCGCAGCCAGCGCCATTGTCACCATCAAAGCGCAGAAGGCGGGTGATGCACTCGGCTCAGTCACTCAGTATCCCATTTCGATTCGACTGGAGAATGCAGTCGTCTCTTACGCGCGCTACCTGGAGAAGGCTTTTTGGCCATCACATCTGGCACCCATGTATCCCTTCCGGGAAGGTTCGCTAAAAGGGGGACTGGTGTGGGCGGCCACATTATTGTTGGTTGCCATTACGACGGTCGTCATGGGGAAACGCGACCGCTACCTGAAGGTGGGCTGGCTCTGGTTCTTGGGCACGCTGGTACCAATGATCGGTCTGGTGCAAGTGGGCACGCAATCGATGGCGGACCGATACGCGTATCTGCCGTTCATGGGCTTGTTCCTCATGCTGGTTTGGGCGGTGGCGGATTGGGCCGCTCAGCGCCAGCTTTCGACAGTGTGGCTGGTCGCGATCGGCGCTGTCTGCCTGTTGAGCGCGGCGCTGGTCACTCATCGCCAGATCGGCTATTGGAACGATAACCTGACGTTGTGGTCGCACACTGCGGCAGTCACGAACGGTAACTTCATAGCGGAGGACAATATTGGGGGCGCGCTGCTGGAGCGAGGACGGCAGGAAGAAGCCACAGCGCATTTCCGCGCCGCCGCGGCCATTGACCCCACGGATGCCATGAGCCGCCTGAACATTGCCGCCTACGAACAACGACAAGGCAACCTGGGCGACGCAATCGCGCAATACAATCAGGTAGTCCACATGACGCGCGATCCAAGATACCGGGCCATTGCATTCAACGATCTGGGCTACGCCTATCGTGAACTTGGAGATCGGGCACGTGCCAAGGAAAGTTTCACCGCCGCAGTAGCCCTGCGACCCCGGACCTTGCGCGCCTGGCTCGGCCTGGGTCTGGTTTCGCAGAAGTCCGGGGACTATGCCGAGGCGGTCAGCGATTACCAACACGCTCTGGCGATTCAACCCTGGGACCTGGGTTATTACCTGCTCGCCCGCGCTCTGGAGCAAAACCACCGCAAGGACGAAGCGCAAGCGGCCATGCAGCAGGCCAGACGCCTCTCCGCCAACTTCGACCAACTGCAGCAGTCCGCCGATGCGCTGCTGGCCAAGTAAAACAGCGGCCTTTTCCTATCTGGATTCCACGAGCTCTGCAGATGACTTGTTATCCTCCCAGATGATGTTGAGGGTGCAGGCTCCGCCCGCCTGATCGAAGGAGATGGTAAAGTTCTCCACCGGCGAGGGTGTTCGCGAAACCTTCATGTCCACGCGGGTCAGTTCGTCGGATTCATACTTATAGGGAATGCCCCACTCGCCTGTTTTCTTGTTGATGATCAGCGTCCACTTGTCTTGGTTGGGGACGGTGAAGATAGTGTAGTTCCCCGCGGGGACGCTCTTGCCACCTACGGTGAGACTGGCGGTTGTGACGAACGTCGTAGCTTCGTTGGCGCCCGTGCGCCAGACTTCTCCATAGGGGACGAGGCCGCCGAAAATCTTGCGGCCCTTCATACGTGGGCTGGAATAGTCGACAGCAATCGTTTTGCCGTCTGAAAACTTGCATTGCGCCTGCGCCGGCGGGCTGGGCTTCTGCCCGAGAGCTAAAGTGGTGAAAGCGAGAATAAGCAGTGTGAGGAAGGTGAATCGTATTTTCATGGCTTCTCCTATATCAGAAATTAGCATTTGGCACTTAGCAGTGAGCCACTAGGCCTTTCAGGTCTGATGGGCTAAGTTACTCTGACGCCGGAATCCGTCGCTGGATAGCAGACCTGCCAGTGATTATCCTCCACCGTGAGTCCACGTTACAATCTCTCCATGCCGGTATTCGACGAAAAACAAGAAGAGCTGGAACACTACGAGACGATGATGGGCATGCCGCGCGGGCGGCTGGCGGTCACCATGGACATGATCACCGACGCCATGGCGCTGGTCGGCCAGCACGGGGTTTACTGTCAAAGTCAACGCTGGCCGGGCAAGCCGGTCATGGATATTCAGATGGTGATGAAAAACCTGACCGATGCCAAGGAGCTAATCCAGAGTGTGATGGAAGAGTTGAAGAACAAGTCTTAACCACAGAGGACACGGACTGACACACGGATTGTTATTTTGGCGTTCTACTCTGTGTTGCTCTGCGTCCTCTGTGGTTAGCCTTGGTATTTACGCCAGCGTGTATTTTCCCTGTTCAATCACCCTCTGTGCAATCTGCCTCCGAAGCTCAATGGTGTTGAACGGCTCGTACTTCGCAAGCCGGCGCAAAATCGCCAGCTGCGTGCGCAGCATGTCGCCATCAGCGACCGCGGCGATGATCTTGCGTGCGGCTGCCTCGACTTTTTCCATGGCCTGGGAGAGATAGACCCGAGTCATAGCGACGGGCAAAGCGGAAGTGCCGTCTCCATTCGTTTGCGCGATCTTCTGCGCGCGCAGAACTGCCGACTCCATGGCGTAGGTTTCAATCGTCATGTCGGCGATCGCCCCCATGATTTCCTGCTGGTCTTCAATGGCCTGCATATATTTCTGAGTGGCCGCTCCGGCAGCGAACAACCCGAGCTTCTTGGCTTGCGCCACCAGTTTGCGCTCGTCAGCTAGAAGACCTTCCAGGTCCTCGCCTTGCGACGGACCGGAGAGCACCTCGTCCATGAGCTTCTTGATGGCGGGCATTAACGGCAACTGGCCACTCATCGCCCGCTTCAGGAGAAATCCGGTGATGATGAGCCGGTTGATTTCGTTGGTGCCTTCGAAAATGCGGTTGATGCGGGCATCGCGGTAGCTGCGCTCGGCGGGATACTCCTCGACGAAGCCGTAGCCGCCATAAATCTGCACAGTTTCATCTACGACGTAGTCGATCATCTCCGAACCCCAGACTTTGATGATCGAGCATTCGACCGCATACTCCTCGATGGCCTTGCGGGTTTCTTTCAGAGCATCCGCGCCCGACTTGTCCACTTCGTTGAGCGCTACATCCATCATGCCGACGGTGCGATAGACCAGCGATTCGCCGACATAGATCAGCATGGCCATGTTGGCTAATTTTTCCCGTACCAGACCGAAGTCGGCGATGACTTTGCCGAATGCCTTGCGCTGCTTGGCATAGGCAATAGCGTTCTCGATGGCCACCCGCGCGCCACCCACGCACATCGCACCCAGTTTGAAGCGTCCAACGTTCAGAATGTTGAAAGCGATGATGTGGCCTTTGCCGATATCGCCCAGCAGGTTCTCTACCGGAACTTTGCAATCATTCAGAATGATCGGACAGGTGGAGGAGCCGCGAATGCCCATCTTGTGCTCCTCGGCGCCGATGGAGAAACCGGGAAAAGTCTTCTCCACCAGGAACGCCGTGAATTTCTCTCCGTTCACTTTGGCAAAGACCGTGAACAGGTCGGCAAAGCCGGCGTTGGTAATCCACATCTTCTCGCCGTTGAGGATGTAATGTTTGCCGTCTTTGGAAAGCTCGGCGCGCGCACGGCAATTGAGCGCATCGGATCCAGAAGAAGCTTCGGAAAGAGCATAGGCGCCAACGATCTCGCCAGTGGCCAACCGCGGCAAATACTTCTTTTTCTGCTCCTCGGTGCCGAAGTAGACGATGGGCAGAGTGCCGATGCCCGAGTGTGCGCCCCAGGTAGTGGCAAAACCGGCGTACTTGGCAATGTGGTCAGCGATTACTGCGGCCGTCACCTTGTCCATTTCCAAGCCGCCATAGGCTTCGGGAATTTCCGCCGAGCCTAGGCCCAGTTCTCCAGCCTTTTTCAGCAAATCGCGCGTGACCGAAAAGTCCTTATGCTCAATTTTTTCAACGTTAGGAATGATTTCGTTCAGGGCAAATTCTTCTGTCGTCTGCCCAATGAGTTGGTGCTGTTCCGTAAAATCCTCGGGAGTAAATACTTCGTCCGGACGGCGTTCGTCGAGAAGAAAGCTGCCGCCGGTGATTCTGGTCTTGGGAACTGCTGTCGTTGTAGCCATGACTTATCCCTTCCTTAGACGGATCGAGCACGGAGTTGCAAGAACACGTGCAGACAGGACTCTCCAATTCTATAGCCAGGCAATTCGGAAAATCCCCCCCTTGTGTCCCTGTGGTGCATTGAAGTGCTCGTCCTTTGGTGCTTCTTTGGTAACCTGGCATTGGCCCAGATTCTCGAGATTCCCGGCCGCGCCAATGCGCGCCAGGGAACACCACCTCGTCCTCCCTGTTTATTTCGAGATCGGACGATCCGACCGTACCACAAACAGTGCGCAGCCCTCAGTGATAAGACGTGATTAAAGGTTCTCGAAAATGCCCGCTGCTCCCATGCCTCCGCCCACGCACATGGTCACCAGGCCAAAACGAGCGTTACGCCGCTTGAGTTCGCGGATGATGGTAGCCGTCAGTTTAGCTCCGGTGCACCCTAGCGGATGTCCCAAGGCGATGGCGCCGCCGTTTGGATTTACCCGTTCCGGATCGAGCCCTGCTTCTTGGATCACCGCCAGCGACTGTGCGGCAAAAGCCTCGTTCAATTCGATCACGTCGATGTCCGCGAGTTTGACTCCCGCCAGTTTCAGCGCCTTGGGAATGGCGAACACGGGGCCTAATCCCATCTCTTCCGGCTTGTATCCGGCAGTAGCGAATGAAACATAGCGCGCCAGCGGCTTAATGCCGAGTGCTTTTGCTCGCTCGGCGGACATGACCACCGCTGCTGCCGCGCCGTCGGACATCTGCGAAGAGTTGCCCGCGGTGACGGTGCCCTTCACGTGAAATGCCGGTTTCAACGAAAGCAGCGCCTCGAGCGACGTGTCAGCACGCGGCCCTTCGTCCACCTTGAAAACGATCTCTTGCCTCTTCGGCTTAGCTCCGTTTGGCGCGGTAAAACTCACCGGCACAGGAACGGTTTCCTCATCGAACTTGCCCGCTTGGATCGCGGCTAACGCTTTCTGGTGACTGCGCAGCGAGAATTCATCGGCATGCTCGCGGGTGATTCCAAAATGCTGGGCCAAACGCTCAGCGGTCAGCCCCATCGAAAGATAGGTGCCGGGATTGTGATCGACCAGCCACGGGTTGGGCGAAATCTTATTGCCGCCCATGGGGATCATGGACATCGATTCCGTACCACCGGCAACAATCACCTCCGCGCCTCCGGTAGCGATCCGATCCGCGGCAAGGGCAATCGCTTGCAGCCCCGACGAGCAGAAGCGGTTGATGGTGAGTGCCGACACCTCAACCGGCAGCCCGGCGCGCAGCGCAGCAATGCGAGCGACGTTCATGCCCTGTTCGGCCTCTGGCATGGCGCAGCCCAGGATCACGTCTTCAATCTCTTTCGTGTCCAGCTGCGGCACGCGTTCCAAAGCACCCTTGATCGCAATGGCACCCAGTTCATCGGGACGAGTAGTACGGAGCGTGCCCTTGAAGGCTCGCCCCACCGGCGTGCGAACAGAAGAAACTATGACGACTTCACGCATAAGAAGCTCCTCAGGCTATTTTAGACGGTTCATGAATGATTTTCGATGGAACGTCATTACTGAACACCAAGCAAATGGAGCAAGTAGCCTCCGTCGGTACCTTCGGGGATTGACTTATGTAACATATATCGTTACGCTATACGTGATGATCAAGGGCTTCCGGCACCGGGGCGTGGAGAAATTCTTCCGCACCGGATCGAAGGCCGGGATTCAGCCGAAGCACGCGGGCAAGCTGCGCTTACAACTCTTTGCCCTCGATAATGCCAGGCAGCCGGGCGACATGAACGCTCCAGGATGGAAACTTCATCCGCTGGCCGGGGAACTCAAGGATCACTGGGCGGTCAGCGTCAGTGGGAACTGGCGTCTGACGTTCAAGTTTGAAGGCGAGGACGCTATTCTCGTCGACTATCAGGACTATCACTAAGGAGGCCAATCATGCGCATGCACAATCCGCCTCATCCCGGTCTGGTTCTCCGCGAATATCTTGGAGACCTGGCCGTATCTGCGGCAGCGGCACATCTGCGGGTTACGCGTGTAACTCTGTCGCGCGTGCTGAACGGCAAGGCTGGAATATCCGCCGCCATGGCGATCCGGCTGGGCGCTGCGCTCGGCACTACCCCGGAACTGTGGATGAATATGCAGTCCCAGTACGACCTGTGGCGGGCTCAGCAAGCCCGGCAGCCTGCAGTGCGCCGATTTGCGCATGTCGCCACGGGCTGAGGCCTTAATCCGACGGCAGCGGAGTTGTGACCCCGGGCACCTCAATTCCGCAGCGTCTTTCCCGTCTTCAGCGTGTACTGAATCCGCTCCTGCGTCTTCTTCTCGCCGCACAGCGACTTGAACGCTTCCCGCTCCAGATCGAGGATGTACTGCTCGCTGACTAGAGTGCCGGAGGAAACGTTTCCACCGCACAACACCTCGGCGATTTTCGTACCAATCTTGACTTCGTGTTCGCTGATGTAGGCACCCTGATGCATCAGGTACACGCCCATCTTCAGCATGGCGAGAAGATTCTCACCCGGCGCAGGCAGGTCGGTGCGGGGTTGGGGCGCAGTGTATCCAGCGCGGACCAACTCCAGGGCGCGCGCTTTGGCGTCGCTCAGGACGCGTTCGCGGTTCATGGTGATGCGGTCGGAATCCGACAGAAATCCCAAGCCGCGCGCTTCGTGCGCCGAGGTAGCAACCTTGGCGGTGGCAATGGTCTCGAAGGCCTTCTTGATCGCCTCCGTGAGTTCCACCGATTCGCCGCGTCCGCCGGGGCGAATGGACTCGGCGCTGGCGAGGGCGCGCAGCAGCATCTCTTTGCACCCGCCGCCGCCGGGCAGCAAGCCCACACCCACTTCCACCAGTCCGGTGTAGAGTTCGGCGTGCGGCTGGCGGGCCGGGGCATGCAGCGAGATTTCCGTCCCACCGCCCAGGCACAAGCCAAACGGTGCGACCACCACCGGCTTGGGCGAGAACTTGATGGCCTGGGTCATGCCCTGGAATTGGCGAATGGCCATGTCCACATCATCCCATTCTTCTTCCTGCACGGACATGAGGAGCAGCATCAGGTTAGCGCCGACGGAAAAGTTGGTGGCATCGTTGCTGATAACAAAGGCATCGAAGTTGTCGCCCGGACCGCCCGGCTTAAGGCTCTGCGTGATGAGCTGAATAATATCGGCTCCCAGCGAGTTCATCTTGGAATGGAACTCGAGGCAGGCCACTCCCTCGCCGAGATCGACCAGCGACGCTCCCGAATTCTTCTTCACCACGCCGTTCGACTTCTTAGCCACTTCGACCGACCACACTCCGGCAGGGACATGAACCGGTTCCCAGTTCCGGGTTTTCAGATCCCAGTAAGCGCGCCCGGAAAGGGCCTTGGGCTGATCGCTGTACCAGGATTTCTTGCCCGAGGCCAACAGCTTTTCAACACTCTCCGCGATCACGCGCCCTTCTTTTTTCATGCGCTCGACGGTACCTTCCACGCCGGCGGCGTCCCACAACTCAAAGGGGCCCAGTTCCCAGTTGAACCCGAGACGCATGGCGCGATCGATTTCGACAATGGAATCGGAAATTTCCGGAATGCGGTTGGCGGAGTAGGTCCACAAATCGGTCATCGCGGGCCACAGGAATTGGCCGGCCTTATCGCCCTTTTTCGGCCCGCCTCCATCCAGTCCCAGCAACATACGGAGGCGCGCTCCGGTTTCTTCCACATTCTTGGCCATGTCAAGCGCGGGGAACTTGGGCTTCTGTCGCGGATGATATTCGAGCGTTTTCCAATTGAGCGCGAGGCGCTCGTCTTCTCCGCCCCCGTGGCCTTTCACCTTCTTGTAGAACCCACCTTTGGTTTTGTCGCCCAGCCACTTGTGCTCCACCATGCGGCGGACAAACTCCGGCAGCTTGAGATCGCTGCGCTCATCGTGCACGTTCTGGGTCATGTTAGCGACGACATGGCCGAGTATGTCGAGGCCGACCAGATCCATGGTTCGGAAGGTCGCCGATTTCGGCCAACCCACGGCCTGGCCGGTAAGCGCGTCGACTTCTTCAATGGTGAGATCCATCTCCTGCATGAGGCGCATCACGTTGAGCACGGAGAAAGTGCCGATGCGGTTGCCGATAAAGTTGGGCGTGTCTTTGGCGAAAACCACCCCCTTACCGAGGCGAGCGTCGCAGAAGTGGGCAATGGCGTCGATGGCGGCACGATCGGCGTCCGGCGTAGGGATCAGTTCCAGCAACCGCATGTAGCGCGGTGGATTGAAAAAGTGGGTGCCGAACCAGGAGCGGCGGAATTCCGGAGAGAATCCTTCGGCGATTTTGCCCACTGGCAGGCCGCTGGTGTTGGTCGTGATCACCGTGCCCGGCCGGCAGACCGCTTCAACCTTTTTCAGCAAACCCCGTTTGATCTCGAGGTTTTCAACCACGGCTTCGATGACCCAGTCCACCTCAGCCAGTTTTTTCAGGTCGTCGTCGAAGTTGCCGATGGTGACCAGACTTGCCAGCGCCGGCTCCATGAAAGCGGCGGGCTTGGACTTGCGGGCAGCTTCCAGTCCAGCGGCCGCAATTTTATTGCGGGCAGGCCCGTCGGCGTCGGGCGGAACCATGTCGAGCAGAAGGCTGGGGATTCCAGCGTTGGCGAAGTGAGCAGCAATGCGGGCACCCATGGTGCCGGCGCCCAGAATGGCGACTTTGCGAATGGTTTTCATGAAAGAATGACTCCGCGATGGAGACGCCGGCCCACGCGTCTCCGCAATGAAGCGATTAAGGCAGAACGAGACATGAGGCTTGACGATCAAAGTTTATCTGGCACCGGGCTGTCTTTGCCAGTCTGATCACAGCGAAGGGTGATACGTTCGCAGGGAAACGCCCGAAAAACAGTTCGGGCGCGTATCGTAAGATGTGGGGTGAGGATGGCAACGATACGCGCCCTATTAAGTTGACTCCATGCTAGGCAAATCAGGCCGCGATGTCAATATAAATCTTTTGTAATCAATAGGTTACTCCAATTTTCGATTCACAAATTCAGCCCGTCCGCAAGTGCATGGATCACAGTTCGATGTGATAAGAAAATGCGCAAGCGTAGCTCGAAAATGCGCCGCGTTGGCGCCTGGTTGAGTGCGCAAGTTTGCTATTCTTGTCAAGACCACCCAGGTGAGTGTAGCCCTTCATGTCCAACCCAAACCTGTCCCAAGCCAACCTTCCGGAATCGGCGTCTGCAAACGAATCCAACGAATCATTCGGCGACATTTTTTCCCAGTACGAAAAAAGTCATTCGCGCAAGCCAGCAGAAGCCGGGAAAGGCCGCGAGGGCACAGTGGTTGCCGTCACTGCCGATTCAGTTCTGGTCGATATCGGGTTCAAGACAGAAGGAATTCTCCCGCTGGCTGCGTTCCAAAGCAGCGGCAAGACGGTGAAGCCGGGCGACAAACTTGTCGTTTCCATCAAGGGTCGTGATCCCGAGGGCTACTACGAGCTCACGCTCGGCAGGATCGAGCGGCCGAAAGACTGGGCCGCGCTGGAGAGGGCGTTTGCCGAGAAGACCACCATCGTCGGCACAGTAACTGCCGTAGTCAAAGGCGGGCTGAGCGTGGATGTAGGTGTGCGCGCGTTCATGCCCGCCTCTCGCAGCGGAGCCCGCGACGCCGCCGAGATGGAGAAGTTAGTGGAGCAGGAGATCCGCTGCCGCATCACTAAACTCGATACGACCGAGGAAGACGTGGTGGTCGATCGCCGTGTGATCGCCGAAGAGGAGGAACGCAGTGCGAAAGAGCGTCGCTACACAGAGGTGCAGGAAGGCGCCATCCTGAGCGGCACCATCCGCAGCCTGACCGACTACGGCGCTTTCGTCGACATTGGCGGAGTAGACGCGCTGCTGCATGTGAGTGACATCTCCAGGAGTCGCGTCGGCAAGCCCTCCGACGCACTTTCGGTGGGGCAGGAGATCGAAGTCAAAGTCCTGAAGATTGATGCGGAGAAGCGCCGCATTTCCGTCGGTATGAAACAACTGGAGCCGGACCCATGGGACTCGGTAGCCGAAAAGTACAAGCCGGGCGAACGTGCTCGTGGCACGGTGACCCGCGTTCTGGATTTCGGTGCGTTTGTCGAACTCGAGCCCGGCATCGAGGGCTTGATTCATGTCTCAGAAATGTCGTGGGCAAAGAAGATCAAGACGCCGAGCGATGTAGTCAAGCCAGGTGAGGCCGTGGAAACAGTAATCCTGGGCGTGAACCAGGGCGAGCGCCGTATCTCGCTCGGCCTCAAACAGGCGCTGGGAGACCCGTGGGCCGAGGTGGCGCAGAAGTTTCCTGTAGGCAGTGCGATCGAGGGCCCAGTTACCAGCATCATGAAGTTTGGCGCTTTTGTACAGCTCTCGGAAGGCATCGAGGGCATGATTCACGTCAGCGACATGAGCGCCGAAAAGCGCATCAACCACCCGCAGGACATGCTGAAGGTCGGGCAGACAGTCAAAGCGCAGGTACTCGAGGTCGATACCGAAAAGCGGCGAGTGAAGCTGGGGATGAAACAACTGATTCCAACCAGCATCGAGGAGTACATCGCGGAACGGAAAGCGGGTGATGTGGTCTCGGGTCGCGTGATCGAGATTTCCGGCGGGCAGGCGAGGGTAGAGCTGGGCGAAGGCATCCACGCAACCTGCCGAATCCCAATCGCGAAGGCATCATCGGAGAAACCTGCGCCTGCGGCACAACCCGATCTCTCCTCTTTGACTTCCATGCTGCAAGCGCGATGGAAGGGCGCCGCGGGCGCTGGCCCCTCGAAGCCCGAAGAGATCCGCGCTGGTCAGGTTCGCAGTTTCCGCATCACAAAGCTGGAGCCGGCGGCAAAGAAAATCGAGCTGGGGCTGGTATGAGTCAACTTCCCACGTCTCGTGGGGCACCTGCGCACCGAACTTTGGGTGCCCCGTGTCTCGCCGCCTTTGCGAGACACGGGATTAGACTTCAGCTGGTAACCTGTTTCACATCGTTCACTCTCATCACCAAAATGTCGGTTTGATTGATGCGAACCAATCCCGGCTCGCCGTAGTAATGCGAACGGAAACTGCTCCAGGGCCATTGCTCCGGAGAGTTCACAAGTCCGCGAGCAACCGGGTTGCGATGCATGTACCGCAGTTTCTCGATGCGCTTGTGCTCTGTCCAGACGTTGAAGTCATAGAAACGAGCTTGCCAGATTCGATTGGCGGTGGCCGCAGGGGCCGGTTCCCGCACGCCTACGCGGGGCCCCAGCAGACGACGAGAAAAACCAAGCTTCAGGGCTTGGATCACGGTAGAGAGAGTTTTGCGTTGCGGCTCGCTCACAAGTAGATGAAAGTGTTCCGGCATGACGACAAATCCGAGGACCACGAAGCGATAGCGCCGCCGCATCAGCTCGAGCACGCGGAGAAACAGGTCGCGGCGGTAGGGAGTGCCGAGCAGGGGTTGTCGCTGGTAGCAACTCGCCGTGACGAAATGCAGATCGCCCGAACCGTAGTAGCGTTGGAGTTTGGAAGGCACGAGAGCGAACCTAGCCCAAGCTTGGAATTCGGTCGGTGATCGGTGAACAAGTCCACGTCTCGCAAAACCCAGTCACACCCCACGTCTCGCAAAAGCGGCGAGACGTGGGGCACCCGCCGTTCTTTTCGCCACTTCCCCTGCTGTTACAATGCCCTGTTTCCCAGCATTGGAGAACTTTTGGGGCCACAAAGACGTACTTTTGGTGTGGTGTTGAGGCCCGGTTGCGACGGCCACTGACCGCGTCGCCCGGTGCGAAGCCAGGAGTTCCGGGGAGTGCCGGTTGGAAGACGCGCAGGTCGCTGCCTTACTAGTCCGTCGCTGCCTGGCCGGCGATGCGGCCGCCTGGGAGGAACTTGTACAACGCCATCACCGGCGCATCTACAACATCTGCTATCGTTTCGCGGGGTCGGCGGATGACGCTCAGGACCTCACCCAGGAGGTCTTCATCAAGATGTACCGCACCCTGAATTCCTATGACGTCGGAAAAGGTGCGTTCATGACCTGGGTCACCACCATTACTCGCAACCTGCTCGTGGACCATTTCCGCAAAACCAAGCAGGATCGCGTGACCGACTCACTCGACGCGGCTCCCTCCGAGCACGAAGATGTCATGCCGTTGAGCGAGAAAATCGAGGATCAAGGTCCGGCTCCTGATGCCCGCGCTCAAAGCCAGCAAGTAGGGGAAGCGGTCCACAAGGCGCTGCAAAAGCTATCGCCCGACCTACGTGAGGCAGTGATTCTAAGGGACTTGCAGGATATGGACTATCGCGAAATTGCCACGGTACTAAAGGTACCGGAGGGAACCGTCAAATCCAGAATAAACCGCGGGCGCGCGGAACTTGCGCGTTTGCTCCAACGTACATATAAACAGGTGATGTAATGGCAGCGGAACACCATAACGGAATGCAGTGCAGCGAGTTCGATGCGTTGCTCAGCGACGCCCTCGATCAGGTGCTGACCGGCCCCAAGGCGCAAGCCTTCCAGGCTCATGCGAAAACATGTCCGGTCTGCGGGCCGCTGCTGGCCGAAGCCGAGATCGGCAAACACTGGCTGGAGAAGCTGGTCGAGGTCGAGCCTCCGCAGCACCTGGTGCACAACATCCTCGCCGCCACCACGGGGATCGACACGGTCCGGCTGCAAGGAACCACAACCCCGGTACGAGTTTCGTGGTATGACCGCGTGGCCGGCTGGGTCAACATCGCGGTGAGCCCCGTACTGGCCGTTGCCAAACAACCACGTTTTGCCATGTCCTTCGGCATGGCATTTTTCTCACTTTCGATTTCGCTCAGCCTGGTGGGAGTGAAGTTAGGCCAGATTCGCCCGGGAGACTTTCGTCCCAGCGCCATCAAGCGCAACTACTATGAAACTTCCGGCAAGGTTGTGAAGTATTACGAGAACATCCGCTTCGTGTACGAGATGGAATCCCGGTTGCGCGAATTCAAGCGCGCCACCACCCCCGCCGAACCCGCTCCAGAAAAGAAGGACAACAAACAGAGAAACGACAATACCAGTGGACAGCCCAACCAAGAACAGGAACGCAACTACAGTCAGGGAGAGAGCCCGGTGATTCTTGCCTCCCTCCCCGACCACCCGCCTGCAGTGAACCTGGCCACACTCAGGAGGATTTCATGAACTGCGCCAACCATCCCACAAATGCGGCGATTGCCTACTGCCGCACTTGCGGCAAACCACTTTGTGCCAGCTGCACCCGCGATGTGAAGGGTGTCATCTATTGCGAGAATTGCCTCGCCGAGCGTTTGGCTGGAGTACAGCCGGCTACAACGCCGCCGCTAAGCGGAGTGGTGTCCCCACCTCCGCCCATTGGGCCGACCTCCGGCCCCAATCCCACAGTCGCAGGGATTCTGGCTGGGTTCTTTCCTTTCGGCGTGGGTGCCGTTTACACCGGCCAATACGCCAAGGGTTTGGCACACTTGTTGATCTTCGTCGGGCTCATTCTCGGCATGAATCAGAGTGATCCGCTGGACACCATCTGCGCATTCGTCTTCGCCTTCTTTTACGTGTGGCAGATCATCGATGCGGTTCGCACTGCTAAAGCGCTGCAAATCGGGCAACCACCTCCCGATCCTCTCGGTCTTGGTCAGGCCTTCGGTGCGGGCGAGAAGACCGATACTTCCAAGATTCCGATCGCGGCACTGGTTTTGATCGGTCTGGGCGTGCTGTTCCTGCTGCAAACCATCGGTATCTTCGAGTTCAGCGTCGGCAGGGTGTGGCCGGTATTGCTGATTTTCTTGGGATTTTGGCTGTTTGCGAAACGTTGGGGCCTGGTCCCGTCGAATCGTGTTTATTCCCACGCTAATCGCATGCGCGGCCTGGTGGGACCGATGGTGCTGGTCACGGTTGGTGTGCTTTCGCTGATCGACAATCTTGGCGGTCCGCGCTGGCATCGGACCTGGCCGGTGCTGCTGCTGGCAATTGGCGTCACCAAGCTCCTGGAACGTCAGGTGCCTCCTTCACCTCCGCCGGCTATACCCGGGGGAACGGGGCCGACAGGCGCGGGCAGCAGCGAACTTCAACCGCCGGTGAGTGAGGTGCGAAATGGCTAGCCCGGTTCAAGCTCCTCCGCCTCGCTATCGGCGCTCGTTGTCGGGCCCCATCATCCTGATCTCGCTAGGCATCGTCTTCCTGCTGGGCACGATGGGTCTGCTCAACTGGTCAAGACTCGGGCATTGGTTCGCTCACTACTGGCCGGTAATCCTCATCGTGGCCGGCATCATCAAGCTGATCGAATATCAGGCAGCCCAACGGCAGGGCACGCGGGCTACGGGGCTGGGCGCCGGCAGTATTTTTCTCATCATCATGGTGATCGTGGCCGGGTTGATTGCCACGCAAGCCTCCCGAGTCGACTGGGGAGAACTGCGCGACCAGGTCAACATCGACGACAGTGACTTCACCCTGTTCGGCCAGAAATACAGCTACGAGGATCAGCTCAAGCAGGACTTCCCCGCGGGCGCCAGTCTCCATGTGGTGAATCAGCGCGGCGCGGTCAACGTCACCGCCTCTGAGGACAGCCAGATTCGCGTCTCGGTTCACAAACGCATCAACGCCGAGAGCCAATCCGACGCCGACAAGTACAACGCGGGAACCAAACCGCAGATTACGGTCAACGGAAATCAGGTGACCCTGAACGCCAACAATCAGGGTGCGGGAGACCACTGGGTCGATGCGGATCTGGACATTGCCATTCCCCGCAAGGCTCCGGTAAACGTTTCTACTCGCTACGGCGATGTCAGCATCGTCGGCCGCGACGGCGACTTGCAGATTTCCAACCAGCATGGCGACGTCTCCACGTCGGATATCAACGGAAGAGTCAGTTTGAATCTCGACCACAGCTCCGCCCGGGTGTCCCAGATCAGCTCCGACGTTTCCATCGAAGGGCATGCCAACGATGTTTCGCTTGAGGACATCAAGGGCGCGGTCCACCTCGATGGTGAATTCATGGAGAGCGTGAAGCTGGAGAAGATTGCGCAAGCCGTGACCTTCAAGTCTTCGCGCACCGACATGCTGCTTGCCCGCCTCGATGGCGACCTGGATTTGGATTCTGGCGACCTGCAGGCGAACAACATCCTGGGCCCGGTGCGGCTGACCACGCGATCCAAGGACATCCGCTTGAACGGCGTCTCTGGGGATGTGCGCCTGGAAGACGAGAACGGTTCCGTCGAACTGCACATCAACAAGCTGGGCAGCACGCAGGTGGAAAACCGGAAGGGCGACATCCAGGTCTACGTGCCGGACAAGGCGGGATTCCAGGTCGACGCGCGCTCCCGCGGCGGCGACGTCGAGACCGATTTCGACAGCCTGAAGGTGGATAACTCCAATGATCAGGCCGTCGCGACTGGAACCATCGGTGGAGGCGGGCCACGCCTCATCCTCAACAATGAGCACGGCAACATTGAACTGCGCAAGGGATCGTCTGCCGAGGAGTCGGAAGCACCCACGCCGCCGAGGGCGCCCAAAATGCCACATTCCTCATCGCCCCCCAAAACCCCGACTGTAACCGAGAACTGACGAAATTGTCCCGGAAGCGGCGCTGGACCGTCACTTCGCCTTCATTTCACGCGCGGCGGCGGGAACTAACGGACGTAGTATTCCTGCCCGAAAGATCCCGCCAGATGCAGGCCCAAACGCCGTGCCAATCCAGGTATGCAAACTCTTTCACATTGACAAGACGGCTTAGGAAACAGAGAATCTGACCGGTTTCAAAATGCCTGCCAAGCGGGTGAAAGGAAATTCCGGGTAGATAACTTTATCGGGCGAACCGAAACTTCAAAATCGGAAACAGAGGAGAAAAGCATGTCAGTCCAGATGCGTTATTCCAACATGTTAGTTGTGATTGCCACCACTCTGTTCGTCGTCAGCGCGAGCGCTGCGTTGGCCCAGAGCGCCAGCCCCGGCGGCGGGACCAGCGTCACCATACCTGCCTCCAGTATCGCCGAC
>Ga0187778_10001415_pt1 | contig 16738 bp, 18 predicted proteins | sample 1015_Q2_SP5_20_M_FD_132418 | JGI IMG/M metagenome (GOLD analysis project Ga0187778, IMG submission 132418) | Tropical peat soil microbial communities from peatlands in Department of Meta, Colombia - 1015_Q2_SP5_20_MG | ecosystem: Environmental > Terrestrial > Soil > Wetlands > Peat | place...
ACCAAACAAGGTGAAACGCTTCACCGCATTTGCGTCACTAATGAATAAGACCAGCGGAAACCATTCAGAGCGGGGGGTGTCCATGCCGGCAGGATTGGATAATTTGAAGCATATCGTCGTGCTGATGATGGAGAACCGGTCGTTTGACCACATGCTGGGCGCGTTGATGAAGCAATATCCGAAGATCAATGGGTTGACGGGGAATGAGTCGAATCCCGACACAAACGGCGCTATCGTAAAGGTCCAGCCAAACGCACAATTCCAAAGCCAGCTCGATCCCGACCCTGATCATCATTTTCCCGGTGTTGATCTTCAGATCTTTGGCACCACTCAACAAGGGGCGGGACGAGTTGCCAACATGCAAGGCTTCGTGCAGGACTACTTCAGCCAGACCAACGACCTCAATCGATCCCACAACATCATGTATTACTTCACGCCCGATAAGCTGCCAGTGCTCACTACGCTGGCTACCGAGTTCGCCGTCTTCAACGGCTGGTTCTCTTCGATTCCGGGGCCGACGATATGCAACCGAGCGTTTGCACACTACGGAACTTCATTTGGCCAAGTGGGAATGGACATTTTTTATGTGCTGGACAAAATTCCCAGCATTTATGAGCGGATGGTGCAAGCCAATCCGAGCCAAAGCGCCAAGATCTACTACTACGACCAACAAAGCTCGACAATGGAAATTGTGAACCTTTTGAAAAACGAGCCGCAGATTTTCGCCACTTATGACCAATTCATCGCTGACTGCAAGTCCGGGGATTTGCCTGAGTACAGCTTCATCGAACCTTGCTACAACGATCACGCCGGGGCGGACGGCGGCCAGATTCTTGCGTCCGACCAGCATCCGGATCACAACGTGCAAGAAGGTGAGAATTTCATCGCGAATACGTTCAATGCCATCCGCACGAACCCGGATCTGTGGCAAAGCACAGCGATGTTGGTTGTTTACGACGAGCACGGGGGTATCTACGACCACGTCGTCCCGCCGAACTGTGATCCCAATTTTCCAGACGGACACACGGCGACCGGAGATGCCACAGGCACCGGTACGCCTTTCGCATTTGACCGGCTTGGCATTCGCGTGCCTGCCGTGCTTGTCTCTCCTTGGATTCCTCGCGGAACCGTTATTCCAGGCACCGAGGATCCTGCCAAGGGGAGGATTTTCGAACATGCTTCCATTCCCGCGACCGTGACCCAGTTCTTTCTCGGAAACTTCGACAACCGTACGGCAAGAGAGAAGAACGCCCAGACTTTTCTGAACATCCTGACCGATAACATGCGGCCGGATGACGACTGTGTCGTCTTCAACTGAGGAGAGGAGCGATTATGCCGCCGAAAGTCGTGAAAGTGCCGAAGACTGACCCGAAAGCCTTCAATCCCAACCGTCCGGCGGGCAAACTCTTGCTTGCCCAAACGCAACACCTCCGGGAAGGATTGATCAGACATTTGCACGAGGTATCAACAGTACTCGCAATGGACATCCGATCGCTCAAGACTGAAGGCGACGTGAGTGACTACGTAAGGAAGGTAACCTCGATCCTTCATCCATACGGCACAAGGAGGGCGGGAAGAAAGGTGGCATCTTGAGACTTAAGCTCCTCATTCTCTTTCTCCTAGCGTCTTGCGCGCCGATTGTTTTGGCTCAGCAGCCTTCAAAAACGGACACAGGACCGGACAATCCATCCGAAGCATACAAGCTGCAGCACAGTTGTTTTGAAATCAAAGGGATTATGGATTGTGCGGAGGAATTGTTTACCGGTCAGCCGGTGCATATAGCTGTCGGAAGTATCGCGCCACAAAACGGATTCGCCGCCGGCTTGGCTTACGTCGGGCACAAAACCACCCCCAATTGGAGGACGACCTGGGACGCCGACGCGGTGGCCTCCGAAAACGAATCTTGGCGAGCGGGAGTCTACTTAAAACTAGTGGACACGAAGGAACCTCCACGCAAGCCGGAATTTGGTACCAAGGGCCGGAACCTGAAGCCGAACCTGACGGCGTTGCCCGAGCGACCGGTTATAAACCTCTACGTTCAGACCATTACGCTCAACAAGCTCACCTACTTTGGATTGGGTCCGAGCACGACGGAAGCTGGACGCTCTTTTTATGGAATGCGACAGACGATCGTCGGCGCCAGCGCTGTCAAGCCGTTTTACGCGAAACTCAGCGCCGCCTTTTACGGGGAGATGAACGGACGATTCGTAGACATTCGCCCGAGCCTTGGTCAGCCCAGCCCGACCATCGGCGCGTTGTACACCGAGGCGACGGCGCCAGGTCTCACTAATCAGCCAGGAACAGTGCAATTCGGCGAGGGCGTGCGCATGCGCCCTGTGTGGTTTGATGATTTTCTACACTTGGACTACAACCTGACCTATCAGCAATACGTCGCACCGGGAAACTCTTCGTTCACTTTTCAGCATCTAACGACCGATTTGTCGCATCAATTCGCGATCTGGCGAAAGACGACGCGCATCATCCTGCCGAGGGATACTAACGGACCGGACGAATGCTCGGTGGATCGAGATTCGGAAAATGCGGAATGTTCGGTGGACAAATTCGCACTGCACCACGAATGCCTCAATCCTCAAACCGCGAAAAGCGCCGAATGCAAGGAGATTAGCCGAGATCTGCAGGGGAGTTTTGGCCTGCGCGTTTATTCGGCGCTGTCAATGACGCCAGGCGGCAACGTGGTGCCCTTCTATTTTCAGCCCACGTTGGGCGGCTCGGACATCAACGGCAACCAGTCGTTGAGTAGCTATCAGGACTTCCGGTTTCGAGCGCCAAATGTTCTGTTGATTCGAGAGAATTTTGAGCAATCCATCTTCAGCCTGCCGATCGGCGTAGCGTTCATGGCCGATGAAGGCAAGGTTGGACTAAGCCGCGGGGATTTGGGTTCGAATCCGTGGCTACACAGTTTTTCTGCTGGACTTACGTTGCGCGCCGGAGGATTCCCGCAAGTTTTTTTGCTATTTTCCTGGGGCGGAAAAGAAGGAACCCACACCATCGCCAACGTGAATACGTCCTTGCTTGGCGGATCGGCGCGACCTTCCCTGTATTGATATCCAGCTCGATTTGTCAGATAGCGGAATTGGCAATGGCGCGGATTTCGTTTTCCGGGTAGCCGAGGCTTTGCAGATGTGCGGAAGTGTGTTCGCCGAGGCGCCTGCGATATTTGCTTCAAGCGAGGACGGTTACGACTGAGCGGCAAAGGCTGCGGGAAGAGCACAAACCCAACGAACAGTGCTTGCTCGAACATCCGCTATCCCCGACAATATGAGGTTTAAAGCATCGAAATTTTCGTGACCGTGAGTTGCGCCGATTCTGGTAGACAATAAAGAGAGAGATGGCCAGTCCATTTAGTTCCGCAAAACGATTTATTGCTTATTTTTCGATGGAAATTGCGCTGGAGAACTCCATGCCGAGCTACAGCGGCGGCTTGGGAGTTCTTGCCGGTGACACCATTCGCGCTGCCGCCGATTTGCGCCTGCCGATGGTGGCGGTGTCGTTGCTCTACCGCAAGGGATACTTCACACAGCGTCTGGCGGAAGACGGCTCACAGATCGAAGAACCGGTTGAGTGGAAGGTTGAGGATTTTCTGAAGGAAGAATCGGCTCGGACCCACGTATCCATAGAAAATCGCCGCGTCGAGCTTCGCTGTTGGCGCTATTCGGCAAAAGGGGTTCGCGGCTTCGAAGTTCCCATCTATTTTTTGGACGCCGATTTGCCTTCCAACGCGGAAGCGGATCGCAATCTTACCGGAGCACTGTATGGGGGAGATTCGTACTATCGCCTTTGCCAGGAAGTGGTGCTGGGAATCGGCGGCGTGCGCATGTTGAAAGCGCTGGGCTACGACACCTTGACGCGATACCACATGAACGAAGGCCACGCCGCGCTTCTCGCTCTGCAATTGCTCGATGACGAGGTCGAGAAGGGCGGCCGGCAATCCGTCCAGAAAGAAGACATTGAAAAGGTCCGCGGCAAATGCGTATTCACTACGCATACACCGGTCCCGGCTGGCCACGATCGTTTTCCAATGGAATATCTGACGCGCGTGTTTCCCGCCCAGACGCAGTTTCTTGACTTGAAGGACCCCACCTCTGCCGAACTCCTTAAGCGAGTTCTACAGACCGAGCAGCACTTCTCTGGCCTCCAGGAAGCAGCCCGCAGCGGCGCCACTCTCAACATGACGCAATTGGCGTTGAGCCTGAGCACTTACGTGAACGGCGTCGCAAAGCAACACGGCGAAACTTCGCGGCAGATGTTTCCGGAAGTGCCCATCGAAGCCATCACCAACGGCGTGCACGCGGCTTCGTGGACTTGCCCCGCGTTTCACCAGCTTTTCGACCGCTACATTCCCTCGTGGCGCGAGGACAATTACAGTTTGCGGAGCGCACTCGGGCTGCCAGCGGAAGACGTCTGGTCGGCCCATCTGATCGCTAAGCACGAGTTGCTCGAAGTGGTCCGGACAAAAACCGGCTTGAAGTTGGATCCAGAGACATTCACGATCGGCTTTGCGCGCCGCGCCACCGGATACAAGCGCGCCGATCTCATTTTGTCCGATCTGGACCGGCTGCGCGAGATTGCCAAGGATGCCGGCCAGTTCCAAATTATTTTCGCCGGCAAAGCGCATCCCAACGATGGCGGGGGCAAAGACATCATTCGGCGTATTTTCAAAGCGAAGAAAGCCCTCCGGAAAAGTGTTCACGTCGTTTTCCTGGACGACTACAACTTGGATCTGGGCGGGAAAATTACCTCAGGCGTCGACCTGTGGCTCAACACGCCGCAATTTCCCCTCGAAGCTTCCGGTACCAGCGGAATGAAAGCGGCGCTGAATGGCGTGCCCAGCCTGAGCATCTTGGATGGTTGGTGGGTAGAGGGCCACATCGAAGGCGTGACCGGCTGGTCGATTGGCGAGCCACGGCGCGGCGCAGGAGAAGCCGCCGCGACGGACAACCAAGCGGAGGCGGAGTCGCTTTATTCGAAACTGGAGAGCGTCATTCTTCCTTTGTATTACGGGGAGCGCCACAAGTTTCTGGAAGTCATGCAGCACGCCATCGCCATCAACGGTTCGTTCTTCAACACGCAGCGCATGGTGCAGCAGTACATCACCGATGCGTATCTTCGGTAAACACGCAAGAACTGCTTTTTGTACTAGCGAAGAAGATTTTTGTACAGAGCCATCCCCACGGCAGCATCCATGCCCAGTTTTTCAAGCGCGGCAATTTCGCGTTTCGTCTTGATGCCGCCCGCAGCGATGATGGGATGTGAAGTTGCGGAACGTAGCTTTCGAAACCAGGCGAGATTTGCCCCGGCCATGGTGCCTTCGCGATCCACGTCGGTGCAGAGAAACGCTGCACAGTACGGCTCAAGCTGGGGTATCACGAGTTGTGCTTCAAGCGCGATGCGCTTCCGCCAGCCGTGAATCGTGATCCGGCCGCGATCCGTATCCAGTGCCACAACGACGCGGGTGCGCCCCAGTTTTTTTGCAAGCTGCCTGAGAAAGGGCATGTCTAGCGCGCCCTCTCGAAATGCTGCGCTTCCCACGATGATTTGGTCCGCACCCCACCCAGCAACTTTTTGCGCGCGGCACAAATTTCGAATCCCCCCGCCAACACGGACATTCATTGCAAAGTCTTTCTTTGCCCTTCCGCAGAGTTCCGCAGCCAATGCATCGTTGGGGACTTGTCCCATCGCGGCGTCGAGGTCAATCACATGGAGCCAAGGATACTTCTTGAATTTTTCAAGCAATCTAAAAACATCGGCGACCGCAAGCTCTCGCTTTTTTCCGTGAACCAACTGCACGGCCTGGCCATTTTGCAGATCGATGCAGGGAATCAACATGGCAGGCGAACTGCGATACCATTTGCCGCTAGAAATTCCTTTAGTGCTCGAATGGATTGCACGCCGTCGTGAAAAATGGTAGCGGCGAGCGCGGCGTCTGCCGCCCCTTCCTTGAAAATTTCCTTGAAATGTTCCGGCAGTTTCGCTCCTCCGGAAGCAATCACCGGAACTGTGACCGCGCGAGAGAGGGCTGATGTCAATGGCACATCGAATCCGATCTGCGTCCCGTCGCGATCGACGGAAGTGAGCAGAATTTCTCCCGCGCCCGCGGCGACGCCCATATTTGCCCATAGCAGCGCGTCCAGCGAAGCGGACTCGCGTCCCCCACACACCATGACGTCCCAATGATCGCCGCAACGCTTTGCATCAATCGCGAGGACCACAGCTTGTGCGCCAAATTCGCGGGAGAGTTCAGAAATCAATTGGGGCCGCTCGACTGCGGCGGTGTTCACCGTGATTTTGTCGGCGCCAGCGCGCACAACAGCACGCCCGTCCTCCACCGTTCGAATGCCCCCGCCCGCAGTCAGCGGGATGGCCAGCTCGGCAGCCACGCGGCGAATCGTTTCGAGAAACGTAGGCCGGCGGTCGCGCGAAGCCGCAATGTCCAGCACAACCAATTCGTCGGCGCCCTCCGCGTTGTATCGCGCTGCGAGTGCTACGGGATCACCTGCATCGCGCAGGCCGACAAAATTCACTCCTTTCACCACGCGCCCGCCATCCGTATCGAGACAGGGAATAATGCGATGGGCCAGGCTCATGCCGCCATCCTCAGAAAATTCTCGAGTACCCGGGCTCCAGCGTCCCCGCTCTTTTCCGGATGGAATTGCACGGCGCAGATGTTCTTGTGCTCGATGACCGCGGCGAAATCCGCACCGTGACGGCAACTAGCACAGACGCTGTCATCAAGATCAAGGGCGGCAAACGAGTGCGCAAAATAAAAATACGCGCCTGGTGAGACGCCGTTGAGTAGTCGCGATTCCTGCTTCAACTTGAGTGGGTTCCAACCCATGTGCGGAAGCTTCACCGTCGACGGCAAAGTGCTGACTCTTCCGCGTAACAAATTCAAGCCCTGAAGTTCCGGAGCTTCTTCGCTCGATTGGAACAGCACCTGCAAACCGAGGCAAATTCCGAGGAACGGAATGCCGCGATGAATTGCCTCGAGCAAAGGTGAACGAAGATTCTGCTGGTCCAGTGCGCGAGCCAATGCGGCGTAGTGGCCAACTCCCGGAAGCAACAAAGCTTCAGCATTGCTGATGCACTCGGCGGAATTAGCGCGCTGTGCGGTCGCCCCGAGCCGTTGCAGCGCGCGTTCCACCGAGGGAACATTTCCCGCTCCGTAGTCGATAAGCGTCAGGTTCACAGGAGCCCCTTCGTGCTGGGGAGGATTTTTCGCAGCCGCTTGTCGCGCGTCGCCGCGAAACGCACCGCTCGCGCAAAAGCTTTGAACAGGGCTTCTATTTGGTGATGCGGGGACCTTCCGTACAGCACTCGCAAATGTACGTTGGCCTTCGCGCTTTGCGCGAATCCCTGAAAGAAATCTTCCGCTAGTCCCGTTTGAAAATCACCCACCTGCCGCGCGGCGATCTTTCCTTTCACCACGCAGTAGGGCCTCCCGCCAAAGTCCACTGCCGCGGCCGCCAGCGTCTCATCCATGGGCATCAGAAAGTAGCCAGCGCGCAAAATGCCGCGCTTCGAACCGAGCGCTTTTTGCACCGCTTCGCCCAGCGCAATTCCCAGGTCCTCAACGGTGTGGTGCTGGTCCACATCCAGATCCCCGCGCGCGCTGATTTCCAAATCAAACGCGCCGTGGCGCGCCACTAACTCCAGCATGTGGTCTAGGAAGCAAATTCCAGTGGAAACTCGGGCCTTTCCTTTTCCATCAAGATTCAGCTTGACGTGGATGTCCGTTTCATTCGTCTTGCGATGGATGGCGGCAGTACGCGGCATGGTCGTTCGTCATGCTCCAGTCTTCAGGCTTGTTTCTGCCAAGTTTTTCGAATGAGGCGCACCAAACAGTGCATCTCGGAAGCAGTCCCAATCGTGATGCGCACAAAGCCGGGGCCCATATCCTTGCTGCGGTCGCGCAGAAGAATGCCCTTCTTTTCTAACTTGCGGAACAGCGCCGGTCCAGAGAGACCGAAATTCGCCAGTAAAAAATTGCCAGAGCTCGGAAAGGTCCGCACACCGATTTTCTGGAGCTCTGCCGATAGCCATGCGCGCAATCGTTTCACTTGGTTTACATAGGCGCGCATCGTCTTACCGTCGTTTGCCGCGGCTTCCGCTGCAACCAGCGCCGCCAGATTCACAGGAAAAGGCGGCATCGCCCGCCGCACTAACGCCAACGACTTCTTGCAGCCGATGACAGCGCCCAGCCGCAAGGCCGCAAGCCCGGCCTCTTTTGAAAAGGTGCGCGCAACAAATAACTGCGGATATTTGCGAATCCATGGCACGGCTGTAAAGTCCGAAAACTCGGCATACGCTTCGTCCATAACCACAACGGTGTGCGTCGCCACTCGCAGGATGCGGTGCAACTCCTTCTCCCGGATTAGCGTTCCCGTAGGATTGTTGGGATTGGCGATGAACAATATGCGCGGTTTCTTGCGCAACTCCGCAGTCACTTCTTCCAGCGGGAACTGCATTTCACTCCCGTAGCGCAGCACCTGAACCTTAGCGCCCGCGATTTCCGCGTAGTAGCGGTACATCGGAAACGTTGGCTCACAAATCAGGATGTGTGTGCCTGGCTCGGCGAACGTGTCGAAAAACACCCGCAGGGCGTCGTCACCGCCATTGGTGAGCAGCAATTCTTCCGGTCGCACGCGAAAGTGCTGCGCAAGCCGCTTTGTCGGTGCTTGATACTCGGGGTACATGGCAATTTGTTTGGAAGTGAGCCTTGCCAGCGCTTGCCGCACCGCGGGCGAGCAGCCTGCTGTGTTCTCGTTGAAATCCAGCCGCACCTTGTCCGATCGTCCTTCGGCTGGCGCTTCGTAGGTTCGGCGCTTCAAGATCGCTTCCCGCACGGGCAATTTGATTTTCATCGGCGAACTCTCACGGCGTTGCGATGTGCCAGCAAGCCTTCGGATTCTGCCAGGGTTTCCACAGCATCGGCGAGGTGCAAGAACCCCTTGCGAGAAATGTTTTGCACGCTGATGCACTTCACGAAATCCGCAGTCGACAGCCCACCTCGCCGTCGCGCCCATCCGCCAGTTGGCAAGACGTGATTGCTTCCCGTCGCATAATCGCCGAGCGGCTGCGCGCCCCAGGGGCCCAGGAATACAGTCCCCGCCGCGTGAATTTTTTGAAGAAGTTTTCCGTCGTTTTCGGGGAGACTCAGATGTTCCGGTGCAAACCGGCTGATAAATTCACAGGCATGGTCCAGTGAATTCGCGATCAAGATCGCCCCGGCAGTTTCCGTGGAAACGCCGGCCATACTCGCCGGCAATTCTTCGAGCTGCCAATGGACTTCTCGCTGAACCTCACGGGCCAAACTGTGCGAAGTCGTCACAAAAAAGCTACTGGCATCTTCCGCGTGCTCGGCCTGCGCCAGAAGGTCGGCCGCAATCCAGCGCGGATTGCCATGGACCGCGAAGACAATAGCCTCCGTTGGCCCTGCCGGCAAATCAATGGCGCAATCGCTGCTCACGATCTGCTTGGCGGCAGTTACATATTTGTTCCCCGGCCCAAAAATCTTGTCCACGCGTGGAATGCTTTTCGTGCCATAGGCCAGCGCTGCAATGGCCTGCGCGCCCCCGATCCGTGCGATTTCTTGAATGCCCAAGATTCTTGCCGCCGCCAGCAGCTCGGCATTCGGTTTTGGGCAAACAGCGATAATGCGCGAAACGCCGGCAACCTGCGCTGGGACTGCTGTCATCACCAGAGTCGAGACGAGCGAAAACCCTCCGCCCGGTATGTAACACCCAATCGCCTCGATTGGCCGGACCATTTGCGAAATCTTCACGCCCGGCGTGGTTTCGACGCTCCAGGGGCGCGGGAGCTGCTTTTCGGCCACCTTCCGTACATTCACGACCGCTTTCCGGATCGCCGCGCCAAACTTCGGACTAACTTGTTTTTCCGCAGCCCCCATTTCCCTTCGCGAAATCCACACTCCGCTCTTTGCAAGATCGATCTCATCCAGTTCTTTCGTCCACGCAAACAAAGCCGCATCGCCTCGACGGCGAACATCCGCAACGATTTCGGTGGCAACTGCCAACGCCTTTGCATCCTGCTGTGCGCGGCGCGAGAGCAGCCATTTTTCCGTTCGAGGCGTGAGTTTCAGGATTCGCATCAGATCACGATCTTGTTCAAGGGGTATTCGACAATGCCTTGGGCTTTGGCGGCCTTCAGTTTCGGCAAAATCTGCCGCACCACCGCTTCCTCCACGATCGTGTTGATCGCCACCCATTCGGGATCGCTCAAAGCGGAAATGGTTGGCTTTTTCAGCGCGGGTAAGACACTCAGCACGCCAGACAAATCATCGCGATGAACGTTGAGCAACAGGCCAACTTTACTGGCCGCCGCAATTGCGCCCTGTAGCATCAGAATCAAATTCTCCGCCTTTTCCCGTTTCCACGGATCGCTAAAGGCCGCGCGGTTCATAATAAAAACGGTGGCGGATTCCAACACAGTGTCCACAGTACGCAAGCGGTTTGCGCGCAGCGAGGAGCCCGTCTCAGTTACTTCTACAATCGCGTCCGCCAATTGAGGCACCTTTACCTCTGTCGCTCCCCAGGAAAATTCCACGCGGGCCTTCACCCCATGTTTTGCAAGATAGCTCTCTGTGATGTGGACGACCTCCGTCGCGATTACCTTGCCTGCAAGATGGCGTGGCTCGCGGATCGCTGAATCCTCCGGCACCGCCAGTACCCACCGCACGCGCGCCAAACGCTGCTTCGCGTAAATAAGCTCCGACAATTCATCAACCGCAGCTCCAGTTTCCACCACCCAGTCATGTCCGGTGATTCCTGCGTCCAGCGCGCCCGATTCGACGTAGCGCGCCATCTCTTGCGCGCGCACCATTAAGCATTCAATCTCGGCATCGTCGATTGTCGGCACATAACTGCGGGAACTCAGCGTGATTTTCCAGCCGGCCCTTGCAAATAGGTCGAGCGTCGCTTCTTGCAAGCTGCCCTTCGGAATTCCCAGCTTCAAACGGCTCATCGCGTCTTCTCCTGTCCGTAAACCTTCTCTGGCAGAAATGTTCGTTCGGCGATGGTCCTCGCGGTTCCGTCCCTTTGCACAGCACGAAAAAAGCAGCTCCGATAGCCTTCGTGGCAAACGCCGGGACCAGCCGGTTCGACGCGCACGAGCAGTGCGTCCGCGTCGCAATCCACCCGAATTTCACGCACGCGCAGCACATGTCCGCTCGTTTCGCCTTTTTTCCACAATTTGCTCCGCGATCTGCTGAAAAACACCACTTCCCCCGCTCGTTGCGTGTCACTCAGCGCTTCTTCGTTCATGAATCCCAGCATCAGAACGTCGCCGCTGCGCTCGTCCTGAATAATCGCTGGCACCAGCCCGCCCTCTTTTTGAAAATCAATCAGCACTTGCCGCCTCCTGAAAATCCCCTCCCCAAAATAAAAATCCCGCTGGGGCTTGCTGCGCCAGCGGGCTGAAGAGTGCTTTGTCTAGCGATTTGTTATGCACACCTCAGCGGGCGCGGCGTGTGGCCGTGATGATGGTGCCGGTGCGCCAGACCTGTTTGTGTGCGGTTCATTTGGAGATTCAAAGCTAAAGGAAGAGACGCTCCTTGTCAACGCAGCATTTCAATTGTAACCCTTCCACAGCGACGGACGAATCCGAAATTCAACGGTTTTTTGAATCGTTCGCATCGAAATTTCTCGGTTGACCGCCAACCTGTCCCACGTGAAACTTGGCCAACCCGCAAATATGTTGGGAGGTCGACCATGAAGAAACGGACCATCCTCCTTCTCGCGACTGCGCTTTTCCTTCCCTTGACCGCTTCGGCGCAGCACTCCTCCAAAGCTGCCGAGACTAAGCAACTCGACCCCACAGTTTCCAAGAAAGCGACTCTCATTTCCGGGCAAATCAGCTTGGATGGCAAAACCCTTGTAACAGACAAGAATGAGATTTGGGCTATTACTAATCCCGACGTCCTGGCAGGACATAAAGGCGAGCAGGTCCGTGTCAAATGCCAAGTCTTCGCCGCCAAAAGTGAAATCCAGGTGTTCTCGTTCGAACCCGGAAGCCGCGACGTAAGAATCGCATCGAATCGCACCGATTCGGCATTTCGCAGGTAATCCCCAGGGATCCTGCCTTCTATCTCCTGCAATCCTCCTTCTCCTAGCCGTGCTCCCGTCTCAAGATCTCGTCTAATGCGCTTGGAAGCTGTTGCTGAAACCTTTGGTCTGAGTCCAGAATCCTATCTCACGATTTGTGCTGCTAAGAATTTGATCGGGGGCGGCAATCCATGGATAGCAAGATTCGTAAGGATGAAGCTACTTGGCGCAAACAACTTACGCCAAATCAATATTTTGTGACGCGTCAGAAGGGCACCGAACCTCCCTTCACTGGCGAATACGAGGACTCGGAAACTCCTGGCACCTACAAGTGTGTTTGTTGCGGCCAGCCGCTATTTCGCTCTGACACCAAATTCCACTCGGGTTCCGGATGGCCAAGTTTTTATGCCCCCGCCAGTGAGGAGGCCGTCGAAACCGAGACGGACACTAGCCATGGCATGCGCCGCATCGAGGTCAAGTGCAGCAAATGCGACGCCCACCTCGGCCATGTTTTTGACGATGGCCCACAGCCTACTGGCCTGCGTTACTGCATCAACTCTGTCGCTCTGGACCTCGACGAGGACTGAAAACGCCCCGGTTTTGGCCGGGGCGCTGTGCTCATCTGTTTTTCAAGGTAAGTCGAAAGATGGTTTACGCCGCAGGACAGGTGCAAGCCACCAGCTCCGCAACAGGGTCGCGTTCCCGCTCCCAGGCTGCCAGTAACAGCACTTTCCCGCCGGTCGGATACTTGAACACGTAATACGTGCTTGTGAGCCCTTCCACTTCAAAAAAGCCGGGTCGGCGTGGATCGGGCCGCGAAGGAGCGCCTACTGCCAGGAGCTGCCGCAATTCGCCAATTTGCTCCTGCGAATGGTTTCGCAGATCTTCCACTACGGGCGGTTGTTTTGTGAGCGTCATCATCATTGCCATTCTCCGCCACATTCAGCTTATCTGCTCCTCACCTATAAAGACGAATTAAATCGGAAAATGTTTCATCAGCCGCAACGATTTGTCTCTCATTCCTCGCCAAATTGGCCCGACCGGCCGCAGGCTTTGGAGCCTCGAAACACCCCTATTTGATGCGGGAGGGGGGAGCATCCGTTTCATCTTTAGCACTGCGAAAGAAGGCCGTGTGGAGGCTCATTTGTACGACCGAACGCGCCTTTTCTTGCCGCTCGCGGTGTCTCCATTTACTTATGCCCAATTTCCCCTATCGATGTTTCCACCTTCTTCTAATTATCTTGTAATAAGGCTCGTGATACTATCTCCACTGGTACTTGCGGGGCGTTCGCGGCCCTGAGATAGTGCCATGCACATCCACTAAGGACTGGGATGACTACCGTGACAAAAGATGGAACAAAAAGAGAAAAGACTGAATTTGGGAGAGACCGACGCCGCAAACATCATCATTGGCTCGTGAGTGTCTATTACGCCGATGGCGAGAAGTTCGGTCGTGTCTACACGGACAAAGACAAGGCTACGCGCTTTGCCGAGCGCCAGCGCCGCTCGCCCGTAGTGAAGACTGCCCGGGTCACCCAGGTTTCTTGATAAATCTTCAGTTGGCCGGGTTTCATTGAACGGCCCTTGGGAAGCCACACTTGTGACTGCCCCTCAGGCATGCTATAAGAAGAAGGTGGTTGAGCGGCCTTAGTATAGTGGTAGTACGGAACCTTGCCAAGGTTCAGGTGTCGGTTCGATTCCGATAGGCCGCTCCATTAAATCAATTACTTACAGACACTGACCTCTTCGGCGTGGGAACACGAAGGAACAACTGGCGTTCCAGTCGTTGGCCGAATCATCTCAACAACCTTCAAATGAGCCGCCCGTTTCGCTGGTGTCAGAGCTTGAGCGTACACGTCCAGCGTCAGTCTGCTGTTCGCATGGCGCATCAACTCCTGAACTGTCTTTACATCCTCACCGCTGCCTTTTAGAAGCGTTGCAAACGTCCTGCGGAACGAGTGCCAGCCAATATGTTTTGTGATGCCCACGCGTATTGCTGCGGGCTGCACATAACATCTCAGCAGCGTTTCCGGCCAGTACGGTTGTTTGCCGTGCATCTTCGGGCTGGCAAAAACCCAGTCGTCCAGTTCGCGGTACCAAGTCTGCGTGCTCCAATAGTGGAGAACAGCAGCAAGGGCGCCGTCCATCGGGACGGGTTTTTGCGACGCCTCGGTCTTCATTTCTCCAACGTGCTGATGAACCACGGCACGGCTCAGGTTGATCACGCCGGAGCCAAAGTCAACGTCAGACCACCTCAAACCTAAAGCTTCTGAGATTCGCAGCCCAGTTCCGGCGGTCAAGAAGACCACCGCGCGGGCAGGATTCTGAAGCTCAGTTAGAAGCCTCCTCAGTTCTTCAGCATCCAAGAGGTCAGGTACCTTTGTCCGCTTCGCACTCTGACGCACAAGGCTGATGGGATTCCTAATCAGCCATTCGTAGCGGCAGGCATGCGTGAAGATCGAGTGCATAACGTTTCTTATCTTGGCCTTTGTCGCATTCGCCAGCGAGAGCCCTCGGAGCCAGCCTTCTACTTCTACTGTTCGAACGTCTGAAAGCCTGTATTCGCCCCATTGGGGGGCGACCCAAACATTCAGAGATGTCTCCACGGTCCGCTGCGTCGAATGAGCTTTGCTGGGCAGTTCGTTATCTCTGTAGTGCCTGACCAATTGCCTGACGGTCAAGGGCAGTGCGGGGTTGTCCGCTGTTGCGTTTATGCGGAGTGGTTCAGCAGCCTTAAGCGCAGCTGATTTTGTCGGGTACTGCTCGACGCTGCCCAAGACTACCTTACGGTTTACCCTTCCTTCTGGTCCGTCCTCCCGCCAGCGAAAAACCCACACCGCGGGTCCGGCCCTCCGCCTCTCTTTGAACAGACTTCCTGACTGATACCGTTGACGTGTGAATTTCACGTAGTCTTCTCCACTTTGAAATCCACGTGGTCAGCGGGTTGGCAATTTGAATGTAGCCGAGAACGTAGCCAGGAGTCCAGCTCAGATGCGCGAAAATACCAGTGACCGCCAATTTGATATCCAGGGAGGTTTCCCCGCCGTGCGTACCGCTGGAGAGTCTTGACGTGGATGTTGCCGAGTAGTTTAGCTGCATCGAGACTGCCTATCAGCGGTTCGAAGGCGTGCGCAGGCCGTTGAGAGATTGCACGTCGAAGCAGGTGGCCCGACGAGCTACCCTCGGCATTCTCCTCTTTCTTCCCTGTGGCCGCGCGGAGTGGCGCGGCATATTGGGCAGCATCGCCATCTGCATCGGCCTGGTTGGAGTTTTTTGATGACGCTCGCATGCTGAGATCTACTTCTGTGCTGCAAGTTGTATCGACGAGATCACTCACTGCGGAACGTGAGCCATGTCGTCGTGATGACGCTGGGTTCTCACGTATACCGAATTGGAAGCGGCGGTGCATGGCGCATTACTTCAATTCCAGTTGGATGGAGTCTCCCTTCGAAATTATGGTTGAATTCTTGATCTGCCCGCCCGCGAGCCACGACTGAAAATCCTTGTCCTTGCGATAGAGGAGCTTCAGGGCCTCACTGACCACATAGGACGGATTCGCATCAATGAACTCCGCGTATCTGTCCAGGTTGTGCCTGACTTTCTCCTCCAGACGTACCTGAAGGGTTGTGGACTTCGGTTGCTTCGATGGTGCTTTGAGTAGTGCCAAGTGTTTCCGCCTCCTTTTGTCATTCGTGATGCATTACATCCTGCATTACGGGTTGTAGTTTCCAATTCCTGCACGCGGGCAAAACACGGTCACCGTTCCTCGGTGATGGGCGGGAGCGACCCCGAAAGAACTTGGGGCGGCTGAAAGCCGTCAAAAGTGGGGTCGCTCCCGCCCATCCGAGTGTTTTGCCCGCGTGCATATGTCACCTTCCCTCTCTACGTATGTGCAATTCTCTGAAGGACTTGGTGCGGTGCCGAGAGTGCTGTCCGAGGTGAACGCGCCCGTGACGCACCCCCAAACCGCCAGCCGTCACCCCAGTTCCTTTTGCTGTCGCCAAAAACGGCTTCATGGCCCGGCACTGTAATCGCGCGGAACGGCTTTCTTTGCGCGGGCATGATGCGTCGCGCGGCTTCAGGATGAATGTCCTTTGGCAGGCGATTGCGCTTCCACAGGTAGTAGAGCGAGTCGATGCTCGACCCTAGGAATTGCTTCCTGGCTTCGCTAAGAAACAGCACATCCGCTTCGGTGAGACGACCATATTGCTCGCGCTCCCACTTGGTCTGAAGGTCGAAATACCGAATCATTTCAGAAAGCCCCTTGCCTTCCACAAGGAGCGAAAAGATGAGCGCCGCTTCGTTCTGCAAACTAGAAGCCGTGGAAATATAGAGAAACTGAAACGCAGGTAACACAAGAAAAAGCGGCCGATAGGTGCGCAAATGAGCGATGTAGGCGTCAAGATTCTGATGCTCGGAATCAATGTAGGTAAAAGTGACCACAGGCGAAGAATCAGGGGACGGAGAAGCCATACACATAGGAAAACCGTCTGAAAACGAGATTCCTGCACCGCCCTCTCTGACGGGAGTGAATAGGGTGTTCGCTACATCAAATCGCTCCACGAAATACCGGCGCTTCTCTTCCGCTGTTTCGAAATAAAGGTATTGTGGATGGCCCAGGACAAAATCCAACGCCAATAGCCGGGTTTTAATGTGCC